>MDTG01136595.1_pt1 | contig 124218 bp, 125 predicted proteins | sample 811421 | NCBI WGS metagenome assembly MDTG01 (sample SAMN05326645, study PRJNA326480) | marine metagenome | isolation source: seawater | place: Pacific Ocean: South East | collected 2011
ATCCTTCCCCTTGATGGGGAAGGGGGACCGCGCCGAAGGCGTGGTGGATGGGGTGGCGGCGAGGTGTCTGCCGTTTTGTGCTCAAAGCGCCGCCACCGGGATTCACCCCTTCCGACCCGAGGCTCCGCCTCGGCCCACCTTCCCCATCAAGGGGAAGGATCGCAGCGTGTCTCCCGATACACGGCTTTGCATTGCATGGTATTCCCCCCATCCCCAACCTCACAGAACGGTAAGTTTGTCGCCACCTTGGGGGCGACCTATGCTCCGCGGCGAAAACACGTATTGGGGAGGGGTATATGACCCGATTTATTGCAACACTGGCGGCATCGACCATTCTGGCAAGCGCGCCGGGCCTGGCTTTCCAGGACAATGACGAGGCGGAATGGGATGTTGCCAATCCGCCGCTGCCGACACGCTCGATTCCCATCGAGGTGAGCGAGGGCAGCTGGATGTCGCTGGATGTCAGCCCGGACGGGCAGACGATTGCCTTCGACATGCTGGGCGATATCTACACCATGCCGGTCGGCGGCGGTGTCGCGACGAATATCTCTTCCGGCCTGCCCTGGGAGTACCAGCCGCGCTTTTCGCCGGATGGCAGCCGGATCGCCTTCACCTCGGACCGTGGCGGCGGCGACAATATCTGGATCATGAATGCGGACGGGTCCGATGCCCGCCAGCTGACGGATGAGAGCTTCCGTCTCCTGAACAATCCGACCTGGCACCCGTCGGGCCGCTATATCGCGGCGCGCAAGCACTTCACCACCCAGCGTTCGGCTGGCACCGGCGAGATCTGGATGTATCACGTGCTGGGCGGAAACGGCGTGCAGCTGGTCGAGCGTCCCAACGAGAATTTCCAGAAGGAGCTGGGCGAGCCGATCTTCTCGCCGGACGGCCGCTACGTCTATTACACGCAGAATGTGACCTCGGGTAATACCTTCATCTACGCCCAGGATTCCAACACCGAACTGTTCAATATCCGCCGCTACGACCTGGAAACCGGCGAGATCGACACGGTGGTCGAGGGGGCCGGCGGTGCCGTGCGTCCGGCGCCGTCTCCGGATGGCCGCTACATGGCCTTCATCCGCCGCGACCGCATCCAGTCCGGCCTCTACATCAAGGATCTGCGCTCGGGCGAGGAACGCCGTCTGGTCGAGACCGTCGACCAGGACATGCAGGAAACCTGGGGCGTGACCGGCATGTATCCGAACATGGACTGGATGCCGGACAGCAGCGCCATCGTCTACTGGGCCGACGGCACCTTCCATTCGGTGGATGTGGCCTCCGGCGCGGTGACGGATATTGCCTTTGAAGTCTCCGACACGCGCGACGTGATCGATCCGCCGCGGCCGCAGGTCGAGGTGGCGCCGGACACCTTCACCACGCGCATGCCGCGCTTTGCCACCGCCTCGCCGGACGGCAGCCAGATCGTGTTCGAGAGCCTGGGCGTCTTGTGGGTGCGCGATGCGGCCGGCGGCGAGCCGCGCCGCCTGACCCGCGCCGAGCCGGGCGAGCGCCGCGAGATCACGCCGACCTGGTCGCCGGACGGACGCACCATCGCCTTTGTCGCCTGGGACGACCAGGAACTCGGTTCGATCCGCACCGTGTCCGCCCGCGGCGGCCGCGAGCGCACGGTGACGCCGGAACCGGGGCATTACGCCAATCCGCGCTTCTCGCCGGACGGCTCGACCCTGGTGTTCGAAAAGGACAGCGGCGGTTATCTGACCGCGCCGGAATGGTCGGAAACGACGGGCATCTACCGCGTGCCGGCCGGAGGCGGCGAGATGACCGAAGTGACCGACAGCGGTTCGCTGCCGCATTTCGGTGCCTCGAACGACCGCGTCTATTTCACCCGTGGCGGCGACGGCGCCAGCCTCGTCTCGGTCGATCTCAATGGTCATGAGGAACGCACCCACATCACCGGCGAGATGATCACCGAATACCAGGTCGCGCCCGATGGCGCCCATGTGGCTTTCCGCCAGAATTACGATGTGTTCGTGATGCCGCTGCCGCCGGGACCGCAATCGGTGTCGGGCGGATCGAACGGTTCGGCCCTGCCGACGGTGGAAGTGTCGGGCAATGGCGCGACCTATTTCCACTGGAGCGAGGGCGGCACGCATCTCAACTGGTCGATGGGACCGGAATTCTTCTCCGTGCCGCTGGCGGACTTCCGTCCGGATCCGGCGCGCGAGACCGAATATACCCCGCCGGAAAGCGGCATCAGCCTGGCCATGACGGCCACGGCCGACCGGCCGTCGGGGGTGACGGCGATCGCCGGCGCCCGCATCATCACCATGGCCGGCGAGGATGGCGGTGTCATCGAAGCCGGCAATATCATCATCGAGGGCAACCGGATTGTCGCTGTCGGTGCCGATGTCGAGGTGCCGGAAGGCGCCCGTGTGGTGAATGCCAACGGCATGACGATCACGCCGGGCTTCATCGACGCCCACGCCCACGGGCCGCAGGGCACGGGCGATCTGGTGCCGGAGCAGAACTGGTCGGCCGTCGCGCACCTGGCGCTGGGCGTGACCACGATCCATGACCCGTCCAGCCGGGCGAGCCATATCTTCACCGCCTCGGAATACCAGCGCGCCGGCACCTATCTCGCCCCGCGTATCTATTCCACCGGCGAGATCGTCTACGGCGCCCGCGCGCCGTCGGTCTATGCGGAGATCAACTCGATCGGGGATGCGCGCGAGCACGTCTTCCGCCTGGCGTCCCAGGGCGCCCACTCGATCAAGAACTACAACCAGCCGCGGCGCGACCAGCGCCAGCAGGTTGTGGCGGCCTCGATAGAGGCGGGCCTGGAAGTGGTCGCCGAAGGCGGCTCCAACTACCACATGGACATGGCCATGGTGGCGGACGGCAATACCTCGATCGAACACAATCTGCCGCTCTCGATGATCTATGAAGACGTGCTGCAGATGTATTCCCAGACCGAGGTCGCCTACACGCCGACGCTGACGGTGACCTATGGCGGTCTGGCCGGCGATCCCTACTGGCGCCAGGCGATGAATGTCTGGGAGCATCCGATCCTGTCGCGGCATGCGCCGCCGCGCCAGCTGCAGGCCTCCTCGGTACGCCGCACGACGGCGCCGGAAGAGGATTTCGTCGATGACGACAATGCCCGCACGGCCCACATGCTGTTCGAGCGCGGCGTCGATGTGTCCATCGGTGCCCACGGTCAGCAGGAAGGCCTGGCGGCCCACTGGGAGATGTGGTCCTTCGCGCGCGGCGGTTTCAGCCCGCTCGAGGCGCTGATGACGGCGACGGTGATGCCGGCCCGCCATCTCGGCTTCGACAATGATCTCGGCACGATCGAGGAAGGCAAGCTGGCCGACCTCGTCTTCCTGCGGGCAAACCCGCTGGAGGATATCGGCAATACCGACGAGATCGAATACGTGATGCTCAATGGCCGTCTCTACGAGGCGGAGACGATGAACGAGCTGGTCACGGGCGATCGCCAGCGCCAGCCCTATTTCTGGGAATAGGCGCCTTCCGGCCCTGAAAAGAGAAAGCCCCGGACCTTCAAGGTCCGGGGCTTTTTGCTAACCGCCGATCTGGAGGACGTGACGGCGGTTGAGCGGCAGGGCGGGACGGTAGGAGTGCGGGTGCCGGTCCTCGAACCAGGCGATCTGCGCGTCACTTGCGGTGACGGCGTGACGGAAGACCGTCCAGGTGACGACCTCGCTGCAGGGCGGCGTGGTCAGCGAGCCGGCATAGCGCCAGGCGCTGCGGTCGGCCGGCAGGAATTCGCCGAGATGGATCGAGGCGGCGACGCCGCCCGATCCGCCGGGCTGCGGATTGACCGCCCAGACCGAGCCGAGGCTCGCCAGCGGCGCGCCGGCCTCGATCATCACGCCGATCACGGCGAGACCGCCCTCGCTGTCGGCATGGACGAAATGGACTTCCATCGGCGCATGGCGGCCATTGATCGTGTGTTCGCTGGCGGCGCGGAAGTGGAACTGGACGAGAGCGTATTCATGACCGGCAATGGTCAGGCTGGCGCCCGGTTCGACATTCACCTGGATGGTGTGGCCGTTGTCGATCACCGTGCCCGGGATCGTCTCCGGCCAGTCGATCGCCATGGATTGCAGGCTCAGCCCGCTGGCCGTGCCCAGATCGATCGGCGATTGCTGCTGGCCGGCGGAACAGGCGCCCCAGCTCTCGGACAGCTCGCCCCAGTGATCGGGGCCTTCATGACCTTCATAGGTCCAGTGCTGGGCCTGGGCGGAAGGGAGGATTGCAAGGCCGAAACCGGCCGCCAGAAGTGTTTTGCGCAAGGATGTCTCCCGGGAAAGGACGATGAAAAACGCCCGCACCAGGCGCGGTACAGGTTCCGGGACCCTCGCGTGCGTCGGTTAAGGATACGCCTCCTTGCGATCATAAAAAATCCCCGGAAGCGCGGGCTTCCGGGGATCTTTCAGTCGCCATGGCGTGCGGCTGGGGGGTGGAGGGGCGCAGAATGCTGCGCCTGCACAATCCGTCAGGACCGCTACAGAATATTTCGGTTCGATGACAGCGATTCGCTACCCCCAAAACCCGTTTTGACGATCTGTGTTGCGCGGAATCCGCAATTCGGTTTTTCCGGTCAGCCCGTCGGACCGTCCGGCGACCAGAGCGGATGCTTGGCCATCACGGCGGCAAAGCGCGGCGAGGCGAGGTGATCGTCCAGCCAGCGCGACACGCCGGACAGCCCCAACCCGTCAAAGGCCTCGCGGTCGGTATGGGCGAACTGGCGCACGAAGGGGAAGATCGCGGCATCGGCCAGCGACATCCGTGCGCCGAACAACTGGCCGCCGCCGGACAGCCGCGCGTCCAGCTCTGCGAGAAAGGCGCTGCCGGCTTCGAAATGCTCGGCCGGGTCGGTGTCGTGGCGGGAGGCGTATTTGTAGCGGTCGAGATGGTGTTTGAAGTCGCCATCGCAGCGCGCGATCAGCGGCGCCATCTCGTCACCGGGCGCGAGCCAGTCTTCCGGATCGTTCTGCGTCAGCGCCCAGTGCGCGACGTCGAGACTTTCCTCCAGCACGCGCCCGTCCGGCAGGACGAGCACCGGCACGGTGCCCTTCGGCGAAGCGTCCAGCATGGCCTGCGGCTTGTCGCGCAGCAGGATCTCGCGATGCTCGACAGCGATGCCGGCCGCGTGCAGGGCCAGACGCGCCCGCATCGCATAGGGGCAGCGGCGGAAGGAGTAGAGGATGGGCGCACCGGCGCTCATTCCGCCTCCGTGCGGCGCCCGACATGGCGCTCGCCGCGGATTTCGGCGATCTGTTCCTGGCGATGACGTTCGGCATAGCGGGCCTGCTGCTCCTGTGACCGCGCATCATGGCAGTGCGGACAGCTGACGCCATCGACATAGAGCGGCGATTTCAGGTCCTCCGGCGCCAGCGGCTCGCGGCAGCCATGGCAGGTATCGTGCGTGCCCGGCGCAAGACCGTGACCGACCGCGATGCGGCGGTCGAAGACGAAGCACTCGCCCTGCCACAGGCTGTCGGCGGGATCGACGGTCTCGAGATATTTCAGGATGCCGCCCCTGAGGTGGAAGACCTCGTCAATGCCCTGCGCCTTCACGAAAGCCGTCGCCTTCTCGCAGCGGATGCCGCCCGTGCAATACATGGCGATACGGGTATTGGGACGCTCGGCCCGGAACTGGCGGAACCAGTCGGGAAAGTCGCGGAAACTGGCCGTGTGCGGGTTCACGGCACCGTCGAACCGGCCGATCCGCACCTCATAGTCATTGCGGGTGTCGATGGTGACGACATCGGGCGCGCGGATGAGGTCGTTCCAGTCCTCCGGCTCGACATAGGTGCCCACGCCGCCCACCGGATCGATGTCCGGCACGCCCATGGTGACGATCTCGCGCTTCAGCCGCACCTTGAGACGCAGGAAGGGCTGTTCGTCGGCCCAGCTTTCCTTGTGTTCGAGACCGGCGCAGCCCGGCAATGCGCGCAGCCCGTCCAGAACGGTGCGCAATCCGGCTTCCGGCCCGGCAATCGTGCCATTGATGCCTTCGCGCGCCAGCAGCAGCGTGCCGGTCACATCGTTTTCGGCGCACAGCGATTTCAGGCGGGCCTGCAGGGCAGGGCCGGCGTCCAGCGGGACAAATTTGTAGAGCGCGGCGATCAGGTAGCGGGGCATGGCGTTTCGGTATCCGGGTTTCGTCCGCTCTATACCAGCTGGCACGCCTGCGCGTCAGCGGCGCGGCTGCACATGCCGGGTGCTGGCCGGTTCAGCGGTCGTTGGAGATGGCGGCGCGCGGCGCCTGGACGCTGGGAATATGCAGGAAGAAATGGCTGCCCACGCCGGGCTCCGATTCCACCCAGATCCGCCCGCCATGCAGGTCGGCGACGCGTTTGCACAGGGCCAGGCCGATCCCCGAGCCCTCGATCTCGTCGGCACCGTGCAAGCGTTTGAAGACGCGGAAAATGCGCTCGAAATGCTTCGGTTCGATCCCCATGCCATTGTCCGACACGCAAATCGTCGAACCGTCTGCATCCGTGCGTGTCGACACGTCGATCCGCAGCGGCCGGTCGGCGCGATACTTGATGGCGTTCGAGATGAGGTTCTGCAGCGCCCGCGTCAGCAGGAAACGGTCGGCCTCGACCGGCGCATCGATCTGCCAGCGCAGGCGGCCGCCGCACTCCTCGACCGTCGCGGCGAGCAATTCGTCGATCTCGTTGCGCAGGGTCTCCGGCGGGATCGTCTCGGCATTGACCTGCGCCATGTCGGCCTTGGTGTAGGACAACAGGTCCTGCACGAGCCGCTGGGCGCGGTCGGCACCGCGATTGATCCGTTGCAGCATCTGCTGGCTGCGGTCGTCCAGATCGATCTGGCGTTCAACCAGCAGGGAAGACATGCCCTTCATCGCGCGCAGGGGCGCCTGCAGGTCGTGCGAGGCATGGGCGGCAAAGCGCGCCAGCTCCTCGTTCTTGGCCTCGATGACGGCCTGGCTGCGGCGCAGTTCGGCGGTCTTCAGATCGACCTGCCGGCGGATCTCGGCGGTCCGCCGCGCATCCTTGAGCGCCAGTGCACCGATTGCCGCTGTGGCGAACAGGCAGAAGGCCAGCACCAGCCAGGGCAGGGGACCGAACTGCAGCAGGTAGCTGCGCCGCGGCACGATCGCGATATCGACCACGTCGAACGGCGCCTCGCCCGACCAGTGCAGGGCATAGGGCGCCGTGTCGAGCACGGAGATGACGCCCATCATCGCCGGTGTGGTCCGGGCCCGCAGGTCGGCATTGCGGGCGAGGGCGAATTGCGGACTGCCGTCATACAGGCTGGAAATCACCCAGGCCGGATCGGACCGCAATTCGGTCGGTTGCATCAGGGCGTCGAAATCGGATGTGACGTAGGCGTAAGCATAGGGGCCGGCCGGGAGCGGGGCGATGAGCACGAAGGGCACCTCGCCGGGTGCGGCTGCGGGCAGGGGCAGGAGGACCGGGGTCTGCGGCGCCGGGCCGCGTTCCAGCATATAGGCGACGGCGCGCTGGACCTGACGCGCGGTACCGGCATCGATGGCATGAAGGGCCGCGTCCCGGGAAACCAGTCCTAGATCGCGCACGGGCGGCGTTGCCACCTCGCCATCGGCCACCCCGAATATCCCGATCACGGTCTGCGGTGCCAGCCCGGCGCCTGCCGCATGGGCCAGCTCGGTCAGCTCCGCCTCGATCGCGGTGAAGCCGGTCTGGATTTCCGCGATGCGCGCGGCGGCGTGATTGCGGAATTCGCGCTCCTTGGCCCGGCTGTGACCGAGAAGGGTGGCAAAGAAGAGCGACAGAGAGACGATGACCCCGAACAGGATTATGGCGACCGGCGTGCGATAGGCTTCCAGCAGGCCGCTGAGCGTTTCATAGCGCGCTCCGCCGGACTGTGTGCTGCTGGAGATATCGGGCCGGGTCAGGTTCATGCGCTGTCCGCGTCTTCCTCCGCGTCGATGCGGGTGAAGCGGTCGATAAGGACCGGCAGCAGGGGCAGCATCAGGACCGCCGTGGCCACCGAAGCCGCCGCCGTGAGGAGTTTCAGCGCGCCTTCGATATAATAGAGCGGATGCCACAGAACCACGATGTTCATGAGGTGGTTGATGCCGCAGAACAGGATGAAGATCCCGAACATCACGAAGGCCCAGCGGAAGGGGATGGGCCGGTTCAGCCGACGCAGGAACAGCACGATGACGATCGGAATGGAGAAGTAGGCCAGGGCGATCGCCAGGTCGGCAATCACGTGCATGCCCACCAGTTCCGGCCGCCACAGGTAACACATGCCATGGGGCATGAAATTGTTGACGTCGAAATAGTCCATGATCGTTCAGCCCCCAACATGCTGGCATGTGGAACGCCACCACGCGGAATTATGTTCCGTTTCCGCAACTTAAGCGGCGAATAATAAATGAATACCCTCAAACTATTTGCCGGAATTCAAGGAAAAGGCCCGGCAGCACGGGCTGCCGGGCCTTTGCTCGGATACACTGTATGGCGCGTCGCGCCAGCAAAGCGTGACCTGGATCACGCTCTTGCGATATATCCAATCAGGGCAGGGTGTTAACCGTTTCCTTCGCCGCAGCAACGGCGCTGACGAGTGCGCCGGCATCGCCTTCGAGCGTGTCGGGCCGCAGGGCGGTCGGGAAGGCCGCGTTCAGCTGATCGACAAGGCCGGCAAAGACGCCCGCCAGCGCCGGATTGGCGGCGGCAATCACGTCGATATGGCCGGCTGCGTAGCGTTCGGCGGCACGGGCAAAGCCATACCCGTCGAGATACGCTTCACCTGCCGCCGCGTCGCTGGCGGCAACGCGGTACTGCAGGGCACCGCGCTCAAGCAGATCCGTCAGGACGCGGGCATGGACCTCGGCTTCTGACGCGTCGCTTTCCGGCGCGAACCCGGCTGCATCGTCGATGGCGACCAGGACGTCGTCGACGCGGGCGACAATCTCGTCTTCGCCGGCGCCGGAATAGGGGGCCACCGAAGCGTCGGTCATCGTATCGCCGAACAGCGGCGCGCCGAGATTTTCGAGCACCGGTTCGAAGTCGATATAGATCTCGTTGATCGGGTGGGCGAACATTTCCGCGCCCGCCGTGCGGTCGCCGGCCCGGTAGGCGTCGATGCCCGCCAGGTAGTGGGCGCGCATGACTTCCAGCGCGATCATGTAGACGACGGGGTCGCTTTCCGCGGCAACCGGATCGATGCCGAACTCGCCGCCGCCGGAACCGCCTTCTCCTTCACCTTCGCCTTCCGACCAGCCGCCGGCCGGCGCAGCCGGTTCGGCTGCATGATCGGCTGCGGCACCGGTGTCGTGCTGCTCGGCCTGGCTCTGCGGCACTTCGTCCGCTGGCGTGTCGCTGGCCGGCTCGCTACACCCGGCCAGACCGCCCAGCAGGGCGGCCGTGCCGACCGTGGTCCAGATTCGCGTACGGCGCTTGATACCCATAAGCATTCCCCTTGCCTTGTTGTCGGAACGTCTTGCCCGACCCTGATAGACCGCCTAAACCCATTTCCGGCAAATGACAATTAGTCGCAGGTAAATTCATGCTCTTGTGTCTGCAGAATGTATGTGCCGCCGAGACCGTCGAACAGCTCCGGCAGCTGGCGGGCGAAAGCGATTACGCCGATGGCCGCAAGACGGCCGGCTGGGCGGCGCGCGAAGTGAAGCGCAATGAGCAGGTCGAGGCCGGCCCGCGCATCGACACGATCCGCAATCTGGTGCGCAAGGCGCTGATGGCGCACCCGCTTTTCGTCTCCTTCGCCCAGCCCAAATCGATCACGCGCATGCTGGTCTCGCGCTATACGCAGGGCATGGAGTACGGGCTGCATGTCGATGACGCGCTGATGGGCGGACGCCGTGCCGACCTCTCCTTCACGCTCTTCCTGTCCGAGCCGGACAGCTATCAGGGCGGCGAGCTGGTGATGGAAAGCGTCGACGGCGAGACCGAGATCAAGCTGGCGCCGGGCGAGGTGGTGGTCTACCCGACCGCGGCGCTGCACCGGGTGGCGCCGGTGACAAGCGGCGAGCGGATCGCCGTGGTCGGCTGGGTGCGCAGCCTGGTGCGCCGTCCCGACCAGCGCGAAATCCTGTTCGATCTCGACCGCGCCTGCCGCGCCCTGTTCGAGCGTGACGGCAAGACCGCCGAGCTCGACCTCCTGCTGAAAAGCAAGGCCAACCTCCTGCGCCAGTGGGCAGAGGATTAGGGGCACGCCCCGCGACCGCCTTCTCCCTGGGGAGAAGGGGCCGGAAGGGCGGATGAGGGGGAAATCCCGGTCAGGGCTTTTGGGAGAAGACGGTGTCTTCCCCCTCTCCCTCGGTCCCTCTCCCAAGGGAGAGGGAGGTGCAAAGGATCAACTAGCGCTTCATGCCCTCGATGACGTCGTCCCAGTCGGCATGGCGTTCAGCCTGGGCTTTCAGGAAGGGGCACAGCGGCACGATGGTGAAGCCCTTTTCGCGCGCTTGCGCGACGACATGGCGGGCCAGCGCCGAGCCGACACCCATGCCCTTCAGGCTGTCCGGCACGCCGGTATGATCGACGATGACCCGCGTCGGGCTGATGCGGCTGAAGGTCATCTCGCCGGTATCCGCCTGTCCGGCGACATGGGCGACATAGCGGCCCTTGGAGCCGTCTTCCTCAAGCGTGATCTTTATATCCATCCGCACGTCTCCCGTTTCAGCTCATAACCGGCTTCACCAGGGCGGTTTCCTGCATGTCCGGCGCCGACCGCACGGTCAGCTGCCCGGACGAGGTGAACCCCGTGGCAAAAAGCAGGCTGACCGTCAGCCCGAGAATGGCAAGTGACAAGACGAGTCCCGTCCAGCGCATGGCGCCCTCCTGTTCGTGGCGCCGATATAGGCAGAGCCGGGCGGGGCGATTAGGGGGATAATCGGAACAAATGTCCCGCGTGCCGGGCGATAATCCCGCCGCGCACGAAAAAGCACGGCCCGGCAATGCCGGACCGTGCTCCGTCTGTCCGCGAGGGCGTCGCGGTCAGAAACGCCAGTTGATCGCCAGGCTGAGGGCCGTGTCCTCATCCGTGTCGCGCCCGAAATCGCTGCGCGCGCGGGCCGAGATCGCGACCCGGTCGGAGGCATCGATATCGATGCCCAGGGCCAGCGAGGCAAAGCTGTCATCATGATGGCCGTCCAGCACGGCAAAGCCGGCCGAGGGCGCACCGGCGAGGCTGGCGCGGGTCTGGCCGTCGCCTTCGGAGATATCCTGTTCCCAGGTCAGCTGGCCGAAGAAGCGGGTCTTGCCGCCGCTGGCAAACCGGCCCCCGGCGCCCAGCAGGGTCCGGTCGTTTTCGCGCGCCGCCAGCGTGGCGTTGAACACGCCCGCGCCCGTCTCGCTGTAGCCGTCGATATCGGTATTGCCATGACGCAGGCGCAGGACCGGACCGAACACCGCATTGCCCTCGATGAGGTCGGCGCCGATGTCGAAGCCGGCGTCGAACTGGTTCGCGTCCGTCGAGGCAGTTGCCCGCATCTCGGCCACGCCCAGCAGGATGGAGCGGGTGAGGTCGTAGTCGAGCCGGCTGGCGCCGATATAGGCGCTGCCATAGAGCCATGACCCGGCATAACCGGCATAGGCGGCCAGCGACACGGATTCGCCCTGCACATGGGTTGTCGCGCTGTGGGCGGAATAATCCGAGAAGCCGGCGTTGGCGCCGATCAGCCAGTTCCCGGCCGGTTCGAAATCGACCCCGGCGACGATGTGATGGCTTTCCAGATCCGTGGTGCCGTTGGGCAGGTCGGTCTCGCCCCAGCCGCCCTCGACGGAGACATAGACGCCGGTGCGGTCATTGATCCGGTCCATCTGGCCGGAGCTTGCCGCCCGTGTGGCCGCCTGCAGCGCCGTGAGCACCTCGACGCTGCCGGCATTGGACGAGGCCAGCTGGATGGCGCTGCCGCCCGTGCCGGCCATGTCCATTCCGCCGCCATGACGGCCTTCGGCGAACAGCGCCATGCGGCCGGCGATCACGTCACCCATGGCGCGTGACAGGCCTTCACCCATCCGGTCCATGGCGAAGGTGTCGCCCGGATTGGCGGTTTGCAGCGCGGTGCGCAGTGCATCCTCGCCGGGCATGTAGTCCAGCGTGTTGACGAGATCGGCGAAGTCGCCGGACGGCACATCGTCGCCGGCGGCCGCGTCGAGCGCCGTGGCCAGCGCGCGCTGCTGGTCGGTCTGGGCGAACTCGGCATAGGCGCGGGCGTCGACCTGGAGATAGGCCGAGTTTGCGGTCTGGCCCAGTGACAGCGACAGCATCGGGGATATCTGCGGGTCGGCGACGGTGAGATCGCCGACGGTCAGCCCGCCTTCCGCCTCCAGGAAGGTGAAGCGGCTGTTGCGGGCCAGCGGGGCATTGCCGCGCTGGAAGAGCGAGACCTCGCCGGCGATATTCGCAGAGCCGAGCACATGGAGATAATCGGTCGCCGTGCCGTCGGTGGAGACGACGAAGAGGACATCGTCCGCCAGGTAATCGCCCTCGATGATCAGGGATCCGCCGGGCGTTTCCTCGTCGAGGCTGTAGCCGGGCAGCAGCGTGCCGCCGAGCTGGTAGACACCGAAGGGCGCATAGATGATGCCGTCGCCCATCACCGTGCTGTCGGCGATCAGCAGTTCCAGCGTGTCCAGGATGCCGCCGACATAGAGCTCGCTGTCGGCAATGAAGGTCGAGCCGGAGGCGTCGTAGAGCACGCCGTTGGAGAAGATCGAGGTGTAGCCGCCGAACTGGTTGAAGGAGGCGGTGTCGAAAATCCCGTCAATGCCGATCGAGCCGCCTTCGACCATCGTGCCGAGATAGTCGAAGAAGACACCGGTCTCGGTCACCCAGAGCGATCCACCGGTCTGGTGCAGCCAGTCGGTGGCGAGCTCGCCGGCGATGCGTACCGCTGCGCCGGTCAGGTTCATGCCGCCGGAATAATAGGGCGAGAAGTCGGAATAGCTGCCGGTCTCGGCGATATCGAACAGGCCGCCATGCAGTTCCAGCGCCTGACCGATCACATCGCCCTCGATACGGATTTCGCCGCCGGTCATGCCGATCCCGGTATCCAGCGCCAGCTGGCCGCCATCCTCGACGATCAGGGTCGCGCCGTCGAAGACATAGACCGCATCGACATATTCGTCCTGGGCGACCCGGGTGATGCCCGGCGCGTCCAGATAGACCTCGTAGATTTCCGGCACGATATAGGCGTCGGTGACGACGGTCGTGCCCGGCTCTCCGCGGTCGTTCTCCGGGATATCGCCATACTCCCAGTGCGCGGCGTCGTGCCAGTAGCCGTCGCCGGCCAGGGCATGGCGTTCGATGAAGGGATCCAGCCCCTCGATCCAGTCGATATATTCGGCGACCGGGATATAGGCGACCCAGGTGCCATACCCGCCCAGCGGTCCATAAGGGTTGTTGCCGTTGGAAACGATGCCGATCTGGATCAGGCCGTTGGCCGAGTCGGCAAAGAGCGGGCCGCCGCTGTCGCCCTGGGCCGAGGAGGCTTCGCCATCAATGGCGCCGCCGCCCAGAAGATTGATCCCGCCCGGGCCGTCGAAATCGACGAACAGGAAATTGCCGGGCTCGCCGGACAGGATGGGCGGCAGGGGCTCGCCGGTCTCGTTGAAGAAATCGCCCCAGGTGCCGATCAGGTCGAGCGTGTTGACGCCATGGCGCCGGCGCCCGTCGATCGAGAGCTGACCGGTCTCGCCTGTGCCGAAACTGCCATAGCCTGCGAGCACGATACGGCTGCCGGCCATGGTGTTGGCGCCGTCCGAGCCTTCCAGCGTGACCGGATCGGCGGCCAGCGAGGCGGTATCCAGCGTGATCACGGCGACATCGGCACCGAACGTGTCCGGATCATAGCTCTCGTGCACCGTCACGCTCATCGCGCCGAAATAGCCGGTCTGGCCTTCCGGATCGAAGGACACCTCGACACGGGTCACGTCGCCGCCGGCAAAGCAGTGGGCGGCGGCGAGGACCTGGCGGCGATTGATCAGCGTGCCGGTACACACCGAGGAACCGGTCGTCGTCTCGACGGTGATCAGCACCACGTTGGAGAACTGGTTTTCCGTGTCGACAATGCCGTCAATGGTCGAATCGTCGCCGGCGATGATGTGCGGTGCGACGGGCATGTCGCGGGCGAAGGCGAGGGGGCTGCCGGCTGCCGTACCGGCGCCGGCCCCGCCGCCCGCAGACGCGGCATCGCTATCGGCCACGCATTTGAACCAGTTCCAGGGCAGAAGGCAGGCTGGATGAAGGTCTCCGCCGTCACGGCGGTCATCCAGCATGAAGCGTGACCCTGTCTGCTCGGTCTCGGCGCTCCGGCGGTTCGCCCGGTCCCAGGGCGCGCGGCCGGGTTCCAGCTCGCCGTATTCATTGCGGTTGCAGAAGCTCAGCGGCTGGTTGCGCAGGCTGCCGCGCGCTTCCGGCTCGGCAGAGGAAAACGTGGAATAGCTCTGCGACAGGCACACGCCATGGGCGTCGCCATAGCCCTCCGGCACCACCCAGTAGAATTCCATCCAGATCCGGCGCTCGGGCTGCCAGGTCGTGTAGACGATGGTACCGCCTTCCGGCGGTGTGCCACGAGCGATTGGGCCGTCATCGACCGGGTCGCCTTCGGTGTCGGCCAGGGCCGGCGCCATGAAGGCCAGACCGGCGCAGGTGGCCAGAAGCGTGTTGCGGAATGTATCGGTGAGCGACCGGCTGGCGGTCGAAAGGCGTGTGTTGCGCGGCATGATTTCCCCCTGCGTCAGGCGGGGGATGCTTAGCGGGGCCACCGGGCCGGTAGAATTCGACGATTATCGTAGACGGCCGGATTTCTTGTCCCGGCCGGTCGCTATGACCGGGCTGCCCGGCGCGCCGGACAGGTCAGCACGGCCATCACGCCATGTCCCGCCCGCGACACGACGCGCAGCTTCAGACCGCCATGCTCGGCCAGGCGGAAAACGATCTCCAGTCCGAGGCCGGAGCGCTTTCCGCCGCTCTTTTCACCGGCCGCGGGCGGAGTGGCACGTGCGGTCAGTTCGGTATCCCCGGCGGGCAGGCCCTTGCCATTGTCGGCAATGACGAGATCGACATGGCCGCCGCGGCGCCGTGCACCGATCACGATCCGGTCGCCGCCGGAATGGGCGATGGCGTTGGACACCAGATTGGCCAGGATGTGTTCGACAATGCCCGGGTCGGCGTGGATATGGGCGCTCGAGCGGGCGGCTGTCAGCGCGATCTTCTTGTTCGCGGCGATCTCGCCGAAGGCCGAGACGAGCGTTCCGGCCAGCCGGGAGACGGGCAGGCGATCCGGGCTGACCGTGCGCTTGCGCGCATCCAGGTGCGCCACTTCCAGGATCGAGGAGATCATGCGCGAGACATTGCGCGTGACCATCTGCTGGCTGCGGCTGACATCGAGGGCCGCCGCCGTGTCGCCGCGCTCGAGGAGTTCGGTCAGGCGCGCGGCATTGAGGTCGAGGGCGAAGACCGGCTGACGGATGTCATGCCCCGTGGCGGCCAGCAGGAAGGTGGTGAATTCGTGCGCCCGTTCGGCGGCCTCCTTGGCCTCTTCATAGCGCCGCATGATGAAGTAGCGGCGCCGCGCGCGGATCGACAGCATGATCGCCATCACCCAGCCGAAGGCACAGCACGACACCATCATCACCGACTGGCCGATCATCGGATGTTCGGCGGCGTCCCACCACATCACGGTGAGGGTGAGATAGCTCACGGCATAGCCGGTGGCCGAGATCATGATCGCCCACGGGAAATAGGCGAGCGCGACCCCCAGAATGATGATGTGCAGCGACATCCAGAAACTGGTGAAGACCAGCACGTCGGAAATACCGTCCGGTGTGGTTTCCACGGCCGGGTAGGCGCAGGCGACCAGAGCTGCGGCAATCGTCGAGGTGATGATCCAGACGAAGACAAGCCGGCCGGCCCAGCCCTGCGGGTTTTGCGGCGCTGCGATCAGCATCCAGCCGCCGACGGTGACACCGAGAATGCCGGCCACGATCCGGCTGGCGATCGTCGTCGCGAAACGGTCCGTCCCCTGCAGGTAGGACAGGTCGATACTGGTCGAGATCAGCCAGGCGAGCGAGAAGGCGAGCAGGGTGATGCCGGCCTGCAGCCGGATTCCGCTCCAGCTTTCGGCCAGGAAGGCCTGTTCGAGCGCGGCGTCGGAAAAACGTCCGTCGATCCGGCGAATCTGCGGATAATCCATACTTTTCCAGACGCTATCGGTGTAGACTATTCCCCTGCGTGAATGTGTAACGGTCGGTGGCGCGGGCTGGCAAGCGGGGATACAGGCCAACACCATGACCAAGGTGGAAAATTCCAGGCGCGTGGTGGTGGTCGACGATCACGCCATCGTCCGAGAGGCCGTCAGCGGCACGATCGCCATGCAGGCGGGCTATGAGCTCGCCGGCTCTGCCGAGGACGGCGAGAGCGCCATTGTCCTTCTCCTGGAACAACAGCCCGATATCGCCGTCGTGGATTTCGCCCTGCCGGACATGACGGGTCTGGAAGTGATCGAACGCGTGCGCGAAGCCGGTTCGCACACGCGCTTCCTGTTGCTGACGGGATCCCACATGGACGAGCGCGAGCGCGCGGCCCTGGCCGCCGTCGCGGACGGTTTCATGCACAAGGAGGCGGGGCGGGACAGCCTGCTGGCCGCGATCGATGCCGTGGCGGAGGCGCCGCCGCACCGGACCCCGAAACGTCAGCCCGATGCTGACGAGGAGGAGGGCGGCGTGCTCAAGGCCGGAAGCCTCACCGTGCGCGAGCGGGACGTCCTGCGCGAGATCGCGCGGGGACATTCCGTCGACACGATTGCGGACAATCTGGCGGTCCGTGTCTCCACCGTCCGCAAACACCGCGAGAACATCATGGCCAAGCTCGGGCTCAATTCCACGGCCCAGCTGGTGCGCGCCGCCATGCAGATCGGTCAGTACTGACCCTCGCGCCGGGGCAGGACCCGGCTGTCCCGGACGATAAAGGCGGGCCGGTCCTCGTCCGCGACGTGATGCGTGACGCGGATCGTGTCTGCGGAAATGTCGAGCACGTTGACGCCGGCCGGCTCGCCGCGCGTGCGGCGCGAGAATGTCGTGCCTGCGCCGACGAACCAGCAGGTGTGCGACGGGCCCTCGGCAGGCAGGGCGAAGGTCTCGTGCAGATGGCCGGTCAGAACCAGGTCGCAATGTTCGGCAATCGTGGTGACCGATGTGCCAGCCCGGGCGGTGCGGGCGCGGCCGCGGTTTCCACCCGGTGCCAGGATGGGGTGATGGCAGGTGAGCACCCGGAGATCGGCATCGCGCTCCGCCAGCAGGTCGAGCGCGCGGCCCAGGCTGGGCCGGCCGATGCGGCCCAGCGACCAGTCCGGCTGCCACTGCGCCCGCCGGGCGGTCCGCAGGCCCTCGATATGCAGTGCCCCGTCTTCCAGGCTGGATGCCATGTGCCGGCCCACCGAGCGTTCATAGCGCCGCCAGGGCGTCGTGAAACGCCTGTGCAGGGCGCGCGAGGGCACATCATGATTGCCGGGAATGCCGACAACCGGCGGGTCGAGACGGCCAAGGAAGCGGGCGGCAGCGTCGAACTCGCTCTTGCGGCCGCTCTGGGTGAAGTCCCCGGCGGCAATGACGGCATCGGGCCGGGAGGCGTTGCACAGGTCGACAAAGGCATCGACCAGATGTCTGTCCTCGGTACCGAAATGAAGGTCGGCGATCTGGAAAAGCTTGGTCATTCTGTCCAGTTCAGGAAGCGGATAGGGGTGTCGGAGCGCGAGATGGTGAGGTTGCGCGGCATGAAGACGGGTTCACCGTCGAGCATCAGGGCCAGCGGCTTGCGGGAGCGGGCCTCGATGCAGGCTGTCCGGCCGCTGACGCCCGGCCGCTCGCCATCATGGATGTCGGTCAGCAGGGTCAGGCCGGCCCAGGCGACATCGCCGATATTGCGCCAGTGAACGGCCACATAGGCCATGTCCCCGGCTTCACCGTCGAGGTCGACATAGATGCCGCTGGCGCGCTTGCGGTCGCGGTCGTCCCCGTCCAGCCAGTACCGGATACGGGGTTTGAAGGCGTGGCGGGCTGCCGCCGCGATGCGGCGCGACAGGGAGGGCAGGGGCGGAACACCGTCTGCCTCGCGCACCATTTCGCGGGCCCGGGCGACCGTTGACGGGAAGCCCAGTGCGGCGGCGACCAGGAAAATCTCCTCTCCGGCCAGCCCGGGCCGGAACGGCTTGACCTGCGTGTCGCCGACCGTGTCGAGCATCTCGCTGGCGCTGCGGTGGCCGTAGAGCCGGTGGACCAGCATGTTGGCCGTGCCCAGCGGCAGCGGCAGCAGCGGACATTTCGCGCCATTGCGGTGCGCCATGCAGGCGACCGCCTGGATCGTGCCGTCACCGCCGGCGATGGCAATCCCGTCGAAACCCTGTGTGTCCGCATCGCGGATACGGGCCTCGATATCGTCCTCGCCGAACTCCCAGACCGTGTCGATCGCCGGGTGTGCTGTCAGTTCTTCGGCCAGTGCATCGGTATCGCCGCGCACGAAACGCCCCGAGGTCCGGTTAATCACCAGTGCCAGCTTCGCCATCTACGTCCTCCTCAACAGGTAACGCAGATATGGGGCGAGCGTTCCCGCACACTGCAGGTTGCAGGCGTTACTGGCGATGCGATGACCGTGCAGACCTCTCCCCCAACGCGGACAGAGGTCCCGGCTGCCCGGTCAGTTCGGAACGGCCACGCCGGGCAGTTCGGTAAAGGGTTCGATGCCGAATTCCGGATAGATTTCGGTCGGGTAGTAGAAGGTGCCATCGGACGAGACGAGCGAGATCGTCTTGATGTCGGCGAGGTCCTCGACCGGGTTTCCGGGCACCAGGAAGAAGTCGGCCCGCATGCCCGGCGCGATCGAGCCGAGCCGGTCGGCAACACCCAGATAGTCGGCCATGCCATGGCTCGCCCAGGCCAGGATCTCGGCCGGGCTCATGCCGGCTGACTGGTACAGTTCCAGCTCGCGATGATAGGCGAAGGCGCCGCCCAGATCAGTACCGGGCACCATGAAGATGCCGCGCTCGTGCATCATGCGGATGGTTTCCTGGACCTGGTCGAAGGCGCCGGCGTAATTGACGTCGTCCTCGGGCGTCGCGATATCGGCCCAGGCGCTGCGCGCCGAGCGCTGAACGCCCACCGGCATATGGTCGATATAGTCCACCGTGCCCGGCGAGACCTGGCCATTGCGCGACAACAGCAGGGCTTCGTGGATGGCCAGGGTGGGATCGATCGCCACACCGCGCTCCGCCATCGCATCCAGCGTCGACTGCACCGGCGCGCTCTGCAGGTCGAGGGCGGGCAAGCGGCGCAGGGCCGTCAGGCGCAGCAGGGTGCGGGTATCCTCGCCGTCCTCCAGCACCCAGCCCAGCATGAGCTGGTTGATATGGGTCAGCTCGTCATAGCCGGCCGCGATCATGGCGTCGGCATTGGTGAAGGCCGGGACGTGACCGGAGACGCGCAGCCCGTTGGCGTGCGCCGTCTCGATCATCGCCGGCACCCAGTCCGGATTGATGGAGTTGTAGATCTTGATCTGGATGAAATCGCCGGCCTCGGCATAGGTCTCGACGGCGGCGACGGCTTCCGCCTCGCTCTCGACGATGATGCCGTTGTTGGAGTTGTACTGGCTGCGGCCTTCGATGAAGCCGGACCGGAAGATGCGCGGGCCCGCAATCTCGCCGGTCCGGATGCGCTCGATCAGTTCGCCCAGGACTTCATTGTCATTGCCCATATCGCGGATCGAGGTGACGCCGGCAGCGATGTTGAGGATCGCGTCGTCCTCGCCGACATGGCCGTGCATCTCGAACAGGCCGGGCACCAGCGTGCCGCCATTGCCGTCGATGATCACTTCGCTGTCGACAGGCTCGGCATCGAGCGGTTCGATGGCGGCAATCGTGTCATCGACCACCACGACGGAGACCGGCTCGCCCAGGGTCGCGTTCACCGAGTCGAAGACCCGCACATTGCGGATCCGCACGGGCGCGCCGTAATTGTGGGCGTAGCGCGTCTGCATGTCTTCATAGCGCCGGGCGCCATATTCGGTGGCCCGTTCGCGCAGGCGTTCGTCCTCGCCTTCAAAACCCTCGGCGAGCACCGAGAAACGCGGGCTGATGACGCCGAAGAAGGCCCGGCCATCCATCAGGAAATAGGTCGGGTCGAGCGAGGTGCCGGACAGGGCATAGCTGGTCACCGTGCGCATATCCGTGCCGTCGGAGACATCCAGCCTTTCCATTTCGGCCAGGCGCAGCGTGCCGCCGGGGATGGCCGGCAGCGACATGTCCTCGCTGTCCATCAGGGCGCGGGCAGCGATGGCGAGCCAGTAGGGGCTGGCATTCTGGGGTACGTAGAAGGCCGGTTCCGCCGGGATCGCCTGGTCGGACCCGGTCGTGTCGGTCCAGCGGGCCTCGCTGTCGGCATATTCGAAGCTCTCATCGACCGGATTGCCGAAGGTCGTGGCGCCCTCGATCGTCCAGTTCAGCGGCATGCCGGCGCCGTCCAGCGTGATCTCTTCGGCCAGCGTCGGGCCGCGGCCATTATTGCGGTACTCATAGTCCAGCGAATAGCTGTCGCCGGACGGGGTGACTTCCAGCGCGCCGATCGCCGTTCCGCCGACCATGACGGTGAAGCGGGTGGCTTCGGCGGTCTGCGCGGCCGTTCCGGCTGTCTCTGTCGTCGCGGTCTCGGTGTCCGATGCCGGGCTGCAGGCAAACAGCGCTGCAGCGAACAGGACCGGCAGCGCCGGCCGAAGTGTCAGTGTCATGGCTTTCCCCGAATGTCTCTTTCCCATCCGGGTTAGCACCGAAAGCCGGGCCTGTCTGCTACCGGCGTGTGGACAATGAAGAACCGCCTGTGCGCGGCCATGGCCCGCAGCACAGGCGGTCGGGACGCCGCAGTGGAGGGATTCCGCGCGGCGTCCGGCTGGCCCGCGCGGTCAGTGACGATCCGCGCTCGCGAGTTGCACCGCGCGATCATTGCGGTGCAGGGCCAGAAGGCGGGGGTCGCCAAGGGCGGAGACGACGCGATCGAGCTCGGCATGGTGACAGTTGTCCGCAGCGCGGACGCGCGGCAGCGACATGCGGCGTGTCGAGTCGCAGGCGGCGGCGACTTCACGCTCAAGGCGGCGCAGGACCGCGCGGCGGCCGGCATCCGTGCTCAGCTCATAGTTCTGGACGACATAGTCCCGGCCGGCCTGGCCGCGCTCGGACTGTTGGGCCTGTAGCGCCGTGCCGGAGAGCAGGATGGCGGCGAGGGCGAGGCTGGTTGTGCGGATCATCACGATCTCCCGTGTCTGGTGATGCCGGGACATTTCGCCGGATTGCGGCTGTCGGGTCCTGACGCTTTGCCGACGGAAACAACCTTCGCGATCACGGTTGGAGAAAACTTCGCTCCTGAAAGGGTTTGGGGGCAAAAAAAGTTGTACCGATCTGCGGCTCGGGAGGTTTTCGTCAGGTTTTTTGATCCGATCGGCCCTAGCTCTTGCGCCGTTCCTGGACAAATCTGTCGGCTCGACGCGAGAATTCGGAAGGTGGGGGATGACCGAGCGGCCTGCGCCGATACATGTGCCGTTCCGGCTGGGCGGGATTCTGGTGGATCCCGGCCGTGGCACACTGACCCGCGGCGAGATGAACCGCCGGGTGGAACCCCGCGTGATGGACGTGCTGTGCACACTGGCCGCGCGCGCCGGCGAAGGGGTTCGCCGCGAGGCCCTGCTCGACACCGTCTGGGGCGATATCATCGGTAATGACGAAGCCCTGACGCGAGCGGTCTCGCGCCTGCGCTCGGAGTTGCGGGCTTTCGGCAGCGATGCCCTGGTCGAGACCCTGCCCAAGCGCGGCTATCGCCTGACCTGCGCGGTGGTGGAACTGGAGCCGCGGCGCGAAACGCCGCAGCCTGCCCGCCCTGGCCAGTCAAGCTCCGGACCGTCACGCTTCGGCCGGGGCTGGGTATGGGGCGCAGGCGCAGTCGCGGGCCTGACCGTATTCGCTGCCCTTTTCCTCGCCTGGCCGAGGCCGGGGCTGATCGAGGGTGCCGTCGCGCTGCGCTTCGACATGCCGGGCGAAACGGGGCATGAGCTCGACCGGGCCTTCCGGGCGCTGAATGTCGATCGCGCCGTATTCGCAGTCACGCCGGCGCGGTCGGAGTTTGTGGCGTCGGTCGTGTCTGCAGGCGAGGCCGCGAATGCCGACCGGGCCGGGCCGCTGAGCGTAAATCTGACGGACCGGCAGAGCGGAGCGGTACTGCTGACCCAGCCGTTCGAGCGGGATGGCCGGGCGGCCACCGATCTGGTTCGTCATATCGCCATGGTGCTGACCGCCGATCTGCGCTGCCTGAGCGAATTGCGCAGCCTTGCCGAGCCCGGAATCGCTGCGGATACAGGAGTTGTCAGCCAGTTCCTTGCCCTGTGTGCCCTGGTGCGAACGGGCGGACAGATTGTCCAGCCGCTAACACTGACAGCGGACCTGCTGGAACAATACCCGGACAGCGCCTTCATGCATGGCCTGCATGCCGTGGCGCTGATGTCGCGTCCCGAGCAGCATTTCTTTGCCCAGGCGGATTCGCGCGCCGGGCAGGTCGCAGAGGCGGCGAACGGGTTGATCGATACTGCGCGCAGGCTTGATCCCGATGCCCCTGTCCTGGCCTACGCCGAAGCACTGGCCTCGGTGTATGGCAGCAGCCGCGAGCAGCAGGTCGCGGTGTTCGCGACACTGCCCCGTTCCAGCTGGCTCGGCCTGCAGGTCCAGAACCGCTATTTCGATATCCTGCGGCAGACCGGGCAGGAGCTCGAGGCCTTCAGGCTGGCCGAGGACCTCGAAGCGATCTGGCCGGTACACTTCCAGACTTCGACCTTCATGGCTCTGGCTCTTGTCCAGCGCGGGCTGGCTTCCGAGGCGGTTGCCTTCATCGAGCAGAAAAGCCGCCTGTTTCCCGACGCCCGCCGTTTGCAGGGGCTCGCCATGGTCGCCCAGCTGCACTATGGCGAGCCGGAGGCCGCGGTGGAGATCGTTCGGGCCGTGTTGCCGCCGGAGGCACATCCGTGTGCCCTGGCATACCTGTCAGCCCGGCGGGACGGTGTTCCCGTTGCCGAGCGCGTCGATCTGGACGGATGCGACAATATCGACACCACACAGGTCGCACGCATGCACGCCGTCACGCAGGACTGGGCGCAGGCGATGGAGAATATCGCGCTGTTCGATCCGCGTGCGGCCCAGCTCGCCGTGGTCCTGCACTATCCCGAGTTCGATCCGTTGTGGACCGGGGCCGCGATGTGGGAGCGGGCGGACGCGTTCGGTCTGGTCGATTTCTGGCAGGCGACCGGCACACGTCCGGATGTGTGCCGGCGGCCGAACATGGTCACGGTCTGCGAGCGCGAGATCGTCTCCCGCATTGCGCGTTGATCCGGCCGTTACTCGCTGTCGCCTGGCGCCGGAAACACCGTGATCCCGTCGCGCGCGAGACCGGCTGTCCAGAGCTCACCATGCCAGACGAGGGCGGTCGTGATGCCGTCGGCGCCATCGTCCGGACCGCGCAAGGCAAACGCCGGGCGTCCGTCCGTGTCGACGGCGATGGCCATGGGCGGACGCGCGGGCAGGGGCGGCGGACCGGCCAGCTGGATCCAGCGCCAGGCCAGGCGTTTGACAAAGGGGCGCGGGTGCAGGGCTTCCAGGTCCATGGCGCGGGGGGATGGCATGGCGGCCCAGACCAGTCCGCTCTCGCGGTCGAATTCCAGATTGTCCGGATAGCCCGGCAGGCCCTCGATCAGGACCGACATCTCTGCGGTATCCGGATCGAGCTGCCAGATACGGCCGGTCCAGGTCTCGTTTAGATAGACCAGGCCAGTCTCGGGGTCATGATCGACACCATTGATGAAGCCGAGGCCGGTGGCCAGTTCCTCATAGGCGCCGGAACCGGTGACCAGCAGGACGCGGCCGGTCTGGTCGCCCTCGAAGAAGGACGCCATGTGGTCGCCATAGCCGTGACGCAGCGAGGCGTCGGTCATCACGATCCGCCCGTCTTCCAGCACGGTGAGATCGTCGGGAAAGACCAGCGGGCCGTCCGGCGCCGGCGCCAGCCAGGTCTGCCAGCCGCCCTCGGTCTGGCGCAACAGGCCCAGCCGCGCATCGGCGACGAACAGCGTGCCGTCGGGCCCAAAGGCCAGACCGAGCGGGCGTCCGCCGGTCTCGGCTACCATTTCCCAGTCGCCGGAAGGGCCGCGCGCCATGATCCGCCCGTCGGCGAGGCTGGTATAGAGACGGCCGTCCGGACCGGGCTCCAGATCCTCCGCGCCATGCAGGTCCTCGCGCTCCTGGCGCAGGGGCGCTGTCTCGGTCTCGAACCGGGCCGCAAGCGCCGGATCGGGCAGGGGCGGCTCGAAATGCATCGCATTGAGCGAGCCCGGCCCCCAGGCGGCCAGGCCAAGTATGGCGGCCAGTATGGCTGCAATGATGATGACAAAGCGCATGCGCCCCTCCCGTTTTGCCGGAGAATATCCGCCAAGCCCGGGGGCAGGGAAGATGCGATGACTATTTAAGCGTGCCGGTCGTGTAGAGACGGACTTTCAGTCCACCATGATCGACCGGCCGGCCGGGTGGGCCGAAAGGCAGGCGTGTGGCGCGTGCCAGTGCGGAATCCGTCGTGATCAGTCCGATCCGCCAGCCCGCAAAGCGGCTGCGCAGGACCTGGCCGAGCGTGCCGTGCAGGGTCACCAGCGCCGCCTTCTTGCCGATGCGGCCGCCATAGGGCGGATTGACAATCACCAGACCGGGCGGACCGTCGGGGCGTTGCAGGTCGGCGACCGGGCATTGAGAGAAGTCCGTCCAGCCAGCAACCCCGGCGCGGGCGGCGTTGGCGGTGGCCATGCGGATCGCACCGGCATCGCGGTCGGAACCGGAAAAGCGCAAGCCGCCGGGCGGGGATGCCGCGGCCAGGGCCTGCGATTTCATTGTGTCCCACGCTGCAGGGTCGAACGAGGCCAGTTGCTCGAAGGCAAAGTCGCGCGAGCGTCCTGCGGGCAGGCCGGCCGCGATCTCGGCGGCCTCGATCACGAAAGTGCCCGAGCCGCACATCGGATCGAGTACGGGCTCGCGGCCGTCATAGCCGCATTCGCGCAGGAAGAGGGCGGCCAGGGTCTCGCGCATCGGCGCCTTGGCGACCGCTTCCTTCTGGCCGCGGCGGTGCAGGAGTTCGCCGGAGGTGTCGACGCTGAGCGTGCAGACATTGTCCTCGATGCGCACCCGCACGCAGACCGGTGCCGTGTCCTCGACCGTTGCGCCGAAGCTTTCGCGCAGCGCGGTCTCGACCCGCTGGGCGGCCGCACCGGCATGATAGATTTTCGAACGGCGGCAGCTCGCCTCGACGCGCACCGGCACGTCCTTGCGCAGGACCCGGCCCCAGTCGAACTTGCGCGACAGCTTGTCCAGCTGCGCCAGGTGGACGACACGAAAAGCCCCGATGCGGGCCAGGATGCGGCTGGCACCGCGCACGACGAGATTGGCCCGCCAGACATCCGGCCATCCGCCTTCGATAACCACTCCGCCTGGTGAGGCCGACACGCCGGAAAAGCCGTGTGCGTCCAGCTCGGATGCCAGGGCGGTTTCCAGACCGGGAGCGGTTGCCAGGAAAATCTCGAATGTGTCGTCCGTGCTCATGTCCTCTGTTTAGCGGCGTTCGGGGGCAGGCGCGACGCTGCCGTGCGGTGGACGCGGAACCGGAACCTCCTGACACCGTTGTGACCGGACAGACCGGACAAGGCCCGGTTTGCGGGAGGTTGCGGTTGCACGCCGCGACCTCACCTGCTTGTGTAGACCGATCCCGGCATCGCGGCCTGCAAGGGGGTGGATATCCCTCCGGCGCTCCGCTATGCGGACGCAACGAGCGCGACGGAGCAGGCGATGGCTCACGACATCTCCGAGACGATCGAAGACCGTATCCAGGCTCTCCGGCCAGGTCGTGGCGAGACCGGTGAACCGGCCGGTTCCTTGAAGGCCGGGAGTGCGGTTGACCGGTTTGCCCGTGTCCGCGGACGGACCGTGGCGCTCGCCGCACCGCTCAGCGATGCCGATGCGACGGTGCAGTCGATGCCCGATGCCAGTCCGGCGAAATGGCATCTGGCGCATACAAGCTGGTTCTTCGAGGAGTTCGTGATTGCCCCGGAGCGCGGTGAGGCGGCCCGTTTCGACGCCGACTACGCTTTCCTGTTCAATTCCTATTACGACGCGGTCGGCGACCGGCATGCCCGGCCGCATCGCGGCATGCTGACCCGCCCCACGCTGGAGGCGGTGTTCGACTATCGCCGGCACGTCGACCGGCACATGCACGCACTCCTCTCGGACGGCAATGCCCGCGCGCTTGCCATGCTGGAACTGGGCCTGGCCCATGAGGAACAGCATCAGGAACTCTTCCTGACCGACATTCTCCACCTGTTCGCCCAGAACCCGCTGAAGCCGGTTTATGCGGCCGATGCGCCGCAGCCGCAGCCTGTCGCGGGCGAGGCGCAGTGGGTGGCGTTCGAGGGCGGGCTGGCCGCCATCGGCAGCGATCCGGACGGTTTCCACTATGATTGCGAAGGGCCGGTGCACGAGGCCCGGCTCTACCCGTTCGAACTGGCCAGCCGCGTCGTGACCAATCGCGAATGGCTCGAATTCATCGCCGATGGCGGCTATGCGCGCCCGGCCTTCTGGATGTCGGACGGGTTTGCGCAATGCCAGGCCGAAGGCTGGCAGGCACCGCTTTACTGGTTCTCCACGCCGGACGGCTGGCACACGATGACCCTGCGCGGCGCGCAGCCGGTCGATCCCGATGCGCCGGTCTGTCATGTCTCCCAATACGAGGCCGACGCCTTCGCCCGCTGGGCCGGGGGCCGTCTGCCGACCGAGCAGGAATGGGAGCATGCCGCCCGCACGGCAAAGCCGGGCGCGCTGCACGGGCTTTACACGGATGTCTGGGAATGGACGTCCAGCGCTTTTGCCGCCTATCCGGGCTATTGCCCGCCGGACGGCGCGATCGGCGAGTACAATGGCAAATTCATGAGCGGCACGATGGTGCTGCGCGGCGCCTCCTGCGCCACGGCCGAAGGCCATGCGCGTCCCGGCTACCGCAATTTCTTTCATCCGGCGAAACGCTGGCAATTCACGGGGCTCCGGCTGGCACGCGACACACGCTGACGCGGCGGCCCATCCTGTCTTCTCTATCCACCCAGACCACCCCAAGCGGAGAAATCATGCTGGACGATGTTCTCGAAGGCCTTGCCGGCCGCCAGAAAACGCTGCCCTCGCGCCTGCTCTACGATGCGCGCGGCTCGGATCTGTTCGAGGACATCACGGCGCTACCGGAATACTATCCCACACGCACCGAGACCGCGATCCTCACCGCCGCCGCGCCGGACCTGTCGCGGCGGATCGGCGAGGGGGCCGTTCTGGTCGAATACGGTGCCGGGGCGTCGGTGAAGACGCGGATCCTGCTCGACGCCCTTGAGGCGCTGGCCGGCTATGTGCCGATCGACGTGTCCGAAGACATGCTGGCCAAGACCAAGCCGCTTCTGCAGCAGGACTATCCCGAACTGCCCATCCATCCTGTCGTCGGCAATTTTCTGGTCCCGCCCCCGCTGCCGGATATCGACCCGCGGGCGCGCCGGGTCGGCTTCTTTCCCGGCTCCACCATCGGCAATCTCGACGATGCCGATATCGAGACCTTCCTGGCCGGTGCCGCCGAGGAGCTGGGTCCGGACGGGCTTCTGGTGCTTGGCGTCGATCTGAAGAAGAGCCCGGATATCCTGATCCCGGCCTATGACGACGCCCAGGGCGTGACCGCGGACTTCAACCGCAATCTCCTCGTGCGGATCAATCGCGAGCTGGGCGCCGACTTCGATCTCGACGCCTTCCGGCATGAAGCCCGCTGGAACGAGGCCGACAGCCGGATGGAGATGCATCTTGTCAGCCTCGCCGACCAGAGCGTGACGATCGGCGGCAAGCGTTTCGACTTCGCCGCCGGCGAAACCATCCACACGGAAAACTCCCGCAAGTTCGACACCGCACAGATCGAGCGTCTGCTGGCAGCAAGCCCGTGGCGCGTTGCCGAGAATTATCGCGATGCGAGTGATCTCTTCTCGGTGCTGCTGCTCGCCCGCAAATAGCGCGGTGGCGCCCCCACCGGATCTGCCCTGATCCGCACGGGAGCGCGGCCTGTCTGCTCGTCTGGGCGGTCAGTCCGTGTCCTGCTGTCCGGTCTCCATGGCGCTCAACTGCTCCCTGGGAAAGCGGCGGCCATCAAGGATGATCTCGACCAGCCCGTCATCGAACACGTCGAGGCTTCGCAGCGGATTGTGTTCGAGCACGAGGAGGTTGGCGCGCAGGCCCGGCTGGATACGTCCCACCTCGCCGGCCAGTCCGAAACGCTCGGCATTGAGGATCGTCGCAGAGCGCAGGACGGACGCCGGGCTCATGCCCATGGCCACCATTTGTTGCATTTCCCAATAGCCATTCAGACCGGGCGGGTTGGTCCAGGTCGGGCTCGAAGGGGTGTCGGACGCGAACAATCGCTCGATCCCGCGCGCCTCGAGGCCCTCATTCAGGCGCACCAATCGTTCGAGTGCGCGGCGCGATGTCTCGGCGGGCTCCCCGGATGGGGCCTCGCCGAGAAAATAGGCCACGATTTCGGGATGCTCCGCGATCCGGGTCTCCAGTTCTTCCTGGAACCAGCCGCCCTGCGGGCTGGCATACCAGGCCAGCAGACCTCCGGGCAGCGTGTGCGCCATGCTCGCCTCGGCGAGAAGTTCCGGCCGATAGAGATCGATTTCCCCGCCGATCACGCGCGTGGTGAGCTGGATGGATGCGCCTCCGGCAGCAAGGCGATCGAGGAGTGCGGCAATGCGGGCAGGCAGCGCGGCGCCCGCATCGGTGCCGGCGCCGTTCTCGTCGTCCCAATGCCATAGCCCGTGGGCGAGAACCGGAAAACCGGCAGCCTCGGCCGCTTCCCAGGACGCGAGGCTGTTGGCGTGGATCAACGGCACCAGCCCGGCGGTTTCGGCCGCTTCGACAGCGCGGCGCAGCGTCTGTGAATCCGCCGTATTGAAGTCGAACAGCCCGGCAAACCCCGGCTCATGGTAGAGCTTGACGCAGATCGCGTCCGTATCGAAACGGACACGCTCGATCACGGCCTCCGGCGTATGCGCCCCGGCATCGAAGTCCGCGGGGAGGCGATCCAAACGGTCGGGATCGACGATATGATAGGGATCGTCATAGCGCGCAGGGTCCGGATTGAAGGCCATGCCGTAGCCGTCGGTATAGGGCGCGCCCTGACAGGCGAGAAGCCAGGGTGCGGCCTCGCGAGCGTTCCAGCGGCGGACCGTGGTGTCATCCTGATTGAGGTCGATCAGCGTTGTGAAACCCCAATACAGATAGCTGCGCGGCTCCTGCTCGCGATAGGCCAGAACCAGATCGCGATGGGCGGCGATCTGGTCGCCGCGGATACCGGCAGAGCCGTTGACGTGGACGTGGCTGTCAATGAGACCCGGCATCAGGAAGCGGCCTTCCAGGTCGACAATCTCCGCCCCGTCCGGGATGTCGGGACTCTCGCCGACGGCACGGATGCGGCCATCCTCGACCACCACAGTCAGACCCTCACGAACCAGACCCGCGTCGGCATCGACGATCCGCGCGTCAGTCAGCACCAAGGCTTGCGCCAGCGTTTCGGGAACACTCGCCGATGCCAGAAGCAGGGCGGTGGCGGTCATGGAAACAATAGATCTGGGAAACACGGTGAAACCTCCATTGGAAGGTCTGGCCTAGCAGCCGGCAGGCGCAGGCCGCTTCCTGAAACGCGATCTTGGACATGCGCAACTGGCGCAGTAGAGCTAGGAGATGGCGTGGCTGCTCCCCGTTTCGATCTCGCTGTCAGCGTTGATGGCACTCTATCTGGCCTCCCTGACGGGGCAGAGACGGCTCGCCTATCTCTGGCTCGCGGCCGCGTTCGGGACGCTCGCAATCCTGCACCTGATGACCGGTCTGGTCGTACAGGGATAGGCCGGGGCCTTGCAGGCAGCCCGGCCTGTGGTTGCCATGGGCTTTCCGCCATTGGTCTTTCTCCACGCGCGAGCCCTGGCGCATGCGGCGCGCCGGCCGGGCCTCGTCGACCTGTGGCATCTGACCGGTCCCGCCCTCGTGGCGGCCTGGCAGGTCTTCGGGATGCGCTGGGCGCCGGCCTATGGCTGGACGCTCGATCTGGCCGTGATGATCTCGACCCTGGCCTATGGCTGTGGCGTCTTCGCGCAGACCCGGCGCGATCTCCACCCGTCGGCCCGGCATTGGCTGCGCATCGTGACCTTGTGGCTGTTCGCCCTGGTCCTGATCGAGATCATCGTGGCGCTCGAACTGGCCGGCGACACGCCTCTGTCCGGCTCCATCAGCCTGCTGGCGGCGCTCATCGGCCTGATCGGTTTTCTCGGCTATTTCCTGTTTTCCAGCCTGCACAAGACCGGACCGATTGCCTGGATGGCCGCGCGCCTCCGCACACCGGCCGCCGATCTTGCCCAGCGTCTGGATACGCACATGCGCGAACGGGAGGTCTGGCGCGACCCGGAGCTGACGGTTGCCCGTCTGGCCCGGCAGATCGGGTCCCCGCAGCGAGCGGTATCGGAGACGATCAATACGCATTGGCGCGTATCGGCCAGCCGATGGATCAATGAATACCGCATTTCCGAGGCACAGGCGCTGATGACGGGGAACCCGGACCGCCCGCTGGTCGAGCTCATGCTGGATTGCGGTTTCCAGACCCGGTCCAACTTCAACCGGGCTTTCAAGGAGATTGTCGGGGAGACACCGTCGGCCTGGCGGCGCAGCAACAAAAAAGACCAGCCCGAAGAGCGGCCCTGATTCCGGGCCGATCGGCCCAGACGCGCGTGCGCGACAAAAGCCTGCATCGCCTCATGCCTGGCGACCGCGGCCTCCACGCATACCGGCGCTTTTTTCGCGCTTTTCCGCCATGAAAGGAGTGGCGGAGAGGATGGGATTCGAACCCACGATACGCTTTTGACGTATACTCCCTTAGCAGGGGCGAGCATGCGTCAGTCAGGCCGGTAAATATATTGTTGTAAATCATAAGGTTGATGGTTGTATGATCCAAGCTCCACTGCAGGGTCCCCCGCGATATCCCCCGGAAGCGGTGACAGATAAATCCCTGGATAGCCATCTGGCAGGCCCCAAGCATCCTTGTGTTTCTCAAGTGCCGCGTTGATTTGGGTTGTCGTGTCTCCAAGTGCGGCCAGCATAGAAGGCAGCTGCGTCAACAGCTGCGAGTTTAAATCTCCAAGAATCATTGCGACGCGATGAACGGCGGGATGTTCGTCGGGCGACCATGAAAGACCAGCGACGAGACCTTCTTCTCCGCGGTGTGAGATTGGGTTAACGGTTAGGTCATCGGATTGGTCGTCAAAAATGCGCCGGTATTGTGCGATTTCGGCTAGCGTGAGCTTCCATTGCGCGACTTCGCGAAAGGTTCTTGCCACCGCCTCATACAGATCGACTTCTCCATGCTCTAATAGCAGAGCAGCGCAATCGGCCGGCACTTCATCGGGCACCAAAATTGACATGATGGGTGTGCGAACAAAAGACCAGCGGAAGTGGTAGTTGCCGTGCTTTATCGCGGCTCGGTTGCTCGTGACGATATGAGATGAAGCGGTGGAGATGTACGTGGTGGCGCCGGAAAAAAGCGCTACCAGGTTGCTGGCGCGCTCCAGATTGTAATCTTCCCGTTGTCGCTGATATTGCGCATCGGCCTGCTTGCGACTCAGTCGACCCGCGTACCATGCGCCGCCAAAGGCTGCCATCAAGGACAGACCAGCCGTAAGGGCAGCAGTAAATGGCGTGGCCCAGTCAAACGGGAGTTCGACAATAGACACCTCTTGTGGGCGGTGCTTCAACAACCCAATCAGCCGCTCAAGGCCCGGAAACTCCATCTCCATCTCTACCCCCACGCCAAACGCCGCGGGCCAATGAAATCCTCGTCGGCGTTGCGCTTGCCCTGCAGGGTTAGCGGGTCGGGGAATTCCCAGCGGTGGGTTCGCACTTCATCGGCCAGGCCCGGCGATGCGATCTTAGCGTAGCGTTCCGGCATGGCGGCGGTGGTCCAGCCGCCCTCATTGCGCAGGCGCAGGAGATTGCGCTCGCAGGCGAAATGCCAGGTTGCCCAGGTGTGCCGGGTGACGTGCGCGGTGAAGACGCGCGGATCCAGATCCATCTGCGGCAGGGTGCGATCTAGGAAGGCCTTGAGCTGGCCGCCGCGATCGTCGCGATCGGCATAGGCCTGGCCGTCCTGCCGGCGGAAAAGCGGGCCGCGCTCGCCGATATTGGGCAAGCGGGAGAGGGCCGCCTTGACGCGAGGCTGCAGCCAGACCACGCGCTCGGAGTCGGTCTTGGTGTCGCGCAGCACGGCATAGCCGTAATCCATGAAGAGATCGTCCCGGGCGTCGATCGACAGGGTCTCGCCCAGGCGGGTGCCCTGGCCGACAAGGAAGGTGATCAGGGCGGCGCGCCAGGGCGGAGGGGCGGCCTTTCTGAAGCGCGCATGGGGCATGGCCCGGCGGATCAGCTCCTCCACCTGGGCCGGCCGGAAATAGACCAGGCGCGGTTTCGATTGCGGGGGCAGGGTGAGCAGGATCGGCTGGCCGTACTTGCGCGTGACGGCGCTGACGACGCTGTGAAACTGGCGCCGGCGGGTGGCCGGGGCGGCATTGGGGTAGGCGCGGACTGCGGCCGCATCCACGGTGGCCTGGTCGAGCGCGTCCAGATGGGTGTGCTCGATCTGGTCCAGTACCTTGTCGAGAAACCGGCCGGAGCCGCCGCATTTGAGATAGTGCGCGGCGGCATCGCCGAACGTCTTGCGGGTGGAAAAATCGCCCGTGAAATTCTGCTGGTTCAGCTGGGCTTCGAGTCGCGACTTGATCGCGAGCGCTGTCGCTTCGCAAGCAGTGCCCGTGCTTCGCTCCGGGAAGGGAACATTAATGGCGCGGCCGTCGACAAATCGGGTAACAGTGCCGCGGATGTAGAAGTTTGGGGACTTGTTGAGGTTCTGGTGCAGTCGGAGCGGCATGTCGCAAGTCTCTGAAGTTCTTTCAGCTGGTCGGGCGTCATGCACACGTCCCGGCCGACGCGGGTGTAGGCGGCCCCGTGCCTGCGGATCATGTCGCGGATCACCCGTTCTGGATGCGCAACGCTAGTGTTACCCGTTTCATCGATCAGGCGGAAGACCTGGGCGATTTCGTACAGCGTGTAGAGGGTTACGGGAGCGGCGGCCATGGCGTCACCCGGCCTCCCGGATCCGGCGGGCGGCTTCCAGCAGCTTGTTGCGCTCGCACAGGAAGAGGGTGCTGTCGCTCGCCATCTCTTCGCAGATCAGGGCGGCTGCTTCCGTGGCCGCTTCTGCGGACATCACGTAGCTGCGGCTGACAGAATTCGGCGCATGTAGGGGGGTGATGGGCCGCAGCCTCCGCAATGCGTTCATGGCTCCGGCTGCTGAGGAAAAGGGCCGGTGCTGGCGGGCCTTTCGCTTCCGGCGCCAGGCGAGGGTCTGGGCGCTCATGCCGTGCCCCCTTCGTGCAGAACCAGCCCGCCTTCCGGCTTCCCCTGTGCCTGCCAGGCGCGTGTCAGAGACAGGCATTGATCGGCAAGGCGGATGGCGATGCGTTTGAACTCGCGCTGGCCGTCGTCTTCCGGCTTGATGCCGGCGGCCCAGCGTTTCAGGTCGGCCGGGTCGATCGAGTTGCGAGCGGCGGGGCATGACTCAAACCAGAAGCATGGGCGATAGCCGCGCCTATCAAACTGCTGGCCATACATCACGATGCGTCCCTTGCTATTGTCGAAGACGAGCTGGCCATCCTCGTCCTTGTAGAAGGGAACTGTTCCGCGGACGGCGGATCCAAGTCGCGCCATGCGTTCGCTGTTGAGTGTGAAGATGGGGTCGGCGGTCATTGTGTCACCTTTCCGGTTTCCGTTTCGGTGACCAGCGGCCCATCGGTGAGGTAGGCATGAAAGCCGTCCGAGTAGTAACCGGCCTCACGTGCGGCGGAGAAATCTGCCCACCGCGCGGACGCTGGCGACTTTGCGCGATAGACCCGCGGCGGATAGGGAAAGCTCGAAGTCACCACTTCGAAGGCGCTAAGCATGGCGGGTGGAATGTAGGCCTGCCGGCGTAGCCATTTCCGGGTGGCCGCATCGTTCTTGAGGACGGGGCCGGCATCGCCATCTATCAGCCCGGGTTTGGGGCATACGGCCCGGCGGTCTACCCGGCCACACGGTACGGGGAATCGGATAAGGATCCCGTCACGACGGCTCCAGAAATAGCCGGGCTGGGCCAGCAGCTGGTCGGAGAGATATTGTCCAGACCAACATAAGGGGTAGGCGTAGCCTTTGCTGTCGGGGCGCCAGAAGGTGACGTAGGGGTTGCCCGTCCATTCGGCGCGCAGATCTGCGATGTAGTAGCGGGTCATGCCATCTCTCCCGCATTCTGCCGCCATTGGCGTGCGGCGCGCTGCATCAACCGGCGGATGACGTCGAGCTTGTTGGTGCGCAGGCCGGCCGACTGTACGGCGGGCGCGTCCAGAAGCGTGCAGGCCGCGCCATAAAGCGGATTGTGTTCGGCCATCGATCCATAGCCGAAGGCGGTGCTGGCCACCCATTCGGCCACCTGGTCGGGACTGGCGGCATCCGGCACGATGACGCGGGCGGTCACCTCGACCACGTCACCGCGCTCGAAGGTTTCGAACGGCCCGCGGATGCGGGTGGGGCGGGGGATGTAGGATTGGGTCTTCATTGTCAGAACCCCCGTTCGTCGGGTTGGCGCGGCGTATCGCCGGCGAGCAGTTTGCTGACCTGCATCGGCCGCCCGTCGCGTGTGACGCGATACATGGTGGGGTGAGGGCGGACGCTGCGGACTTCGGTGTCGGTGATGCTGTCGGGCAGGGCGTCGATACCGTCCGTCTCGATCTCGGCGGCGATCTTCCGGCGCGCATCGTCTTCGCTGTCGGCTTCGACTTCGGTGCGATAGATGCCGGAAAATTCGACCGTCACCATGAATATTCCGGCGCGATCATCGGCCGAAAAATCTTCCGGGTTGGGGGTGGATTGCGGGTTCATGCCGCACCGCCTTTCCCGGCCAGCATGGCCGTGACCGATTTCTTGATCGTGGCAGGGGACCCGAACGTCATTTCCGGCGGGCACCAGCCGGGCTTGCGGCTGGTGTGTTCCATGATCCAGGCGATGGCCTCGGCCTTTTTCGCCGGCATGTCGGCGGCAGCCGCGCCGATGCCGCAGGCCCGGGCGATCTGGCGCAGCTGGGCAAGGGTGAAGGCGGCGAGATAGTCGGCCGTCAATTCGAACTCGGGCACAAGGTGGTCGACCCGCCTGGCCAGCTTGCGGGTGAAGTCGTCACAGCCCGGCCCGGGATTATAGCCCGGCCACACGCCGGCCTGGGCGGCGATGAGGGCGGTGAACACCGCGGCCACATCGTCAAACTCGGCCTCCATCAGCGTATCGACCGCGGCCGCATAATTGGACACCAGCACGGCCGGGGCCTTGACCTTGAAGCCCTTCGGCTGGCCGTCCGGCGAGAGGGCGGCAATGCGTTCTGCGACCACCGCGAAGAGCGGCACCTCGCCATCATGGGAATTGCGCGTCGGCCGCTGGAACCAGCTGCCCGGCGCGTCATAGCCAACGCCCATGTCCCGATCGATCAGGCCGGCGATGGTGAGCGCCATGGCCAGTTGCGGGCCGGCATCGGCCAGGCCCTGGCGAAGGCGGGCCGTGAGGTCGAGGCTGGCGGCCAGCCAGTTGCGCTTGGCAAAGGGCTGGATCGCCTCTTCCCGGACCTGGCCGCTGGCGGTTTCGGTGGTGGTCTTGATCGGCTGGGCGCCCGGCCCGCTGGTTTTCGGCTCGACGCGGCGCTCGTGGATGCGGCCGCACTCGAGCCAGAGCAGTGCGCCGCACGCGGCCGGCGCGGCCTCGGCCGGTGCGTCGTGCCATTGGTGGCGCTTGTAGGGATCGTCGAGGATTTCCACAAAGGCGAAGCCTTCGGCCAGCAGCTCTTTACACCGCCGCTTGATCCAGCCCATGGAGAGGGTGGTGACCAGGGCCGTGTCGAGCAGGATCGTCTCGCCGGTCTCCTGGTCTTCCATGGTGGGGCCGGAATAGTCGGCCACATCGAATCGGGCCTCGGAAACCGGCAGGCCCTTCTGCCGCAGGCTCCTGGCGATCTGGTCGGCGGTCGACCAGCCGTGATAGCCATACTCCATTGACGAGAGCGCGTTGCGCTGCATTTCGGCCGGGGCGGTGCAGATGGCGCGGGCCTGGGCGAGGGTGATGCGGCTGTCGGACAGCGCGGTCTGCAGTTCCGGATCCAGATTGCTGACCAGGTTGAAGCGGATCTGCACCCACCGCTCGGTCTTGCCCATGGCGGCCGCCAATTCCTTGGTGGCCACGCCTTCGGCGAGGCGGCGTTCATGCTTGATCTGGTCTTCGGTGAAACCCTTTTCGATCGGGTCGCCCTTGTAGATCTCGGACAGGACCTGGCCGACCCGCAACTCGCGGAAGGCGGCGATGCCGCGGGCTTCCTCCATGGGCGGGGGATCCTTGCGGTCGCGGTTTTCCGCGAGGGCGACCAGCAACAGATCCTTGTCGGAAAGATCCTGCACCAGCGCGCGCATGCCATAGTCGGCCGGCAAATCGCCGCGCTCTATGAGAAGGCCGGTGGCGCGCCAGCGCCGCTCGCCGGCGGCGATCTCGTATTCGCCCGGCTTGCCCGGGTGCGGGCGCAGCACGATGTTTTGCAAGAGGCCCTTCTCCGCGATCGAACCGGCGAGCTCGTCGAGCTCGGCCGCATCGAACGTCTTGCGCGGGTTCAGGGGCGAGGCGTGAATGAGATTGTGCGGGATGGCCTGCTCGCCGCCGCCTGCCGGCGCGGCCGGGCGTGCCTCGCCATTCCAGGCGGCCAGGATGGAGCGGGCCTTGTCGCTGATCCTCAGCGGGGAGAGCGAGATCAGGCCGGTGTCGGCCATGCGCCGCGTTGAGCGCGTGACATTGGACGGGTCGCGTTCGAGGCGTTCGCCCATCTGGGTCCAGGGCAGGGCGGCTTCGCCCTGGCCGTTATCGGCCAGCTCGATCAGAAGAGCGATCAGCTGAGGATCGAAGAGGCGGAAGGCCTCGGCCGTGGGTGTGGAAGCGTTCATTGCGCGGCTCCTTAGTGAGACCGGAAGTCGAGGATGCTTTCGTTTAGAAGAGCGTCCTGTGCGAGTGAGAGGCTTTGGGCGAGGTGGCGCCGGGCCTGCCCGGCAGACAGCTTGTCGATGTCGCCGATGGACTTGACCGACATGGCGTCCAGCGCCGCCTCGGTTGCGACCAGCAGAGACAGGATCACCATTTCATGATGCTGTTGCTGGGTGCGCGGAGCGGCGAGCGCCTCGATGAGTGCGGCCTGGTAACGGCTCGCGATGGCGAAGGCCGGGTCCCGAACTGCGGTCAGTTCGGAAGAGGGTGGGTTGAACCCGGCATTGCTGACGGCCAGCGACAGATGCTGTTTGCGGGGTGTCATGACGGATCTCCGAGCGGGTCGCCATTGGCGTCGATCGGCACCAGATGGGCGAGGCGTTCGAAGTGAAGCTGGCCGGTGAAAGGCGCCGTGGTGAGCCGCACATCGGCCTCGCCGGTGCTGAGGTTCATCGCCTCGATCCGGCCCTCCACCTCGCGGCGTTGCATCAGAAAGGCAACGCGGCGGCCGACCACCAAGTATCCGGACAGGGGCGCGCGGCCCTTGTCATTGGCGGCAGAGAGTTCGGAAGAGAGTTCGGGCGCCGAACGGCGTTCGCTGGCGTCGGGATGGAAAAGTGCCCGCACCGTGGGCGGCAGATCGCCGTCCTGCGGGCAGAATGCAGAAATGTCGGGTTCGTTAGCCATGTGGCCCTCCGTGGTTCGGAGGGACCGTAATCACGAAAAATCGTAATGACAACTCAAAAATACGAAAAACCGTAATTACTATGTGCGGACATAGCGACTAGGTTTGGTAAAATTTCTGGTTGATATGTGACGGAGGTGGCAGATGGTATTGGGTCTTACGGCGTCAAATCCTCCCAAAAGCGTCAGGGCGGCGGTGCTACCGTGTGAAGACGAGGTGCGGGATCAGGCATTGCTGTCCCGCGAGCCGTTGGCGCTAGAAGATCAGTACTTTGGAATCATCTACCAGGACCCAGAGGGATTTGAGAGCACGCGCGCGGTTATCGCCAGGGCGGTTAAGTTCAACGCTGACGGGGTTCCATATCTATGCGTGTTCTGTTGTGAGCGCCGGGCCTACCGGGAGTTTCGTGTTGACCGGATCGTGGAGTGCTGGGATGCGGAAACCGGTGAGACTGAGGATCCGCGGGTTTTCCTCCTCGAAACCATTGGTTTCGATATTAGTCAGCGCGCCCATCCTGCCGATATAGACCCGCGCAAGATGCGAGACGTGTTTGAGCTCATTCGGCCGCATGTTGTTTTGCTCGGCGCGTTATCGAAGTGCGATCGATATATGCACGTTGCTGAAGTGGAGGTGATCAGGGGGCACCTTGTTGGGCTGCTGGCTAGTAGCAGAATTTCAGATGACGAGTGGAAGCAGATTGAAACGCGCATACGCAGGGTGAGGCCATCAAGTGGCGGAATAGCGGAGGCCTATGAGGATCTTCGCCGCCGAACACCTCAAGAGCTGACGGCCTTCATGATAGCTGCGGTGGCAGTTGTTCGTGCCGACAAGAAGGTCAAGCCGGAAGAACTAGAGATGCTGGATGATCTTGCCGAGGAGCTGCTGGGGCTAAGCGTGCACGATCTGATAGCAGTGTAGCTAAAGCCGCGCTACGACGCTTGGGTCCGCGATGCTGACAAAGGGAAGGGCGCGCACGATCTCTACGTCTTCAATCAGTGGTGCGCCATCCCAGCTTTCCAGGTTGTAGCGGCCGGGGGCGTATCCGCGGCGCACGACTTTGAACAGTAGTCTCTGATCAGACAGCTCGATTATACAGGCTTTGCCAAGCACTTCGTCCGGTTGGAATGTCTGGCGATCTAGGCAATAGATGATCCATCGATCTTGTGCCGGGGGCATCGAGAAGCCCCTAATCTCGAAGGCAACGTAGTCTAGGTCTTGGTTCAATCCGGGCGGCAGTGCGACCTCGTAAATGCCTTCGTCTTTCCCGACGCCATCCATAACTTGAACCACAGCACCTGCTCCAACCAGACCTTTAACCCACACTTTTCGAGTGTGGTACTGTGAGTGTTCATCATAAAGTTGGTCAAGGCTAAGGCCAATTGCCGCCGCGAGTTTTCGGGCCGTGTCCTCTCTCAAGGATCGGGTTTTTCCGTCGAGATAGGAATAAATGGTGGATGCCGGCACGCCAGCCGATTTGGCCCAGTTGTTTACGTTTATACCTGCCCGACGCATTGCGTTGCGGACGCTCTCACGGCGCGTATCAGCATCATCCAAGGTCGTCATGATGTGTGAGGTAGCACACGCTTTTGCATAGAGCATTTGCGGAAAATCCGAATTTCGGTTGACGTGATTACGAAAAACCGTAATTCATACGGTCATGACACCGACCGAAGCGAACATCGCCAGACTTCAGGAAGCGGCAAAGAACAAAGCGCGCAAGCTCGGCGAGGTTGCCGCCGAAGCCGGGGTGCCGGCCGCCACTCTGTACGATATGGCGCGCCCCGGGTGGCGACCTCGTTCGATCAAAAACCTCATTGCTGTAGAGCGCGCGCTGGGTCTTGAGGCCCCGGCCGCCCCTCTTCCGGCCGGGGAGGGCGCCTAGATGACCGGGCTGGATGCAAACCGTGTCCGTGAGTTGTGCGTCGATGGCTGGCGCAATCGCGGTCTGGATCAGGACTTTCCGGTGGCCAGTACGCACGGCTGGTGGCCCGTGGTGGCGGCGGAAGACTGTCCGCAGGGGTGGGCGTGGATGGTGAGCCAGTGGCAGCCGGGCGCGGCGGGTGCCGTGCGGGTTTGCGACTGGGGCGTGGCGGACGTTCGGGACTTCCGGGCGATGTGCGACTGGGTGTGCGATCCGTTCGGGCCGCGGCCCGGTTGCGCTGTGCCGGCTGGCGAAGCGGGTGGCGCCGATCTGCCTGGCGTGCGGATCGAGGAGCGTGAAGCATGGTGTGCCGGTGCCGATGCCGGTGCCGGGGACCCGGTGTTGCGGCTGGGCATCTGGGAGCCGCTGTCGCTGGTGATGTCGCGAGTGGGCGAGGGGCGCGTGCGCCTGCCGGAAGACGCCGGTAGCGAGGTACTGGCCGCGCTCGCCGCGCTTGCCGTTGAAGAGCTGCCGCCGACCGAAGAAGGGTTTGCACGCCGGCGGATTGTGCCGGGGTGTGCGACCGTGTTTACCCGAAATCTCGCCCGGTCTCTGGCCCTGTGGCGGGATTATGCCCGCGGGTTGCCGGCATGACGGGGCGGATAGACACCCGCCCGGGTGGCCAGGTCGGCCAGGGCCTGCAGTGTGGCGGCGGAGATCGTGAGGCTGGCCGGGCCTTCGGGCCGCATGACCCGGACCTCCAGCATGCCTTCGTATCCCGGGTCTGTTCGGACCTGCAGGCCGTCGATCTCGGCGATGTGCCAGTTTTCTTTTCCGTAATTCATGGCGGGCGCTCCGTTTTGAGGGCGCAGCCTGCCATGGACGCATCGATGCGTCAGCAGATTGCGAAATCATTCCCTGCTTCCCCGTGTGACAGCGCGTGGGGCGGGGGTGTCCGGCGGCGTGTGAGCGCCCGTCTTGCCTCTCTTTCCAGGGCGGCTGCCGGACACCCCCATTTTTTCTGTTTCCTGTCTCTGCCCGTGTGGGCCGTGCGCTGCGCCCGTTGCGCCGGCCTGCCGCGTCTCACGGGTGGGGCGGGGGTCTGTTCCTGCCGTCCCGGCTTGCCGGGTACAGCCGCCCGGGGCCGCGCGGTGCAGGGCAGACCCCCGATCCGGTTCCGCCCGGGGCCCGCCCTGTGCGTTGGGCCCGTCGCCGTCCAGCCAGGCGGCAATGCGGGCATCGCGCGCGGTGTCGGCCGGCAGGCCCATCGCCATGGCGAGGGCCGCAAGCGGGCTGTGTGTGATGCGGTGTCGTTTCATGCCGGCAAGCATGGCTTGCCTGGCATGGCCTGCAAATCCGGAAAGCCGGGAGGGTCCCAAGAATGAGCGGACGGGTTGCCAAGCCGCCGGAATGCCGGGTGCTGGGCGCGGATGATTATGCCGCGTTGAAGAATGCCACCCGGCTGGCCTTCAAGGATGCGGGCGGGCCGGAGCAGTTCTTTGAGGAAACACGCGCGGGCTCGGCCGAGACCCTGCGCAATTACGTCAAGCATGAACAGCCGGCCTTTGCGCCCGTCGACGTGATCGCCGACGCCGAACGGCATGCGCGGCGGCCGTTCGTGACCGAAGCGTTGGCGCGGATTGCGGGCTTTCGCCTGATGCCGGTGGCGGCGTCGGTGACGGGCCGGGGCGTGATGTTCGACGCGCTGCGCGAGGCCTGCGAGTTCGGTGCCCAGGCCAGCGAGGATCTGCGCGACGGCAAGGTGGATCGCCTCGAGGCGCCAGAATTCCTGAAAGCCCTGCGCGAGGCGCAGCGCGCCTTTGCCGCGGCCGAGGCCCAGCTGCTGGCCGATCATCCATTCTTGAAGGGGGAAGCGGAATGACGAACCGGCTTGAACCTGCACCGCAGGGCGGCGCGCCCGTCTGGGTGATGCTGGTCACTCGCGTCCTGGGAGGTGAGCCGTGAAGGTGCGCCGCGGACAGGTGCTGGGCCTGAACATGCCGCCGGCGGGCTGGCTGTGCGTTGCGATGTGTGCGGCGGGTCTGGTGTGGCTGGCGGCGGGGTGGCTGGCATGACGGCGGCACCCGGAATCGCGCCCGTCTTGTGCGAAGTGGAATGGGCCGGGCTGACGGCGCAGATCGAGGCGTTCCGCGATGGCGCCGGGCGCATCACTGCCCTGGGCGAGGTGCGCTTTCCCGGCGGGCGCGGCGGCAAGACGGCCGCCATGGGCGCCCTGGCCGAAGCGGTGGCGAGCGTCGATCGATATCTGGCCGCGCCGCTGAACCCGCCGGGCAAGGGCGGCGCGCGTGGCGAAACGCGGCCGCTGGTGACACTGGCCGATCTGGCCGTGGTGCTGAAGGCGAACGGGCCTTCGGCTTTCCTGGAAATCGTCAGGGTTCTGGCCCGCCTGGAAGCGGGCGCCCTGACCGGCGCCAGCGAACGGCGTTCGGTGGATCAATCTCAGAAGGAGAGAAGCGATGCTTGATGTCTGGCCAGAGGATGGCGTGTTTGACGAGGTGGTGAAGCGCGCGACATCGGCCGCCAAGCGTGAGCCGGTGGCGGTCACCGTTAGTGACAATAAGGGCACCCAGTCCGTGACCGTTTCGATCGCGGCCGAGATCCTGAAAGAGCTGGGATGGTCGATCGGCGAGCGGGCGCGCGGGCTGGTGCATGTCACGGATCGCGCGGTCTTCCTGCGTTTGCAGCCAGACCCGCTGGGCGGGTACCGGCTGCATACCCCGCCGGGCGGATCGGCCGACAAGTCGCGCGGCCTGCTGCGTGTCGGCTGGATCTGCGATGCGCCGATGAAGGAATACCGCCGCGCGGCGGTGGAGTACCGGATTGCATCCGCGGGCGTGCGCAGTGCGCTGGACCTGCAGCTTGAACGGGTGAAGGCGCGCGCGGGCCGGAGCGTGCCCGGGCTTGAGCCCGAAATATCGCCTGCAGAGGTCGCGGCTCGGAAAATTGCCACCGAGCTTCTTCGCAAGGGGCATACGGACAAGGAAGTTCTGCACCATCTGGAAGCCGAGCAGAACATACGCCGCACCCAAGACTGGTTGGCGCAGGTGCGGTCGTGAGTGTGTTGGTGGTGGTGTCTCTCGCGGCGGTCTGGGCCGTGGCGGCCGGGCTGGCCTGGCGCCATCTGGCATGGGTTTACCCGCGGCCCTGCCGCGCCCGCCTCGTCTGGTCTGTCCTGTGGCCTGTGCCGGCGGGACTGCTGGCGATCGGATGGCTGGCCGGGTTCGCGCGCCTCGCCTGGGCGATGGTCTGGCGCCTCCTGGACGGGGAGGGGCGGGGATGACGCAGATCGAATGGACCCACCTGCCCGGCTTCAAGGGCGCAAGCTGGAACCCCATCGTCGGCTGTTCCGTCGTCTCGCCGGGCTGCACCAATTGCTATGCGATGAAGCAGGTCGGGCGGATCCTGCGGATGACCGATGGTCAGTCGCACTATGCCGGCACGGTTGCCGACAGCAAGGCCGGGCCCGTCTGGACCGGCAAGGTGGCCCGCGCCAGCGACAAGGCCTTCACTGCCCCGCTGCGGCGCCGGATCCCCACCTGCTATTTCGTCAACTCCATGGGCGACCTGTTCGCCGAAAGCGTGCCCGACGAGTGGATCGACCAGGTCTTCGCCGTCATGGCGCTGTTGGCCCAGCATCGCTTCATCGTGCTGACGAAGCGGCCGGAGCGGATGCGGGATTATCTTATTCGCCAGTTCGATCGCTGCGACGGTGAAGATGGCATCGTTGATGATCTGATAGCGGTTGCCGAACTTGCCGGCGTTGACTGGCGCGAAGCGGTCGATGCTTGGCCGCTCCCCAACGTCTGGCTGGGCGTGTCCGTGGAAGACCAGGCCCGGGCCGCCGAACGCATCCCGCTCCTGCTGGACACCCCGGCAGCCGTGCGCTTCATCTCGGCCGAGCCGCTGCTGGGGTTCATCACCCTGACCGACTTCGATATCGCTCATGCGCATGGGGTTGATTGTCACGACGCTCTGTCCGGCTGCTACCTGGAACAGAACGGCAATCAGCACTTCCAGCATGTCGGAGGGGCCAAACTCGACTGGGTCATCTGCGGCGGCGAGAGCGGGCCGGATGCCCGGCCCATGCACCCCGACTGGGCCCGGTTCCTTCGCGATCAGTGCGCCGACGCTGGCGTGCCGTACTTCTTCAAGCAATGGGGGGAATGGTCGCCGGTCTGGGACAAGAAACAAGGCGATCAATGCCCTCCTTGTGTCGTCTGCCAGGATGGAGAGGTTCTCACCGGCCGGCACATGATCACCGGCACAATGGATGAACAGGACGCCGAGATCCTGCGCCGCATCGGAAAGCGCGCCGCCGGCCACCTTCTGGATGGCGTCGAGCACTTCAACTGGCCGGCCGATCCGGCGGGGTCAGCGGCATGACGGCGCCTCTCCCCGCTTCAGACGGTGCCCGCGAGCGGGACGGATTGCGCCGCGAGGGCGCCGGCAAGGCGCTGCAATATGCCAGCGCGCTGATCGCGCGCTTGCCTGTGCGGGATCCACAGCCGGGCGAAACGCCGGCAGAATGGCAGGGCGGCTATCGCGCCCTGGTGGAAGCCCAGCTGGATCAGCTGGCCCTTCAGATCGAGCGCGGCGAACTGAACCTGGCGCCGCGGCCGGGGAGGGCGCGACATGCGTAAGCCCCGCCGCAAGCCGCAACGGATCCAGCTGAAACGCACGAAGGGGTTTCGCAAGCCGAAAGAGGCGGTGACCGTCACCCGTGCCACCAAATGGGGCAATCCCTATCGGGTGGATGAATGGGGGCGCCAGCGGGCCGTCTCGCTGTTTCGCGAAGACCTGTACGAGCGGGGCGTGGTGGAGGGGCCGCGCGGGCCGGTGACGGTGGAGATGATCCGCGCCGAGCTGAAAGGGCGCGACCTGGCCTGTTTCTGCGATCACCACGGCGCCTGCCATGGCGATGTTCTGATGGCGATCGCCAACAGCCGCGGCCCGCTGAAGCGCAAACGCTCGGTCACCGGCGGGATGGGGGTGGGGGCAAAGCCCACGAGAATTGGCATGCAGGCCGCGCGCGGGACGGCGCTCAATGGCGGCGTGCCCATGCCCGACGATTTCGATTTCGTTTTGGACGGCCCAAGCGGGCTGTAAGGGAGAAGCCAGTGATGCCTGAAGCCAAGACCCAGCGGGGCACAAACACAATCGTCGCAGACGAACTGCGGGGGTACATCCATCGCATAGAGCGCATTGAAGAAATGCGATCGCAAAGCGCCGATGATATTCGTGCGGTCTATGCCGAGGCCAAGGCACACGGTTATACCCCCAAGTACATCCGGAAGGTCATCAAAGCGCGAAAGCAAACGCCGTCAGATCGCGATGACGAGCGTGCGATGATGGATCTCTATGAGACGGCGGCCGGGCTGCGGGACGAGTTGCCGCTGTTCCGTGCAGTGGGGGCAATGAGTGTCGACCTGACAGCGCGAGAAAGTGTGGTCGAGGCCCTTAAGCAACTCGTGCCCCTGGCTGGCGAGATCGTGGTGAGAGTCGGTGGGGTTGCGGTCCGGCTTTGGCGGGACGAAGCGGGAAATCCGCAGGCCGAAGATGTTGTTGATCGACCTGCGAGTGCTCCATCGGCGGCGGGAAACACAGGCTCTGCCACCCCGAAACCGAAGGTGGATGTGCCGGACTGTGATGATGCTGGTGCAGAGGAACTTGGCCGCGAGGCCTTCAGAAACGACCAGCCGATTATTTCAAATCCCTTTCCCTGGGATGACCCTCGGCGTGCCTTGTGGGATGTCGGCTGGCGCAAGGAGTCTGGCGGCGACGGTATGGGGCCAGACGATTGATGGCTCGCAGAACTGCGCCAAGAGACATCGCCTCGTACGGTGACTTGTTCGACCCGAAGGAGGCTGCAGAGCCCATTCTGGGGCGAGCGGTTCGCGATTCCCTCACGGAATGGCTGACGGAGATCTGGGCTGCAGACGATCTGGTTAAGGTCGGGTTGCAGCCTCGACGGCGTGCGATGTTCGATGGTGTCCCCGGGGTTGGTAAGACAACGCTTGCGCATCATCTTGCAGCCCGTTTGGGGCTGCCCATGCTTGCAGTGCGGCCGGATAAACTGATCTCGAAATGGGTCGGTCAATCGTCAGAGCAGATCGGGGCATTGTTCGATGCAGCGGCCGCGGCTGACCCGCCCATACTCTTGTTTCTGGATGAGTTCGACGCATATGCGCGTCACCGCCGGCGCAGTGAGCAGGGTGCTGACGACGAACGCAACATGATCGTCGACACGTTTTTGCAGCGCGTAGAGCAACATAGCGGCTTCCTGATCGCAGCAACGAATTTCGCGGATCATGTGGACCAGGCGATGTGGAGGAGGTTTGACATCCATATCACGCTCGAACTGCCCGGGCTGGCGGAGCGAAGGCGTATCATTCAGCGCTATCTTATGCCGTACGGCCTTCCGGCCGACGCATTGGAGAGTTTGGCCATTGCGCTCGAAACGGCGTCGCCTGCTCTGATCCGGTCTTTCTGCGAAGGGCTCAAGCGCCAGATCATTCTAGGGCCGCTTCTAAAGCTCGACATGTCACGTGGCGCCGTAATCGACCGCGTCGTTTCGACCGTGCATCCCCACAAGGATGTGGGGAAACCGCGGCTCTGGTCGCACGGATCACAAGACCAGTCTGTGAGGGCGATGCCGTGGCCACTCCCCGCAGCAGAAGAGGTAAAGGCCGAGCCTCCGGTTTGCAGACCTGACGTGGCCGTCGTCTCTCTAAACGACAGGCGGAACAAGCCATGATCCGCGCCACCATTCCCGGCCGTCTGATCTGTGACGATCAGGATGTGAGTGCGCCGGGCGAGTATCAGTATCTGGACGGGCGATGGAATGTGACGCGCGGGCGGCTGTATGCCCGGCGCCTTGAGCTGGCCTGCCCGCGATGCGGCAAGGCGCACGAGCTGCTGCTGGCGCCAGCCGGGCATGTGAAGCCCGCCGCCGGCGAGCTGCGCTGGGATGGCACCATACTGGCGCCAACGGTCTATGGGCCGATCGTGATCCGGCCGCATGGCGCTTGCCCGGGATGGCGGGGCCGATTGGAAGGCGGCGAATTGCGCACCGATGCGGCCCTGCTGAAGCGGGAGGGCGGCGATGTGTGATTGTCCGCTCTATCGTGCCCAGGCCGACATGCTGGCCGATCTGCGCGAACGTGTGGCGCATCTGGAGGCCTTGACCGACCCGGCCGTGCCCTTCGCGCCCTGGGAATGGGCGCTGGACCGGCCGCAGGCCATCCTGGCCCATTGCCTGGCGCGCGGGCCTGTTGAGGCCGCACGGGCCGCCATGTCGCTGGATCTGGGCATTCACGGCCGCACGCACGATGCGCGCGCCGTGGCGGCCCTTGTGGCGGGGCTGGCGCATCGTCTGATCGAGTGGGGTTGGCTGGTGCGAAGCGGCACGCCCGAGGACCGGCCGGCGCGGCTGTCGGACATCCACGCCCTGCACCCTGACCAGTTGACCGCCTTCCGGACCGCGCTGCGCGGCGAGGGGGATCCCGGTGCGCCGCCCGTGTCGCACCGGCCGATCCCGCCGGGTTCTCGCGCCTATCGCCCAAAGGAGGCCGTTTCGTGAGCCGACTGTCCGTTATTCCGCTCGCGGCCCTGGATGATGTTGCCGAGAAGCGCATGACCTCGACGCAATTGCGCGTCCTGTGTGGTCTTGGCGCGTGTACCAACAAGTATGGCTGGGCGAACGACACCAATCAGAAGCGGATCGCGAAGAAGGCCAGGCTGACGCGGGAAACGGTGAACCGCGCGCTGAACCGGCTCGAGGAGCTTGGCTGGGTCGAGGTCTATGAAAGCCGCGACCCTATGGCCAAGCTCAAAGGGCTGCTGTGCTATCGCGTGATCCTGGACCCGCCCTTCGGCCCGCACGGCGAGCGGCTGGAGTCGCCCACCTACAAGCGCCGCCGGGCTGTCCTGTCGTCAGAGCAGGAGCGCCAGGCGCGGGCCGGTGAGGGTGAGGCGGGAGACGGTCCGGATGCGGACGATGACGCCGTCGCGGCGGACAATCCGGGCAGCCGGGAGATGGCGGCACCGGGCGATGCCGTCGCGGACGGTCACGCCGGACCATCGGCCCCGGTTCAATCCCCGGATGTGCCTGCCGTGCAAGGCCCGGACGTGACCCCCTGTGATCGACGCGTCACAGGGGGGGGTGTGACGGGTGGATCACAGGGGGGGTGTGACCACTGTGATCACAGGGGGTGTGACCACTGCGATCACAACAGAGTCGATTCTTTTATCGATAGGAGTTCTATGAGTACCAGCGCGCGCAGGATGACCCGCGGCGATCGGGTGCCCGGCGTGTGGTACGACCCGAAGGTCGAACTGATGCCCGCCCTGGTCGAGGCCAGGGTCCGCGATGCGGTGACGGCGCATCTGGTCGAAGGGCTGGGGCAGGCGCAGGCCACAGCCGCCCTGTCGGCGGTGGATGTGCGCGCCTATCGGCATCACGGGTCGGAGCGCTGGGCCGTGGTCTGCCCCGATCGGGCCGGGTGGGAAGCCTTCCGGCAACACCTCGCCGGGCTCGGCACGCCGTTGACGGACAGGACCGGAACGCGTGTCCAGGTCATGACCGAGGCCCGTTGGGCCCGTCTCACAGCAGAAATCACCATGCCCTACACCCCGCCGGGCGGCGAGGCAGGGCGATTGTTCGACATGGCGCTGGAGTGCGGCCGGACGGAAACCGATCTGGCGCCCTGCGTCGAGGATGGCTTCGTCGTCGTGCCGGATCCGGATCATGGCTTCGCCGTCCGGTCCACCGGCATGAATTGCCGAGAGGTCGGCCATGTCTTTATCGGCGCCATCAAGGCGCTGGGCTGGAACACGACTGTTCGCCCGCAAACGCCGGCCGAACGTCTCAAACCGAAGGAGGTCGCCCATGGGCAAGCTTGAGGCCACGCCAGCCATGCGGGAGGGGGTGACGGTGCAGGCGCAGCGCAAGGCCGATGAGCGGCCGGATGTGGCCGATTACGAGGCCCGGGCGGACGAACGGCGTTCGGCGCGGCTGGAAGCCGAGCGCAAGCGGCGTGAAGCCTTTCTCGCCTCGGCCGAAGGGCAGGCGGCGATGGGGCGTCTCGATGCCCTGAGACGGGCAGGCGAGGCGCTGCGATCGTCAACGCGCTATGCCGATATCGACACCTTCACGGCCGCCGTGCGGGGGATCGAGATCGAGCGCGGGCAGGTCCGCATCTTGGCGCCGAATGCCTATGTGGCGCGGCTGTACGCCCCGGGCAATGGCAAGGGCGGGCTGCTCAAGCGTGAGCAGGTTGCGGCTGCGGCCGACTATGCCGCCCTGTCCGATCAGCTGAAGGTCGGCGGGGCCAGCCGGGATCCGGCCGACATCCGTGTCGATGGTGGCGGCGCGGGCTGTACCGAGCTGGCCGTCCTCAACCGGATGGACGCCGCCGACCGCTTCCGCCGGGCCCGCACTGCTCTCGAACACGCGTCCATCGTGCCCGAATGGGGCCGGGTGATTCGCAGGCTGACCGACTGGATCGTCCTCGATGGCGGGCACCCTATGGAGGATTTCGACCTGGGAGGGGCTCGTCTGCTGCGCGGTGTAAACGAGGAAAAAGCCTGCAAGGCAATGCTTCTCGTCCAGGGGCTGGGGGCATTGTGTCAACATTTCGGAGGGCGCTAGTTGACATCCTACCGGGTGTTGTGGCCTAGATTTGTCCTAGATGAGGTCATTGCGCCTCGCCAAGCCCCGCCGGCCACCGCCTCGCGGGGCTTTTTCATGCCCGAAACCCAACAAATCAACGCCTTAGCGGGTCCTTCCCAGCGCTTCCCCGTATACGGGGCATCTGAGCGCGGGGCTTCGCTAGATACACAGGCTGTCAACATTGTTGACGTTTCGGGCTCAACTCGTTGACATTTCAGGAGGCTAGCCCGCTCTGCCGGTGGCCCGATCACCGATGACCGATGTTCCGCTGCTCGATCGCAAACTGCCCGATGGGGCACCGGCGTACTTTCGATCTGTGGCCGCGTACGGCAAGGCGAGAGGTGTTACCCGGCAGTGTGCTGCGAAGTGGAACACCCGGGATGGACTGATCGTCTTCGCCGAATGTCCGGTCACCGGCCGGCAGATGGTCGACGCCGCGGCCAGTGACCAGCTGAGAGCCGGCGAGCAGAACCCGCTCAAAGGCCTGGCCGATGAAGGCGCGGCGATCGGGGCCGGGCCCGTCAGTCCGGTTGCGCCGGAGCCCGTTGCTGAAGGCGATCCGGTCGGCGAGGAACGGGACGACAGTGCTGATGACAAGGCCGCGAGCGTCCAGGACAGCGTCCGCCAGCGTGCTGCCCAGTCGAAGGCGATCCAGGAGGAGATCAAGGCCAAGTCGGTGCGCCTTGATTACGAGGAGCGCATCGGCCGCCTGATCCCGCTCGATCTGGCCATGGAGCAACAACGCCGCCTGGCCAGTCGCACGGTGGAGGCCATCCTGCGATTGCCGATGGAGGCGGCAGAGGAAGCGAACCCGGACGATCCGGCAAAAGCCCGCGCCGCGATCCAGCATCACTTGACACAGATCCTGACCGAGCTAGACGCCGATACCCGCCGCTCGATCGAGGAAGCACGTTCGCAGCTGGCACTTGAAGGCGAGCCCGCCCATGCCTGACGGCTACAATGGATGGGAAGAGTTCGGAGAGGACGCCGACCGGTACTTCCGCCTCAATGCCTTGCGCCTGCAGGAGGCTTACCTGGCCGCGCTTGCGCCGCCTCCGCCACTGAACCCGGCTGTGTGGGCAGAGCAGGCACGATTCCCGGAAGGATCCCCGGCGCCGGGCAAGTTCAAGCATTCGACGGCGCCCTATCTGAAGCGGATCCTGGAAGTGCTGTCGCCGGACCATCCGTGCGAGGAAATCTGGATCCCGAAATGCGCCCAGTCGGGCGGCACGGTGGTCGGTGATCTCTGGCTCGCTTCGATCCTGGCGAGCATGAATGCGCCCTGCATGGCGGTGCATCCGACCGTCAGCCAGGCCAAGGAATGGGCGGACAGCAAGTTCTGGCCGCTGATCGAGGCGACACCGGCACTGACGCCCTACCCGGACGAAGGGGAAGAACCGGGCGTCATCGTGCCCCGGATCAACAAGGCCACAGGCGGGTCGAAGGCCGACAAGATACGCTCCACCCTTGGCGGTACCCTGTTGCTGGCGGGTGCGGAGAGCCCGAAAACGCTTCGCAGCCACACTATTCGCTTCCTCGTCGAGGATGATCTTGACTCATGGGTTGCCAACAATGGGGAAGGCGATCCGGCAACCCAGGCGGATATGCGGCTGACGACATACGAAGCGCTGGCCTTGTCCAAAGCGCTGAAGATCTCGACACCGATCCTGCTGGGCGGCTCGCGTTCGATGAAGGGTTATGCCCGCTCGAGCATGGAGCGGTTCTATCTCGGCTGTCTGCAGTGCGGGATGCTGACCGACTTCGTCTGGGAGGATGTTCAAAAGGGCGACGTGGCGCCATTTCGCCCGTTCTTTGTCTGTCCGGCCTGCGGCATGCCGCATGATGACAGTCACAAGCGGAAGATGCTGGCGTTGGGTCTGTGGGTGCCCACCCGGCCGGTCAATGGCAAATCGCCGGCCAAAACGATCAGCCGGGAGGAAGCCCTGGAGTGGGCCGGAGATGGCCTGCACCGTGTGGTCGGCTTTCACATTACGGGCGAAATCAGCCGGTTCCGCCGCTGGGAAACGATCGCCCAGAAGGAAGCCGACGCGGCAGGCGATCAGCACACCGAAATGGTGTTCGTCAACACGGTGCTGGGCCGGCCATATGAGATCAAGACGAAGACGCCGGGCTGGGAGGCCCTGTCGGCACGGCGTTGCGAAGACTTCCAGCGCGGCGAGGGCGCCTACGGGCCCTCCGTCTTCGTCCTGTCGGCCGACGTGCAGGGCTATGGCATCTGGTATCTGGGCAAGGGTTACAACGCCAACGAGGAAGCCTGGTATCTGGAATGGGACCTGCTGCCCGGTGAAACCGCTGTGATGGGCGAGGGCGCCTGGAAGGCGTTCGACAAGATCGTCGAACGCGGCGCCCCTCTGCCGGGCGGCAAGCGGATCCCCTACGACCTGGAGGTCGTAGACTCAAACTACAATACCGATGCGGTGAAGGCCTGGGTGCGCCGCCGGCCAAAGGCGCTGGCCGTGAACGGCGATGCGGGTTGGAACCGGGACATCATCACGCACACGCATCAGAGCGATGTGTCGAAGTCCGGCAAGAAGCGAAAGCTGGGCCTGCGGGTGTGGCACGTCGGCACCTACCCGGTGAAGTCCATTCTGGTTTCGCGCTACGGGAAAACGGCCGCGTCATCCGACTTCGATGAGGATGGCGTGCCGCGCGGTTATTGCTGGTGGCCGATCAATGCCGACGAACCGTTCTTCCGGCAATTGACGTCGGAATACGTCCATGACGAGCGGGTCAAGTCGACCAACCTGACCCGCAAGATCTGGAAAAAGAAGGCGTCCGAGGAAAATCACCTCTTCGACTGCGATGTCTACAACTTCGCCGGCCTTCATCATCTGGGCGCCCGTGCCGGATCGCGCGGCTCCTGGACCGAGGAAGACTGGGAAGAGGCGGATGCGCGGGTCCGCGCCATCCTCGAACCGGACCAGGCCGATTTGTTCGACAGGCAGGTTCGCCGGATCGACGATCAGAGCGATCCGGTTCCGACACCGGAAGAAGGTTCGGGTCTGCCCTCCGCCCTCCTGCGGATGGCACATCAGAATCGAGACTGAAAACCGGCGCCGAACGGCGTTCGGTGGGACCAGGCGTTGGGGGTTCTCGCCTGGTCCCGGACTTTCCACGGTGCCGCCCGGCCGTGGATCCGGCGCCGGCCGTTTGCCCGAAAGGCGGCCGGCGCCTTCACCTCATACCCGCTTCAAACATGGCCGCCCGGGTGCGTTGTGCCCGGGCGGCCGAACCGTCACCCGACAGGAGCCGACCATGCCGCGCACGCTCGAAGAGATCGATGCCGACATCGCCAAATTTCGCGAGGCGCTTGATGAGCTCGCACTCGGCGGCAAGCCCTCACGCATGCGTCACGGCGATCGCGAGATCCAGTTTGCCGGCGGGAGCGATCCTGAAGCGCCGCTGCGCCGGCGCCTGTTTGAACTGCGCACCGAACGTGCCCGCCTCACTGGCGAGGCCGCCCCCGGCCGCCCGATCTATCTCTAAACCAGGAGCCGCCCGTGCGACTGTCACCCGACTCCCGCCGCCTCGCCGCGGCGCGGCACAGCGCCGTCATGTCCGCCGGTGGCCCCGCTGCCGTCCAGTCCGCCGCCGGCACGCTGGATGTCACGGGCGCCAGCCGGGCCGGGCGCACGGCTTATCGTGCCGCCGATCCGTTCGACCGGGTATTCGCAGGCCGCAATGCCTCGCGCCGGTCGGCCGACGGAAACTGGCTGAACGAGCGCCTGCGGGTGCTTCCCCGGGTCCGTGATGTCGTTCGCAATGAACCGCTGGCCGACAGCGCCGTCGAACAGAAAGTGTCGCTGATCGTCGGCACCGGCTGGAAGTTCTCGTCGGCCCCGCCGCCGGAGGCCTTTGGTCTCACGCCGGACGATGATCGTTATCTGCGCCTGACCGACAGTATCGAGGATGCCTGGCGCCGCGCGACCGGAGATCCGCTGTTCCGGCTGGATTACGAAGAAGCGCTGCCCTTCGACCTGCAGCTGGATCTGGCGGTGCGTCACCGCATCGTCGACGGCGAGAGCATCGGCCTGTTCAACTGGATCGAGGATCGCGGGGATGGCTTCCCCTTCCACACGGCCATTCAACTGGTACATCCCGCGCGCCTCGCCAATCCCATGGGGCGGGCAGACGGGTGGGGCGGCGCCATCCAGATCGCGCTCAAGGATGGCACGTCCTATACGCTGGACGCTGAAGATGTCCGCGCCGGTGTAGCCACCGATGAGCGCGGCCGCGATATCGCCCTGCACATCCTGCGCGCCCATCCTGTCGATATCGGCAAATCGGCGATCAAGTCGATGCAGGGCGACTGGATCGATCGATACGAGACGCCCGGCCGGCCGCGCTATTTTCGCAGCCTGCGACGCCGGGAGATCGGGCAGACCCGGGGCGTCTCGGATCTGGCGTCCTCGCTGCGCCGCTTCGGTGCCTTCCAGGAGGCCACCGATACCGAAGCCCGCTCCCGCCTGATCAACGCGACGATCTTCGCCAGCATCTCCTCGCACCTCGATCCGGAATACCTGGTCGAACTGTTCGGAAACGATGCCGACAAATTGCTCGAGGCCCGGGCGGCCTTTTACGAGGCGTCCGGCTCGGACATCAACGCCAACAAGGTGTTGCGCACCTTCCCGGGCGATAACTTCGACATCAATGACAAGGTGCGGGCGGCCAACGCCTATGCCGATTTCTTCGGCGCGCTCGCGGTCCAGGCCGGTGCGGGCGCGGGCGTGCCCGCAAACATGATGCTGCGGGACTTCTCGAAAGAGAATTTCTCCTCGGCACGCACCGCCATCAATGACGCCTTCCGCATGGCCAAGCGCGAGCGGATCGTCGACGTGCTCAATTTCGCCCAGCCCGCTCTGCTCTGCATCCTGCAGGAGGCGTTCTACGACGGACGGCTGGCCCTGCCGCCGGGTGCGCCGGACTTCATGGAGCGGCCGGACGTCTATGTGAAAGGCACCTGGATCGGGCCGCGGCGCGAATATGTCGACCCGGTCAAGGAAGCCCAGGGCGACCGCATGCAGGTCGAGAACTTCCAGGCCTCATTCTCCGACATCGCCGAAGAGCGCGGCAAGCCGCTCGACGAAGTCATCGCAGAACGGGCGCGCGACCAGCGGCGCTTTGATCGCGCCAATGTCGCGCCCGGTTCATTCGACCAGATCGCCGCCGTGCGCGGCGGTAGCGAATAGGATCCGCCATGCCCCGCTCACTCCGCCGCCGTCTGTCCATGAATGCCTCGCAGGGCGCCGTGCTGCTGGCGCTTCATGCCGGCTATGAAAACCATCTGGGCCGCCTGGGCCGGGTTGCCGACTGGCGTTATCGCGAGGATGCCCGGCCCGGCCTGCTCGATCGCGCCGGCGATATCGCACAACGCGTCCTTCGCGGCCGGGAACCGGGCGGCGTCGAGTCCATGCTGAGTTTCCACGAAGAGGCTGAATGGACGCCGCACGGCTATTACCTGGCCCGCGACTGCGCGGTGATCCAGGTGCAGGGCGTTCTGGCCCGCAATGGCTATTGGGACTTCTGGGACGATTGCTTCAATTCCGGCTATGCCGACATTGCCGAGGCGATCCGGGCCGCAAACGATGACGAGCGGGTGGCCGCCGTCATGCTGCTGATCGACAGCCCGGGCGGCCTTTCCTACGGCACGGACGAATTGTCCGAGATGATGCAGGCCAACCGGCAGGCCTCCGGCGGCAAGCCGCTCGTGGCCTTCTGTCACATGGCCTATTCCGCTGCCCAGCAGATCGCAGCCAGTTGCGATGCCTGTTACGCGCCGCGCGGCGCGGGTCTCGGCTCGGTCGGCGTTCGCATGGGCTGGTTCGACTGGTCCGGCATGATGGCCGAAGACAAGGTCAAGCGCGAAGAGTTCAAGTCCGGCGAGTACAAGGACATGGGCTCGCCCTTCCGCGAAGTCACCGAATCCGAGCGCGGCATGTTCCAGGCGCAGATCGATGCGCATGCCGGCTTTTTCTTCGAAGCCGTCGCCACCGGCCGCGGGATTGCGCTCGAGACCGTGAAGGGCTGGCAGGCCCGCACCTTCACGGCGGGCGCGGAAGGCGATCTCGATCCGGTCGCCGCCGGCCTGCTCGATGCTGTCCTCAATGAAGACGAGGCCTTCGAGGCCGCCCGCGCCCTGGCCGGGCTGACACCTTCCAGCGAGGCGGCTTCCGGCCGCGCTGCTTCGCAAACGGATCCCGCGGCCGCGACCAGCAAAGAGGAGCTGTCGATGAGTATCGAAGCCGAGATCGCGGCCTTGCGTGCCAAAGCCGCGAAAGGGGACGCAAAGGCGATTGCCCGCCTGCAGTCCCTGGGTGTCTCCGTCAAGCCGCCGCGTGCCGACGGTTCGGCCGCCGCGCCGAAGGGCGAGGGCCAGGATGAAGTGTCCGAAGAGGAGGATACGGATCCGGACGCCGAAAACGACGAGGACGATGCGGAAGCGGAAACCGACCCCGAAGATCCGGAAGCCGAGGATGAGGACGAGCCCAAATCCCTGGCCGCCGCTGGCCGCAAGATCGGCCGCATCGCCGCGCGCGATGGCAAGTCCGGCCTGGGCTGCACGCTCGCGGCCGACGTGGCCGCCGGCGAGATGCGCTACGCCGCGGCCCTGCGCACCCTCAAGTCCGCCACGCGCGAGGGCTCGCCGCTCAAGGACGCCATGCGCGGCCGCGGCGGCGGTGTGAAGCCGGGCCGCAAGGCCGACGATCCCAAGCCGGATGCGGAACGCAATGCCGGCCTGGGCCGTGCCATGGACCGTGTCCTGGCCCGCACCAAGCGCTGATCGGCCAGCGCACCTCTACAACCCGTTAGCCGGAAAGGACTGACACCATGTCTCTGCTTGCAGGTCAGACGTACGATGAACCGCGGTCGATCTCGGACGTCCTCAAATATGAACTCGACCCGACTTATTGCCGCAAGACGCTCCCGCTCCTGGCGGGCTCCGGCGCCGTGCGGTCCATCGCCATCGGCACCATTCTCGGCCTCACGGCATCTCTGGCGATTGCCGGCGAGGCCAATGCCGGAAATGTCGGCGCGGGCGCCCTGTCGGGTGTCGCGCTGAAGGCCAATGCCATCGTGGGCGATTATTCGGCCGAATGCATCACCGAGTCGAATGGCGCGGCGGTCTTCGCCGTTTTCGACCCGGATGGCTATCGCCTGGCCGATGCCGTCGAGGGTGTGGCTTATGATAATGGCGCCATTGCCTTTACCATCGGCACCGACACGCCCACGACCGAGTTCGACATCGGCGATGGCTTCACCATCTCGGTTACGTCGGCGGCCGGCAAGGCGATCGCCCTCGATCTGACGGCGGTCGACGGTGGCGGCCGTGTGGCGGGCGTTTGCCTGCGCAAGGCCGAAGCGGCGGACGGTGCCGATGGCCGTGTCTCGGCCCTGGTCAAGGGGCCGGCCGAAGTGGCGCGCCAGCGCCTGGTCTATCCGGCCGGCGCCACCGCCGCCCAGAAGGCCTCGATCGAAGCCCAGCTGGCGGCTCTGGGCATCCACGTGGTCGACGTTTCCTGACCCGCCTGACGGCCGGCGTTCGCGCCGGCCGTTCTCTCCCAAACCATCTGTGAGATCCGGGTCCCGGTTGTCCGGGGCCGCGGCTCCTTAGTGACGAAAGGACCCGAACTCATGTTCGATTTTCTTTATGACAGCACGGCGCTGACCACCCAGATCAACCGCGTGCCCAACATGTTTGGCCTGATCGGCGGGCTCGGCCTGTTCGAGGATGAACCGATCGGTTCGACCACGGTCGAGATCCGCGAGAATGAAGAGGGCGTCGTGGTGCTCAACAGCACCGAGCGCAGCGGCGGCGCGCAGGACCGTGACGATCGCAAGCGCGGCAAGACCCGCACCTTCACCACCGCGCATTTCGAGAAGCCCGGTGTGATCCGGCCGGCTGATGTCCAGGACCGTTTGCGGGTTCTGGGCCGTGAGAAGGTCGCCGAGTCGGTCGACCAGGTGCTGGCTGAAAAGCTCGCGCGGCTGGCCCGCGATCACTACCAGACGATCGAGTGGCTGCGTCTGGGTGCCCTGAAGGGCAAGATCCTGGACGGCGACGGCACCACGGTGCTGCTCGACCTGCACGCCTTCTTCGGCAAGGAGCAGGAGACGGTCTACTTCGACCTCACCAATGAAGACGCTGACGTGCTGGCTCAGTGCGAGGCGGTCGGAGATCATATCGGACAAAATCTCAATGGCGAGATGATGAGCGGTGTTACTGGCATCGTGTCCACGCGCTTCTTCAACCGCTTTGTCCAGCATCCGAAGGTGGAAAAATACTACCTGCAGCACCAAGCCGCGTTGTCCCTGAACAAGCCCGAACGCGACATGCGGGGTGGCAACTGGGGCCGGAAGTTCGACTTCAACGGCCAGGTCGAGCTGATCGAATACAAGGGCAAGGCGCCGCTCAAAACGGGTGCGGTCGATTGTGTGACGGCGGGCGATGCACATTTCTTCCCGACCGGCACCATGGACACGTTCCGCACGGCCTACTCGCCGCCTGACACGATGTCCGAAGTCAACATCCCGCCCGATCTGGAATCGGATGCGGACTTCGGCGGCTTCTTCCAGCTGTTCGCATCGGCCGAAGTGCTGAAGCACAACAAGGGTGTCGAGCTGTACACGGAGTCCAATCCCACTCCTTATGTGAAACGCCCCGAACTTCTGGTGCTGGGCAAAGATGGCGCCGATCCGGGCTAGTCCCGGACCCTCCCCAACTCACAAGGGCGCCGGCGGCGTGTTCGCCGGCTCTCTTCTCAAGTCCTGGGTGCGCATCCGGCCAGGGCTTCAGTCGAGGGCCTATGGCCTTGTGACGGGTGCCAGACGGGAGATCCCCATGACGACGAAAAAGAGTGCAGGCAAGACGCCCGCCAAAGCCGAGAAACCCAAGGCGGCCGCCGCGGTGAAGGCCGACGCGGATCCGGGCCTGGGGCTGGACGATCAGGCCGCCACGCCGCCGGCCGGCGAAAAGTCCGATGCCGACGCTGGTGCAGATGCCCAGGCCGATGGCCAGGCTGAAGCCCAAGCCGAAACCACGGCAGAGACACCGGCCGGTGAGGGTGACGACACCGCCGCCGCGCCGTCCGACGCAGCGGCTGATGCGCCGGGCCCGAAAACGGTCGCCTCCGGTGTCGGCCGCTATCGCGTGGTCGAAACGGGCGCGGAAATCCGCCTCGCCAATGCCCGCGCCGCGGCCCGTGTCGCCGCCGGCGAGCTCGAGCGCGTCTGATCCATGACCGACCTGTCCGCCTTCGATGCCCTGTTTGCTGCGTCGGCGCTGCCGGCGCTCTATGCGCAGTTCGGCACAGACATGACCTATACGCCGCCCGGCGGCGCGGGCATCGAAGGCGTGCGGGTCATCCGGGATGAACAGGACGGCACCGCCAATGCGGGCGAGTATGGCAGCATCCTCACGAAAGAGCGTTTCGGCCGGATCCAGACGGCCGATCCGGCTTTGGCCGCTGCCGGCGTCCGGCCGCGGCAGGGCGGCATATTGACCCGCGCCAATGGCGAACGCTTCAAGATCGACGCCGCGCCCCGCGCCGTCGACGGCGAGTGGGTCCTCGACCTGGTCGACGCGCCGGCCTGATCATGCTGGGCCAGCCGGATTTCGGCATTGATATCGATATTGTCCAGGATCTCGCCGGCGATATCGACGCCACGGTCGAGGAGCTGGCGCAGGCCGCAATGGCCGCGGCCGACGCGGTCGAGGATTGGGGTAAGCGCCAGCTGCGCACAGACACAGAGCCGGCGCTGGGCCGCAAAGTGGCCAATGCCTGGCGCTCGCGTGTCTGGCCGAACAAGGGCGGGCAGGCCTCTATCGCCCCGTCCATCGGGTGGTGGTCGAACGCCCCTCACATCATCACGGCGTTTTCCGAGGGCGTCACGGTTCGCGCCGGCACCGGCAAATACCTGATGATCCCGACGGAAAATGCCCCGCAATCCGGCCTCGGCTTCGGCCAGTCCGGGCGGCTGCGGCGCGCCCGCAATTACGCGTTGGTCGCGGCCGAACGGAAGTTCGGAAAGCTGCGGGCCATCAAGGTGAAGGGCAAGGATCTGGTCCTGCTGGTCGCCGACAGGGTCCAGAAGAACAAGAGCGGATACGGCCCGGCCAGCAAGACGACGCTGCGGCGCGGCCGCGAGGAAAACGGCGTCGTCATGTTCATTCTCGTGCCGGCGGCCACCATGCCGAAACTCGTGGATCCGCAATCCATTGCCGATGCGATTGGCCGCGAGGGTGTCGAGCGATTTGCGAATGCTTTCAGAGAGATCACGCGCCGCCGGTTCGGCCGCGAAGGGGAAAGCCCATGACCGCGATCATCGATCACGACGAGGCCCGCGCCGCGGTTGAAACGGTGATCCGGGCCGCCCTGGACACGCTGGACGACACGCCGGAATTCGCGGTGCGGGATCCGCGCATGGTCGATATCGATGCGCCGGAGGGCGATACGGGCGGCGTGCGCGAAAAGGTGATGATGGCGGACGGCGAAGTCGACACCATCGCGTATCTGAATGGCGATCCGCAGACCTGGGATGTCGAAGCCCTGTTCATGGTGCGCGTCGATGCCGTCGCCGGCGCCGATGCTGACCGTCATGCCCGGGTGGCGGAGATCCGCAAGGCCATCGTGGCCGCGATCACCGCGAATTTCACGCTGGGCGGCCAGGCCACCTATGCCGAGGCCCGCAGCTTCCAGCCGGAAGACCTGAAAGCGGACGGCCTGCCGGCCGAAACCGCCCATGACCTGACGATTGCGGTGCAATTCGTCGCCCTGTCCCCGGTCGGCTGACCGGACCCACCCTGAAAGGAGGCCAGCATGGCCAGTAAACCTGCCAAATCCGGCGGCAAGGGCGAAACTGCGCCCAAGGCCGCCGTCAAACCCGTCGCAATCGTCGTGCTCAAGTCGGCCGACGGGCTGGGCTCGCATGGCGAGATCCGCGATCGCGACCCCGAAGCGCTCAAGGCGGCCGGGTTCGCGGAAGGCGTCCATTGGCGCCGCGCCAAGGCCCGCGATCTGACGATCGCCGGCCGCCGCTAGCCGGTTTCTGCGCGCCGAACGCCGTTCGGCGGCCTGTTTTTCCGCTAATCCAGGAGACTTCCCATGCCTCAATTGGTCGGCCGTGAGGTCAAACTCTACACGCTTGCCCAGCTGGCCGCCGGCACGGCCGCGGCGGGCAATTACAACCCGCTCAACTATTACACGTGCACGCCGCGACGGCGCGACGATCTGGTCGACGATCCGCTGATCGGTGTTGCCGCCGAAAACGTGATGGATTCCCAGGCCCCGGCCGAAGACCTGGTCGAAGGCGGGTTCAATCTCGATCTGCCGCTGTGCTTCAACCAGCTGGGCTGGATGCTGCCGCACCTGCTGCGCGTCGAGGATCCCACCGGCGACGATCCCTATACCCATGTCTTCAAATCCGGCGCGCGCGAGCATGCCGGCGGATCCTTTGCCTGGCAGGAGGGCGGCGACTGGCGCCTGGCCGATACGGTGACCTGGTCCAGCCTGCGCATCGGCCTCACGCCGGAACGCGGCCGGCGCCAGATCAGCCTGCAGGGCATGGCCGGCGATATCGCCACGCCCGCAACCAGCCCGATCGGCACGCCGGGCACGGTCCTGGCGCTCAATCCCTTCCCCTCCGCCAAGGGCTGCAAGATCATGGCCGACGATGTGATCATGGCCAATGTGATGGGCGGCGATATCACGCTGTCGCGCACGCTGGCGCCTTTCCACGGTGCCTGGTCGCCGAACCGGGTGGCACAGGAATTCACGCCGAACGTGAACACCTCGATCCTGTCGAACCTGCAATTCCGCGTCGTCAATAATGTCTGGTACGATGTGGCGCGCGCCAAGACGCCGCAGGACATCAAGCTGGTGTTCGAGACCGATGCGAGCAATTCGCTGACCATCGCCATGCCCGCCTCGCGCTTCGTGCCGACCGAGCGCCCTGTGGAGGGCGAAGGCCTGCGCACGGAAAGCTATCAGGTGCGTAGCGAGGTGACCGACACGGCCGCCGCCGCCACCTTCACCCTGATCAATGGCATCGCGGCCTATCCGGGGGAAACCGAATGATCCCGCTCGATCTGAAACCCCGGCAGGACACGCATCGCATTGACCTGCCGGCGCTGGCGCAGGGTGACTTTGTCCCGCACATCGTGATTGCCCGGCCGACCACGGCGACGGAAAAGGCGGCCTTCGCCGCCGCCCGCCGGGCGGTGCCTGCCCGTGATGAGGGCGAAAGCGATGCCGATTATCTCGAGCGGGCCCGCGCCGATTTCGAAGCGCTGGGCGTGCTGCGCGGGGCGCGGCTGGGCGATATGGCCGCGGCCATCGACGGCGCGGTGCGCACGCTGGCGCTGATCTGCCATGCAGTCGTGCTGGTCGAAAGCTGGGAAGGCTTCGGCGACCGGGAAACCGGCGAGCCGGTCGAGCCCAGTGTGGAAGCCGTGTCGGCCGCCATGCGCAATCCCTACATCGCCGCCCTGGTCGAGGCCCGCATCAATGCGATCGTCGGCGAGGTTGCAGCCGAGGGAAACGGCTAAGCGCCGTCTGCAAATACCTGTTTGCAGGCGGCGCCGAAAACTGCCGCGATTGCCTGGCCGTCGATGCCGCCTGCGCCCATGGCGGCCGGGTGCGCGACCCGCGCAAGGACGGGCCGGACGATCCGCCCCGCCATCTGTGTCCGCAGGTGGAATTTGCCCCCTGCACCAGCACCGGCCAGCGCGTTCTCGACACGGTGAGAAAGGGCGGGTGTTTCCGCACCGGTTGGGGCGGTTTTGAAGGCATCGACACGAGCGAGGCGCTGCGGCGTCTGGGCCCGGATATCGACGCCGAACTGGCGGTCGAACTTCTGCAACACGCCGAAACCGGCATTCGCGCCGGCCTCGCCGAACGCGACGAACGCAAGGAGAAGGATCAGGATGGCTAGCCGCAATGCAGGCACGGTCGCGATCAAGCTGGATCTGCGCGGCCAGGAAGAGCTGAAGCTCCGCCTGGGCGAGCTGGGCCCTGTCGGGGACCGCGCGTTCAAGGACCTGATGCGCGCGGCCAAGCCGGTAAAAGGCGAGATGGATCTGGTCGGCGGGTCGGTCCTGCTGCTCAAGGACGGCCTGGGCGATCTGGCGCAACAGGCGGGCCCGGTCGCGCGGCTGTTCACCACCGTAAGCCCGCTGGCGCTTGGCTTCGGTGCGGCAATTGGTGTGGTGGCCATGGCCCTGCGCGAAGTCTTCGTCCTGATGGAACGATCCCGCGAAACGGCCTTCTGGGCGGAAGAGCTGGAGAATGCGGAACGGGCGTCGGGCCTGCTGGCCGAACGCATCCTGTCGATCGGCAGCGCGGCCCAGATGGCCGGGGCCGACTTCAATGCTGTTTTGTCCGGCATGGAAGAATTCTCGAAACGGATCGGCGAATACCGCGCCACCGGTCAGGGCGAGGCGCGCGATGCCTTCGACGCGCTGGGCCTGCGCGATCTGGTCGACAATGGCGCCGACGCCACCGCCATCCTGGACGCCGTGCTCGAGCGCATGCGCGAGATCGACGATCCCTCACGCCGCCTCGCTCTGGCCGACAAGCTGGGCCTGCGCGAAGCGGCGCCGCTGTTGCAGCAGTCGGCCGATGAAATGGCGCGGATGCTGGAGGCGGCAGAGGGCATAAACTCCACCTTCACGGCCTCGACTATTCAACGCTTCGCCGATGCCGCCGAAGCGATCCGCGAGGCGGAGCTGCGCCAGACCCGCGCCGTCCAGATGCAGTCGCTTTCGACCCTGCAGGCCGAGGTAGCGCGGGCACGCGTTCTGGCCGAGATCGACGAGCGCAAGGCGGCTGCCTTGCATGCGCTGACTCCGGTGCGAGAGCGCGAAACCGAAGTGCTGGACTTTCAGGCAACGGTCCTGGAGCGCCAAGCGGACTTGCTGGAACAGCGGTTGCGCCAGGTGCAGGGCGTGCGCGATGCGGAAATCCAGGTTGCGGGTGATCTGGCCGACACGCGCCGCCGTCTGGAGGAAATCAACGCGGAACAGGAGCGCCGCCTTGATATCCAGCAACGCCAGCAGGAGGCCCTGACCAGCTATTATTCCATGCTGGAAAGCTGGGGCGATCGCACGCCGGGAGGCGGTGCTGGGGGGGCCTCAAACGACGAGCTGGACACCGAGCGCCGGCGCGAGCTGGAGGCACTGGTCGAACAATCCCTGCGCTCGCTGATGACGCCGCTGCAAGAGATCCGGGAACTGGAAAGTGAACTTAACGACGCGCGCGAGCACGGGATCGAGATCAGCCAGGCCCAGATCGACACCATCATTCGCACGCGCATGGAGGCGGCCGGTCTGGCGGGCAAGCTGGCCGACCTGACCGATGAAGAGCGCAAGGCGGCCGGCGCGGCCGAAGCGGCTAATGATCCGCTGGAAGCGCAGAAGGAATTGCTGGACTCGCTGACCGGCCCGGCCGATGCGGCGCGCGAGCGGCTGGGCAATCTCTACAAGCTCTGGGCCGACAGCCCGGAGCATGCCGATATCATCACAGCGGAAATCGAGCGGGTGAAAAGCGCGCTTTACGGGCAGGAAGACAGCAATGTCATCCGCATGGAAGACCGCCTGCCGGGCCTCGCCAAGATGGCGCGCGAGTATTCCGACACGATGGACATGCTGGACCGGGGCGGGGTGCGGGCGCTGGACTCGATATCGGACGGTCTGACGGACATTCGCCGCAATGCCGATGATGCGGGCGAGGCGTTCGAGCGCATGGGCGCGCGCATCGTCGAAACCTTTTTTGAAATGGCGCAGCAACGTTTCATCATTGGCCCGCTGGCCGGTGCGCTGGACGTATTTGTGTCCGGCTTCTTCGGCGGCGGCGGCAAGACGGCCGGATTGGGCAAGCTGCCCGGCTTCGACCGCGGCGCCGATATCCGGATCGGCGGCAATCCCGGCATCGATAACAATCTCCTGTCGATCAATAACAAGCCCACCGCCTGGGTGTCGGCCGACGAAACCGTGCGCATTCTGCCGAACATGACCGGCCAGACCGGCGGGGGTGGCCAGGCGCCGGCGCGGGTCGAACTGGCCGATCTGAACATCACGCTGAAGGATGAGCGCGGCGGCGGGCAGGGCGGCCGCGCCCGGGCCAGCGAACGGCGTTCGGCGAACGGCACGCGCGAACTGACCCTCTGGCTGAAAGAACAGATCGGCGGGATGCTGGGCAGCGGCAAGTTCGATGAGGAAATGCACACCCGCTACGGCTTCAATCCATCCCCGGGGGTGCGCTGATGGCGATCGAATGGCCGGCAGGCCTGCCGGCGGAACCGGCGCGCGAAGGCTATGGCTATAATCTCGGCAAGAATGGCGAGGAAAGCCAGACCGATGATGGCCCGCCCAAGGGCCGCCGCACCTCCACAATGGCGGTCGACAAGGTGCGCGTTCAATTCCGCTGGACGGTGGCGCAATACAAAAACGTCTTCCTGCCCTGGGTTCGCAACGATCTGGCCGACGGCAACAAGCGCTTTGACTGGCATGACGGCCTCTTGGACACGGATCATTCGGCAAAGATCGTCGGCGGCCGTGGCGGCGTTTCTGTGCGGCCCGGCCCGGGCGCGAAACTCACTGTCAGCTTTGAACTGGATCTGATCGATGCCGTCGCGTGATTTTGTCGAGGGCGTCGTCGCCCAGGAGACAGACGAGGTCTATCTGGCCCTGGTCTCGATCTATCACCCGGATCTCGCCGATCTGGGCGAGAGCTTTCCGGAGCTGGACGTGTCGGGCGGCCGCCTGCGCTTCGTCAATAACACCGTCGATATCGAAAGCCGCGGCAACACGTTTACCGCCTATGGCTTCGATCTTGTCCTGCCCGGCCAGGGCGAGGGCGATGCGGGTCTCGCCTCCATCACGATCGACAATGTCGATCAGCGCATCGCCCTGGTTCTGCGCAGCCTCACCACGGCGCTGGATGTGACGGTCGAGATCGTGCTGGCCGCAGATCCCGACACGGTGGAAATGACCCTGCCGGACATGCGCATGGTCTCGGCATCGGGCGACCGGCTGCAGATCGCCGGCGATCTCGCCGTGGAAGACGACAGCAATGAGCAGCTGGTGTCGTATTCCTTCGTGCCGGCCCACGCGCCCGCCCTGTTCTGACGCCATGCGCCCCGAACCGGGCTGGCATCGGCCCTATCTGGCAACGCCCTGGCTGTGGCGGGGGCGGGATCCGCGCGGCTGGGATTGTTGGGGGCTGATCGCCTGGTGCCGGCCGCAGCATTTCGGCCGGCCTGCGGCCGATCATGCCGATCTTTATTCCGGCGCCATGCCGGCCAGCCAGGCCGAACGCTTCGACCTGCAGGCCAGCCTGATCGGCGCTCATGTCGGCCAATGGTCGCGGCTGGACCGGCCGCAGCCCGGTGCCGTCGTCCTGTTCAATGTGGCGGGGCGCCCCGTGCATGTCGGCCTGTGCCTGGGCCGCGGCCTCTTCCTGCATGCCCATCACCCGGCCGGGGCCCGGCCCGGGGTGCCGGCCACCATCATCGAAAACCTGTCGGCCCATGCCTGGGCCCGGCGTGTCGAGGGCTTTTATGACTGACACTGCGACCGGTCTGTCTTTGCGGCCAACGGTTCCGGCCCTGCGCGCGCGCTCGCGTGCGGCGCTGGAGGCGGGCAGTGCCGTCACGCTGGCCCTGCACCCGTTTGACCTCAAGGCGGTCGACCAGGTTCAGGCGCCGGCCGGCGCCAGCCTGGCCGACATGGCCGAAGCCTTTGTCGCCGATCCCGTGATCCGCGCGCATCTGGTCGCCCATGTCGACGGCGTGGCGGTGCCGCGTGAGGTGTGGGGCGAAACCTGCCCGGCCGAAGGTGCGCGCGTCCTGATGTCGGTGCGCCCCGCCGGCGGCGATGGCGGCAAGATCCTGCGCACCGTGCTGCAGATCGCCCTGATCGCCACGGCGGCGTGGATCTCCGGCGGTGCGCTGGTCGGTGCATTCGGCCAGGCCTTTGCGCAAGGCACGCTGGGCGCCGCCATGGCGGCCGCGTCTGTCGTGGTGGTCGGCTCGCTGGCGATCAATGCGCTGGTGCCGCCGCCGCAGCCCAGCCTGGACGGAATCGCCTCGCCGGATCCCGTGTATTCGGTGGATGGCGCCCGCAATCGCGCCACGCCCTACCAGCCTTTCCCCACCTTCATCGGCACGCATCGCATCTATCCGCCGCTGCAGGGCATGCCGGTCAAGGATGTGGCGGGCGATCAGGTCTGGCTTCGCTATCTCCTGAACCTCGGCCCGATGCCGCTGGACTATGCGAACGTCCGCATCGGCGAAACGCCGATCGATGAGTATACCGGCGTGGAATACGAGGTGCGCGCCAAGCCCGGCGATGCGCCGATCTCGCTCTATCGCGACGATCCTTACACCGAAGACCTGGGCGTTGTGCTGGACGATGCCGGCTGGGTCAGCCGCACCAGCCAGACCAAGACAACCGAGCTGATCGCCATCGTCTTCTTCCCCAAGGGGCTGGGACAGATCGACTCGAAGGGCAAATGGAAGTCGCTGTCGGCCAGCGTGAACATGCGATACCGGCCGGCCGGATCCACCGGCGCCTGGACCTATGCCCGCGCCAGCGCGCCGCAGGCCAATACGGCCGCCGCCGGAGCGGGACGCGACCGGTTCGGCTGGTTCGATGCCGAGCCCGATCTGGATAACTGGTCGGGCAATCTGCCCGGCGGCACGGTGAGCGGGGCTGAAACCATCGCGCGATCCGCGCCCGGCAAGCCCTTTGCCGTCCAGCTGCGCGCGGCCGTGCCGGAAGGGCAATACGAGGTCGAGCTGCAGCGGGTGGGCGCACCGCAGGGCGATGACAAGGAAAAGTTCGACGAGATGCAATGGTCGGCCCTGCGCTCGATCTCGTCGCGCAATCCCATGCCGGTCGACGGCTATGCCTACATGGCCGTGCGTATCAAGGCGTCAGACCAGCTCAACGGCGTGATCGACACGATCAATCTGGATGTCACCCGCATTGCCGAGACGCTGGATCCCGCGATCGCCGACGATGAGGATGCCGATCTGTCGGCCGTGACGGCCGCGGACTGGCCGTCCGGGCCGACGCAATATGCCAGCGACGGCGCCCTTTTCCTCTATCGCGGCGGCCACACCGCCAAGCCGCGGCCGGACGATGCGATCGACTGGCCCGCCTGGGCGGCTTTCCACCAGTGGTGCAAGCTGAACGACTACAAGTGCAATCGCGTGTTCGATCGGCCGATCCGGCGCGGCGAGGCTGCACGCCAGGTGTGCGCCGCGGCCCGCGCCCGGCCGGTGCAGATCAATGGCAAGCTGTCCGTCATCATCGATGGCGAGCGAGTTGAGGGCGAGCGCCAGCTGTTCACCCCGCGATCGACGCGCGGGTTTCGCTTCCGCAAGACCTTTCCGGGTGAAGTCCACGGTCTGCGCGTGCCCTTCATCAACGAAAATGAGGGCTATCGGTCGGATGAAATGCTCGTCTTTGCCGACGGGTATTCCGAGCTGGGCGAGGATGGCGGCGGCCCGGCCGGCACGGTGGCGGCCACGCTTTATGAACAATTCGAAGTGCCCGGCGTCACCGATCCGGATCAGGTGTGGAAGCTGGCGCGCTTCTGGCTCTACACCTCGCTTTACCAGACCGAAGTCTTCGAATTCGATGTCGATATCGAAAGCCTCGTTTCGCACGTCGGCCACCTGGCGGCCGTTGCCCACGATGTGATGCTGGTCGGGCTGGGATCCGGCCGGGTTGAAAAGCTGATCACCGACGAAGCGGGCGATGTCACCGGCATCGTGCTGGATGAAAAACCCGATCTGTCCCAGGGCCGCCTGGTGATGGAAGCGGGCAAGGCCTATGGCATCCGCTGGCGGCAGGTGACGGAGGCGGGCAGCGGGTCGGGGTCTTTCCGCGTGTCGGTCTCCTCGGCTCTGCCGCTGGCCACCGTGCCGGGGCCTGCCAATGTGCTGACCCTGCCCGAACCGGTCGATCCGGACGAAGCACCCGCCCTGGGCGAGCTCGTCGCCTTCGGTGAGTTCGGCAAGGAAACGGCCCAGATCCTGATCAAGCGGATCCGGCCGGGCCGGAATTTCGGCGCGAAGATCGAGGCGGTCGCCTATGCGCCGGAGCGCTTCCTGGCCGACCAGGGCGAGGTGCCGGCCTTCGATACCCGCATCACCCTGCCGCGCGTGCAGACGCCCCCCACACCGGCCCTGGCGGCAATCTCCGTTACGGCCGACGGGATCTTCGTCAGCTTCACCGTGCCCGATACCTGGGCCGACAATCTGGAAGGCTTCCGCGTACGCTGGCGCCAGACGCCGCAGGAAGGATCGGACAACCGGTTCGAGGCGCTGGCCGATCTGGACGCCGATGCGCGCGTAGTGGCACTGCCGCCCGGCCAGCCGGGCCGGACATACGATGTGGAAATCACCGCGCTGGGCACGAATGGCCGCGCCGGCGAGCCGCTGATCGTTGCGGAAATCGGCGCGGATGAAACCGTGCCCGTGCCCGCCGAAGTGTCGATCGAGCCGGCGACCTTCATCGGCCCGTCCGGATCCGCCGTGCCGGGCGTGTCGATCGCCTGGGCGCCGGTCGAGGATCCGCGCATTGCCGCGCTCCTGGTCTATGCCCGCATCACGGACAGCGAGGCCGATTATCTGCTGGTCGACAGCGAACCGCCACGCACCGGCGCCGGCGATGTGCGCGGCCTCACGCCCGGCGAGACCTATGATTTCCGGCTGGCCTTCCGCAATGAGCGCGGTGCGGAAACGGCAGAGCCCGCCGAAGTGCTGGGCGTGACGGTGCCGGATACGCTGGTGGCGACATCGGCTGCTGCGATCGGCGATATTCCGGCGGATCGGGTGCAGACCGCGATCGATGAGGCGGACACGCTGGCCGAGACGCAGATCCGCGAGGCGCTGGACCGGCGCGACAGGATCCGCGACAGCATCGCTGAAGTGTGGTCGACATTCGGCACCGCCGAGGGCTTCCTGGTCGAAGTTGAAGAGTGGACCAATCAGTCTGAACTGTTCTCGATTGCCGCGGCCGAAAGCGCGACCGACGCAGGGAATTATTCCACTGCCGCGGCCGGGTATCGTGCCCAGGCTCTGACCTATGCCAATAACGCCGGTGACAGTGCGTCTGCGGCGGCGGTTTCGGCCACGGCCGCCGCGGCGAGCGAGACCGCGGCGGGCAACTCGGCGACCGCCGCGGGTGGTTTCGCCGGCACCGCCGAGACTGCGGCCACGGCAGCAGGTGACAGCGCGTCCTCGGCCTCGGCTTCGGCGACGGCGGCCGCTGCCAGCGAGACTGCAGCCGGCAATTCAGCCACGGCGGCAGGCGGCTTCGCGACCGATGCGGAAACGTCGGCAACGGCCGCCGGAGACAGCGCAGCTGCGGCTTCCACATCTGCGACATCTTCCGCAAACAGCGCCACTGCCGCGGGAAATTCCGCAACGGCTTCGAGTGGATTTGCGTCTGACGCAGAGACCGCAGCATCAGCTGCCGGAGACAGCGCAGCAGCGGCCTCCACATCTGCCACGTCTGCAGCCGATAGTGCTACCGCTGCCGGGAATTCGGCGAGCGCCGCGAGCGGATTTGCGAGCGACGCCGAGACCGCGGCCACCGCAGCCGGTGACAGTGCGGCTGCCGCGTCTGTGTCTGCCGGCGCATCTGCCGCCGCCAGCGATGCCGCAGGCGACAGCGCCAGTGCGGCCAGCGGCTTTGCGGCCAATGCCGCCGCCAGTGCTACGTCAGCCGGGGAGGAGGCGGCGGCAACGCTTGCCTTGCGTACCGAGGCCCAGGCTGCGGCGTCGAGCGCCAGCTCGAGCGCGACCCAGGCGACAACGGCGTCGAACAATGCGGCCTCCTCGGCAACGGCCGCATCGAACAGCGCGACGGCGGCCGGCAATTCCGCCAGCGCCGCATCGAGCAGTGCCGCAGCCGCAGACGAGCACCGGGCAGCTGCGGCCCAGAATGCCGTTATCGCTGCGCAATACGGCGCATCCGCCAAGACAGATGTGGCCGCTGCCGCCGATTTCTTCACGTCCGATCTGGCGGGCCTGGACTATGAGGCGGCCGCTTTCACCGGATGGACGGAAACGACGATCAGCGGCGAGCCTGTCGTCTATTCGACCACGTCGACGATTTCGTTCGGCTCGCGCGCCCGCTTCAATCCCAAGCCCGGCCGACGCTATCGGGTGACGGCGCTCTGGCGCTGGACGACGGGCACGGTGGGCAGCGTGACGGTGGGCTTCCGCGCGGATCCGCTGGTCTCGGGCAGCGCGGTCAATCGCTGGTCGACCGTCACGGCCGGCGCGGCGAATGAATGGCGCGAAGCGTCCTACGAGATCACGGCCGATGCCGGCCATGCGCAGGAAAGCTGGCGGCCGGTGATCCGCCGCACCGGGAATACCGGACGCATCGAGGTGCGGGCGCTGATCTGGGAAGACCTCTCGGCCTTCCGGGCTGTGGGGCAGGACACGGTGTCGGTCCATTCCACGGCGGAGGAATCGTTCGCGGCACGCCTGATCCAGGTATCGGCCGGCGATGCCTTCGCCGCGATCCAGCTGGCAGCGCGAAAGGCGGACGGTACCGCAACCTCTGTGCTGCGCATGGCCGCGCAACTATTCGGATATGGCGCCGATTTCGATAATCCGCGCTTTTTCATCGATGCGGTGAACAATGCGGTTTACGGCGTGGCCGATGACGGCACGACACGCACATTCGAGCTGGACTTCAACGATGATGGCCGGCTGCGGATCTGGAAGGCCGACGGCACGCTGCAATTCGACAGTGCCGGGGGCGGCGTCTACACGGCGGGCATCATCGAAAATGCCGCGACCCGCATGGCCTTCGCCAACCAGCTCGTGGAGTTCGACATGTGGGGCCCCGGCTATGGCCCGGGCAGCTCGTCCAATCCGCCGACGCGCGTGTTCGACCAGTCGGTTGAATTCACCGATGCCGAGCCCGGGCGGCCGGTTTCGGTGTTTGCAAACTTCACCCACCTGATCAATGGCGGTGCGTTCGACTGGTGCAATGTGTGCTGGGAGCTCTACCGGTACGGCCGGTCGGTCTCGGCGCCCGCCGCCGGAGCCGGCACGTCCGGCAAGGTGAAGCTCTTGTCCTCGACGGAGGAGATGCAGGGCGCGACGGCTGGCCGCGTGCTTCAGCCTGGCACTGTCACATCGGGCGGTGCGGCCTTTCCGGAAAATCACAGCGACGTGATTGGCGACCAGCTGCCCGGCACAGGCGACGGAGATTACGACGCCACCGGCTATGTCTATCTGATGCGCGTGCGGGTGAAGGCAACGGCCCTCCTGTCCGGCACCAATCCTTACGAGAACGCCAACAGCCATTCGGGCACCCGCACCCACAAGGTGACGGGCGCCAATCTTCTGGCCATCCAGCTGAAGCGGTAAGCCCATGCCATCACTCAACACCACGCAATTTGTCAGCACGTTTTACGACCTGCTGGCCCAGCTGCACGCCGAGACGATCAGCGAAACCGATTTCGAAACAGCGCTGATTTCGGCATTCGACAGCTGGGTCGGGCTCTATGCGTCAAATCCGGTGCTGGCCCAGCGCCTGGTGCAGGTGCTGGCGCGGATTGATGGGGTGGTCGTCACCGAAGGCGCGCCGGACAACGAGACCGGCGAAGTGGGTGCGATCGCCGTGGATGTGACGAACTTCGTACTCTATGGCCCCAAGGATGAATCGGGCTGGGGCACTGGCACCAGCCTGAAGGGCCCGAAGGGCGATACGGGTGATACCGGCCCGCAAGGCGAGCAGGGTATCCAAGGCGAGCAGGGCATCCAGGGGGAAACAGGCCCACAGGGCCCTCAGGGTATCCAGGGCGAGACGGGCGACACCGGACCGCAGGGCATCCAGGGCGAGACCGGTCCGCAAGGTCCGCAGGGTATCCAAGGGGAGACTGGCGCCACAGGCCCCCAAGGCCCTCAAGGTATCCAGGGTGAAACCGGCGCCACGGGTCCTCAAGGTCCGCAGGGCGAAAAGGGCGCCAACTGGACCGGCGCCTGGGACGCCGGCACCACCTATGCTGTCGACGATCTGGTCGAGCACAATGGCGCCAGCTGGATCGCGACGGCGGCGAGCACGAACCAGGCACCGCCGAACGCCACCTATTGGGATCTTGTCGCCGCGAAGGGCGATACCGGCGACACGGGCGCCACGGGTGCGACCGGCCCGCAGGGCGAGCAGGGCATCCAGGGCGAGACCGGGCCGCAAGGACCGCAGGGCATCCAGGGTGAAACCGGCCCGCAGGGTCCGCAAGGCGAGAAGGGCGATACCGGCGACCCGTTCGACTGGGATGCCCAGGGCAATTATTCCGGCCGCAGCACCTATGACGACGAACCGCAGGGCTTTGCCTATCTGTCGCTGGACGGCGCGGCGGGCGCGGGCGCCCCGTCGGTCCTCTACATCAAGGCGAGCGCCACCACGGCGGACTGGTCGGACGCGGTGCCGTTTCAGGGGCCGACGGGCGAGAAGGGCGATACCGGCGATACCGGCGCCACGGGTGCGACCGGCGCGCAAGGTGATCCCGGCCCCGGCGTGCCTGCCGGCGGCACGGCCGGACAGTATCTGAAGAAGGGCGATGGCGGCGACTATGACACCGAGTGGGGTGATCTGCCCGGCGTGATCAGCCAGGCCGAAGCCGAAGCCGGGACCGCCACAGATCCCCGCATTGTCACGGCTCTGCGTATGCGTCAGTCGGCGAACAAGGCGATCGAGGCTGCCACCGGCACCACTGAAGGCAAGCTGCTCGCCCTGGGCGCGGGTGGTAAGGTGGATGCTGCGCGCCTGCCGGACGGCTTCGGCGGGGCGAGCTGGGCGCTAGTCGATGCGGACGGCACCATGACGGACAAGCAGTTCGAGATTGTCAGCGGGGCCACGGCCACCCGCACGCGCAACCTGCCGTCGCCTCTCGTGGTCGGCCAGCAATACGCCATCAAGGCCATTGGCGGGTCGGCCCGCATGGGCGCGAACGGCAACACCATTCGTTTCAAGGGTGTGGGCATCGGCGGCGATCTGCTGATGGCCGACGGCGAGACCGCCTATGTCGTCGCCGACAGCACCAGCACAGTGGAGATCATGTAGATGACGGACGTAAATCTTTCGAGCGTGCTGGGCGGTGGCGCCGCGACCGGCGGCGGTTACGACGCCACCGCATACCAGATGATCAAGACGGCTGTCAGCGAGGCAGCTATCACGGCGGGGTGGGAGTTGGCCGACCGACGCGAGGTGTTTGACCAGCTTGTGTTTAACCTGACCGATGATGGTGTCGTAATAGCATCCAAAACGGCTACCTCTGCGTTCAATGATGCTGACGACGCGCTTACCATTGCCAGTAATGTGCCCTTGCGGGACTACATCAACGGTGTGCCCTACTTGTCGGCATTGGGGCTCGCCAGCTCGGAGCTGTCAGCATACTTCAAGACCGGCGGTGGTGCGCTCGACACGTTCAGCTATGACAGCAAGTCCAAGTCGGTCAGTGCGGAAACTGCCAATCCCTCGGGTGTCTTTTTCAAGCCGGACGGCGGTAAACTGTACGTCTGCTCCTACAACCCAGACGAGGTGTTCCAATACACGTTGTCTACGCCTTGGGATGTCTCGACCGCGACATATGATAGTGTTTCCTTGTCTGTCACCTCTCAAGAGTCGCTTCCTCGCGACCTTTTCTTCAGCCAAGACGGCACCAAGCTATATGTACTCGGGACAGGGAGTCAGACAGTTCATCAGTACACAATGTCTACACCATGGGACATTTCGACGGCAAGTTATGACAGTGTGTCCTTCACCCTGACGGGAGAGCCGCAACCGCAGTCCATGTATATTGCGCCTAACGGATTGCTTCTTTTTGTCGTCGGGTCGTCGGGTGACGCTGTGCGGCAATATACTCTGGATACCGCTTGGGATATATCTAGCGCGGTTTATGCCGAGAAATCATTTAGTGTAGCGTCACAGTCGAGCAACCCGCTCGGCATTTGGATATCCGCCGGTGGTGACAAGCTCTACATAGCTGGTGGAGATGTCTTCCAGTACTCTCTGGCAACGCCTTACGATATTTCGACGGCTAGTTATGACAGCATCTACCTCAACCCTGCAGACACGAACCCCGAAGGCATCTTTTTCAACTCTAGCGGCAACAGGCTTTACGTGGTTGGGTCCGCAACTGACTACGTCTATCAGTATTCCGGGACGCCTCTCACATCCAGTCAGCTGTTTGCGCCTGTGTAGGAGCCAGAGATGACAATCCAATCCCAACTGTCCGCCCTCGACACCCGCGTCTCCCGTCTCGAACTGAAGGGCAGGCCAAAGGTGGACTTCCTCCGCCTGCTCCTCCCTGCCGAAGCCAAGCGCTGGCGCCAGCGCGTGGACGCCGCTCTCGCCGCCGACCCGGCAGACCCGGAGGAAGCGGCCTACGAGGCGCAAATCTGGATGGCGCAGCAGCACTTCGACGCAGTGCCCGCCGTCGAACAGGATCACGCTGAAACCCAGGCAGCGATATACGTCATGTACCTGGAGGGCGTCTTCGGCCCGCCCTTCGACGGCGAAGGCACACCGACCGCCGACCAGCTCGCCGCCATCGCCCGCGCCGACCGCGTGGCGGCGTTCCTGCTGCCGGAATAGCGCCCCACCGAACGCCGTTCGCCGATCCCGACCCGCCGCTGGCGGGCTTTTTTGTGCCTGATCCAAAAAGGAGGCCGCCATGGCCACACCATCGCAGCATGCCGCCCAGCAGGGATGGGAGGCCGGGGCGGGTATCCTCGCCGCGCTGACCCTGGCGCTGTCCAGCAGCGCGGCCTTTGAAGTGTTCGGCATCGCCGCCGGCGGGCTCGCCTTGTACTTCCTGCGCGAAGGCGTGCCCTGGCGAAAGCGCATCTTCTACTCCATCGCCTCTATGGCGATCGGCGGCGTGTTCGCGCCCGGGCTGTCGGATCTGGCCGGCATCATGCCGGGCTTTCCAGCGAGCCTGCGGCCCGGTGTGGGCTTCCTCGCCGTGTGTGCGGCCGTGCCGTTTGTGACGGTGTGGCGGGCGGGCTGGCGGCGCCTGGCCGATCATCCCGAAATGCTCTGGGACTGGGCGCTGGCCCGCCTGCCTGCGAGCTGGCGGCGCAGCCGGCCGGTGTCAGAGCCGGGTTCGGGGCCGGTCTCAGGGCCGGGCACGGGGGAGGGCGGCGGCAACACCCATCAATCCGGAACAGGAGGCGGCGATGCCTGAACTTGTCCTGCAGAGACTGGAACATGACGACCGGGCCACGCTGGGCGAGCTGATGCTCGACGGACGGCGGCTCTGCTACACGCTGGAAAACCGGCCGCCGCGGCAGCCGGGCGTGAAGGAACCGGGCGACTCGCGGATCCCGGCGGGCGACTGGGCCCTGGGCCTGCGCGAGGAGGGCGGCTTTTACAATCGCCACCGCGCGCGCTGGCCCTGGCACGGGCCGATGGTGGAAATCCTTCTGCCGGGCTGGCAGTGGGTGCTGTTCCACACCGGTAATTACCACACGGACACGGCCGGATGCGTCCTGACCGGCGAGAGCTATGGCGACAGCGATCGCGGCCTGGCGGTGTGGCAATCGCGCGTGGCCTATGTGCGCGTCTATCCGGAGCTGCTGGATCTGGCCCGGCAGGGCGGCCGCCTGATCGTGCGCGATGAGGTGGCGGGGTGATCGGGCTGCTCAAGTCCCTGTCCGCCCGGGTGCAGGGCGCGCTGGCCGGTGCGGCTGTCGTGGCGGCGTTCACCGCCGCCGCGGTGCCCGGCGCCTATGTGCTCGGCAAGGCGCACGAACGCGGCGCCCGGGCGGCGGCCGACTATCAGGCCGTGGTCGCCAGTGTCGGCGTCGAGGCCGCCCGGCTGGCCGGCGTGGCGAGCACTGCAGAGGCCCGTCTGGCCGCCGACAGGGACTGGCGGGCCGAACAGACAGCCGACTTCCTGGAAGACATGCGCAATCTGACGGCCGATGCGGCCGAGCTGCGGAGGTATTTCGATGCGAATGATGATGGCCGCTGCCCTGGCAGCGCTGACGATGTGCGGCTGTACAACGCCGCGTTCGGTCTCGCCCCCGCCGACGATCGATCCGGAGATCCGGGAGATTGAACGCATCGTCCGCGAGCAGATCGAGCGGCCGCCGGCCGAATGCCTCACGCCGCCGCCCGTGATCGCGCCGATGCCGGCCGGCGAAGACTGGCGCCAGCGCGCCGGCGACATGACCGAGATTGCCCAGATCAATCAGCGGATCGTGCAGGCCTGTCAGGATTGGTGGGCGCGCGTGGAGGCGGGGCGGGGCGGCTAGCCGGCGTCGTATTTGAAGCCGTGGTGTTTCGCCATCTCATAGATGTGGGGGCGGGTATCGTTGATCGCGCGGATCAGATTTCGCTGCAGCAACAATCTCTGCGGCCCCCAGAAAACGGCAGTGTCGTCCTCATAGGGACAGTTGAGCTCCGTCCCGAACAGGTTGACGACGCTTCCGCGGCCGACCTGAACATTGAATGGCGCCCGGACCTGCTCGATGCGGACCCGATGGGTGGACATGAAATGCACCGCTGCGTTCCGGCATACATAGATCAATGAGGACAGGTCCTCGGTGTGTTTATCGGTGCAGTTGAATTCGAGGTCGTCAGTAGAGGTTAGCCGGAAGCCGTCCTTTTGCAGCAGCTTCAGGATCTGCTCCAGGTCAATAAGTGATTGTGTGATGAGTGCCCGGAAACAGGGATCGTCCGGCCGAAGCTGGTTGTTTGTGAACACGCCCGTCAGTGTGAGATTTTCCAAATCCCGGAATGTGGCCGATACATCCAACGCCTCGGCCCGGTTCAGCTTACACACATCGCTCTCCTTTCGCAGAATGTCTTTGGACAAGGAGGAGCTAAACAGGGAAAAGCCGCTCGAGGGAAAAACTGATGAGTGCCGTCAGCAGGCTTACTGCCAAGGCCAGACTAGCCGCGATCAAGGTAACTCTTAGATCGCTTTTTCGAGTTGCGGCTATTCGATCGCGCTCTGCCTTGTTACGCACAATCTCTCGATAGTCGGCAATAAACTGGCGACATGCAGCACGAGGCACTCGTGTTCGACCAAACTTCTCGGTTTGGTGCCATAGGTCGCTGGCGCTATCGTCCAGTTCGCATTCTAGCGCCTCTATGCCGATGTCGTTGGCGTAACTCTGGAGCGCAGTTCGCGCGGCCTCGCCAAGGTTTGGCCTCGGTGGCACTTCGATCCGCTTCATCGACTTCCCCTCCGCCTCTAAAGGCGGGGGCTGGCGTGCGCCAACACGCCGAGCCGCGGGTGTCTCCCCCGCACCATGACGTGCCTAGGTCGCGTCACAGTCCCGCCGCCGGCCAACCGGCGGGTGTATTCAAGAGTGAGACTCAACCTCGTGTCTAGTACCTCCATGCCCGACCTGCTGGGCGCCCTGCATGTTGATCCTGTCGAGCCGGCCGCCGCCTATCTGGGCGGCAAGCGCAACCTGGCCAAGCGTCTGGTGCGCATTCTGGACAGCCAGAAACACGATACCTATGCCGAGCCCTTCGTGGGCATGGGCGGGGTTTTCCTGCGGCGCCGGATCAAGCGGCCGTGCGAAGTGATCAATGACTGGTCGCAGGATGTGTCGACCTTCTATCGGGTCGTCCAGCGCCACTATACCGCCTTCCTGGACATGCTGCGCTTTCAGCTGACCACGCGCCGGGAATTCGAACGCCTGCAGGCGACCGACCCGTCGACGCTGACCGACCTGGAGCGCGCCGCGCGCTTTCTCTACCTCCAGTCCTGCGCCTTCGGCGGCAAGGTGGACGGCCGCGCATTCGGCGTGTCGCCGGGTCATGGCGGTGCGTTCAATGTGCTGACGATCGCCAGCCGCCTCGAGGCGCTGCACGAACGTCTCGCCGGCGTCGTGATCGAGCGGCTGACCTGGTCGGACTTCATCGATCGCTATGACCGGCCGGAAACGCTGTTCTATCTCGACCCGCCGTATTTCGGTGGCGAGAATGACTATGGCAAGGGCATGTTTGAACGCGCCGACTTTGTGCGGATGGCGCAGCAGCTGGCCGGGATCAAGGGCCGGTTTGTGCTGTCCATCAATGACGTGCCGGAAATCCGAGAGGCCTTTGCCGCCTTCGCTCTGCAGGAGGTTTCGCTGAAATACGGCGTGGCCAAAGGGATCGCGACGGATGCGCGCGAACTGATCATTCGCGGTGGCGCCACGGATTGACACCGTCTCTGTGTTCCGCAAATGTTCCGCGCCCATGGCCCCGCGGAACGTCACCAAGATCTGGCTTGAGCCCTACCGGTCCTTCGGCGAGATCCAGCGCCGGGGCCTGCCGCTGCGGCTGACCTGCCGCACGTGCAATGTGATCCTGCGGGCCGATCTGGACGTGCTGATCTGGGCGCGCGGCCGGGCGGGCTCGCCCATCGATCTGCATCCGCGCTGCAAGCGCTGGGACTGCAATGGTCACATGGTTTTTCAGGGCCATGTCGGCGGGGTATGGCGTCCGCTGATTTCGGGCTAGGCTCGCCGGCATGTGCAATCTTTATTCGATGGACACCGGCCTCGATGCCGTCCGCGCCGCCGTCCGGCAGCTGGGTCTGGATCTCGCGACCGAGTCCGCCACCGGAAATTTCGCGGGCCTCCCACGCCTCTATCCGGATCAGGACGGGGTTGTGATCCACGCTGCCGGCGAGGGCGCGCAGCTGTCCGCGATGCGATGGGGCTTCCCGCCGGCCGGGCAAGGCAAATCCCCCATCACCAATATCCGCAATCTGTCTTCCGCCTGGTGGCGGAAGGTGAACGGCGAATACCTGATGCAGCCGGAATACCGGTGCCTGGTGCCGTTCACGCGCTTTGCGGAGCCGATCCAGGGGCGCCGCAATGCGTGGTTCGCGGTGCCGGATCGCGAGCTATCCTTTTTCGCCGGAATCTGGCGGCCCTGGACGGGCAAGCGCCTTGCGCCCGTGCCGGACAAGGCGCGACGGCAGCAGACCGAGGGCGACTGGCGCCTCTACGCCTTCCTCACAACTGAACCGAATGAGGTGGTCGCGCCGATCCATCCCAAGGCGATGCCCGTGATCCTGACGGATCCGGCGGACTGTCGCCGCTGGCTGGCCGGCGGCGAGGACAGCCTCTCACTGCAGCGGCCGCTGCCGGATGACCAGCTTGCGATCGTCGAGCGGGATCCGGGTTAGTGCGAGCCGGGAAGCGGCGGCCAGTTCGCCGCCACGTCTGACCCGTCGGCCAGCTGGCCAGCATCCAGAGCCGCCTGCCATAAGTCCCGGATGGCCAGAGCGATATCATCGGGGATAGCGGGCTCGTACCAGTTCACCGGCAGCTCGAGCAGCCGAACCGTCATGGCCAGCGCGTTGTCCAGGTCGCGGAAGTAGATCCGGCCAAAGTGGCAGAGATACCCGCCCGGGTCGAGCGTGATCCCGAACCCCGTGCCCTTCAGATGCTGGCCGTCCCGGTTGACCAGGTGGTGCACCTGGAACGGCCCGGCCGACAGCGCGTCTACGCGCAAAGGCCGGTTCAGCGCGGCATCGCCGAAATCAAGATAGGTGAAACCATGTTCGAACGCGTCGCGATCGGGCAGGGCGGGTGTCTCGGCGCGGATGGCATCTGAAGTTTCGGCGAACGTCTGCATGCGCCGGACGGTATCACCGCCCGGACGCCGGTCAACCAGCCCAGGCGCTGAACACGGCCGGGCCGACAGCGATGAGAACCAGGACAGCGACAATCGCCGCGACCGTCCAGGGGCCCGGAAAGCGCCCGCCGTTATAATCGTCAGAATGCCGGTCGTATCCGTTCATGCTTGCCAGCATCGCCTGACTGCAGGGCTGGCGCCATGACCGCCGTCACGGCGCCGAACGGCGTTCGGTGGCGATTCTTTGAACAGAGCTGGAACACGCTCCCCCGCGGACTCCCCCGTCAGGAGCCGGAAAATCCGGGAATGTTCCGGTTTGAAGGGTGATAGAGCGTCGTTTCGCGTCACGTCCGTGCGGCAGACAGCAATGCGCTAGACGGTGAAAGTCTCAACCATTTCAGAAGGAAGTGGCGGAGAGGATGGGATTCGAACCCACGATACGCTTTTGACGTATACTCCCTTAGCAGGGGAGCGCCTTCGACCACTCGGCCACCTCTCCACGTGCCGGTTTAAAGGGCGCGGAGCGGGGCATCAAGTGCGAGGTGCGGCTGGTGTGCATCCCGGTGCATCTCGAAAGCGCGGCACCTTGAGAGTGCTTCGGGTAATCAATCAATTCTGGATTGACTCGCATTCCCCTGACGCGCGAAGCTTTCCACCTTCGTAATCGTTAGGAGGGATATCATGTTGAAGACGCGTCTTGGCATTCTGGCATCCATGATCGCGGCGGCAGGATTGGGTGCCGCGGCGTTCGCCGACGAGGCTGAAGCACCGGAGTCGCGAGGCATTTCCGGCCCCGAACCGGCCGTGTTCGCCGGCGAGCCGGTAAAGATCACGACGGTGCAGCACCGTCTTTCGGCCCGGGATATCGACGCCATCCTGACGGAGGCCGGCCGGGATTCCCTGCTGCCGGACAATTGCTGGTACCAGTATTCGCCCTTCACCGGGGAATGTATCGCCGTGATCTGCGAGGTCGGCGGCGTCTGGGAAATCATGCCGGGCGATTGCGACGATTATTGATCGCGCAGCGCCGGCACGAAGAAAGGGCGCGTCCGGTGGCGCGCCCTTTTTTTGGAGATACGGGCTCCGGCGGGGAACTTAGAAAAACGCCTGCAGCCCGGTCTGTGCGCGGCCCAGGATGAGGGCGTGCACGTCGTGGGCGCCTTCATAGGTGTTGACCGTTTCCAGGTTCACCATGTGGCGGATCACCTGGTATTCCTCGGAAATCCCGTTGCCGCCATGCATGTCGCGGGACATGCGGGCGATATCCAGCGCCTTGCCGCAATTATTGCGTTTGACGATGGAGATCATCTCCGGCGCAGCCGCGGCTTCGTCCATCAGCCGGCCGACGCGCAGGCTGGCCTGCAGGCCGAGCGAGATCTCGGTCATCATGTCGGCGAGCTTTTTCTGGTAGAGTTGCGTCTGGGCGAGGGGGCGGTTGAACTGCTTGCGGTCCAGCCCGTATTGCCGCGCCGCGTGCCAGCAGAATTCCGCCGCGCCCATGGCGCCCCAGGAAATGCCGTAGCGGGCGCGGTTGAGACAGCCGAACGGGCCTTTCAGGCCGGAGACATGCGGCAGCAGCGCATCTTCACCGACTTCCACGCCGTCCATGACAATCTCGCCGGTGATCGAGGCGCGCAGGGAGATCTTGCCGCCGATCTTGGGGGCGGAGAGGCCTTTAAGCCCCTTGTCCAGCACGAAGCCGCGGATCTTGCCGCCATGCGCCTCCGACTTGGCCCAGACCACGAAGACGTCGGCGATGGGCGAGTTGGAAATCCAGGTCTTCGACCCGGTCAGCCGGTAGCCGCCCTCGATCTTTTCCGCCCGCGTCTTCATGCCGGCCGGGTCGGAACCGGCATCCGGCTCGGTCAGGCCGAAACAGCCGATCCATTCGCCCGAAGCCAGCTTGGGCAGGTATTTCTGACGCTGCTCTTCCGAGCCATAGGCATAGATCGGATACATCACCAGCGAGGACTGGACCGACATCATCGAGCGATAGCCCGAATCGACCCGCTCGACCTCGCGCGCCACCAGGCCGTAGGCGACATAGCCCAGACCGGCGCCGCCATATTCTTCCGGCAGGGTGCAGCCCAGAAGACCCTGTTCGCCCATTTCGCGGAAGATGGCCGGGTCGGTCTTTTCCTCGCGGAAAGCCTCGATCACGCGCGGCTGCAGCTTTTCCTGGGCGTAGGCATGTGCCGTGTCGCGGACCAGGCGTTCTTCCTCGGTCAGCTGATCGTCGAGGCGGAACGGATCCTGCCAGTCGAAACCGGCCAGATCGGGTGCATCCTTGGCTTTGATGGCGGGTCTGTCGTTCATGGCTCGTCCGTCCCCTTGTGGATGTCGGCTCCTCCTTGCGAGAAGTCCGGTTTGCGCTTGTCGAGGAAGGCGCGATAGCCCTCCTTGAAATCCGCACTGGTAAAGGCGTTGGCGAACCAGGCGCGGGTTTCGTCCGTGTCGTGGTCCTGGCCCTCCAGGACGCGTGAAATCATCTTCTTGGTGTATGTGGCGGACAGGGGCGACATGTCCAGAAGACGCGTGCAGTAGGCGCGCGTTTCCGGCTCCAGGCGTGCCGGTTCGAAGCGGCGGTCCAGAAGGCCGGCGCCCAGCGCTTCGGCCGCATCGAGCTGGCGCGCGGAAAACAGCATGTCCTTCGCCATCGATCCGCCGACCGCATCGACGAGCCGCTTGGTGTCGTTGAACGGGTAGAGCAGGCCCATCTTGGCGGGCGTGATGGCGATGCGCGCCGTGTCGTCGGCAAAGCGCAGATCGCAGGCCAGCGCCAGGCCGCAGCCGCCGCCGATACAGGAGCCGCGGATCATCGCGATGGTGGGATGGGGAAAATCGGCCAGCGCATCGAGGGCGCGCGCGATACTGGCCGAATAGGCCTCGCCACGCTCGCGGGTGGCGTAGATCTCCTCGAACTCGGAAATATCGGCGCCGGAGGCAAAATGGTCGCCCTGGCCGCGCACGATCAGCACGCGGCAGCGTTCGGCCAGCGTATCGAGCAGGTCCGGCAGGCCCGCCCACATGGCTTCGGTGAAGGCGTTGCGCTTGCCCGGGCGGTTGAGCACGAGTTCGGCGATATCGCCATCATGCCGGATCAGGAGCGGTTCGGTTTCCATCGGGCCCGTTGCAGTCGATAAGGAACGCCGCCGGCCGGCGGCTTTGTACTGGCTTGCAAACCAGCTTAAACCGGCTCACGGGGGAGTTGAAATGTGCGGGCTGCGTTTTGCGCGAGCGCCGCACATCTTGCCGGGGAGGGCAGGATGAACGGGGATAATCTCATCGTTCTGGCGACGCTGGTCGCCTACAAGCTGGTCCTTGTCGGCGTCGGGGTCTGGGCCTCGCGGCGCAATCGCACCGAGGGGGATTTCTTCCTGGCGAGCCAGGGGCTGGGCGCCTGGGTGGCGGGCCTGTCCTATGCCGCCTCGACATCCTCGGCCTGGGTGCTGCTGGGCTTTTCCGGCTTCGTCTATGCCAACGGGCTCTCCGCGCTGTGGATGGTGCCGGGCATCTGGGGCGGTTATGTCGCCGTCTGGCTGTTCTTCGGCCGCCGCCTGCGGGCGGAAACCGCCGAGCGCGGCCATGTCACGCCGACGGATTTCCTGACCGCCGGGCTGGCGGATCGTTCGCGCGCGCTGATCGGTATACTGGCATCGGTCTTCATCCTGTTCTGCTTCATCTTCTACATCGCGGCCCAGTTCGGCGCTGCAGCGGCGGCGTTCGAGACCCAGTTCGGCCTGGGTATCACCGAATCCGTCCTGATCGGCGCGGCCATCGTCCTGCTCTACTCGCTGCTCGGCGGTTTCTGGGCGGTCAGTGTCACCGACATGCTGCAGGGTGCGCTGATGGCCGCGGTCGCCGTGGCGCTGCCCGTGACGGCGCTGATCGCCGCGGGCGGTTTCGGCGGCATTGCCGATGCGCTCTCGGCAACAGCACCGGAAGGCTATCTCGACATCACCGGCGGCCAGGCCGGTTTCGTGTTGATCGGATTTGTCCTTGGCGTGTGGGGCGTGGGCGTCAATGCGATGGGCCAGCCGCAACTGATCTCGCGCCTGATGGCCGTGAAGGACGAGGGCGCGCGCATGCGCGGCTTCACCATTGCCATCGTCTGGGCGATCGCCGTGTTCACCGGCATGACGATACTGGGACTGGCCGGACGGGCCATTGTCGGCGGGGCAGCCGATGGTGAGGCGCTCTTCTACACGCTGGCAGACCAGCTCCTGCCGCCGGTCCTGGCTGGCCTCGTCATAGCAGCCGTCCTGTCGGCGGTGATGTCGACGGTCGACTCGATCCTGCTCTCGGCCTCCGCAGCCGTCTCGCACGACATGCGCCTCTCGCGGCGCTTTGCCGGCAAGGAAGTGCTGGTCTCGCGCATCGTCATGGCCGTGATCGCGGCGGTGGCCGTATGGATGACGCTGAGCCTGCCCGCGACGATCTTTGCCCGTGTGCTCTTCGCCTGGTCGGCCCTGGGCGCCGCCTTCGGCCCGATCATCGTGGTGCGGGTTCTGGGCCTGGAGCCGAAAGCCTGGGCCATCGGAACGGCGATGTGCCTCGGCTTCGGCCTGACGGTATTTTTCAACGCGCTGGGTGCCATCGGCGCAGACAGCCTGTCAGGTGTCATGGCAGTGCTGGGCGATTGGGCGAGGGCCCCCGGCGACCCGGCGGAGCGCATCCTGCCCTGGCTGCCGGCGCTGGCGGTGTTGTGGTGGGGATCGCGGCGCTAGGGTTCTGTGTGTTTTGAAAGTGCACAATCGACAGATCCGGTGTGATGTGGTAATTCAAGGCGTACATTGGAGATGAGGCATGCCCCGTTTGAATGTCGCCGAGAACAGCCGGATGTCTTTCCGTGTCGACAGGGAGGACAAGGCCTTGCTGATGCGTGCCGCCGCGCTTCAGAACACGGATCTGACCGCTTTCGTGCTGACGACCGCCATGCGCGAGGCGAGGGCCGCGATCGAGGCGGCCGAGACTGAACGCCTGTCAGCGCGCGACAGTCAGGCGGTTCTTGACCTTCTCGAAAACCCGCCGGAGCCGAATAAACGCTTGATGGCCGCCGCTTTCGCCATGCCCGACAAGTCGTGATGGCTCTGCCGTCATGGCGTGAGGAGGCGATCGCGAAGCGTCATGCGCGCGCAGGCTTCCAGTGCGGCGAACCAGAGCTGGACACCTTCCTGGCGCGGTATGCGCGGCAAGCGCACGAGCGTGGAGCCTCCAAGACGTTTCTGGCCATTTCTGACGAGGCGTCGGGGGCCGTTCTGGGCTTTTACAGCGTCAGCCCGGCATCGCTGGCCTTCGAGGCCGTTCCTGATAGCGTGAAGCGGGGGCTGGCACGACACGACGTGCCGGTTTTCCGCCTTGCTCGTCTGGCGGTTGACCGGTCGGTCCAGGGGCAGGGACTGGGGGGACAGCTATTGCTGGCAGCCGGCCGCCGCTGCCTGCAGGCCGCAAGCCAGACCGGCGGCGTCGCTCTCCTGATAGATGCCAAATCCGAGCGCGTCGCACATTGGTACGCGGCCTATGGTGCGGTTGCGCGGCCGGATTGTCCCCGATCGCTCCTGCTGCCATTCGCGACGCTGCACGCGGCGCTCAGTGCGGCGGGCCGGCTCTGACCTGCGACACCGTGAACCTTGACCTTTGGCGCGGTCTGTAACACCTCCCCGGCATGATTGCTGAACTCGGGCAGTTCGCCCTGATCCTGGCCTTTGCGGTGGCGCTGGCCCAATCCGTCCTGACCTTCATCGGGCTGCGCACCGCAGACCCGGCCATTCACGGTTTCGCGCGCGCCGGATCGATCGCGCAATTCGTGCTGATGCTGACGGCTTTTGCCTGTCTGACCGTGCTGTTTGCCGTGTCGGACTTTTCCGCCCTGGTGGTCGCCGAGAACTCGCACACCGACAAACCCTTCCTCTACAAGCTGACCGGCGTGTGGGGGAATCACGAGGGCTCTATGCTGCTCTGGGGCCTGATCCTGACGGCCTACACGGCGGCTCTGGCGCTGTCCGCAAAACCGGTCGAGGCGCGGCTGGTCTCGCTGACCTTCGCCGTCCAGTCGCTGGTGACGGCGGCGTTCACGGCCTTTTTGCTGTTCACCTCCAACCCGTTCGCGCGGCTCTGGCCGTCGCCGTTGAACGGGCAGGACCTCAATCCGCTGCTGCAGGACCCCGGTCTCGCCTCGCACCCGCCCATGCTCTATGCGGGCTATGTCGGCTTCTCCATCACCTTCTCCTTCGCCGTGGCAGCGCTGATCGAAGGGCGTGTCGATGCGCGCTGGGCGCGGATCGTGCGGCCCTGGGCGCTGGCGGCCTGGAGTTTCCTGACGGTGGGTATCGCTCTGGGTGCGGCCTGGGCCTATTACGAGCTGGGCTGGGGCGGCTGGTGGGCCTGGGACCCGGTCGAGAACGCCTCCCTGATGCCCTGGCTGGCCGGCACGGCCTTCATTCACTCGCTGCGTGTGATGGAAAAGCGCGACACGCTGAAAGCCTGGACGATCCTGCTGGCGCTGATGACGTTTTCCCTGTCGCTGGCGGGGACCTTCCTGGTGCGCTCCGGCGTGCTGACCTCGGTCCATGCCTTCGCGGTCGATCCGGAGCGCGGCGTCTTCATCCTGGGCATACTGATCGCGGTGATCGGCGGTTCGCTGGCGCTCTACGGGCTGCGGGCCTCGCACCTCAAGCCGACCGGCGTGTTCTCCGAAGTCAGCCGCGAAAGCACGCTGCTGATCAATAACCTCTTCATCGGTGCGGCCTGCGCGCTGGTCTTCTTCGGCACTTTCTATCCGCTCTTCATCACGACCGTGTCGGACGAGACGATCACCGTCGGCGCGCCCTTCTTCAACGCCACCTTCAACCCGATGATGGGCGTGCTGTTCATCCTGGTTCCGGTGTCGGGCATGCTGGCCTGGAAGCGCGGCAAGCTGAAGCCGGTGCTGCGCAAGCTGATGCCGGCCCTGGTGGCAGCCCTGGCGGCGGGCGTGCTGGCACTGTGGATCGCCGACCGCACCCGGATCGCCGGTGCGCTGGGCACGGCGCTGGCCGTGTGGGTGGGGATCGGTGTGCTGACCGATATCGCCCAGCGGCTCAAACTCGGTGACATTCCGCTGAAAGCCTCGCTGTCCCGGGCGATCAACCTGCCGCTGGGCATCTGGGGCATGGCGGTGGCGCATTTCGGTCTCGCCATCACCGTCTTCGCCATCACCGGCGTCAGCGCCTGGAAGCAGGAGACGAGCGCCTTCCTGATGCCGGGCCAGAGCCTGCAGATCGCCGGCTATACGGTCGAGCTCGACGATGTCCGCCGCTTTGACGGTGCGAATTATGTGGCCGAGGAGGGGCGTTTTGCCATCTCCCGCGGGCAGCGCGATCTGGGCGAGCTGGTGGCCGAGCGCCGCTTCTATCCGGTGCGCCAGATGTCGACGACAGAGAGCGCCATCCGCACGCGCGGCACCGGCGATCTCTATATCTCCTTCGGCGAGCCCTCGCGTGAGCGCGGCTGGCCTGTTCACGTCTATATCTACCCCTTCGCGATGTGGCTGTGGATCGGATCGGCGATCCTGACCCTGGGCGGTGTGCTGTCGATTGCCGACCGCGGCCGGCGCGCCCTGACAGCGCGCAAGGCGGTCGACTCGGCCGGGACTGTGCGGGAGGCTTCGGCATGAACCGGCTTTTCCTTTTCCTGCCGCTCGCCCTGTTCGCCGTGATGGCGGCATACTTCGCCCTCGGGCTGCGCGAAAATCCGGGCGAGATCCCGTCCCAGCTGATCGATCGCGAACTGCCGGCCTTCGACCTGCCGCCGATCCAGGGGCACGAGACCGGGCTGGCGAGTGCGGATCTGGCCGGCGAGGTGAGCCTGCTGAACGTATTCGGCTCCTGGTGCCCGCCCTGTGCGATCGAGCACCCGATGCTGATGCAGATCAGCCGCTCGGGCGTGGTGCCGGTCTATGGCATCGACTGGAAGGACCCGCCGGGCGCCGGAACGCGCTGGCTCGAGCGCAACGGCAATCCCTATGTCCGCATCGGCAATGATGCCGAGGGCCGCGTGGCGATCGATCTGGGGATCACGGGCGCGCCGGAAACCTTCATCATCGACCGGGCCGGGCGCGTGCGCTACCGCCATGTCGGGGTGATCACGGAAGACGTCTGGGAGGGCACGCTGCTGCCGCTCGTCGAGCATCTGCAGGCGGAGGACATGCCATGAGGCAGATGCTTGCCGCCATGCTTGCCGGACTGATGCTGGCCGGCGCTGCCCTCGCTTCTCCGGGGCCGGAAGAGCGTATGGAAGACGCCCGGCTGGAAGCCCGTGCGCGGGCGCTCTACGACCAGCTGCGCTGCGTGGTCTGCCAGAGCCAGAGCATCGACGATTCCAACGCGCCGCTGGCTGCCGATCTGCGCGCCGTGGTGCGCGAGCGTCTGCTGGCGGGTGACAGCGACGCCGAGGTGAAGGCCTATCTGCAGGATCGCTATGGCGATTATGTGCTGATGCTGCCGCCGGTTCAGGGCAATACCATCGCGCTCTGGCTGTTCCCGCTCGTGGTGCTTGCCGGGGGCGGGATTGCCATCCTCGTCTTCGTGCGCGGACAGCGCCGGACGTTCATGGCCGGTGACGATACGGGCGAGGGCGATGATGCCCGCGCCCGCGCCCTCTCGGACGAGGAGGGCCTGTCATGATCTGGTTGCTCATTGCCGTGATCGCCACGCTGGTGGCGCTGGGCCTGATCCTGCCGGTCATGCGGCGCGAGACCGCGGATGCCGCGTCCGGGCTGAGCGTGTTTTCCGGCCAGCGCGAGGAATTGCGCCGCGATGTGGATCTCGGCCTGGTCGAGCCCGGCGAAGCCCGCGCTGCGGAGCTCGACATCCGCCGCCGTGAACAGGCCGCGCTGGAGCGTTCAGGCGAGGTGAAGGCGCAGCCCAGTCCGCGGCTGCGCCTGGCAATCATCATGGCCAGCATGGTCACTGTCATGGGGGCCGTGCTGATCTACATGCAGATCGGGTCGCCACAGCTCGCTGGTCGCGCTGCGCCTGCGCCCATGGCGGAGGTACCGGACGAGATGCAGGCCGTGCTGGATGAGGTGGATGCACTCGCCGCCGATCTGATGGCCAATCCGGACGATCCGCGCGGCTGGGCGGTGCTGGGCCAGGCCTATCTCACGCTCGGACGGTTCGACGAGGCCGCGATTGCGTTCGAGAACGCGATCAACGGGGCTCCCGACAGTGCCTATCTGTTCGCATCCCTGGGCCAGGCCTATCTGTTTGCCGAAGGCGGCGAGATGTCGCCGCGGGCACGCGAGGCGTTTTCGCGGGCGCTCGACATCGATCCGCAGGATGTCCGTGCCCGCTTTTTCCTGGCCGAGGCGCTTTATCAGGATGGCGCGCGGGACGAAGCCATCCAGGCATGGCAGACAATGCTGGACGAGGCGCCGGAAGACGCAGGCTACCGGTCAATGCTGGAAACGCGCATCCGGGAAGCGGAAGCGCAGGACGCGGCGGCGACTGACGCCAACTAGCTGACGTCCCGTCCCGTAGCGTCCTGATTCAGCCAGACATCCTGATCGGGGTGATCGCTCTGGGCCGGGCGGTCATCCTCGCTGCGAGCCCATTTGACGAACAAGGCGAGTTGCCGCTCGGCTTCGAGGTAGATGTGATCCGGCACTGCTGTACGCGCCGCGACGTCGTCGCGCACGGATTGCGGAAAGCTCATTGCCATCGCAGCGGCCCCGACAGTTCCGGCAAGAAGCAGCAATCCGCCTTTCATATCGTCCCCCACAGGAATCGAACAAAGAGTATCCTTACAAAAACGTAAGAATGATGCCGGGTCTATCCCGAGAAACGATAAATCGGACGAAGACGCGTTATTTCTGGAGTGATCCGGCATCCGGTATGCGGACGCGACTGTTGGCCACACGCGGTCTAATAAAGCATCACTCAACACCGCTCCTGTGTTTGCTATCGTGTTGATGGGCAAGGATGTACGGCGGGTCCAGGATCTGCCGGGATAGTGTTATGGCTGAGTTCAAGGCGGGCGTGCCGGCCGATGCGCTTGCGCGTGCGCAGGCGCTGGTTCTGGCACTGGTAAAAGACAGTGCGGATGCTGGCCGGGATCACGATCTGGCGGTGCGCCGCCTCCTGGCGCGCACTGTCGACTATTTCGGTGTCCAGGCCGGTTTTGTCAGTGAAATTTTCAACGGGATTGCGACGGTCGAGACGGTCGCGGGCGAGACTGGCGAGATCGCTCCGGGCGCTGTCGTGCCGATTGCCGGCGCTCCGTGCGAACAATCCATGCAAAGCGACCGGCCCGTCGTGCTGACGCGGCCGGATGATGAAGCGGTGCTGGCGCGCCTGCCGGTCGACGGGCTCGCAACCTATATCGGCGCGCGCCTGCTGGCGGGCGGCCGGGTGCACGGAACGGTCTGCCTGGTCTCTCCCGAAACGCGCGCCGGCGGTTGCAGTGCCGTCGAGCTGGGCGTGTTCGAGACGGCCGTGGCCCTGATCGGCCAGCATGTCGCGTTGCGGCGAGCCGACGAGCGGTATGATCTGGCCATGCGGGGCTCGAACGCCGGTTTCTGGTATCTCGATGTGCGGCGTGGCGAGATAACCCTGTCGCCGCGTTTTCTCGAGATCATGGGGCTGGACGTCGCCATGACAAGCATCTCTCTGGACAATTTCCTCTCCTATGTTCACCCGGACGACGAGGCAGCCGTGCAGGCCGCGATCATGCGGCATTTCTCGGAGCCCGTGCCGTTTGATGTCGAACACCGCATGAATCGGCCGGACGGTCGCAGCGTCTGGGTGCATGCGCATGGCGATTCGCTGCGGGGGCGGGACGGGCGGCCGGTCCGGTTGGCGGGCTCGGCCCATGACATCACGGATCGCCGCGCCGCCGAGGAGATGGCGGCTGCGCATGCCGAGGCCCTGAAAGCCTCGAATGCCGAGCTGGAGCGCTTTGCCTATGTCGCCTCGCACGACCTCCAGGAACCCCTGCGCAAGGTCCGCGCTTTCGGCGATCTTCTGCATCGCGACTATTCCGGCCGGCTCGATGCCCGCGGCCACAAACTGCTCGACACGATGATCGACGGGGCAGGGCGGATGCAGAAGCTGATCCAGGATCTGCTGAGCTATTCGCGCTCCTCGCATGTCGCGATGTCCATGCAGACGCTGGACATGGAAAAGCTCGTTCTGGAGGTCGCAAGCGATTTCGAGCTCGCGCTGGCCGAAACCGGCGGCCCAATCTGCTGGGACTTGCCGGGCCGTGTCGTCGCCGATCCGGTGCTGATACGCCAGTTGCTTGCCAATCTCATCGGCAATGCGGTGAAATACCGTGACCCGAAACGGCCACAGCGGATCGAATTGTCGCTGGTGAATGACGAAGCGGGGAATGCCGTCCTGAGTGTTCGCGATAATGGAATCGGGTTCCCGCCCGAGCACGCGGCGCGTATTTTCGAGGTGTTCACCCGGTTGCATTCGCGTGGCGATTATCCCGGCACCGGGGTCGGTCTGGCCCTTTGCCAGCGTATCGCCGAGCGTCATGGCGGACGCATCTGGGCCGAGGGGCGGCCGGGTGAGGGCGCCGCCTTTCACGTCCTTCTGCCGGCCACGGAGCAATAATTGAAAACCGCACTGCGGCCATTCCGAGATTGACCCGGCGCGCTGCAATGCAGACATTCCTCGCGACGAGTCCCTTCGGGGGCCCCACTTATCGATGAGTAGACCCCATGAATCTTGACCAGCGGATCCTTTCGCGTTCCGAGGCCATCCTGAAATCCTGGCGTACCCTGAACTGGGCCAGCGCCTTTTCCGCCTTCATCTATCCCGCGCTCGGCGTGGCGATGATGATCACCATGGTCGTGCTCGGCCTGGCGCTGAACGGGCTGACCCTGCACTGGTGGTATGCGCCGCTCTGCATCGCCGTCATCGGGCTGTCGATCTTCGTGTGCAACCAGGGCATCGGCCCGCTGCACCGGATCTGGCAGCACCGCGCCGGCGAGATCAAATGGCCGGCCCAGGTGATCATCATGTTCAACTGCATCCTGGCGATGCAGGGCTCCCTGAAGGACTGGGTGAACTATCACTCCCAGCATCACCGTTTTGCCGACAAGCCGGGCGATCCGCACAATCCGCTCGAAAGCAAGGCCTGGGCCTGGGTCGGCTGGATCCTGTGGCGCGACGAGAAGGATCTCGCCCGCCCGATGCCGCTGTGGCTCAAGGAAAACGCCGTCGTGCGCTTTGCCGACCGTTTCCACATCACCCTGTCGCTGGTGATGCACCTGATCATTCCGGCGGTCATCTATCTCGTCGTGGCGCTGAGCGGCGGTTCGCTGATTCTTACCGCCCTGCTGCACGCCAGCGCCGTGATCGGCCGCGCAATCCAGTTCCACGCCACGACGCTGGGCGTGAACGTCTATGGCCACATGAAGACGCCGAAATGGGTCGACTATCTGCTGGCGCTGCTGACCGGCGGCGAGGCGCTGCACGATCATCACCATGAATTCCCGCAATCCGCGCTGCACCTGCCGCGCAAGGGCATCTGGAACCGGATTGTCGACTATAACGGCACCATGCTGCTGATCATGCACCGGCTCGGTCTTGCCAAGAATCTGCAGATTGCACCGCAGTTTGCCTGAGGCGGTACCTTATCGCTGAACGGAAGCCCCGGCCGCACGGCCGGGGCTTTTTCACATCCGGTTTCGCACGCGCACCGGAGCTGGCCTGCGACCAATTTTCCCCTGAAATCGCCGCACACACCCATGGACTCCTTGCTGCAGCGGCGCTAACGTCTTCGCAAGTGCATCATACCGAATGCTCGAAAACGATCGATAAAGGGGAGAGCATGGCCGATCTAGACGCCTTCCGTGCCGATGTGAGGGATTGGCTCGAAGCCAATTGTCCCGAGGAAATGCGCCAGCCCATCCAGGACGAGGAAGATGTCGTCTGGGGCGGCAGGACGTTCAACTTCACCGAACCGCAAAAACTGTGGCTCGACCGGATGGCCGGAAAAGGCTGGACGGTGCCGGAATGGCCTGTGGAATATGGCGGGGGCGGTCTCGACAAGGCACATGCCAAGGTGCTGCGCGAGGAAATGCGCAAGATCGGCGCCCGGGCACCGGTCCAGTCCTTCGGGATCTGGATGCTCGGGCCGGCGCTTCTGAAATACGGCACGCACGAGCAGAAGCTGGAACACCTGCCGAAGATCGCCCGCGGCGAGATCCGCTGGGCGCAGGGCTATTCCGAGCCGAATGCGGGCTCCGACCTCGCAGCGCTGATGACAAAGTGCGAGGACAAGGGCGACCATTATCTGGTCAATGGCCAGAAGATCTGGACCTCCTATGCCGACAAGGCCGACTGGATCTTCGTGCTGGTGAGGACCGATTTCCAGGCGCCCAAGCATGAGGGCATTTCCTTCATTCTCGTCGACATGGACCAGCCGGGCGTGACGACCAAGCCGATCAAGCTGATTTCCGGCAAGTCGCCCTTCTGCGAGACCTTCTTCGACGATGCGCGGGCCGAGAAGCACAATCTGGTCGGCGAGCTGAACAAGGGCTGGACGGTCGCCAAATACCTCCTGACCCATGAGCGCGAGATGATCGGCGGCATGGGCTCCGGCGCGATGCGCCCGATGGGCGATGTCGCGGTGCAGCAGGTCGGGCTGAACGAGCATGGCATGCTGGCCGATCCGATCCTGCGGGCCGATGTTGTCCGGGCCGAGATCGACGGGCTCGCCTTCATGTCGACCATGGAACGCGTGGCCGACGAGGCCAAGGCGGGGCAGGGCACCGGGGCCAATTCCTCGATGCTGAAATACTACGGCACCGAGCTGAACAAGCGCCGCATGGAGCTGATGATGGACAGCGCCGGTTCGTCCGGCCTGGAGTGGGATGCCGATGAGGATGTGGCCCGTATGTGGCTGCGCTCCAAGGGCAATTCCATCGAGGGCGGCACGTCGGAAGTGCAGCTCAACATTATCGCCAAGCGCATTCTCGAACTGCCGTCTGCTTGAGCCGGGCACCCAAGGAGTAAAACATCATGGCCATGGTGCTGAATGAAGAAGCCGGCATGCTGAAGGATGCCGCCCGGGGTTATCTCAAGGCGAGTGCGCCGGTAAGCCAGCTGCGCAAACTGCGCGACAGCGGCTCGGAAGACGGATTTGACCGCAAGACGTGGGCCGACATGGCGGAAATGGGCTGGACGGGCGTTCTCGTGCCCGAAGCCCATGGCGGCGTGGAAATGGGGCATGTCGCCGCCGGTGTGATCGCCGAGGAAATGGGCCGCACGCTGACGGCGTCGCCCTATATCTCGACCGCCATCATGGGCGCGACCGCGCTGTCGCGTTTCGGGTCCGATGGTCAGAAGTCGGAATGGCTGCCGCGGATTGCGGCCGGCGAGGCGATCACCGCACTCGCCGCCGACGAGGGCCGCAAGCACAACCCGTCCCGCGTGGCGGTCTCTGCCGAACGCTCCGGCAATGGCTTCAAGCTGAACGGCCGCAAGACCTTCGTCGCCGAAGGTCATGTCGCCGACATGCTGATCGTGTCGGCCCGGACTGCCGGCAGCGAAAACGAGGCCGAGGGCATCACGCTCTTCCTCGTGCCGCGGGATGCGGCCGGTGTGACGGTCGAACGCAAGGATACGGTCGACAGCCGGCATGCGGCTGACATCGTGCTCGACAATGTCGATGTGACGGCCGACGCCGTTCTGGGCGAGGTCGACAATGGTCTGGGTGCGCTGGAAGCGGTTCTGGACGCAGGCCGTGCCGGCCTGTCGGCCGAGATGTCGGGTTCTGCCCAGCAATGCCTCGACAGCACGGTCGGTTATCTGAAGGAGCGCAAGCAGTTCGGCCAGATCATCGGCACCTTCCAGGCTCTGCAGCACCGCGCGGCGCACCTCTATTCCGAGGTCGAGCTGGGCAAGTCGATCGTGCTGAAAGCCTTGCAGACGCTCGATGCGGCGCCGGATCATGCGGCGATGATGGTCAGCGCGGCCAAGGCCAAGCTGGGCCAGGTCGCCCAGCTGGCGGCGCGCGAAGGCGTGCAGATGCATGGCGGCATGGGCATGACCGATGAATTCGACATCGGCTTCTACATGAAGCGGGTCCGCGTGGCCGAGGCGCTCTACGGCGACGCCAATTACCACGCTGACAAGTTCGCCCGCATGCGGAAGTATTGAGGCCGGTCCACCGGGAGGACAAGATGGACTACACGAACAAGGTTGTCGCGATCACCGGTGGTGCGCGCGGCATCGGCCTCGCCATGGCGCAAGCCTTTCATGCCCGCGGCGCAAAGATCGCCCTGGCCGACCTTCAGGGCGCTGAAGAGGCGGCCCAGGCCTTCGGCGGGATCGGCGCGACGGTGGATGTGACCAGGGAAGCCGATATCGCGGCCTTTCTCGATCGCACCGAAGCCGAGCTCGGCCCGGTCGATATCTATGTCTCCAATGCCGGTATCCTGCGCGCCGATGCCCCCAGCTGGGATGCGGCAGGCGCGTCGGACAAGGACTGGCTGGACAGTTTCGAGGTCAATGTGATGGGCGCCGTGCGCGGTGCGCGCCAGGTCTGGCCGCGCATGAAACCGCGCGGCGGCGGGGTGTTCATCCTGGTCGCCTCGGCCGCCGGCCTGCTCGCCCAGATCGGGGCCTCCTCCTACACGGCCAGCAAACACGCAGCGGTCTCTTTCGCAGAAAGCCTGGCGATCACGCACGGCGATGACGGGCTGCAGGTGGTCTGTGTCTGCCCTCAGGCGGTCCGCACGGCCATGCTGGGCGAGAATTCCTCGGATGGCGGTATCGCAGGCGCCGACGGTGTGGTGGAACCCTCCGACGTGGCGGCCGAAGCGATTGCTGCGATCGAGGAGAAGCGTTTCCTTGCCCTGCCGCACGCCAGCGTCGCCGGTTATGAGGCTGCCCGCGCAACCCAGCGTGACCGCTGGCTGGGCGGGATGCGGAAATTCCGCCGGATGATGGTTGCCGAGCGCGGCCGGCCGGTCTGACAATTCAACGAGAAACGACAACAGCCAGGACGATAAAGGGGAGTAATGATGGATCTGGGTATGACGGAGCGGGTACGTCCGCTGGTGGAACAGGTTCGCGCGATGATTCGCGACGAGGTGATGCCGCTTGAAGCGGAGTATCACGCGGAGATCGGCAAGGCGGGCGACCGTTTCGCCTTTACCGACCGCCAGACCGAGATCCTGGAAAGCCTCAAGGCGAAGGCGCGCGAGCGCGGCCTGTGGAATTTCTGGCTGACCGGTTCCGATCGCGGCTACGGCCTCAGCACGGTCGAGTATGCCTACCTCGCCGAGGAAATGGGCTGGTCCCACCTGGCCGCGGAAACCTTCAACTGCTCCGCGCCGGACACCGGCAATATGGAAGTCATCGAGCGCTACGGGAATGCCGAGCAGAAGAAGAAATGGCTGGAGCCGTTGCTCGAGGGCAAGATCCGCTCGGCCTATCTGATGACCGAGCCGGACGTCGCCTCCTCGGACGCCACCAATATCGCCTTCAAGGCCGAGCTGGATGGCGATGAGTGGGTGCTCAATGGCGAGAAATACTGGGCCTCCGGTGCCGGCGATCCGCGCTGTTCGGTCTATGTGCTGATGACCAAGACCGAGGGCGACGACGCCCCCCGTCACGGCCGCCATTCGCAGTTCCTCGTCGAGGCCGGCCTGCCGGGCATCGAGATTCTGCGTCCGATGACCGTGTTCGGCCATGACGATGCGCCGCATGGCCATATGCATATCAAGTTCACCAATGTGCGCGTGCCCAAGGATGCGCTGATCCTCGGCCGCGGCCGCGGGTTCGAGATTTCCCAGGGCCGCCTCGGGCCGGGCCGTATCCACCACTGCATGCGGGCCATCGGTCAGGCCGAGCGGGCGCTGGAGCTCCTGTGCCGCCGCTCGGTCTCTCGCACGGCCTTCGGCCAGCCGCTGGCCAAGCTGGGCGCCAATCGCGACATCATCGCCGAACGCCGCATGGCGATCGAACAGGCTCGCCTCCTGTGCCTCAAGGCGGCCTGGATGATGGACCAGGGCGATCCGCGCGCGGCCGCGCCGTGGATTTCCCAGATCAAGGTGATCGCACCGCGTGTCGCTCTGGAAACCGTGGATGAGGCCATGCAGATGCATGGTGGTACGGGCATTTCCCAGGACACGCCGCTGGCCATGATGTTCACCGGTCTGCGCACGCTGCGCTTCGCTGACGGTCCGGACGCGGTGCACCGCATGGTCATCGCGCGCAAGGAACTCAAGCGCTACATCAACGAAACCCTGGAGGGCTGATCATGGCTCAGCGCAAGCAAGCGCCCGCCCGCGCGCAGCTGGAAGCGATTGCCCGCCAGATCACCGAGGCCGAGGAAGTCCTCAATGTTGGCGAGGCCGAAATTCTCGGCGTTCGCCAGCCGGCCTATGTGAATGCACCGGGCGATCTGCGCTTCCTGCTGATGAAGGCGATGGAGCACGCCGAGAAGGAGGGCGTGATCTTCGAGGATCAGCGCTGGACGTTCGGTGAACTGGTCGGCCGCTCCGTGGCCTTTGCCAACGCGCTGATCCAGCGTCACGGTGTGACACCCGGCACGCGCATCGCCCTGGCGATGCGAAATTCGCCGGAATGGATGGCGGCCTTTCTCGGCATCATCGCCGCCGGTGGTGTCGTGGTGCCGCTCAATGGCTGGTGGACCAGCGAGGAGATGGGTTTCGGCCTGTCCGATTGCGGCGCCAGGATCGTCATCGCCGGAGCCCGGCAGATCGAGCGCTTGCGGCCGCACCAGGCGAGCCTGGGGCTCACCCTGATCTCCGGCCGTGGCGAGCTCGAGGATGTCGCCGACACGTTCGACGCCATGGTCGCAGCCTGTGCGGGACAGGAGCCGCCGGCCATCGCCATCGATCCGGACAGCGATTTCGCCATCTTCTACACGTCGGGATCAACGGGCTCGCCCAAGGGTGCCGTGCTCACCCATCGCGGTGCCGTGACGACGATCCTGTCCTTTGCGCTGCTCGGTGCATCCCTGCGCCTGGCCAATAATGACGAGGACTTCACCGAAGGCGATCCGGGTGTGCTGGTGTGCCTGCCGCTTTTCCACTGCACCGGTTCGCATGCCGTTTTCCTGCTGTCGCTTTTCTCCGGCCGCAAGATGGTGCTGATGCGCAAATGGGACGCGGGTGAAGCGGTCGAACTGATCCAGCGCGAGAAGCTGACCGATATGGTGGGCGTGCCGACCATGTCGCACGAGCTGACGCTGGAAGCCGAGCGCCGCGGCGTCACACTGGATACGTTGCAGGGCATGGGTACAGGCGGTGCCAAACGTCCCGAGGCGCATGTCGAGAAGATCAACCAGGTCTTCCCGAAGGCCTGGGCATCGTCCGGCTACGGCCTCACCGAGACCAACGCGCTGGGCACCTATAACGGCTATTCGGAATACCAGGCCAAGCCGGGCTCCTGCGGTCTGCCGCTGCCGGCGGTCACCTTCATCAAGACGGTCGACGAGGCCGGCAACGAAACCCCGCGCGGCGAACCGGGCGAGGTGTGGATCAAGTCGCCGGCGGTGTTTCGCGGCTATCTCAACCAGCCCGAAGCCACGGCGGCCGTTCTGACCGAGGACCGATGGTTCAAGACCGGCGATGTCGGGATCATCGACGAGGACGGTTTCCTGTTCATCGTCGACCGCATCAAGGACATGGTGATCCGCGGCGGCGAGAATGTCTCCTGCCTCGAGGTCGAGGGCGCGCTGGCCAAGCATCCGGACATTCTGGAAGCAGCCGTGATCGGCATTCCCGACGAGCGTCTGGGCGAGCGCGTCGGCGCGGCGCTCTTGCTGCGTGACGGCGCTGATCTGTCCGACCAGGACATCATCGACTTCCTGAAACCGCACCTGGCGGCCTTCAAGCTGCCCGATCGTATCTGGCGCATGGACGGGCCGCTGCCGCGTGGCGGCACGAGCAAGATCGACAAGCCGGGGCTGCGCAAAATGCTTCTGAACGACGAGGAGACTGCCTGATGCCGGTAATCAAGGCCGACACGCTGAAGGACCATATCGGACAGGAAATCGGTGTGTCCGACTGGATCGAGATCGACCAGTCGCGCATCGATGTCTTCGCCGATGTGACCGAAGACCATCAATTCATCCACATCGACCCGGAGCGCGCGGCGAAGGAAACGCCGTTCGGCGGCACGATCGCCCACGGCTTCCTGTCGCTGTCGATGCTGTCCGCGCTCGCTGGAAACACGACGCTGGTGCTCGACGGCATCGCGATGGGCATCAATTACGGCTTCGACAAGGTGCGCTTCCTGCAGCCCGTGCGGGCCGGAAAGAAGATCCGCGGCCGTTTCGTCCTGGAAGACGCGACCGAGCGCAATCCGGGGCAATGGATGCTGAAATACGCCGTTACCGTCGAGATCGAGGGCGAGGACAAGCCGGCCCTGATGGCGCACTGGCTGACCCTGCAGATCGTCGGCTGATCCGGACACGTTCAAGAGAAGAGACTGGTTATGAGTGAGATTCGTTACGACGGCCGCGTGGCCATTGTCACCGGCGCCGGCCTGGGTCTGGGACGTTGCCACGCCATGGCGCTGGCGGCACGCGGTGCCAGGGTGGTGGTCAATGATCTGGGCGGTTCCGTGGATGGCACGGGCACGGGTTCGGCCGCGGAAGACGTGGCCAACGAGATCCGCGCTGCGGGTGGCGAGGCCATCTCGCACACCGCCAATGTCACCAGGGCCGACGAGGTCGCGGACATGGTCAAGCAGGCCATGGACAGCTGGGGCCGGGTCGATGTGCTGGTGAACAATGCCGGCATCCTGCGCGACAAGTCCTTCGCCAAGATGGATATTGCCGATTTCCAGGCCGTGGTCGACGTGCACCTGATGGGCTCTGTCGTCTGCACCAAGGCGGTCTGGGACATCATGCGCGAGCAGAATTACGGCCGTATCGCGATGACCTCGTCCTCGTCCGGCCTCTACGGCAATTTCGGCCAGTCCAACTACGGCGCCGCCAAGATGGCTGTCGTGGGCTTCATGAACACGCTGCATCTGGAAGGCCAGAAATACGACATCCGCGTCAACTGCCTGGCCCCGACCGCGGCCACGCGCATGACCGAGGGCCTGCTGCCGCCGGCCGCGCTCGATCTGATGAAGCCGGAGACCGTGTCGACGGGGCTCGTCTACCTCGTGTCTGAAGACGGCCCCTCGCGCACCATCCTGTGCGCCGGTGCCGGCGGTTTTGCCGCGACGAAAATCTACGAGACCGACGGCATCTATCTGCCGCCGGAAGAGCTGACGCCGGAGAATGTCGCGGCGCAGTTCGACGCTATCAAGGATCCCGCCGCCCAGAAGGAGTTCCAGGCCGGCGGCGAACAGACGATCAAGTTCCTGACCAAGGCCGCTGCCCATCACGGCGTCAAGCTGGGCTAGGTTTCAAACCCACACACGAACAGTCCGGGGAGGACATCCATGAAAGCGCTCCTGTGCCGCGAATTCGGACCCGAAGCGAACATGAACGTCGAGGAGATCGACGCGCCGGAACTGAAGCCGGGCCATGTCCTGGTCGATGTGAAGGCGGGCGGTCTCAACTTCCCGGACCTGTTGTGTGTGCGGGGCCAGTACCAGTTCAAACCGGAACTGCCCTTCGTGCCGGGCACGGAAGGGGCCGGCGTGATCCGCGAGCTGGGCGAGGGCGTCGAGGGCTTTGCCGTTGGCGACCGGGTGATGTTCAACACGCCGACCGGCGCGTTCGCTGCCGAGGCCGTCCTGCCGGCACCCGCCCTGACGAAGATCCCCGACAGCATGCCGTTCGAGGCGGCTGCGGGCCTGACCATCGTCTATGGCACCTCCTATCATGCCCTGAAACAGCGGGCCGAGCTGAAGCCGGGTCAGACCCTTCTCGTGCTTGGTGCCGCCGGCGGCGTCGGCCTGGCAACGGTGGAACTGGGCAAGGCGATGGGCGCGAAGGTGATCGCCGCGGCTTCCTCGGACGAGAAACTGGCGGTGTGCAAGGAGCACGGCGCGGACGAGCTGATCAACTACTCCACCGAGGACCTCAAGGTCCGCATCAAGGAACTGACCGGCGGCAAGGGTGTGGACGTGATCTACGACCCGGTCGGCGGCGAGTACACCGAAGCGGCTTTCCGTGGCATCGCCTTCGGGGGCAAGCATCTGGTGATCGGTTTTGCGGCGGGCGATATCCCGAAACTGCCGCTCAACCTGCCGCTCCTGAAAGTGGCCAGCGTGGTCGGTGTGTTCTGGGGTGCCTGGGCCGGGGCACTGCCGCAGGAGCACCGCAAGAACATGCAGGAACTCTTCGACATGTTCGAAGCGGGCAAGATCAAGCCCTACGTGGCGGGCACCTACAAGCTCGAGAACTTCCTCGACGCCTTCAACTCGCTCTCCGGCCGCAAGGCGATCGGCAAGGTCGTGCTGGTTCCCTAGATCACTAGGCCCTCGCCGGGCCCGGCGGAGTCTGGCGGCGTCCGAAGGTCGGGCGCTGACCGAAACCGCCCGATACAGGCGGTCGCCGACTGCTCAATGTATTGCCGGCCGGGTGCCCGGTCTGCGCAATCTCTGCTGCGCGTGCCCCGGCCCGTTCGACCCAGTCGGGTGCTCCCTGCGGCTGTCTTCCTCCGTACGAACTCCCCGGCGTCTTCGGCGAGGGGCCGAACCGGTTGGGACCGGGCTCGCTGTCGAGCAGGGTGAAGATCAGGACGACGAAGCCGCCGAAGGGCAGGAAGGTCAGAAGATACCACCAGCCGGACTTGCCGCTGTCATGGAGGCGGCGGACCGTTACGGCCAGGCTGGGCAGGAGGATCGCCAGGTAGAAGGCTAACAGTCCCAGTCCGATCAGGCCGGAAAGGGCCGTACCGCTCTTGGGCTGAGCCGCCGCTGCGGCAGCATACAGCGTGAGGATTGTCACCAGGGTGACGAACAGTGTCCAGCACCAGTATTCGCTGCGCCGCGCGCGTCCTTTGAAGTCGGCATAGTGCGCGAAGCCGTGCCCGATTGCCGTGAAGAACCCCATCTGCCCGTCTCCGGTTGGTGCTCCGTGATCGCAGAGCTGCTTGCCCGCTTTGAGCGTTCAACCGCTAGCACAATCAGAGGCTGAATTCCGGGATACCTGCGCGTATGGTTAGCCGGACGTAAGCCACACCGGCCGGGCGCCGCGCCGCTTGACCCGCGCGGCATCGCCGCCAAACTGGCGGCAAGACGAATTGGGGAGTCTCTCATGCGTAATCTGACCACCGCCGCCGCTGCGGCGGCGCTCCTGTCCATGCCGGCCCTGGCCCAGGAGCACGCGCCGCCGGCTGAAGTCCTCGCCGTCCACGATTATGTTGCGGCGGTCTCCGCCGACCGGATCGGCCGGGATATCCAGACGCTGGTGGATTTCGGCACCCGCCACACGCTCTCGGAAACCGAAAGCGACAGCCGCGGTATCGGTGCCGCCCGCCGCTGGATCCATGACGAGTTCGAGCGCATCTCGGCCGAGTGCGGCGGCTGTCTGGAGGTGATGTATGTTTCGGACACGATCTCCGGCGAGCGGCGCATTCCCGAGCCTGCCGAGGTTGTCTCCGTGATCGCCATCCAGCGCGGAACGCTGGATCCGGACCGTTTCGTGATGATGTCCGGCGATATCGACAGCCGGGTCTCCGATCCGCTCGACGGCACATCCGACAGCCCCGGTGCCAATGACAATGCCTCCGGCATGGCCGGCGTCATCGAGGCGGCGCGCGTCCTGTCACAGCACGAGTTCGCCGGTTCGATCATCTATGCCGGCCTGTCCGGCGAGGAGCAGGGTCTGTTTGGCGGCCGTATCGTCGCAGCGCACGCGCTGGAGCAGGGCTGGCGCATCAAGGGCGTGCTGAACAATGACATGATCTCCAACATCGCCGGGATCAATGGCGTGATCGACAATACGACGGCGCGGGTCTTCTCCGAAGGGACGCGTTATGTGGAGACCGAGGAAGAGGCCCGCCAGCGCCGTTTTACCGGAGGCGAGGTCGACAGCCCGTCGCGCAATCTGGCGCGCTTCGTCGATCGTACGGCCGACCAGTACATCCCCAATCTCGACGTCATGATGGTCTACCGGCTCGACCGGTTCGGCCGCGGCGGCCATCACCGCCCGTTCAACGAGGCGGGCATGCCGGGCGTGCGGATCATGGAGACGAACGAGCACTATGACCGCCAGCACCAGGATCTGCGCACCGAGGACGGCCGCGTCTATGGCGATACGATGGATGGCGTGGATGCGGGCCATGCTGCCAAGCTGACCGCGCTCAATGTCGCCGTTATGGCCCAGATGGCGGGCGCGCCGCCTTTCCCGGCCAATGTGGAGATCGAGGGCGCGGTGCAGCCGTCCACCACGTTGAGCTGGGACATGGCCGAGGGCGAGGCGGCAGAGAATCTCGCCGGCTATCGCGTGCATTGGCGCCTGACCGATCAGCCGCAATGGCAGTGGAGCCGGTTCGTCGGCCGCACCGATACCTACACGCTCGAGAATGTCGTGATCGACAATTATTATTTCGGCGTCAGTGCTGTCGCCGCGGACGGTTCGGAAACGCCGGTCGTCTTCCCGGGACCGGCCGGGAGCTTTGGCGAGTAGCGCGCCGTCGCGATCGGGACGCAGACGAAAGGGGCGCCCGTAACGAGCGCCCCTTTTATTTGCAGCGGTGGCGCGGGCCTATTCGCGTGCGACGATGGTATAGGTCACTGTTTCACCGGTTGCGGCATTCTCGCCTTCCCAGCTGGCGCCGAGTTCGAGATTTTCCTGGATCGGCGCGCAGCCGTGTTCGCCGGTCGAACGCTCGACGCACACTTCATTGCCGCGGATTTCCCAGGTGCCTTCGATACCGATATTGGAGGTGTAGGTGCCGTCGGCATTGAAATAGGTGATGTAGCTGCCCTGGGCGGTCGATACCTGAAGCGCGTTCTCGACCAGCATGTCGGCCGGTGCGGTTTGCAGGGCAAGGACGGCGATGGTTGTCAGAAGCATGGATGATCTCCCCGTTGACGGCGCGCCTGGCTGGATTGTCCGGTCGTCGTGACGCGCCAGCCGTGACGTTAACCTTGCCGCTCACCTCTCTCAATATGCCGGTTCGCGAAATTCGCGTGACAGGCGAGGGTCAGCCGCGCGCCTGGCAATCCGCATCCAGCTCTGAAATCCACTGCCGTATCAGGGCAATGCCTTCCTCATGACGGATTGCGCGCCCCAGTTCAGGCATCATCGCGCCGGGGTCATTCGTCTCCATTCGATAGAGGAGTATGGATTCTTCCGGCTCGCCCGGCATGATCCCGAACCGCCGCCCGCCCGTGCCGCCACCCGCCGCGATCGGCAGTTTGCACAGACCCAGATTGGGGCCGGTGGGGGCGTCGTGCTGCAGGTGCAGGCCCGACGTGTCGGCCGGGCCTGAGGGGTTGTGGCAATGCGCGCAATTGATGTCGAGATAGTCGCGTGCGCGCGCATCCAGCGGTTCTGCGGCATCGAGATAATTGACCGCGCGCGGGGCTGTTTCTGCGCCCGGCCCGTCGCCCAGATAGCCTGCGGCGTGAAGGTGTTCCAGCTGGTTCTGCGCGCCGCTGGCATAGGCGTAGTCGCGATTGATGTGGCGCGGCGCGGGGCCGATCGGCTGGATCTGCCGCGTCGTATTGTTCACCGCGTGGCAGCCGGCGCACTGATTGGCGTTCGGCACGGCATAGGCAAAGTCCTGCTCACGGCTGTCTGCGTCGGTGGCCGTCAGGCGGATGATCTCGCCCGCGCGGCGCAGTTCGGCATCGGTCTGGTCGGCATTCCACACATAGGGCAGGGCAACCCAGCCGCCTTCGCGGTGGACGAGGATGCGCGTCTCCACCAGGCGTATTCCGGCAAGATCGAGACCGTCGGGCCTCCACCCCGGCGCGGTTTCCAGCGTGCTGCGAACCTCGTCCGGCGTACCGGTCCGCGGATAGTAGAAGGTCTTGGTGATGACGGTGCCGACCGGAAAGTCCAGCACGTCATTCTCGCGATAGGTCGCGCTGACGCCCTCGGGCATCCAGATCGTGCGCTGCTTGTGGGCGTAGTCGGAGAAGAGCGGCGTGTTGAGATCATAGGGCACGACCCCGTCACCCAGGACGAGCGAGCGCCCGTCCGACCTCATCATGCCCCATGCGCTCAACAGGGCCGGATTGCCGGTCTCGATGAATTGCGGCGTGGCGGCCTCCCGTCCGCCGCAGGCGGCGGTCAGGAGGGCCAGGGCCAGGACACTGAAACGCAACATGGAGCGCCTATTCGGCCAGCGCCAGCTCGACCGCCGGCAGCGGCGGCAGGGAACAGCGGTGGTTATCGGTCACGACTGCCGGGTTTTCATACCCGTTCGGACCGTCGGCATTGACGATTTCCGCCTCTCCATTGTCCAGACAAATGCGGCGGTCGTCGGGCATCGCACCATCGACCATCTTGCCGGCATCGTAATACCCGTCCCACAGAACGTCCGGCAGGCGTCCCAGCGGTCCGGCGACAAGGATTTTCAGGCCCTGCAGGTCCAGCCCGTCGGGATTGTCGCCGCCGCCGGAGAAGGTGTTGCCGTGAATGTGGATGCCTTCGGGATAGGGATCGAAGTCCTGCTGGACGGCATAATCCGAATACCCCGTCGAATGCAGCGACGACACGATGATGTTGGCCGTGCGGTTGTCGGCGATCGTGTTGTTGAAGATCTCCACCTCGTCATTGGAATTGATGACGATGCCGGAGCCCGCCGGGATCGAGGCGACCGGCGTGCCTTCATGGCCGAAATTGCCGGTATTGTTGGCGAAGACGTGATTGTCGTAGACGCGCGTGCGATAGCCCGGCTGCGGCAGGTTGGGCATGTTGAAGACGAGGATGCCGCCGGTGTTTTCCGTGGCGACATTGTCGTAGACGTCGGCTCCGATCGTGTTCTCGATCTCGATACCGGCGACGTTCCGCTCGGCGCGACTGCGGCGCACCACGACATTGCGCGACTGGCCGACATAGATGCCCGCATCGGCGGCGCCGATGGCGATGGAGTCCTCGACCAGGACATTCGTCGTCTGTACCGGATAGATGCCGTAGGCGCCGTTGCGGGTGTCCGGACCATTGGTCCACTCCACCCGCAGGCCGCGGATGACGATGTTCTCGCCCTCATTCACCTTCAGCCCGTCGCCCACCGTGTCCTCGATGGCGAGGTTCTCGATGGTGAAGTCGCTGGCCGTCACGAGGAGGCCTTCAGCGCCCTGGGACTGGTTCTGGAAGGACAGGATGGTCCGGTCGGCGCCCTGGCCCCGGATGGTGACACCGTCGACCGTCAGGCTGAGCGAACGATCGAAGGCGAACACCCCCTCGGGTATCTCGATCACATCGCCGGGCTGCGCATCGATCAGCTGTTCGATCAGCTGGTTCTGGTAGTCGCGGTCAGCGGTCGTGATATCGCGTTCCGGCTGGCCGCCACAGGCAGTCAGCGTCAGCGATGCAGCGCCGGCAATCGCGGCAAAAGCGAGTCGACTCATGTCTTGTGTCCCCTCCCTGACATGACGGCAGTTTTGCCGTCAGACTAGGAGTGAGCAATGTTCATGTCGATTCAAAAACCGGACGGGATTATCCCGCTTCGCGCATCCTGCCGGACTTGTCGCGGGTGGCGACATCGCGATGGGTGACTTCCTCGCCGCGATGATTGGCAACCTGGATCGGCGCCAGCGGATCGCCGGTGCGCGTGTCGTACATCTCGACGGGCGCGCCCGCTTCGCCGTAGATCCACTTGTCGCCCCACTGCTGCATCGCCATCAGGATCGGGAAAAGCGCCTCGCCGCGCTCGGTCAGCACGTATTCCTGACGCTGTCCGCGCACGCCGACTTCCTCGCGCACCATGATGCCGTTCTCCACCAGCTTGTTCAGCCGGTCGGTGAGGATGTTCTTGGCTATGCCGGTGCTTTCATGGAAATCGCTGAAGCGTCGCGCCCCCTTCATCGCGTCGCGGACGATGAGAAGTGTCCACCAGTCGCCCACCTGATTCAGGGTTTGCGCAATCGCGCACGACATCTCGTCGAAACGTTTCCGGCCCATTTCCGGTCCCCCAAACTCCGGACCGCTGCCCAAAGCGGTCCTCCCAAAACGCAAAAATCGGAATGGCGACTCCTGTTCTGGAGACTCATTCCTGCCCGAAAACACGGCCGCCGGTTGCGTTTCCGGCTGGATTCGCGCCGCGTTTGGCGGCGGAGAATACAGATTTGGTGGAGTTTTGCGACCCTTTGCAGGCCAATGACAATTGGTTGCAACTCGCCTAGGCTGCCCGGGCAAACAACGTTCAGAACTTAAAATATTGTTTTTAAGGGGAAATCGTGACCGGTGCCGAGATAGATTCTTTTCGGGTCATAGTTGATGACCAAACGCGGCTGGCGATGGCCTTCATCCTCATGGGGATGATGTTCACCGTCGCACTGGCGTTGAACATCGAGGATTTCCGGGCCGTTCGGCAGCAGCCTGTGCGCGTTATCGGCGGGGTCATCGCCCAGATCCTCGGGCTGCCGCTGCTCACCCTCGGCCTCGTGCTGATTCTGGCGCCGCCGGCCAGTATCGCGCTGGGCATGTTCGTCGTCGCGTCCTGCCCGGGCGGCAATGTCTCCAACCTTTTGACCCATTTCGCGCGGGGGAACACGGCGTACTCGGTTTCGCTGACGACCATTTCCAGCGTATCCGCAGCCTTGGCGACGCCGGTCTCGATCCTGTTCTGGTCGTCGGTTTACGGGCCCACCGCACAACTGGTGCAGCAGCTCGAGATCTCGCCCATGCCCTTCGTGACCCAGACCGTGACCCTGCTGGCCGTACCGCTGGCGGCCGGCATGCTGGTCGCGGCGCGCTGGCCGCGGCTTGCTGCGCGCATCCGCGCCGTGCTCATGCCGCTGTCGCTGGCCGGGATCGGCGTGCTGATCGTCGTCGGCGTGGTGCAGAACTGGACGATCATCCTCGCCATCGGGGCGATCATCATTCCGATTGCCGTGATCCACAATGCGTCGGCCTTCGGTCTCGGTGCGCTGAGCGGCCGGGTGCTGCGTCTGGATGCGCCCAGCCGGCGCTCGCTGACCTTCGAGGTCGGTATCCAGAATTCCGGTCTCGGCCTGATCATACTGCTCAGCCAGTTCGACGAGCTGGGCGGCGCGGCCGCGATCACCGGCATGTGGAGCATCTGGCACCTCGTTGCGGGTACCGGGCTGATCGGCTTGTACCGCGGCCTCGATTGGCTGAAGATCGCGCGGGAGACGAAAATGGCCCCGTAAGAGGGCGAAACCGGGAGGTCTGACATGTATGATCTGAAGATCACGGGCGGCACGATCCATGATGGTTCGGGCGGCGAGGGGCGTGTTGCCGACATAGCCGTCAAGGACGGACGCATCGCTGCAATCGGCACCGATCTGGGCGAGGCGAAGCGGACGCTGGACGCCAGCGGCCGGATCGTCACGCCGGGCTTTATCGACATCCACACCCATTATGACGGGCAGGCCAGCTGGGACGAGGAATTGCGTCCCTCGATCGATCATGGCGTGACGACGGCGGTGATGGGCAATTGCGGCGTCGGCTTTGCCCCGGTGCGCGAAGCCGATCACGACAAGCTGATCAAGCTGATGGAAGGCGTCGAGGATATCCCCGGCACGGCGCTCTACGAGGGGCTGACCTGGGACTGGGAAAGCTTTCCGGAATACATGGATGCGCTGGCGAAAATGCCGCGCACCATCGATATCGCCGCCATGGTGCCGCACGATCCGCTGCGGGTTTATGTCATGGGCGACCGGGCCGTGTTCTCCGAACCGGCCAATGACGACGACATCGCCACCATGCGACGGCTCACCCGCGAGGCGCTGGAAGCGGGCGCCATCGGTTTCGCCACGGGCCGGTCGGATGTGCACAAGACGGCCGACGGCGACTGGACGCCGTCCTCGGAATCCACGCGTGACGAGCTGACCGGCATTGCCCGTGCCTTCGAAGGGCTGGGCCATGGCGTCGTGCAGGCTGTGTCCGATTTCAATCTCGAACGCGGCGAGCAGGATTTCGACGAAGAATGGGAGATCATCGCCGACTATGCCAAGGCATCGGGCCGGCCGTTTTCCTTCTCCCTGATGCAGCGCGATTTCGCGCCGGATCAGTGGAAGAAGCTGATCGGGCTGACCGAGAAGCTGAAGGCAGAGGGCGTGGATGCCCGCATGCAGGTGGCGCCGCGTGCGATCGGTGTTTTCCTTGGCTTCAACTGCACCTTCCACCCCTTCATGGGCTATCCCAGCTACAAGACCATCGCGCACCTGCCGCTGGACCAGCGGGTCGCGAAGATGAAGGAGCCGGCTTTCAAGGCGCAGATCCTGTCGGAAAAGACCGACAAGCTGTCCGGGCCGGGTTCGTCCGTGCCGCCGCTCGCCGATCTGCTGATGGAGCATATCGAGATGGTGGCGGAGAAATTCTTCCAGCTCGGCGATCCGCCGGACTATGAGCAGCCGCCGGAACGTTCGCTCGCCGCGCGGGCCCGCGAAAACGGCGTGCCGCTGATGGAGATGGTCTATGACACGCTGCTCGAGCGTGACGGTCAGGAGCTGATCTACCTGCCGCTCTACAATTACACCGAGCTCAACTACGACAATGTGCTCGAGATGATGGAGCATCCCCAGGCGCTCTACGGCCTGTCCGACGGCGGCGCCCATGTCGGCACGGTATGCGATGCGTCCATGCCGACCTACATGCTCACCCACTGGACACGCGACCGCACACGCGGACGGCGCCTCACCCTGGAGAAGGTCGTGCGCATGCTCACCGGTGCGCAGGCCGATTATCTGGGCATGACGGATCGGGGTTATCTGCGTGCCGGGATGAAGGCCGATATCAACATTATCGATCTCGACAATCTCCAGTCCGAACCGCCGCACATGGAGAAGGACCTGCCGGCCGGCGGTCAGCGCCTGTTGCAGGGCGCGCGCGGCTATGACGCGACCATCGTGTCCGGCGAGATCGTGATGGAAAAGGGCCGGCTGACCGGTGCGCGACCCGGCACGCTCTACCGCGCCGGACGAACCGCCATCGCGGCAGAATAGGATCGATCCCCCCGGATGTGAGCGAAATGTAATCCGCTCGTTTGCATCCGGGGGGGCTTCCTTCCGCATCGTGGTCGCGATGACAGAGGGAGGGACCTTATGATCACCGATATTGCAGGCGTGCTGCTGGGGACAGCGCTCGCTGCCGCGACGCCACTTGACGATTTTCTCGATGCCATGGCCCAGGGCGGCCAGTTTGAAGGCGTGGTCCGGGTCGAAACGGCCAGCGCGCCGGTCTTCGAACGGGCCTTCGGCTATGCCGATGTGGAAGAAAGCCGGGCCAACACACCGGACACACGCTTTCATATCGCCTCGATCACCAAGACCTTCACCGCAACCCTGGTCCTGCGCGCTGCAGAGACCGGCGCCCTGTCGCTGGACGATCGGCTTGTGCACTGGGTGCCGGAGCTGGATGCGGCGTCCTATGGCGATGTGACGCTGCGCCACCTGCTTGAACATACCGGCGGGTTGATGCGCGATCATACCGAAGCGCTCGGGAGTGGAGAGGACAGTCCGGAGGCCATGGTCGAGGCGCTCAACGCGGTCGGGCCGCAATCCGGGCCCGGCGCGCGCTACACCTATTCCAATACCGGCTATGCGCTGCTTGCGCTGGTTCTTGAGCGTGCCACCGGCCAAACCTATTCCGCGCTTCTGGAAAACTGGATCGTGGTTCCGGCCGGTCTTGAGGCAACGACCTATGGCGTGCCCGAAAACCCCGCACTGATCGCGACAGGGGTCGACATGCCGGACCTTGTGACGCGCGTTCCGGTCGACGTGACCGACTTCCGCGGCGGCCTGCCCGGCGCCAGCGGTATCTTCACGACGGCCCATGATCTCGTACGCTTCGGGCGGGCGCTGGAAGCCGGTGACCTGATCGCGCCGGCCAGCCTGGATATCATGCTCGCCGGGATCCCGGCGGAAGGGTCGGATGGCGATGATGCCATGGGCTGGATGCGGGTCGGTCTGGGCGAGGACGCCATGGCCTGGGTCGCATCGGGCGCTTCGGATGGCTATCTCTCCGTGCTGATGATCGACAATCGCCCGGACGATCTGGTCGCTGCAGCCGTGCAGAACAATTCCCGCGCCGGCCGTTCCGGCTCGCTCGCCCTCCTGCGCGGGCTGATCTATACGCGCATGCTCGACCGTCCCGGCGATGCGGCCGTGCCGCCGTCGCCATTGGCCGACGCGCTCGCGGTTCTCGAGGCCGACGGTGTCGAGGCGGCCAGCGCCTATCTCGACACGCTGGACTGGAGCGATATGCCGGTCGCAAGTGCCGCAGCTTCCCAGGCCGTGGGCACGCCCGATGGCGGGGTCGGTGAAACCGCCTACGCCTGGGCACCGGCGACAGCCGATGCCGGTGAGGAATGGCTCGAACTGGGCTTCGAGACTCCGGCCGATGCACGTTATCTGGACATCCACTTCACCCAGATCCCCGATGCGCTGCGTCAGGTCCGGATTGAGCCCGGCGATATCGTCCTCGGTACCGGCGATGCGCAGCGGACAACCTCGGAGGACGGCGCGCCGGTCGTGCGTTTTGCGCTTCCGGACGGTGTCCGTCCGGCCTCGGTGCGGATTGAGCTGGAGACGGCTCAGACACCCGGCTGGCCGCAGATCGATGCGGCTGGTCTGGTTGATGGTGATGGCAACACGCACTGGGCGGTCTGGGCGGAAGCCAGCACCAGCGCCTTCATGAGCGGCGCTGTGTCCATGCACGACCTGCCGACACCGGACATTCTGGCCAAGCTGGCCCGGCGCCTGGACGAGAATGGCGAGGCCGTACGGGCGCGCGATGTCAGCGCCCTGCGCGAGATGCGGATGCGATAGGCGGCTCTTGCGGTAAGGCTCGGCATGGATCGCGAAACAGGCTAGACCGGTCGCGTATCCATGCTGCAGCTGCCCATGACGGCCCGCAAATGACGCTTCTCCTAGCCTATCTGGCCCTTGCACTTGTCGTGTCCTTCCTGTGTTCGATCTCGGAAGCCGTTCTGCTGTCGGTCCGGCCGGCGCATGTCGAGGCGCTGCGCCGCAAGAAACATCCCGCCAGCGAGGCCCTGCAGACCCTGCAGGCCAATCTCGACCGGCCGCTTGCCGCCATTCTCACGCTGAACACCGTTGCCCACACGGTCGGCGCCGCGGGCGTCGGTGCCCAGGCGATCGTGGTGTTCGGCAATGAATTCGTCGGCCTGACCTCGGCGATCCTGACCCTGTTGATCCTGGTCCTGTCTGAAATCATCCCCAAGACGCTCGGTGCCGTGCACTGGCAGTCCCTGGCGCCGACCGTGGGCCGGATGGTGCTCTGGCTGACCCGGCTGATGACACCCTTTGTCTGGTTTTCCGAAAAGCTGACCGGCGTGATCGCGCGGTCCGGCGAAAGCGCTTTCACCTTCTCGCGCGACGAGATGCGGGCGATGGCCGAGATCGGCGCCCGCGAAGGCGTGCTCGACGACAAGGAATTGGCGGTCGTCTCCAACCTGATGCGCCTGCACCGGCTGAAGGTGGAGGACATCATGACGCCGGCCTCCGTCATGGTCTCGGTCAGCGGCGACGAGACAGTGCGCGCCTTCTTCGATGCCCACGCCCAGACGCCGTTCTCGCGCCTGCCGGTCTTCGACAGCACTGCGCATCATGTCAGCGGCTATGTTCTCAAGTCCGATCTGCTCCTCGCCCAGGCGCGCGATGAGTTCGACCGGACCATTGCCGAGTTCAGCCGCGAGATTATCACCTTGCGTGACGATATCAGCGCTTCAGCCGCTTTCGACCGGCTGACCCGGTCGAAAGGGCATCTGGCTGTCGTGGTCGACGAGTTCGGCACGCTGCGCGGCCTGGTGACCATGGAAGACGTGGTAGAGACCCTGCTCGGCCTGGAAATCACCGACGAGGCGGACACGGTCGAGGACATGCAGATCCTCGCCCGCCAGCGCTGGCGTGACCGGATGACCGCCATGGGGCTCGATCCCGACTCGATGCCGGATGGCGGCCCCGGCTAGGCCGGGACCGGCGTTCCGATCGCTTCGGCAGCCGCCGTCTTGAGGGCGTTCATGATCGCCAGATATGGGAAGGGACCGTGGCTGATGCGGGCGACGCCCAGGGCTGCGAGGCGTTCGCGATCCGGCATGCCCGGCATCATCATCGCATTCACGGGCAAGGGCGAAGCCGTGCAGATCTGCCCGATCAGGTCTTCCCGGGCCAGCCCCGGTACGAAGAAACCGCTCGCCCCGGCCCCGGCATAGGCGGCGGCGCGGGTCCCGGCTTCACCGATAAGGGCCGCCTGACGGTCCGCATCGCGTTCCTTCAGGAAAAGATCGGTCCGCGCATTGATGAAGAGCGGGATGCCGGCCTCGTCGGCGGCCTTGCGGATCGCGCGGATCCGGCCGGCCTGGACCTCGACGGGATAAAGACCGTCACCGCCGATAATCTGGTCCTCGAAATTGATGCCCACAGCGCCGGTCCCGATCAGGCGGGCGGTGTTGGCGGCCAGCGCGTCGGGCGCTTCGGCATAGCCGCCCTCGAAATCCACGCTCACCGGCAGTTCGCTCGTCTCGACAATGCGCCGTACAGTGGCCAGCAGGGCGTCGAGCGGCAGGGCCTGGGCATCCTTGTAGCCCTGGGCCGCGGCGGCGGACGCACTGCCGGTTGCCAACGCCTTGGCCCCGGCTTTCGCCACGGCACCGGCCGACCCGGCGTCCCAGATATTGTACAGCACCAGCGGCGCGCCCTTCACGTGCAGTGCGGCAAAGCGGCGGGCGAGATCTCCCTGCGTCATGCGACAATCCTCCTCGAAATCGCAAGTTCCGGGTGGACATGTAGGAAGCCGCAAAGCCCGCCGCTCGCGGAAAACGGACTTGGACGAGGGCCTATCTCACATAGCTCGCGCCGTTGATGTCGATGCAGCTGCCGGTGGCGCTGCGGCAGGCGCCGGAGGCGAGGAAGGCGCACATGGCAGCGATCTCTTCAGGCTGGGCGAGGTCGCCGATCGGGATTTCGGCCTTCGCGCGGGCCCGGTCGGCCTCGTGCTGCGGTCCCATACGGGTGTCGATCCAGCCGGGGGCGAGGGCATAGGCATAGATGCCGTTTGCGCCCCATTGCCGGGCGATCGTCTTGGTGAGGGCGAGAACGGCGCCCTTGGAGGCGGCATAGGCCATGTGATTGCGGTCTTCGCCGCGATAGCCGGCCCGGCTGGCGATATTGATGATGGATCCGCCGCCGCTGGCGGCCATCTCCGGGATGGCGGCGCGGCAGATATCCGCCATCGCCATCAGATTGACCTGCAGGGTCAGCGCCCAGACCGCTTCCCAGTCGGCATCGCTGGCGTCCAGCGGGCTGGCAGGGTGGATGCCGGCATTGTTGACGATGATGTCGAGCCGGCCCGAGGCGAGGTGCAGCGCGGCGTCGTAGAGATCCCGCCCGCCGCCGGGGCGGGACAGATCGGCCTGGACAGCACCGAGCGCGGCCGGTCCGATGTCCTGAACGGCCTTGTCGGCATCGGCCATATTGGCATTGCCGTGCAGCACGACTTCCGCGCCCTGGGCGGCAAACAGATGGGCGGCGGCGAGGCCGACGCCATGACTGGAGCCTGTGACAAGTGCGCGTTTTCCGGTGAGGGGAAGTGACATGGGCGGGCCTGTACTTGGTGTGATTGGGGATGACGCGTGCTAGCGCAAGTTGGAGATGCGGCCAAGACAAGGTGCTTTTCTTCCCCACGATGTGGGGAAGTGGGCCGATGCGCAGCATCGGGTCGAAGGGGCGCCGGCGGAGCCGGCGGGAGGCCAAGCGTGCCGTCAACAAACCGCCGCGCGCGGCGGCCCCTCCGTCTCGCCGCTGACGCGGCGATCCACCTCCCCAACAGGGTTGGGGAGGAAAGACGATGGCGCTACTTCATCTGCCGTTTCGCCACCGTCTCGAACATCTTGCCGTAGGGCGGGGCGAGGAGGCGGGAGGGGTGCCATTTGCCGGTCGAGAAGACCGAGCGTTCGTGGGTGAAGGTGAGGAAACCCGCCTCGCCATGATAGGCCCCCTGGCCGGAAGCGCCGACGCCGCCGAAGGGCAGGTCGGGCACCGAGAGATGCAGAAGGTTGATATTGACCGCCGCGCCGCCGGACATCGTCTCGTCCAGCACGCGTTGCGCCTGCGTCTTGTCGGTCGAGTAGACATAGAGCGCCAGAGGGTGGTCGCGGTCGCCGACAAAGTCGATCGCCGCGTCGAGTTCACTGTAGCCGACCATCGGCAGGACCGGACCGAAAATCTCTTCGGTCATCACCGCGGCATCGGCCGGCGGGTTGAGCACCACGGTCGGCGGGATCTTGCGCGCAGCCTGTGCGGCCTGGGCGTCATGCTCGGGCTGCAGGATCTCGGCACCGCCCTGGCGGGCTTCCTCGATCATGGCGTTGAGACGGTCATAGTGCCTGTCCGAGACGATGGCCGTGTAGGCATCATCGCTCGAGGCGTCGGGGAACTGGTGCGCAGCGACATTGATGATCGCCTCGCCCAGATCGCGCTCGGATCCTTTCGGCGCCAATACATAGTCGGGGGCCACACAGGTCTGGCCGGCATTGAACAGCTTGCCCCAGGCAATGGACTTGGCGGCCGCGTCCTGCGGATAGTCCGGCGTGACGATGGCCGGCGACTTGCCGCCCAGTTCCAGCGTCACCGGCACCAGGTTCTCGGCGGCGGCCTTGGCCACCAGACGGCCGACCTGGGTCGAGCCGGTGTAGAAGAGATGGTCGAATTTCAGCTTGGTGAAAGCCTCGCCAACGGCCGGGCCGCCGGTGATCACGGCGACATGGTCTTCCTCGAAGGCGTCGGCCAGCAGGCGCTTCATCAGCTCGGCTGTGCCGGGCGTGTATTCGGATGGCTTGATCATCGCCCGGCAGCCCGCACCCAGTGCCGCCACGAGCGGAGCCATGGCCAGCTGGAAAGGATAATTCCAGGGCGAAACGATGCCGGCAACGCCCTTGGGCTCGCGGCGGATTTCCGCCTTGCCCGGCATCAGCGTCATCGGCACGCCGACCTTGCGGGTCTTCGCCCATTTGACGAGATGCTTTTTTGTGTGTTCGGCGTCCTGGATGACAAAGGCGATCTCGGCGATCACGCTTTCCTCGCGCGCCCGGTTGCCGAAATCCTTCGAGATCGCCTCGGCGATCGCGTCGGCATTGGTGCGGCACAGGCCGGCGATCCGGTCGAGATCGGCCTTGCGCTTGTCCAGCGGCCGGTGCCGCTCGGTCCGGAAGGCCGCCTTCTGGGCTTCCAGCACCGCCTTCATGCGTTCGATCTGCTTGGCTTCGGCTTCGCTCATGTCAGCCTCCTTTGGCCGGTCGGTCAGTGTTGTCAGGCATTGTCTTCGGCGATCATCGCTGCGGCCCGGGTTGCGATCATGATGGTTGGCGCGTTGGTATTGCCGCCAACGAGGCGCGGCATGACCGAGGCATCCACCACGCGCAGACCGTCGATGCCTTTCACGCGGCAGCGGCTGTCGGTGACGGCCAGCTCGCCCGATCCCATCGCGCAGGTCGATGTCGGATGGTAGAGCGTTTCCGCCCGTGCGCGCACATCGTCGCGCAAATCCGACATCGTGGCCACATGGGGGCCCGGATAGCGCTCGGCCTTGCGGTCATGGTCGAAGGCCGGCGCGTTGAGAATGTCGCGGACCTTGGCCAGCCCGTCGGTCATCACATCGAGATCCCATTCCTCTTCCAGATAATTGGGCTGGATGGCCGGGTGGTCGTGGGGATCGGTCGATTTCAGCGTGATCTCGCCGCGGCTCTTCGGATAGAGCTGGCAGACATGCAGGGTGATGCCGTGGCCGCTTGTCTTCTCCATACCGTGCGGATTGGAGATGGCCGGAATGAAAACCAGCTGCAGGTCGGGCAGGTCGCCGGCATAGGCCGACTTGATGAAGGCGCCGCCCTGGACCGGGTTCACCGTGAACGGCCCGTCGCCGCGCAGCGCCCAGCGCAGCACCATGTACATGTGCTGGGGCAGGGAGCGCAGGGAATTGCCGATCGAGGTCGCGGACTTCGTCCAGACCTGTGCCGTTACATCGAGATGGTCCTGCAAATTCTTGCCGACACCGGGCAGGTCGTGCTCGACCGAGACGCCCGCCTCGCGCAGCTCGTTGGCGGGACCGATGCCCGAGAGCAGCAGGGTCTGGGGCGAGTTGATCGCGCCGCCGGACAGGATCACCTCCTTGCGGGCCGTGATGACCGTTGTCTCACCGTCCAGGTCGACCTCGACGCCCGTGGCACGGCCGTTTTCCAGCACCACCCGGCGCACCATCGCGCCGGTGCGCACCGAGCAGTTCTCACGCTCCAGCGCCGGACGCAGGAAAGCGTCGGCGGCGGAACAGCGCTTGCCGTTCTTCTGGGTGACCTGGTAGGGGCCGAAACCCTCCTGGGCCGGGCCGTTGAAGTCGGCATTGCGCTTGTATTGCAGCTGGTCGGCGGCCTTGAAGAAATCCTCGGTCAGCGGGTTGAGCGGGGCAATGTCCGACACCCAGAGCGGGCCGCCCGTACCGTGCAGCTCGCTTTCGCCGCGGGTCTGGTGCTGTACCTCCTTGAAGGCGGGCAGGGCGTTCTTCCAGCCCCAGCCTTTAGCGCCATAGACCTGTTCCCACTCGTCGTAATTCTCCTTGGCGCCGCGCATGTAATGCATGGCGTTGATCGAGGAGGAGCCGCCCAGCGTCTTGCCACGCGGCCAGAGCAGTTTGCGGTCGTTGAGGTGTTTTTGCGGCTCGGTCCAGTAGCCCCAGTTGAACTGCTCGCCCGTCACCGCGTATTGCAGCAGCATCGGCGTGCGGATGATGGGGCTGTTATCGCTGCCGCCGGCCTCGAGCACGAGGACGCTGACACCGGGATCTCGCGACAGGCGTTCGGCGACCGTACAGCCGGCCGAACCGGCGCCGCAGATGACATAGTCGAATTCCAGATCACTCATCGCCGGGCTCCCCGGTCTCGGATGCGGCGGCTTCTTCGGGAATGGCCGGCGTGTCCGGATCGTCGCCGTAGTGGGCGGCGAGGGCCCGCATCGCGGCGAGCGACTCCGCGGTGCGGCCGCCCCATTCCGTGTCGGCGGCGGTGCGGGCGATCACGATATTGCGGCGCTCATCGACCCAGACATACTGGCCGTAGACGCCGGCCATGAAATATTCGCCGTCATGGTTTTCGGGCACCCAGAAGTGCAGGCCATAACCGCGATGGGCGTAGACCGCGTCGGGGCCGGCTTCCTGGAAGGGGGCGTTGGGGCGCGTGGCCTGCTCCACCCAGCCTTCCGGCACCAGGCGCTCGCCGTTCCAGACACCGTCCTGCAGGTAGAACTGGCCGAAGCGGGCATAGTCCTCGAGTGTTGCATTGAGGCAGCAATAGCCGATCGCCATGCCGCGCTCGCCGGGCACATTCTGGTTCCAGTAGGCCTCGCCGGTCATGCCGATCGGGCGCCAGATCTCCGCTTCGACGATATCGGCCAGCGGCGCATTCCACACGCCGCGCGCGACGGCCGAGAGCACCTGGGTATTGGCGGAGACATAGTGCAGGTCTTCACCGGCCGGACGGTTGCGTTCGACTTCCGCGACCATGGCGTCGATATCGCGGCCGAAGATATTGGCGCCGAAGAAGAGGCGGCGGATATCGGAATCCGGGGCGCCATAGTCTTCCTCGAAATCCACGCCGGCCGACATCATGAGAAGGTGGCGCAGCGTGGTCTGGCCATAATCCGTGCCGCCATATTGCGGTGCGAACATCTCGGCCGTCTGGTCGAGATTGGCGATGCGGCCCTGATGGATCGCCATGGCGATCAGCGTGGCGACATAGCTCTTGCCGACCGACCAGGAGGTGTGACGGGTCTCGGGCGTCGAACCCAGCAGGTATTGCTCGTGCACCACGGCGCCGTTGTGCAGCACCATAAGACCGGTTGCACGCGAGTCCGAGAGCCAGTCATCGACCGTCCGTTCGGCGCCGTTGAAGGTGTAGGCGACATTCACCTGATCGGTTTCGCGCGGCAGCGGTGTTGCCGATTCGGACGGTTCTATCGTGCGATAGGGGAAAACCTCGTCCATGTGGCGAAACGTGTCCGGAAGGCTTTCCGGCTGTGTCGCAGCCTGGATTTCAGCCGGTGAATATTCGGACCACGGGCGGAAGAACCAACCGGCGGCAGCGAGGGCGAGAACGCCAAGTATAGCGACCAACCCCATGATAAGTTTTTTCATTTTTCTCCCCAACGACAGCCTTATGAACGCTGTTCACTCGGCAGCCTAAGCACAGTTGGGCGGCTTGAAAAGAGGTCGCGGAAAGGCTGTGTTTGAAAAACACCGGTGAGGTTTGCTTGCATCAATTCCGACAAGAATTTTGTGCAAATCGGAGAAACCGGCTGACAGCCGCCATGAGCGGTGTTCATATAACAATTGTGAAACGCGGATCGGTTGGCACATACAAACCGCGTGAAGAGGGGAGTTAATTCCATGAAAAAGCTGAACAAGGCGGCCGTTCTGGGCACGACCGCCATTCTGTCGGGCCTGATCGGTGCGTCCGGCGCACTGGCACAGGTCGACGTCATCACCGTGACGGCACAAAAGCGCGAGCAGACGCTGCAGGAAGCGCCCGTCTCGGTTGCGGCCGTCACCGGCGAGCAGATCGAGCAGTCGCAGATCCGCGACGCGGCCGACCTGCAGACCCTGGTTCCGTCCCTGCGCGTGGCCGAGTTCGCCACGTCCACCAACACCGAATTCAACCTGCGCGGCATCGGTACGTCGAGCTTCAACCCGGGTCTGGAACCGTCGGTCGGTGTCTTCATCGACGGCGTCTATCGTCCGCGCTCCGGTTCGGCCATCAACGACCTGATCTCGATCGAGCGTGTCGAGGTTATCCGCGGTCCGCAGTCCACCCTGTTCGGCCGCAACACGCCGGCCGGCGTGGTGTCGATCATCACCCAGCAGCCGGAATACGAGTTCGGCTATGTGGGCGAACTGACGATCGGCAACAACAACACGCACATTGCGCGTGCCTCCGTCACCGGTCCGATCAACAGCACGATGGCGCTGCGCCTCGATGGCTCCATGCACCAGAGCGACGGCTATATCGACGTCGTTGACGGTCGCGATGCCAATAACCGGTCGCGTCACACCTTCCGCGGCCAGCTGCTGTGGAATCCGGGCGACAATACCGAGGTCCGCATCATCGCCGACTACGGCGGGATCGACGAGAATTGCTGTGCGGCCCCGTTCGCCTTCTACGACCCGATTGACCAGGCCGCGCTTGTCGGCCTTGGCGGCACGGCCGTTCCGGCCGACCCGGAGGGCGGTGACCGGATCGCGATCGACGGCGATCTGAACACCCAGTTGTCGACCAGCGGCCTCTCGGCCGAGGTCAATCACGACTTCGAAACCTTCACCTTCACCTCGATCACGGCGGTTCGCCGCTATGACGAAGACCAGCTGTTCGATGCCGATTTCTCGGATCTCGACCTGGTGAGCCTGCGTCATATCGAGAACCGTTATGACAGCTTCACCCAGGAGTTCCGGGTCACCTCGACCGGCGACAACTTCATGGACTGGATGGGTGGCGCTTTCTACTACAACAACCGCCTCCATTTCTCGAACTCGACGCCGTACGGCGCTGATTCCCGGAACTTCTTCGATGCGGCGTCTGCCGCCGATCCGACGGCCCAGCAGCTGATTTCGGCCTTCGGTCTGCCGCCGGGGTCCGGCGGTGTCGATCTGCTGGAATTCTTCCTGAACATGAACCAGGCAGCCGGTGTGGGGAATTTCGTCCCGCTCGCATCCGGCAATGCGGCTCTGCCGACGACGCCGGCTGAAGGCTTCATCGCGACGTCGCACGGCCTCATCCTGGAAGACTACCAGTATGACACGGAAGCCTGGTCGGTGTTCGGCCAGCTCGACTTCCACCTGACCGATCGCTTCACGCTGACGCTGGGCGGCCGCTACTCGGACGAGAGCAAGGAGATGGTGACCACCATCGATCAGCCCGATCCGATGTCGGCTTTCTCCTTCGTCGATCTGGCGCGCGATCTGCGTCTGGTCACGCCGACGACATGCGATCCGACGCTCTTCCCGATCATCGGCGGCGATGCGTGTGCCTATCTCGTGCCGGCGCTGCTGGCCCAGGCCGGTGTGCCGATCGACCCGACCCAGCCGCTGAGCGAAGCTCAGGCGCGCATGGCGGCGCTCAATCCGCTGCTGGGATTCTCGGCTTTCCAGAACTTCGAGCCGGTCAGCGCGGCGGATTTCCCGACCTCGCGTACCGACACGAACTTCTCGGGCAATATCATCCTGTCCTATGACGTGTCCGACACGCTGAACCTCTATGGTAGCTATGCCACCGGCTTCAAGCCGGGCGGGTTCAACGTCTCGACGAATGCGGCCTTCACCGGCGTGTTCGAGTTCGAGGAAGAGATCTCGCGCTCCTTCGAGATCGGCGCCAAGGGCTCGCTGTTCGACAACCGCATGGTTTATGCGATCGCCTATTTCAACCAGGAGATCGAGGACTTCCAGACGAACAACTTCGTCGGCAATGGCTTCGCGCTTGAAAACGCCGGTTCGATCGAAGTGTCGGGTATCGAGTTCGAGGGCCAGTGGTCCCCGGTCGACAACCTGCTCTTCACGGGTGGTTTCACCTATCTGATCGACAGCAAGTACGGCGATTACGAGTTCGCACCGTGCCCGGACACCTATGTTGACGGTTCCGGGGTGTGGGATGCCGGCGATCCGGCCTTCGCCCTGTGCGAACCTGGTAATGAGCGGACCAATGATGCCGGCGTCACCGCGCTGTTCAACGATCTGACGGGCCGTGATCGCGGCAATTCGGAACTGGTCGGATCGCTCACCGCGACCCTGACCACGCCGCTGAACAATGGCTGGGAAATCGACTGGCGCGGCGAGATGACCTACGTCTCTGAGTTCCAGCACACGACGTCACAGGATCCGCGTCCCTTCGCGACCCAGGACGCGTTCACGCTGTACAATGCCTCGGTCACGATCGGGTCGGACAGCGACAGCTGGGCGGTCCAGTTCTGGGGCCGCAACATCTTCGACGAGGACTACACCAAGGGTGGCTTCCCGTCGGTGGGGTATCTGGGCGCCAGCTACAATGCCTACCCGGGTGATCCGCAGACCTACGGTGTGACCCTCCGCATCCGCGGCTAATGAACAAGGTCTTTCCTCCCCGCGTCAGCGGCGTGGTGGAGGGGCCGCCGGAGCGAAGCGCAGGCGGAAGGTCAGCGACAGATTCGACCGCCCTCCCGGCGCAGTGCGCCGGGCCCCTTCGACCCGCAGCTTCACTGCGGCCCACTTCCCCACGATGTGGGGAAGAAAGATGGCGGCTAGTGAACATTGTTCAAAAATGACTTTGACGGCGGGCGAAGGCTGGTTAGCCTTCGCCCGTTGTTTTTTGTCCGGGGCGCTTCATGCTCTTTATCGTTCTGGCCGGTTCTGTCGTCGGTATCACCGCCATGGTGGTACTGAACATGTGGCTCGGCCTGTCCGAGCCGGCCCGGCTCCGCGATCTGGAAGATGCGGTGGCCCGGCTCGATACCGATTCTGTGGGCTATGAGGCAGGCGAAGGTGGTCTGGTGACGCCCGACGGTATCAGCGCGCTCATACCGTCCCGCGACGGGCACACGATCGGCCTGCTGGTCGCGCGCGGCAGCGATTTCGTTATCCGCTATCTCGGCCCGGGCAGTGTGCGCGCCGCCGAAGCCGATGCAGACGGCTCGCTGCTGCTGCGTCTCAACGATTTTGCCTTCGCGCCGGCCCGACTGGATTTCAGTTCGGCCGACCAGGCGCAATCCTGGGCCGACAGGCTCAACGCACTGAAGGGGTGAGCCATGGACGTGCCGGCTTTTGTGGAAAGTTTCGATCCGATCTGGATCGCCATCCCGCTCTTCGTGATCGCGGTGTTCGCAGAAATGATTTTTGCGCGATCAACCGGCCGTGCCCGTTTCGAGGCGCGTGACAGCGCCGCCAGTCTTGTGATGGGGCTGGGAAACACCGTGTCGGCCGTGCTGTTCGGTAGCGTGCTGGCGATCTGGTCCATGTTCGTCTACGAGCACCGGCTCTTCGACATCGGTTTTGCCTGGTGGGCCTGGATTATCGCCTTCGTGCTGGACGATTTCGTCTATTACTGGTCGCACCGCTTTGCCCACACCGTGCGCTGGTTCTGGGCCGACCATGTGGTTCACCACTCCTCCCAGCACTACAATCTGACAACCGCGCTGCGCCAACCCTGGCTCAACCCGCTGACGCTGAAATTCCTCTGGCTGGGCTCGGCGCTCATCCTGCTGGGCTTCCACCCGGCGATGATCGCCTTCGTGGGCTCGCTCAACCTGATCTACCAGTTCTGGATCCACACCGAGGCGATCAGGAAATGCCCGGCCTGGTTCGAGGCGGTGATGAACACGCCCTCGCACCACCGGGTCCACCACGCCACCAACCCGATCTATCTCGACCGGAATTATGCCGGTGTCTTCATCGTCTGGGACAAGATGTTCGGCACGTTCCAGCCCGAGCTGGAGAACGAGAAGTGCCGCTACGGCATCGTGAAGAATCTGGGCACCTACAATCCGCTGAAGATCAGCCTGCATGAATGGTGGGGCATTATCGACGACATCCGCCATGCCCGCTCGCTGCGCGATGCCGCCCTGTATCTCCTCGCCCCGCCGGGCTGGTCGCCCGACGGCTCGCGTGCGACGTCCAAACAATTATTGGCGAAGTGGCACGCGCGTCAGGCCAGCCAGGCAGATCAGCCGCCGGCCGAAGCCGCCGAGTAGACCTTTTCTCAGGTCCCGCTTCCCCGGGGCCTGGTGCCGGAGGAAGCGTCTCTCTCGCTCCTTCTTTCTTCCCCAAATCGAGGGAAGTAGGCCCTCCGTCCCCACTCTCTCCACTTCCCCCGGCCCCCGTGCCGGGGTCTGGAGGAGCCTCCTCCCGAAATGCCGCTGGGCCCCGGAACAAGTCCGGGGAAAGCGGTACTCTGTGGCCCTCACACAGCACGAAACCCTCCACGGGCAGAACCCTGGAGATATGAGAGGGGTGCGGGATGCACGGCGGACATCGTGTCCGGATTTGAAGGTTTGGTGGTGATGCC
>MDTG01272148.1_pt1 | contig 124199 bp, 112 predicted proteins | sample 811421 | NCBI WGS metagenome assembly MDTG01 (sample SAMN05326645, study PRJNA326480) | marine metagenome | isolation source: seawater | place: Pacific Ocean: South East | collected 2011
ATAATTCCCTACGGTGGTATTTGCCGTTTCATTGGCTAATCCTAGGGTTGGTGAAGTTTCTACATTTACACTTTGGTTGATGGGAAACAAAAGGGCAACAGAATCAATGGTGGTAAAACTCCAAACAACTGACCAGGCTGAAGTATCTAGATTATCAATGGCTTTTACTCGCCAATAATATTGAGTACCGTATAAAAGGTCTGTGTTAAGTTTCCGCATTTGTCTCGGGTTTACAAATCCCATATATTGATTTCCATTGGAGCTTTGAAGTAGTGGAGAGTTAAAATTGACTGTTGTGTCAAGTTCAAATAGATAGTTATTGAGGCCATTTAAATTACTTACCGTTACACATTGTAACGATTGACTTGTAGGTACGTTTATGGAGTTATTTGCAGGAATTTGTAAGCTTGGAATGGGTGTTTGTCCAAATGTAGCTAGGGCAAAGACCAGCAAGGTCCATAAAAAGGAAATTCTCATAAGTAGAAGATATTGAATGACTAAATTAAACTCAATTCCTAAATCAAATAAAATGTTATTTCACTTTATTTCCTGAGTAGTAAATTAGAATGAGCTTGTAGCAAGCTCAGTTATTTATCGTTCGATTTTCAAGCAGCAAGCATTTTAAATAATCGGAACGTACTCAAGCTAAAAAATTGTAAACGAGCTTTATACAAGCAGTAAAGGATGTTTATATATCGTATTCGACGATGTTTGTTAAGATACATCGTTTATGCGAGCTTATTCTTTAAGCTATTTGATTACAAGCCACTGAATCATTTAACAAAAAAAAAAGAAACCCTTGTATAAGGACTTCGAATGAGTTGCTTTTTGATAAAAGGTAGAGTTTTGCACCTGTCCCGCATGAAGCGGAATCAGTTACCATTGTTGGCATTAGTACTTTTCTTTAGTCTACAAAGGTTTCTTTTATCACTTCTTTGCACTTTTCAATTTCCGATTTTGTCATACTTTCAAAAACTCGGATTATTCTGGTTTTGTCAACTGTCCGAATTTGGTCGATTGCAATCATTCCCTTTTTTTCGTTGTGTTTTACGGAAACCCTTGTTGGATATTTTTTTAGATTCGTTGTCATAGGTGCAAGAACGATTGTGTTCAAATATTTATTCATTTCATTTGGTGAAACGATAACACAAGGTCTTGTCTTTTTTATTTCGCTCCCAATTGTTGGGTCAAGGTTTACAAGAACGATTGAGTATTGTTTTAAATCCATTCTTCAAGGTTTTCATCATCGAACACATCGTTCATCAGTAACTTATCGTCTCCGTTTTCACTCATTTTCTTAAATTCTTTTTCCCAGTTTTTTCTAGGCGAAGCAACTGGTTTAAGAATAATTTGTCCTTTTTCGAGGATAAGTTCAACCTTGTCTTTAATGTTGTATTTTTCCAAAATGGTCTTACTCAAACGAAGCCCTTTTGAATTTCCGATTTTGATTATTGATGCTTCCATAATTTCTTAAATGTTATTACAAAGTAAGTACATTAAATTGGAATTTCAAAATTCATTCCGTATGTTAGTTATGATACATCGTTTATACTGAATTAGTATTTTAAACTCTTGGACGTCGTTTTTAAATTTTCTTTATACAACTGGAAAACGATATAAAATACTTTCTAGTTGATTCAGTATTATAGGGATCATTGTTTGATCCAATTTTATTTCACATTCAAGAGTATTACCAATACCTACTTGGTCCATGATCAAACAATGAGAAGTTATATGACCTAATCCATCTCCTACCATTCTAATACCTATTTGATCATCAATAGTGTTAAAATTAGCAGTTCCTTTTAACTTTTTGTACAATCTTTCTAATTGGTTCTTAAAATTGTCAAAGTCTCGAGTCATGAATTCAGCCTTACAATATCCCTTAAAACCGCCAACATCAACCGATATTTCTCCTTCTAGCCAATTCTTGTCCCAATTACTATCAGCATCAGGAATAGAATATTTGAGAACAGAGATAATTAGAGAGTTTTTTTTATTCTCTAGACAAAAGGAGTATTTGGGTTTTTCAATCATTATTTAGGAGTGTTCGTTAAGGAATTGTTTTTACAACTTATAGATACGTTTTTAACACTAAATTATTCTTTAAGCTATATAATTGGCGAGCAATAGGGTGGAAGTGTTGGTTAACATGAGTCCTATTAAATGGATACTGATTAGTTTAAATTGCTAATTATAAGTTGCCTTTTAATAAAAAAGGGGGGGGCACCTGGCCCGCGGGAGGCGGGATCAGTTACCATTGTTAGCGGCAGTTTTTTATTTTTCTTTTGTCAATGTCAATATTAGCACAGAATTGCATATTGTCGTCTAATGATTTTACTCTTTTGAAATCTATGTCAATCAGAATTTTACGTGTCAATTTTTCATTAGGGTCAAATCTTTCGAATTGGTTTTCCTTGTATGTCAATTTGATTGTGTCATTTTCAAGTCTATAAGTTCCTGTCGCAGTATTAAGTCCATTGTAGAGTAATTCAAATTCGTTTCCCTGTTCGTACAGTATTATGTAATGGAGTTCATCGAATGCACTAAAGATTTTGTCATTTCTAGTCGAGCACGACTGAAATATTAAAAGTCCCAAAATTGATGTCGTCAGTATACCTCGTTTCATTTTTTCAAATGTTCGTTAAGATACATCGTTTACACAAGTTAAAGATACATGCTTTACCCTACATTATTCTTTGCACTCTAGAGTTAGCGAGCAAAAAGAGTGGAAGTGTCGGTTTTCTTAAAGGAGCTTTTGCTGTAGTTGCTGTTAAGCAAGGTTTTTATTTCATTTAACTCTATATCAGTCAACTCTTGTCTGTTGTCAATTAAGTAGACATATCTACCTCCAATATGATATGCAAAGTCATTGAATATCATCTTTTCTACGGGAGATAAATCGGCTAATATTTGATCAATCGGGTGACAAATTACATTAAGTTTTCTTGTCCTTATATCAGATAAATCAGCGACTTTGTTGATCAACTCTTTTGCAAAATTCTCGGCATTCATAGGGTCCGCAATAAGAAGTCTGTCGGTTGAAAATTCATCATGGCTTTCACCTGAGGCTGTTTTGCCATTTTCTAAATTCTTGACTTTTATTGAGTTCTTAGATACAATTACATAAATGGTCAATGACGCTCTAATTGATTTGATAATCCCAATTCCTAAATCTCTTAAATCGTTAAGTCGGTTCATTAATTTTCTTGTGAGTTTTTTAATGTTCGTTAAGATACATCGTTTACAAAAGTTATAGATACATGCTTTACACTAAATTATTATTTAAACTCTATAATTAGCGAGCAAATAGGGTGGGAGTGTTGGTTTTCTAAGTAGTAGCATTTGCTATAGTATGTGTTAGCTGCTGCCTTTTTTCTTTTTATAATTAGCCCATATGGTATTTGAAGAAGGCTCTATAAACTTTGTTTCAGGGTTAATTGCTACTGTCATAAGTTTTTTACCACCATTTGATTGAGTGTTTAGGTTCTGATGAAAGTAAGAATTGTTCTCTAAGTCCAATTTTATTGAATCTAACAAATTTTCGATTTCAATAAATGTCTGCTTAATTAACCAAGAAGCTAAAAAAGCTAGTGTGATTTTCTGTTCTGCATGTTCCTTTTCATTTTTTACTAGTGAGAACTTTTTTAATGATTCTGCTGAGCAATTTATTTTGAGCTCAAATCGAGATTCGCCTGGATTCATGATTGTAGCAAATAAGTGACGATCTCTTTTATTATGTAGTAGTCTTGACCTGTAATCATATAGCTGACCTACGAAACGTCGGTCGATAGAGTCCATGGTTTCGCAAAACTCATATTTCCCTTTAAAATCACCTCTAACCTTTCTACTCAATTTCGTCCAGTATAATGTATTCTGTTTATTCTTAAAGTACATATAACATATTGTATGACTTAAATAATCAAATACGGATGAGAGGTGAAAAATGATACTATCAAATATTGAAGATAACTGATTTTCTACTTGGTCAAAATATGGATTAGTCATATCAGCAGTTCTCCAATTTAAATAGGATGGATTCTTTTCAAATAGTCTTTGTAATTGGTTTTCAGCATTATTAAGCTCTTGCAGTAATAGTAAATATTGATGAGTGGCTGAAAAGAGTCTATACTCAATATTATTTTTTAATCTAAATACGTTTTCTTGTGAATTTTTGTCTTTGGAATGGTCATGATAAATTAAGCCAATTGCTCGAATTCCTTCTTCAGCACGAAAAGTTTCAGTCCGAATCTCTTTATAGTCTTCTTTCCTTTTATCAATATCAAGAAATTCTTTTTTATCCATTTGTGACGGTTGCAGCTAACGGCCCCCTATGAAACGTGTCCCGAAGGGCATGTTTTATAGCGATTGTTGGGCATTCGTTATTTTAATAAATCAAGTAACTTTTTTTCATCCAACTGTTTGTCATCAGTCAAATAATTTTTCAATTTTTCTTTCAGCTCAAGGTTTTGAATACTATTTATTGAGTCTTCCCAAATAGTATTCTTCTTAGGATTATTTTCGAGCATGATTGATACCTCATCTTTATATGCCATAAAAGGCTCGTATAGTTTTACATAAGATTTACCGATTACTCCATTAAATTGGATTAGCAACATTTTATTGGTTCTATTATAGGATAATATATGAGGTTCAGAAATTCCTGGATAAGGGTCAATGAAATATACTTTATTGACACCTAATTGAGTTGCTTTCTTAGAACACAATTCACATGGACTAGCAGTTGTGAAGAGGATACCATTACTTAATCCTTGTCCACCATATTTGCTTATTTGTAGCATAGCATTTTCTTCTGCGTGTAATGACTTGGTATGAACTTGATTTTTCTCACCTTCAAAATGATTATGAATAGTTTTAAAGCAAAAGGAGCAGTTTTTTCCGTTTAAATCAGTGTTATTTGTTGAAGTGTCAGTATTTTTAAAATATTCTTTTATTGCATTTGGAAAATTATGAGGTTCTTTATTTTTATACTTAAAGTCAACATCAACCTTATCTAAGTTTTTTCCTTGCTCGAATGTGCTGTAGTGTATATCATCAAGATTTGCCTCTGCACCAAAATCATTAACTGAACGAAGATTACAAGGTGTTTGCCCACTTGGCACATCATTCCATCCAACAGCCTTAATTGAATATGTATTATCAGCTACAACTGCTCCAACTTGCCTGGATATACAACCTGAATTTAATTTAGCATTGAAAGCAACTTGCATACATCTTTCGCTTGCCGAAGGAGTAATAATTCCTGGTTGCTGAATTAAGGATACAAACTTTAAGATTTGTTCCTCTCTAGTGAAAAAAGGCTCATTTTTGTCAGATTTGTTTACATCTTGGATTCTGTGATTAATAAGATGTATGTCACTTTTCTGGATACAGTTATATACATCGGGACTTGAAAAAATTCCTTTAGAATGATCAGTTGTTTTATATTCTGTTGCATCTAAGTCAATGACGTTTTTTAATATTTTTTCATGACTCTCTTTAACCTCTTTACTTTTTAACCTATCTTTAATTCTGTCCTGAACACGATTATTACCATCTTTAGTAGATATCATATAAAATCCTGAATATCGCTCTTTGAAAAACATTATTTCAAGTGAATTTCTTAAAGAGTCAATAACAATTTTTGTAGGTTTATCTATTGAGTCATTCCTTTGTTTTTTGCATTTAATCAATCTATTTGTTAATTCAGATAGTGTATATATAAACTTAATGTCATTTATCTCTTCGGGATTTAAAGGGTTACCGCTTTGTCTAATATTGCAGCTTAGGTGGTGAAGCAAGTATGAACGTCTGAAATAACCATGCTCTTCTAAAGTTTTGAAAATTTTACTTGATATCTCTTTAAACTCAGGACCAAAAAAAGTATCGCAAAGCTTGGACAATTCATCTTTGCTTTTTATTTCTGAAAAATTACCATTGTAGCCTTCAATCTGCGAGACAAGTGGATTAGATGCTAATATTTTTTCTAGTTTTTTAAATATGATTTTTACTACATCCGAATTATCCTCTTCCTTTCTTTCACGATAATATTTTTTTAATATTTCATATAAAGCTTTAAAGTCATGTGAATAGTAACTTATTAAATAGAAAAGTAAAATGTCTTTATATTTAATAATCTCGTAAGGCTGCCAATTGTCTTGATAGGATAAGTATTCAAAACATATTCTATTTTTTCTTACACCTATTACGTTATCTATTTGTGATATAGGTCTTAAACCTTTTTTGAGGTTTTCAAAGTTTCCTGATAGCAACTCAGCAATTTTAGAGCATCCCGAACCTGTACGCCCCGTTAAGCCTATAATGGTAAAACTTCTTCTTAATTTGTAAAGTTCTGTTAATTGCATGTAGTAATTTTTAATGATGCTCAACAAGTAAATATGTTGCACTCATGAATCATCGGTTTTCAAATTCTTTTTCCGCTAACAAGATAGTCAATTTTGGGTATAAAAAAAGCCCCCCGACTTAGTCGGGGGGCTTTTCGTTCTATGCGTTGAATTGGTTTACTTCACCAACTTCATTTCTTTAATTAAGTGTCCAGCTCCGGCAAATTTATCAATGATAAACAAGGTGTAACGTATGTCAACACCAATGGTACGTTGTAACTCTGTTTCAAAAGCTATGTCGCCACTCATGGCTTCCCAATTGCCATCAAAAGCAGTTCCAATCAATTCGCCTTTGCCATTAATCATCGGGCTACCAGAGTTACCCCCAGTAATGTCGTTATTGGTAATAAAGTTTACCACCAATTCACCTTCTGCATTGGCATATTGTCCATAGTCTTTTTTCTGAATTAAGGTTTTCAACTTTTCAGGCACTACAAACTCCGGGTTATTTGGGTCTTCCTTTTCAAGAATTCCTTGCGCAGTAGTAATGTAGTTGTATTTTACCGCATCACGTGGGTAATAATCTTTCACCTGTCCATAAGTAAAACGCATGGTTGAGTTTGCATCAGGAGCATAGGCTTTGTTTTTGTTCATGGCTCTCAGTCCTTTTACAAATAAGCGCTCCGATCTTTGCAGCTTTTCGGCTTCTTCTTTCGCTGCTGGTGCAATGGTTTCTTTATAGTGAGTGTAAGCACTATTCATCAACTGATACATAGGGTCTTTAGCAATGGTTTTTGCACTTGGTTTTTCCAAGAAACTAGCTACTTCTTCTTGGCTATCAAAAATAGATTTCTTGAAAAAGTCTTCTGCCATTTTCTCATAATCCATTTTGTATTTCTGAACCATTTCAACCACATATTCTGGTTGGTTTTCTTTGGGTAAATCGGTGTAGTAAGCTTCTAACATGGCTGCAAAAACTTGCTTGTCAATAGCCTTGCTATAATCCGCAAAATGGTCTTCAAGCATGCCTTTTAAAGCTTCTACGGTTTTGTCCACTTTTTCTTGGTCTACTTCTTCAGCTTCAAGTTGGCTTTTTAAACCATCAAACTGACGAGAAAAACGCACCGCTTCAATTCTAAAAATGGCCTCAGAAAGGTAGATAATCACCTTGTTTACATCTCTTAAGTTTTGATACGAACTTTCAAAACCTTCTAAAACGCCGCTGTATAATTTTTTGCGTTCTTCATCTTTGTCAATCCAAGCTTGTAAATCATCTTCAATGGCTTTCTTTTTATCGTAAACATGTAAGCGCTTTAAACCAGCTTGTTGGCCTTTAAAGTATTTCCAATAGTTAGAAATACTGGCATGCTTAGAAGCGTATTGTAAACGCACTTTATCGCTCATGGCCATTTCTTGCTCATAAATGTCAAGTACATCTCTTCTCAACTTTACGTAAGAAGGCTGTCTTACTTCTAACTCATACTGAATTCCGGCAGAAGTCAAATAACGATCGGTAGAACCTGGGTAACCAAAAATCATAGAAAAGTCGCCTTGAGAAACGCCTTTTAAAGAGATAGGTAAAGAGTGCTTTGGCTTGTAAGGTACATTGTCTTTTGAATAAGCTGCTGGTTTGTTGTCTTTATCAGCATATACTCTAAAAAGGGTGAAATCACCAGTGTGTCTTGGCCACATCCAGTTGTCAGTATCACCACCGTACTTACCAATAGAAGAAGGAGGCGCACCTACCAAACGAACATCTTGAAAAGTCTCATACACAAAAAGGTAAAATTCATTTCCATTGTAAAAGCTTTTCACTTCCACATCGAAATGGGTTTCGCCTTTGGCTAATTTTTCCAAAGAATCCGCATGCATTTTAATTACCTTATTTCTTTCATCAAGACTCATTTCTTCATTCAAATGCTGATTAATGATGTCTGAAACATCTTCGATACGCTGTAAAAAAGAAACCGAAAAACCAGCTGGTAATTCTTCTTCTTTAGTCATAGCCCAAAAACCATCATCTAGGTAATTGTTCTCTTCGGTACTTTGCTCTTGAATAACTCCAAATCCACAGTGGTGGTTGGTTAGCATTAAACCTTGGTCAGAAATAATTTCTCCTGTACAAAATCCTCTTCCCAATCTTACAATGGCATCTTTTAAAGAGGAGTTATTTACGCTGTAAATTTCTTCGGGGGTTAACTGCAAACCTTGCTTTTGCATGTCAACGTAATTCAAACGCTTCACAAAAAGTGGAAGCCACATTCCTTCGTCTGCTTTTACGCTAGGCGAAGCGATAATTAGTCCCAATAGGACAATTAAAATTTTCTTCATGGTAGATAATTATGATTAATCAAATTCAAATGTAACTTTTTGTTCTAAAGTTTAGAAATAATAAAGGTTATATGGTGAAATGAGTTTGTAAGTGGTTAAGGTTGAACTTGTAGTTTGAAGTTCTCACTTTTCCCATTTTCTTTAAGTACATGAATGAGGTAAAGACCGCTGCTGAGGTTTGAAAAATAGAACTGATGCAAGCTTTCTTTTTGAAGACTTTCACGAATAATTAGATTTCCTTTCAGGTCGAAAAGTTCAAGACTTACTGCTTCTTGCTTGAGGTCTTGAATGGCAAAAGCACCTTTGCTTGGGTTAGGGTACAAGCTTAAACCACTTTCAGTTTGGCTGAAACCTATTTCTTTCACAGTAGTAATGGAAGGTCTCAATAAGTTCGATTCCCACATGCCACGGCCATAAGTAGCAGCTCGAATGCTTTCTGAGCGATAGTGTATTTCCAATTCGTTGACAATAACATTAGGTAAGCCAATCATGTATGTTTGCCAAAAAGGACTCACACTGATATCTCGATAGTAAACGCCAATATCGGTGCCTACATATTCAATGCCTGTTGCTGTATCTTTTGCTAGGGTGTTTACTGGTAAATTGGGCAAATTGGCTGAAATGTTCTGCCAGCTTGAACCACCATTTCCACTTACATAAACTTTTTGTCCTGTAGTAAAACCGCTAAAAGTCACCCATACTGAATCTGGAAAGTTGGGATGCACTTCAATATCAGCAATGGCCAAATTGGGTAAACCAGCACTAATGTTTGTCCATGTATTGCCAAAATCGGTAGTTTTTCGAATGGAATTGCTATTTGGCGCTGTATATATAACACTTGAATTAGAAGGAGCTACTGCTAAGCTGGTTAAGGTATTGTTAGAAGTGAAATTTGAAATTTTTGTCCAACTTGAACCTCGGTTGCTACTGTACCAAACATTTTCATAGGCAGCAATTAAAGCAAATCGATTATTGGGGTCAATTTGAAAAGGGGTGACCCAAGCGCCATTTTCTTGGTTAGTGATACTTCCAGCAACACCTGCTTTGTTTACGCCACCATCATAAGAGCGTTGAATATTCCCATTTTGCGAACTAAAGTACATGATTCTTGGGTCAACTGGATCGATGGCATTGTCCATTCCATCACCGCCATAAACATGGGCCCAAGTAGCACTGTCCGTCTTTAGCAGACTACCATTGTCTTGTGCACCTCCTAGCAAAATGGTATCACTTTGCTCCGTTTGAGACATACGGTAAAATTGAGTGATTTCAAGTCCTGCACTTAAATCTTGCCAAGCATTTCCGAGGTTTCGACTTTTAAAAATACCTCCATCAGAGCCACAGTACAATTCATTGTTGTAAAAATCTAAAGCGTGAATATCCGCATGTGTATAACCTGCATTGTTGTTAATAACCCAATGGCTAACGATACTCCAATTTTGTCCCCCATTGGTTGAGCGCCAAACATTTACTCCACCCACAAAAACCGTGTTGGCATTTAGTGGGTCGACAGCAATGGCTAAATCATACCAGCTTTGTCCACCAGTGGCAGCACCATTGATATCACCTGAAAGAATATTGGGACTAGTAGATTGTAAAGTCCAATTTTGTCCCGCATCGATTGATTGATACAAACCGTAGAAAGAGGCGTCTGATTCTTTCCCGCAAACGGCATAAACTACGTTTGGACTGCTAGGACAAACTGCAATCTCCATTCGATTGATTGAAGCAGGAAGATTCATCAAAGAGCCATTGTTTGAGCTTGTAAAGAAATTTCCTCCATCCGTTGAACGATAAAATTGGTCGGTACTGGCATAAACGATTGAAGTATCAGTTGGATGCATTTTTACATTTCTAATATCATCGTTTAGTACATTTCGCCAATTGGTTCCCCCATCATCGGTTCGCCAAAGGCCAACATCGCTTGCCACCCAAATGGTATCTGGATGCAAAGGGTGCATCAACATTCTTCGAATGTGTACATTTTGTCCACGATTAACTGTGAAACCAGTCTGATTCCATGTTTGTCCACCATCTGTTGATTTTAAAACCCCAACACTGTACGTTGTCGTTCCAAATCCATCGCCAGTCGCAATGTAAACTTCATTCGAATTGTAAGGGTTAATGGCGATGTCACTCACGCCAATGATTGGCAGATGATCGGCAATTGGTGACCAATTTTGACCACCATCTGTGCTTTTCCAGCATCCGCCTGCAGGTGTACCAATATAAATTACATTTGAATTATTGGGGTCAACTCGTATGTTATTAATTCTACCTAAACCTGGGCTATAGCTATAATTTTGCCAATGATCAGGTCCTAATGGACGCCAGCTAGCCGTTTTATTATGGCGTTGACTTTTGCCATAAAGTTTTTCAAAATTGCTTACTTCTTCCCAAAGGTTCGGTGTGTTATTTCGGATTCCATCTGGGTAAACGCGTGGAGCCATAAAGTATTCGTAGCGTTTAAATTGCTTGTAGCCATTTCCTTTGGTGTTTTCTTTATCTGCCCAAGTGTCGTAAAAGGTTTTTTGGACTTGGTAAAAATTGACATCGGGGTCATTCATTTCTTCTACCCATTGCTGAGCAATCATTGGAATAGTAAAAGATAGCAAGAGTAGGGTTAAGCTTATATTCTTCAATTTCATCTAGTATACTTTTTCTCCTTTGTTGAGCCAAATTCCCCATACTCTATTGTATGCATGAACTTGGTTTGTTTCTTTACCCTCTAAATCGACTACCGGGTAATTTTGATTCTTCCACTCAAAGATACCACCATACAAGTTGTAAACTTGAGTAAATCCTAATGCTTTTATTTTTTCAGCCACCTTTTCACTACGGTACCCCACTGAGCAATAAATAATGATAGGCTTGTTTTTATCTACTTTTTGAAGTGGACTTAAATCTAAAGAATCATAACCGACAAATAGGGCATTTGAAATATGACTTACTTCATATTCCCTCATTTCACGACTATCTACAAAAACGGCATTTTCAAGCTCAATGGCTTCTTGAACAGAAATTTCATCAACAGTATGAGATAAAAGACCATTTAATAGCACTTGATACGTTTTGCTTTCAACTTGTGCCATAATCAAGGTGTTTATCGAAAATAGAAAAAGGAAAGCAAAATTATTCTTCATAATAATTACCTAAACTTAAGGTCCAGTCGTATTCAGTGTATTCCACTTTCACTTCTTTATTGGGAATGATATTAAAATGAAGTAGTGCATCAACCACACCATCACTTCCTCCAAAATCACCTCTAAACCAACTGAAAAGGGTAGTAGTGTAAACCGTATTTTCATCTTTTTTGTAAGTGCTTACTTTTTGTAAAAAGCTCTTGGCCACTTTTTCCACTTTTTCATCATAATTGGAAGCTCTGTAAACCGCCACCAATGGACAGCTTTTCGCACCACAATTCAGGGCAAAGTGAATTCGATAATCTGTTTTTTCAGTTCTAAATTTCTTTTCAAATTCATCAGCAAATGGATTCTTAATTAAACCTAAAGCGAGCTTTAATTCTGAGCTTCGAATAATTCCATGTTCCACATCATCAAAACTGAGTGTTTTCTGAGCAACTGTAAATTTAGGTTTACTAAAAAAGTTACCTCTGTCTTTGTATAATTCAGGCTTCTCCTCCAAAATAATTTGGATATATGCATTATAAACATTTATCCAAAAAGCCTTCTTTTGATTATCTGTTTTAAGATAATTGGCCAATTCATCAGGAGTAATTGCTGCTAATTTATTTTGTATTTCTTCGGTTGGTTTTTTGTTTTTTACATGCTCAATCAATTGCACCGATAATAGGACAAATTCATTGTCCTCATCCGCGTTAGATAAGGTCGATGCATGATTAGCTAGAACTGAAAAATTGGAAATTGAAAGTATTCCAATAAGTAATAGAGTTTGAAAAATTTTCATTTTAAAAAGGTTAAAACTGTTATCAATTTATATACGTATTTTACAAGCTTATAGATTAGATTTTCTTCATGATTGCTGTCAAAGGTAAACCTCCAATTTCAATAATTATTCCAACTTTAAACGAAGCTCATAATATAAAGGATTTACTTCCTTATTTGTTTAAAGAAGTGCCAAATGCTGAAGTAATTGTGGTGGATGCCGAAAGCAAAGATAATTCATTTGAAATAGCTAAGAATTTGGGAGCTATTGCCTTAAGTTGCGAGAAAATGAGCAGAGCAGTACAAATGAATTTGGGGGCTGAAAAAGCGAATTCAGATTTGCTCTATTTTGTGCATGCAGACACTTTACCTCCAAAAGGGTTTTTCAAGCAGATAAAGGAGGCTTTAAACGAAGGTTTTAAAATGGGATGCTTTCGATTTAAATTTAATTCAACATCTAAAATACTGGCTATTAATGCGTATTTCACTCGCTTTGATCGATTGATGTGTCGTGGAGGAGATCAATCCTTATTTATCCGAAAGGAAGATTTTAAGCGATTGGGAGGTTATAAAAATGATTACCGAATCATGGAGGAATATGAATTCTTAATTCGTGCAAGAAAGGAATTGTCCTTTACCATTATGGATGATGATGTGTTAGTCTCAGCTAGAAAGTACGAAGAGAACAGTTACTTAAAAGTCAATTTTGCAAATTTGGTGGTGTTTACTTTGTTTCGTTTTGGAGCTAAGCAATCCACCATGATCAAGGCTTATCGAAAACTATTAAGTCATCCCAAATCTGAATCATTAGCCTAAAAGAGTATGAATTTTAATATCGCAGGAATACAACAAGTTGGAATTGGCTTAAAGAATTTAGCAGAGGCTCAACAATGGTATGCCAAACATTTGGGTATGGATTTGCCCATGTTTGAAGATGAAGCCGAGGCACTTTTAATGTCGAGATATACCGGTGGAGCTATTTACAAGAGAAAGGCAGCCTTAATGATGAATTTAATAGGTGGTGGTGGTTTTGAGTTGTGGCAATTTACAAATCGAACTCCAGTTCCTTTTAGTCAAGAAGTGAAAGAAGGAATGCTCGGAATTAGCAGTTTGCACATGCGTTGCAAGTCGGTTACTAAAGCACATGTCATGTTTTCAAAGCTTACTAAAATTGCAAGTCTTTCTGAAATTAATCAAGATGGATTAGGACGTCACTTTTTTCAGTTTATTGATCCCTTTCAAAATTGGATTAAGGTAGTTGAAGATGATTATCAATTTATTCCTCAAAAATCCGCCATTGGAGGTGTTTTGGGAGTGACTATTGGTGTTTCTGATATTAAAAAGTCTGTTGATTTTTATACTCAAATTTTTGATTTTGAAGTTGTAGGAAGCATTGAAAAAAACGGGCAGTCGCATTGTTGGTTGAAGCCCAAAAAAGTTAGACAAACTGCTTTTGGCTCACTTTTAGGCCCAATAGTCATTGAACTAATTTATAATCCTTCTTTTTCTAATCAAACTATCTACAAAAACCGCTTTTGGGGTGATTTAGGTTTAATACATTTTTGTTTAGATGTTCAGAATATGGATGCTTTAAAACAAAATGCATTCAGTCATGGAACCGAGTTTAAAGTAGATAGTGAAGACAGCTATGACATGGGAGAAGCGGCAGGCAGATTTGCATACATTGAAGACCCGGATGGAACGCTCATAGAATTGGTAGAGACCTATAAGGTGCCTATTGTTAAAAAGCTTAATTGGTATTTGGTATTAAATGAGAAGAAGAAATTTAAAGCCTTGCCCAAATTCATTTTCAAGATTTTGTCATTAAACCGATTGAAGACTTAAGTGCAACAATTGTTCTGACTTTCTCTTGTACTTTAGTATTTAAGTCTTTGTTCAATTTGAGTTTTCTGAGCCGGAGATTGCTTTTTATACGCTTCCACAATTTGGTGCTTATTTGATAATATTTAAAAAGTAAAATCATCAATAAGGGACTAAAAACACCCAACCAATGGTAGCCAAATACCACAGCTATCGAAATGCTTACTGCAGTAACAATCCAAATCAAAGTGCCTAAGGCAAATCGAACTGAAGGATAGAATATTGGTTCTTTTTGGGTTAGCGGTTTTGCAATAACTCTTGCTAAGTAAAAAGGTAAAAAATTCAAAAGGAATCCCAATAGTCCAAAAGGGATTGTAACGATAAATAGCACCCAGTTTAATAAATTAATACTGTCCTTTTGTTTCAAATTTGATATGGATAAATGCCTTTGAGAAAGTAGTTCTCTTAAACTTAATGTTTCATTTTTTAAGGCTTGAAAATCATTTGGGTTTTTTCTTTTTAAAGAAGCAATTTTTTCCGCAATTAGTGACTTTCGAATGAGTGAGTTTTGGTTAAAACAACTATCAAACTCAATTAAGGCAAGATGAAAATGCTCATCTTCAGGTTCAACAACAATGCTATGTTCTATGAGAGAATGATATATTTTTTCATTGAGTTTTTTAAACTTAATGGCATTATCAGATTTCGGATTTCCAATGAGCTCTTTTAGTTCCAAAGGGTCACTATATCCTAAAAGAATGTTGGTGTTAAACTGAACTGGGTTCATATAATTTATCCCTGCACAAATCAGTTTCGGGATGTCCTGATTTGGGTATTCTTTTAAAAAACCAAAAAGAATTCTAGCTAAACCCTTTTTTAAGGGTCTTACTTTTTTATCAGCGATACTGACTCCTTCTGCAAAAATTAAAATTGCACCTTCATCGTTTAAAATGTCATAGCACGCTTGGAAAGTATCTTCGTTTTTGTGCAAATTTTCTCTACCCTCGGCAATTCTATAAATGGGAATGAGGTTCATTTTTCGGAGCATAAAGGCTGCCCACTTTTGGCGAAAAACATCAGAACGAGCTAAAAAATGCAATGGACGCTTGATTGAACTTGCTATCACTAAAGCATCCAAAAAGGAATTTGGGTGAGTGGCAGCAATCAATAAAGATCCCTTATCTGGAATAGCGGCATGATTAAAACTTTTGATCTCGTTGTAATGACGCATCAAACTATTACTGACGATAAAATGTAGAAGTCTGTATAGCATCAATTAATCTTCATAAAAAAAGTAATCACTATCTTCATAATTGTTGATTTCTAAATCATCGATATAAAATTGACCCTGGTCCTTATTCCATAGGTAAATTAATAATTCATCATCATCTTCCAAGTCTTCAGTTCGCTGCCAAACACTTAAGAAAGTATACCATTCATTTTCTTTATAAAATACTTGAGTATCATATCCTCGCCAATAAATACTCTCACCTTTTCTTCTTACATCAAAAACCACTAATAGGTTTTGAATATTAGCATGTTTTAACTTCATGCTCACGGTCAACCAAGGATGATTTTTACTGCTTAAGTTTTTTAATGGCGCCCGAAAAGTTGCGGCATATTCAGTTTCTTTTGTTAGTTGATAAGCCTTAGGTGAAGAGTAGTATATTGAATCATTCCAAGAGTTAGCAGCAACTTCCCAATTGGGATTCGGAGTCTCAAAGTTGGCTGTAAAAACTTTTTTTCTTGCTATGATTTTGTTTGATAAGAGCATGACTTCTGAATTGAAGTAACGCTGCCTTTCTTCAATGGTAGGGTACTTTAGTTTAGCATATTCATACACTTCTAAAGGGATAGGAACCCCTGCAAAAGAGAACAGGATTGCCGCTTGTTTTCCTTCATCAATCAACTTAAAAGCCTTTATGATTTCTTGATTTCCGTAAAACTGAGGGATGTCAAATTCGACGGTATCACAAAACTGCTGGTAATAGTAGTAAAAATAGGAGGAGTCGTTTGTGTTAGCAAAACTGAGTAGGTCTTGCTTACCGTATTTTTTAGTTTCTTTTAAACTGAATGAGACTACTTCTTTAAAATTGGCAAAAGGTCGTTTGCTAAAAAAATGATTGGCTTGCCATAAAGTTGAAATACCAATTAGAATAAAACCTACAACGATCATATACTTTCCTTTTAAAGGGAATTCTTTTAAAAACGAAAAAAGGAAGATGAGAAGAAATGGAAAGCTAAATAGCAATGCTGAATTCTGTAATACAGGACTTTGGTATTTTGAATAAAAATAGGCTACCAAATAGGGTAGAATTGCTAAAGTCAGTAAGGGAAGTTGAATACTTCTTATTTGGAAGTACTTCAAAAAATAGGCTAGGACTAATACAAGAAGAATACAAAATAAAAACAGCCAATTTTGATTGAAAGCATAGTATAAGAATTCAATAAAAAAATCATTTTCAGGCTTGGGTAGCCAACTTAAACCGCCAATACTTAAATGGTTTAAGGTAATTGGCAAATGGACTAACAAAATAATTGCAGCTATGAAACTCAGTATTAAATACCTCTTTCTATTTTGTTTAGGAGTAATTCCAAAGCCGAAAAGAATGAGTAAAAAACCACTTAAAGCAGCAAAATAATGCGATGTAAAACTGAGTACGATGCCAAGTATAAAAATAATTTGATTGCTTGGTTTAAGTCCTTCTTTAGATAGCTTGCTGATGCTGTAAAACAAAAGCATGCAAGCCATAAAGCCCAAAGCATAAGGCCGGGCTAATTGACTGTAATTCAAAAAGAATTGAGATTGAACCAAGGCAAGTACACTTAGAAAAGCAGCAGTTTTACTAATTATTTGGCTTGTAGCTTTGTACATAAAAAGCAAACCGACTAAAGCGGCAATTACAAATGGAATTCGAATTGCCCAAGTTGTAACTCCAAAGAGCTCGGTATAGAAATAAAGAAAAAGTTGAGTCAATGCAGGATGACCGTCTATTAGAATCCCTTGGCTAATTAATTCTGAAATAGAGCCAAAATTTAGGCGGTTTAAAGCACTTAACTCATCATTGGTGATTGACCATCCTCCGTAATTCCAACTACATAGAACTACACAGAAGAAAACTAGAAAGTATTCAAGTTTTTTCCAATGATTTATAACACTAGGGTTCAACTTCTTTGACGAATTGCTTCATACAAGATTATGCCCGCAGAAACGGAAACATTTAAAGACTCTGTACTTCCTAACAATGGAATCTTCGCTTTTTGATCAGCTAATTTTAATAAGTGTGAATTGATTCCATCCTCTTCAGAGCCCATTACAATGGCAGTAGGTAACTTATAATCGGCCTGATATATCAAATCTTCCGTTTTTTCAGTGCAAGCCACAATTTGTAAACCTGATTGTTGTAGCTCTTCAGCAACTTGAGCCAAATCTCTTTCACGCGCAATATTTACATTTAATAAAGCACCAGAGGAGCGTTTAATCGCTTCCGCATTTACTTGAGCAGAACCTTTTACGGGAACGATGATACAATCAACTCCGCAACATTCGGCTGTTCGGCATATGGCTCCAAAGTTGCCAACATCACTTACACGATCTAAAATCAGAAAAAGAGGAGTTTTTCCTTTTTCAAAAGTATTGGCTAATACATTTTGGTAGGGTTGAAATTCAATGGGAGATATGAGTGCTACAACCCCTTGATGATTCTTTTTGTAATAGTGATTTAATTTGACCAATGGCAAATTTTGACTGCTGATTTTGTATTCCTTAATCAACTTTCTTAATTCGGTAACATTCGGTCCTCTCAAATCAGATTGAATTAAAATTTTATCCAACTCTTTGTTCGATTTAATGGCCTCTACTACAGGCTGCATACCAAATATATAATCTACTTTATTTGCCATATTTTATTAATAAACTTTCGCTTGTCTCCAATTGTCTACCGCTCGATACCAATTGTTTTTATAATCCGCATTCCTAATTAGTCTATACAAATTATTGCTCATCGGATGGTCAATAAAATGGAATTCAAACTTAATGGATAGAATACTATTTTCTTCACCATAAATCCAGACTTCTTTATTCAAATCTTTGTATATTGTAGAAGGTTCCCCGTATACAATAAACAAGATTCCACGATCTGATTTCCAACCTTCTCTGTAATCTGTAAAGTAAGTGTTTGCTAGTTCAACTCTTCGGTAAAACTCTCGAATCAACTTTTTGGCTCGGTCTGTATTCTTCCCTAAGCTTAACCAAAATTGGTCGAGTTCTTTCTTAGGGTTTAACGCTTGATTTAGCTTTTTATATTCTGAAGAAGTACTAATATATCGAATGGGGCCAATCATCTGTTTAAAGGTAGAAACATCAGGATATTGAGGTTCTACACGATACATGTAAAAAGGTCTAGCATTGGTGTCCGAAGGAATTTTTAACCATTGAAGATTTGAGTTTATTGTAAATGACTTACGACCATTTTTAAAGTAAAAATCAATGGTACTATCGGCTATTGGATTTAAGTCGGAAGAAAAATCTTTTGCAAAAGGTGGAGGTGCCATATCAAACTCACCTTGACTGTAACTCAATTCAAATTTATGCTTAGTTATTATTGGACTTTTAATAAGTGTGTAGTTGGTATTCGTGCTTAAAAAGGGTGAAATAAGAACTTGCTCTTCTTGTTGCAGCAAGTAAAATTGTTCATTGTTATTCAACCGTTTATCAGCCCATAAATAGTGCGCTACGTTTAAGTCTCTATAAACATCTCTAAATCGAATTTCAACAGGGTAAAGTTCACCTGATGGAAGTGATAACTTAATGTGGGCTTGAAGGGTTTTTCCTTCGTTATTTGTGCCAATACCAACCAAGGGAATGGTAGCGCTATCTAATATTTCTCTTATACCATTGGGTGCGTATATTTTGTACTTGCATAGAACTCTACTTTGTGAAATTGAGTCGTTGTTTAGTTTTCCGTAAAGAACATCATCACTATTAATTTGAAAGTAAATGGTACTAGAGTCCTGACTATGATGAAAGATTTTAAATTGAGGTTTTATCAACTTTTGATCTTCTTGATAAAGATAGCTGTAATCGTAGCGAACACTTTGTTTTTGAGAGCTACAAGCAATTATGAATAAACTTGTACAAAGTACAGTCAATATGTGCTGTGGATTACATTTCATTAATCGGATAATTCTTTAGAAAGATCTTTCTGAGTATTTGCTCCTAGTTCTTTTAGCATTTCTGTTTGCCTTAATAAGTTACCATTTCCGGTACTTAATTTATTGTAAGCTGAGTGGTAAGAATCTTGAGCTTGTTGCAAACGGCTACCTACTTTTTTCAAATCTTCTACAAAATTGTAGAATTTGTCATACAAGCTACCTGCACGATCTGCAATTTCTTTTGCATTTTGTGCTTGTCTTTCATGTTTCCAAACAGATGCAATGGTTCTTAAGGTGGCTAAAAGGGTAGTTGGGCTTACAATGACCACTTTTTTATCCCAAGCATAAGCATACAAATCAGGGTCGTTTTGTATGGCTAAACTAAAGGAAGATTCAATTGGGATAAAAAGCAATACAAAATCAGGTGTGTTTACCGCAATTCCACTTTGATAATTTTTTTCACTCAATAGCTTTACATGCGACTTTACACTTGCAATGTGCATTTTTAATAATCGACTTCTTTCAATTTCATCAGATTCAGTACTCAACTTTTCATAAGCCGAAAGTGAAACTTTAGAATCAATAATGATATGTCTTTCATCAGGAAGATTTACAATAACATCGGGTTTGATGGTTTGTTGCTCTGCATTTTTTGAAACCACTTCCCTTTGATATTCCTTTCCTTTAATCAAGCCTGAGCTTTCTAGAATTCGCTCAAGCACTAATTCACCCCAATTACCTTGAACTTTATTGTCTCCTTTAAGGGCTGTAGTTAAATTTTGCGCCTGAATGTTTAACTCATTGTTGAGGTTGGTTAATTGTTTAATCTCATGTTTTAAAGACAATTGTTCTTCACGCGTTTTCTCATAGCGTTGTTGAATTTTATCTTCAAAAGATTGTAACTTTTCTTTTAAAGGACCAAGTAAATGGTCTAATTCTTTTTGGTGTTTTTCTGAAATATCGTTTGAGTTTTCTTTCAGAAGTTGATTGGCAACTAATTTGAATTCTTTGGTGAATTTTTCATTGAGTTTTTCCAATTCTGCTTCTTGCTCAGTTATTTTTTCTTGAAGGTTTTTATACTCAGATTTGGAAACGTGTAAATCCGCAGTCAGTCTTTTATTTTCATCTAATACTTCTGCATATCTGCTTTCTTGCTTTTTAAATTCTTCTATAGCATTTTTAATCCGCTCATCAAGCATCGATTTTTCTACTTTCAGTTTCGTGTTTTCTTCTTTGATTAAGTCCCACTCTTCTGAATTAAAATCGGATCGTTCATCGGGCTTTTTGAGGAGTAATTTGATTACAACTGCTGCAATTACAATTAAAAGAATGATGGTAATGATGAAAAAAGTGCCTTCCATAGTTTCTTTGAAGTAATGAGCTAAATTAAGAATTCAACGACTTAAAAGAAGTTGATAAAACCAAAATGTATTTTCGCAGCTCGAAGGTCAATCGGATTGTCGAATTGTTTTCCTACAGCATAGTTAAATGTGAAAATTCCTGCATTAGTCTCAAAACTAATTCCTGCCCCAATTCCAAGAGGTGTGTCATTATAATAATCACCAACTGTATTGGCTTCGTAGTATCCTCCGTCAGAGAATACCGAGAAAAATGAATTTCGATCCAATAGAAACCGATACTCTAAACTAAAAATAGAGTATGTAGAAGCTGTTATCGACTCTTCATCAAACCCTCTTAAAATTTTTAAACCACCAATTCGAAGTAATTCATTCTGATAGATGTTTTCTGAATAAGTGCTTGCAGATTTGTTGGCAACTAAAACAGTAGATTTTCGCCCTAGAGGAATAAAATAAGAAATGGCAAGATTGCCATTAAATTGATTGGTAGTTAAATCAATGTCTTCATAAATGTCTGCCTGAAGCTCTTCTAAAGCAGCTATTTTAATCAGTTTTTTTCTACCTACCGCAAAATCTGTGTACAGGGAAATTCCTTTCTGTGGATTATATAAATAGTCTAATCGATTTAACTGATAACCAACCCCAAAAAGATTAATACGAACATCGCCAAAAGGAGGGAGGCTTGCATTCAATGGATTTACATATTGGTCTTTGGTAAGCAAACGAGATGATTTGTTTTCAATAAATAGCTTCACATACTCTCCTCTTCGCAAATTATAATTAATGCCTAGTCGATTATAAAGTTCAATAAAAGTGGTGTCTTTTCTGTAAAGCTTAAAATTAGCTTCAATGCCAATAGGACTATTAAATAGATAAGGATAGGCGAAATTGATTTTTAAGTCTTGAGAATTTCCTTGAAGTTTTCTCCAGTTTAATCCAAGTGATTCACCTCTAGAGAAAGCATTGATTAAATTTAAATCAACATCTCCTGTGAATTCAATTTTTCCATCATTTTCATTGGTTAATAAACCGATTACACCATCAAATCGACTCGCTCTTTTTTTCTCTAAATAAACAATGAGTTTTACGTAATCCTCAAAAAACTGAACTTCTTTCTCTCGAGTTTGCTTTACAAATGGAATTTCATTGATTCGTATGTCTATGTTTTTAAAATCACTTTCTTGATAAGCCTCATTCAATTGTATATCTAAATGACTGAGTAAAAATGATTCGTTGATTTTTGAATTACCTTTAATGGAGATGCTATCAACAGAGTAGTATTCATTTTTAGTTAATTGAATTGCAGCAGAAATACCTTGGTTAGAGTCGATAAGTACGCTATCTAATTGAATACTTGCAAAAGGGTAGCCCCTTTCTTCAAAATAGTTAATCGTCTTTTTATAAAAACGACTTAGTTGTTTGGGATTGAATGGGCGATTAAGGAAAAGTTTACTATTGAAATCGATGGCCTGAAATTCTAAGTCACTTAAGTTACCTTGTCTTAGAAGTACCCAACGATATCTGCTATTTTCAGAAAAAAAGATTGAAGTACGATTAGAGTCTGATAGAACGCTATCGATTGATGCAGCTAAATACCCGGCTTCGTATAATTCCTGTAAAATTTCTATCCCAATCTCTTTAGCTTCATTTTCAGAGCTAATGATTTTGGGGTAATTGAATTTAATACTTTCAATTCCAAGAACCTCTAATGATTTATTTTGACCATAAACAGAGCTAATGCTTAAAAAAAGGATAAGTAGTAAATGGAATCGCATATGGTCTTTAACTTTCAAGGACATGAATTATTTTAATGTCCAGTCTATGGCTGTTTGTTTTGAAGCCAAGAGCAAATCATTGGTTTTTGAGAAATGTTTGCAACCGAAAAACCCATTATATGCGCTAAAAGGAGAAGGGTGAGCTGCTTTTAGAACAGCATGTTTTTGTTGATCAATTAGCTTTTCTTTTTCCTGTGCCTTTTTTCCCCATAATAAGAAAACAACATTTGACTTGTTATTATTTATTGCATGAATAATAGAATCAGTAAACATTTCCCATCCTTGATTTTGGTGTGACCCAGCTTCACCTTTTCGGACTGTAAGTGTTGTATTTAAAAGCAAAACTCCTTGCCTTGCCCATTTCGTGAGGTTTCCATCTTTTGGTATAGGGATTTCTAAATCAGACTTTAACTCTTTAAAAATATTTTTTAGTGAAGGAGGTAGTGCAATTCCGTCGTTTACTGAAAAAGCTAAACCATGAGCTTGACCATTTCCATGATATGGATCTTGTCCTATAAGTACAACTTTAACCTTATGAAAAGGGGTTTCATTTAAAGCAAATAAAATTTCTGTTTTAGGAGGAAAAACCTGATGTTCTTGATACTCCTCCATGAGAAATTTTTTGAGTTTTAAAAAGTAATCTGAATCAAACTCATCTTTAAGAATTGCTTTCCATCCATCTTCCAATTGAATGTCTTTTTGACTTTTTTCACTCATAATAGGTTTATTAAAAGTAGAATTGTTAACAAAAATCCTCATAGTTAATGAATAACTAGCTCAAATACCTACTTTTGTACTTGTATTTTGAATACTTATAACATGAAAAAGACAGCATATACTTTAATTTTAGTTTTCACTATTGGATTACTTTTTTCTTCTTGTAAATCTCATCAAAGATGTGCTGCTTACAGTCAAGCACCTCATAGTACAACGCAAACTCCTTCTTAATTGAATTGGAATGTTTTAGAGTCAGATGAGCAATTGGAAAAATTACTTGTCTCTTCTGAACCTCAATTAGTTTTTAAGCATTCGACTCGTTGTCCAGTTAGTTTTGCTGCTTTAAAAAGGTTTGAATTAGAGTGGGATGAAGAAATTAACAAATCGGTTAATCCTTACTTCCTTGATTTGATTACATATAGAAAACTAAGTAATAAAATAGAAGAAGTTTTAGGAGTTAAGCATCAATCCCCGCAAATTATACTTTTAAAAAATGGTGAAGTTTTGTTTCATACTTCGCACTTATCTATAAGCGCTAAAAAGCTTCTTACGCATATTTAAATATCACTTCTTGAGTGATATCTGTGCTAAAACTTAGCGCAACAGGACAATTTTTAGCAGCTTCTTCAATAATTTTCTGTTCTTCTTCGGAAAATGTTTTTTTGAAATTAAATTCAATTTTTACTTTTTTAATTTTCCGAGGATTACTGCCCATAAGCTTGTTTAAGTTAAAGCTAATTTCACCAAGTTCAATTTGGTGCTTATTTGCTTCAATTCCCATGATGGTCATCATACACATGGCTAAACTCGTTGCCATTAAATCTGTAGGAGAAAACTTTTCACCTTTGCCATGGTTGTCAGTAGGAGCGTCTGACAGAATTTCACTTTGAGAATTAAGATGTGTTGCACTGCATCGCAAGTCACCTAGGTATTTTCCTGAAATTTTCGTCATAATAAGTTATTTTTGTTGACAAAGTTATCCCCTTTGAAGCAATTTTTAATTCTAATATTTCTATCTGTAGTACCTAGTACTTTTTATGCTCAAGAAACAATCTTTGAGCAAAAGACGACAATATATTCAAAAGAAATTAGTGGTGGGATAGGTATGCATACCAATGGTTTTTTTGGCACTTACCGATATGGTAAGTATTTAACAGGGTTTACAAAACGTATTTATGAACTAGAGATTACAAATATTCGTCACCCTCAAGAAATTAAGAGCATTAATCCCTTTGAAGATGATGTAAAAGGCTACATTTTTGGTAAAATGAATAATTTTTATGCGTTAAGACCAAGCATTGGGTTTCATAAAGTGTTTGTACCCAAACAATCGATCAAAGGGGTTTCTATTACTTATGTAGGTCATATCGGTGCATCACTTGGTTTAGCAAAACCCATTTATTTAAATGTAGAAGCGGAAGATCAAGACAATAATACCATAATTGTTCGAAGAAGATATGATCCTGAAGAACATGATCAAGATGAAATCTACGGAAGAGCATCTTTCTTTAATGGAATAGATGAATTGAAGCTTTATCCAGGAATCTTCACAAAATGGGGTTTGCATTTTGATTATGCCAATGATCGAGAGACTTTACGTGCCATAGAAGTTGGACTCATGGCAGATGTCTACTTAGAGAAAATTCCCATTATGGCCTTCACCGAAAATAGGCAAGTGTTTTTAAATTTATACCTCACTTTTCTTTTTGGAGCAAGGGAAATTTAAAAATATAAATCGCCAGGCAACAATTTATACGAATCAGTTGTCTTAGTAAAGAATTAATATTCTTTTAATCTCAATTTTACCAATTAAAATAATTTGTAAATTGTGGTTTCGTTCTGTAGTTTAATTTAAATTTATAATTATATGAAAATCAAAAGGTTTACGCTTTTGAGTGTCACGTTTTTGACAGTCGTTATTTGCTCATTTGTATGGTTTCAAGATGAAAAGCCAACTTATTTTCCTGAAGATTTAGCTAAAAGACAAGCAAATTCAGCTAATGGATATATTGAATTTATGCAAACAGTAAAAGGAAATCAAAATACTCATGATGTAGATCCGGCTTTAGTTCTTGCATCAAGAAAACAAGCAGATAGACTGCCAAAAGGTAAGGCTTCTCTTAATCTAAATTGGCAATTTAAAGGTCCCGACAATATTGGAGGTAGAACTAGAGCTCTAATAATGGATCGCAATAATCCAAATCATTTGTATGCAGGAGGTGTTGCCGGTGGAGTTTTTGAATCGTTTGACGGAGCTATTTCTTGGCAACCTTATGATACTGACTTTAAAGTCAATAATATATCTTGTATGACTCAGGCAATTGATGGTTCAGTTTATGTCGGTACAGGAGGTCATTTTGAAGGAGCTTCATCAAATTCAGCAAGAGGTTACTTTTTTGTTGGAACAGGAATACACAAATTAACAGGTAATGGTACATTTGAGCAAGTTATAGCTCCTACGACAAGGTTAACTCCTGTTGTTGATTATGCCACAGTAGGAGAAATTGTAGCGGATCCTACAAATGCAAATATATTGCACGTTGCAATGAATGAAGGATATCGGATTTTAACTTATAATCAAGATTCTTTGAAGTGGTTAGAGTCAACACCTTTTGTGCCTGGTGGAAGTAAAAAATGTAATGATATTGATATCAGTGACGATGGTCAAAATATTATCGTAACTTTCAATGCCGCCATATATGTTTCAAATGATGGTGGAGCGACATTTACGGAAACAACACCAAACACGAACTCCTCTTTGGGTAGAATAGAATGTGATATTGCACCATCTGATAAAAATATCATGTATGCAGGTATTGCAACAAATCAAGGTTGTTTAGAAGGTTTTTACCGTTCTCAAGATGGCGGAAATAATTGGGAGCCTATTGGTGCTGGAGATGGTTCATTTGACCCTTATGCTAACTTTGGCGTAAATTGTCAAGGTGGATGGGATAACATGATTGAGGTATTTCCTGATGATCCTGGTAAATTAGTTGTTGGTGGAGTTTCTCTGTGGAGATGGACTCAAAGTTCTGTTGATCCTAGTCCTTCAAATGGATCATGGGAAAGAATTGACCTAACAGTTGAATTTACAGCCTCAGGAGATTTAATACCAAATTATGTACATGCAGATAAGCACAATATGGTTTTTGACCCTCGAGATTCAGACATAGCATATATTGCATCTGATGGAGGTATTACCAAATCAACTGACTTTAATAATGGAATTCCAACATATAGAGTGCATAATTATAAGTATGGCGTTACCCAGTTTTATGGTATTGATGTCAACGCCAAAGATATTGTCTTAGGTGGTACTCAAGATAATGGTTCCTTTTTAGTTGGTCTAGAGTTTAATAATAATTTAGGAGCCATAGAAGTGTTAAGTGGTGATGGCTTCGATGCTGCAATGTCTATTATTGACCCTTCAATAGGAGTTGCTGCTTCGCAATTTAACCGTTTAGGAAGAATTCAAGGAATTGGAACAACTTCGGGTAATTCTAATTTGACAGCCGCAGATATTGTAAGTACCAATGCATTCTTAGGAGGGTTATGTGCTACACCGGAAGGATGCTCTAGGGTGTTTTATAATTGTTTAGAGTTATGGGAATCATTTAATCACACGGGTTCTACAGATTCGATTGAAATTGTAGAGGAAAGAAAAACATTACCCCCTATTCCCGTTGGAACTATGATTCCGTTTGAAAGTAATAATAATAATATCCCTCAAGTAGTTACTTTGCAAACAGCAATATTACCCTTTGACACCATTTCTGCTTCTTCAGGAAGAAAAATTGATTTTGACGCAGATGAAATGGACAGTCTAGGATCAGAAGTTATTATAAACTTTGATACATTAACAATTAATCTTTCAACAAAGACTTTAACCATTAGAAAGTATAATTCGGCAACTGAGAATATTAGTTTCAGTTTCGGTGTTGAGGGTAAGTATTCAAATCTTTTTCTCGATAGTATTGGAAATGGAGATTCAGTTTCTTTTACAGTTGACATTATTAGTGCTTCAGAAACTATTTTGCGTGTTGAAAATGCTGAAATTATTTTTAGATATAGATACCAAGTTCAAGATAAGGTTCAGTCTATTTTTGCTTCAGCTAACTGGCCCGGTTCAGGAGCTAATTATAATGAAAGAAACGTTTTTATCACAAGAGATTTACTTAAGGGGAAGTCTGATATCGTATGGCATCATGTTGCTGGAAGTAGGTCAACTCCTGATAGAATTACAGGAAATGTGATAGATATGGCATTTAGTAATGATGGAAATCATTTATTCATTGGAACAGATGCAGGAGGTTTGTTTAGAGTATCTGATTTAGATTCGGTTGATACTGATTTACCTCATTCGGCTTCAGGAGCTCAGATTTATGACATCATCAATAATCAGTTGGCAGGAAAATGTGAGCAAATTGGTCGCTTTTCTGGTAGAGCTGTTACTTCAATTGCTGTTGACCCTAATAACTCAGATAACTTAATTGTTGCTTTAGGAAATTATGGGAACCACACATTTGTTGCTCGAACAACTATAGCAACAACTGCAGTTGACCCAACAGGAACATTTGAATTTATTCAAGGTAATGGGTCAACCGAATTACCTTATGTTCCGGCCTATTCTGTAATGATAGATAAAGATGATAACAATAGAGTTTTGGTTGGAAATGAATTAGGAGTTTTTGCTACAGATAATGCTTTTGCAACAGATCCAGCTACAGTTGAATGGACTGAGGAAAATATAGGTTTAGGAAGAGTTCCTGTATTTGAAATTCGTCAAATGACTTTTGATTTTGATGTTGTGAATGCGCGAATAATAGATAGCTTGAATTCTATTGAAAACGGAAACTTAATGATAGATGGGCAAAATGTTACAGACCCTCAAGTAATCGATTCTGTAAAATTAGTTCTGAAGAGCGGTTATGTGCCTGTTGAGAACGAGGGTAGAATTTATATTGGTACCCATGGAAGAGGAGTTTATCAATCTGATGCTTTAGTCGGATTAAAAGATTTAGTGTCTAAAGATTCTAAAGTAAATGTTTCAAGTTTGCACGTTTATCCGAATCCTTCGAGCAGAAATATTAAGTTAGAATGGGATGGTTTGAATTCAAATAAACCTTATCAGCTTCAAATTTATAACATAAAAGGTCAATTGGTAAGGGAATTTAATAATGAATTTGTTTCAAGCTCAAACGGAGTGGTTGAAGTTAGTATAGAAGATTTAGAACATGGAACTTATATAGCAAGGGTTGTTCAAGATAATGGATCATTATCCACCAAATTCATAAAACAATAAATTGATATTCGTATTATTTAAAAGGACTGTTGAAAAACAGTCCTTTTTTTGTATAACTTATCTAAAGCCAATTTTAATCTTTAATTAGAGTCAATTAATTTCGTAACTCAAAAATGTTTTCCTATGCCTAGAAACAAATCCATTAAGCATACATTAATTATCGGAAGTGGGCCAATAGTAATTGGACAGGCCTGTGAGTTTGATTATTCAGGTTCTCAAGCATCTAGGTCGCTAAGAGAAGAAGGTATTTTAGTGACCTTAATAAACTCGAATCCGGCAACAATAATGACAGACCCTGTTGTTGCAGATAATATTTATTTGGAGCCACTTGAGCCAGAGTCAATCGAAAGGATTTTAGCAGAGCATCCTGATATTGATACTGTTTTGCCAACAATGGGGGGACAAACAGCATTGAATTTGGCCATAAAATGTGATGAACTTGGCCTTTGGGAAAAGTATAATGTAAAAATGATTGGTGTAGACATTGATGCCATTAATGTTACAGAAGATAGAGATGAGTTTCGAAAATTGATGATTGATATTGGAGTTGGAGTAGCTCCTTCAAAAATTGCAAATTCATTCTTAGAAGGGAAAAATTTTGCTCAAGAAATCGGCTTTCCTCTTGTTATTAGACCATCTTATACACTAGGAGGTTCAGGTGCATCATTTGTCCATACCCAAGAAGAATTTGATAAAAAATTAACTCGGGGACTTCATGCTTCACCAATACATGAAGTTATGATTGATAAAGCTGTGCTTGGTTGGAAGGAGTATGAACTAGAGTTGTTAAGAGACTCTAATGACAATGTAATTATTATCTGTTCCATTGAAAATATGGATCCGATGGGGATTCATACCGGAGATTCAATTACGGTTGCACCTGCTATGACTTTATCTGATACTACTTATCAGAAAATGCGGGATATGGCTATACACATGATGCGCTCTATTGGTGATTTTGCAGGAGGATGTAACGTTCAATTTGCTGTTAGTAATGATGAGAAAGAAGATATAATTGCTATTGAGATTAATCCTAGAGTTTCGAGATCTTCTGCATTAGCATCTAAAGCAACTGGTTATCCGATTGCTAAGATTGCTGCAAAATTAGCAATTGGGTATCATTTAGATGAATTAAAAAATCAAATCACAGGAAATACATCGGCTTATTTTGAACCAACCCTAGATTATGTTATCGTTAAAATACCGAGATGGAATTTTGACAAATTTGACAGTCCTGAAAAGGAATTAGGACTTCAGATGAAATCTGTTGGAGAAGTAATGGGAATTGGTCGATCTTTTCAAGAAGCATTGCAAAAGGCTTGTCAATCATTAGAGATTAAGCGAAATGGATTAGGTGCTGATGGAAAAGAATTAACAGATCAGAATAGGATTTTAGATAGCTTAAAAAATCCAAGTTGGAACCGTTTATTCCATTTGTATGATGCTATTAAGTTGGGAATTCCATTGTCAACAATTTATGAGGCTACACTCATCGATAAATGGTTTCTAAGACAAATTGAAGAACTAATTGGTATTGAAAAAGAAATATCAAAATTTACTCTTAAAACTTTGCCAAAAGATATCTTACTAGAGGCTAAGCAAAAGGGATACGCAGATCGACAAATAGCACATCTTTTAAATTGTTTAGAAAGTGAAGTTTACACGAAACGCGAAGAATATAACATCAAACGAGTTTATAAACTTGTAGACACTTGTGCTGCAGAGTTTGAAGCGCAGACACCATACTATTACAGCACTTTTGAAGAAGAAAATGAATCAAAGGTTAGCGATAAAAAGAAAATTGTAGTTCTGGGGTCTGGACCTAATCGAATTGGACAAGGCATTGAATTTGATTATTGTTGTGTTCATGGAATATTAGCCGCCAAAGAATGCGGTTATGAGACGATCATGATTAACTGTAACCCAGAAACGGTTTCTACTGATTTTGATACGGCTGATAAATTGTATTTCGAACCAGTATTTTGGGAACATATTTATGATATAATTCTTCATGAAAAGCCCGAAGGTGTGATTGTACAGTTAGGAGGACAAACGGCATTGAAATTAGCTGAAAAGCTAGACAGATATGGAATTAATATAATTGGGACTAGTTATAAAGCGCTAGATTTAGCTGAAGATAGAGGTTCATTCTCTGATTTGTTAAAGTCTAATGACATTCCATATCCTCGTTATGGATCTATTGAAACAGCAGATGAAGCAATTGAACTAAGTCGAGAAATTGGTTTCCCATTATTGGTTAGACCTTCTTACGTTCTTGGTGGACAAAGTATGAAGATTGTTATAAATGAGAAAGAATTAGAGCAACACGTAGTCAATATTTTACGTGACTTACCTGGTAATAAAATCTTATTGGATCACTTCCTTTCAGGGGCTATTGAAGCCGAAGCAGATGCTATTTGCGATGGAGAAGATGTTCATATTATCGGTATTATGGAACATATCGAACCTGCTGGGATTCATTCTGGAGACTCTTATGCTGTATTACCTCCTTTTGATTTAAGTGATGATGTTTTAAATCAGATTGAAACATACACAAAACGTATAGCAGTTGCGCTTAAAACGAAAGGCCTTATTAATATTCAATTCGCTATAAAAGATGAGAAAGTATATATTATTGAAGCTAATCCAAGAGCTTCTAGAACCGTTCCCTTTATAGCTAAAGCTTATAAAGAGCCTTATGTAAATTATGCCACTAAGGTGATGCTTGGTGAAAAGAAAGTAAAGGATTTTGATTTTAACCCACAAAAGAAGGGCTATGCCATTAAAATTCCTGTATTCTCTTTTGAGAAATTTCCAAATGTTAATAAGGAATTAGGACCAGAAATGAAATCAACAGGTGAAGCAATTAGATTTATTGCTGATTTAAAGGACAAATTTTTTAGAGAAATTTATTCTGAAAGAAACCTTTACCTTAGTAAGTAATTATGCTAGTTGAGGCAGGGTTGATATCCGTATTTCGCACAATACTTGTAATTGTATTGGTGTACTATATTGTGAAATATATTTTACGATTTTTTATGCCTTTTTTGTTTAAGTATATTCTGAAGAAACAAGCCACGGCATTTAATACTAGAACTCAGAATAATGAATCTCATAAGAAAGAAGGAGAGGTTCATATAAAAACAAAATCGACTTCTAAGTCTAGAAATGATACTTTGGGAGATTATGTTGAGTATGAAGAAGTAGAAGATTCTAAATCATGATGATATGAAAATAGACTTTAAAAAACTAATTCCCCACTTAGTTGCTCTTGCAATCTTTATTGGAATTTCAGTGACATATTTTTACCCAGTAATACAGGGCTACAAATTGAAACAAGGAGATATTAAACAACATAAAGGGATGTCTCAAGAGCTTAGAGATCACAAAGCTGAGTTTGACGAAGAACCACTTTGGATTGGAAATATGTTTGCTGGAATGCCTGCTTATCAAGTTTCAACTGTCCGCTACACAGGAAATATATTAACACCCATTCAAACAATACTAGAGTTGGGTTTTGCCTATCCAATAGGTTTACTAATCCTTTACATGATAGGGTTTTACATTCTATTATTATCTCTGAAAATTGACCCATGGGTTTCTATTATTGGTTCTGTGGCTTTTGCTCTATCTAGCTATTTTATAGTTATTATGGAAGCTGGTCATACTTCAAAAGGTTTTGCTTTAGCATGTATGGCACCCGTTTTAGGTGGAATAATTTCTATTTTAAGAGGACGAATATGGCTTGGTTTGCTAATCACTTCCTTATTCATGGGGCTTGAATTGTATGCGAACCATCTTCAAATTACTTACTATTTGATTATTCCAATTTTAGTTGTTGGTATTGTTGAGATGATTGGTCAAATTAAATCGGGAAATACAAAACAATTTTTTACAAGGGCATTATTAGTATTTGCAGCTGTTCTAGTAGGTGTATTACCTAATCTTGGAAATATTTTAACCACATATGAATACTCAAAAGCGTCTACCAGAAGTCCTTCTGAATTAACTATAAACCCTGATGGATCCTCTAATAAAGCTAATGTCAGCACCGGTTTAGATAAAGATTATATAACAAGATGGAGCTATGGAATTGAAGAAACATTTACACTGCTTCTTCCGAATGCAAAAGGAGGAAAAACAGGAGCTATTCTAGCCAATGAAGAAGAAGTGGACCGATTGAGGCGAACAGACCCTCAGTTCTTTAACTTTATGGTTAATCAGTATCAAAAAAATCAATTTATTGTAAACACGTACTGGGGAAATCAACCATTTACTTCAGGACCAGTATATGCAGGTTCTGTAATCTGTTTACTTGCCTTCTTGGCTTTGTTTTTCATAAAAGATCGACTAATCATTGGGTTAGCCCTGGCTACACTAATTACAATTATGCTGTCTTGGGGGAAAAACTTGATGGGTTTAACGGAGTTTTTTATTGATTATGTTCCACTATATAATAAGTTCAGAGCCGTTTCTATGATATTGGTTATTGCTGAGCTAATACTACCCCTAATGGCGATGTTATTTCTCTATAAATTGATAAAAGATAAAGACGAAATAGCAAAGCAGAAAAAGAAATTTTTTATTGTTTTAGGTGCTTTTGTCGGAATATTATTTGTTTTCTGGCTTAGTCCTGATACTTTTTTTACATTTTTAAGTGATAGTGAAAAAAGTCATTTAAACACACAAATTCAACAAAATTCTCAACAAACGCAGCAGTTGTATGCAGGATTTGATTCAATAGTTGATTATCGAGTTGAAGTATTTAGAAATAGCATTCTTTCCATATTAAAGTTTATTCTGATAGCATCTGCTTTGATGGTACTTTTCGTTTTAAATAAAGTGAATACTCGGATTTTAATTTTAGGTATAGGAATCATAACAATTTCAGATTTATGGATTGTTGATAAGAGGTATTTAAACAATGAAGAAAAACCTGGCGCTACCAGTAAGTCTGCAGACAGATATAAACATTATCAAAATACATTATTAACCAAAATTCCTTATCAATCAAGTCCGGTAGATCAAGCTATATTAAAAAGAGAACTTTCAAATCATCCTGAAATTGTTCAAGCTATTAATGAAGAAGTAAATCAATTAAAGCAATCCAACCCAAGACCTAGTGTGTTAGAAATTGAGCAGATTCAGTTTACTGAGTTAATGCGAGGTACGCATTATAGAGTTCTAAATACGACTAAAAAGTTAGATGAGGATGCTGAAACTGCATTTTTTCATAAAACACTAGGTGGTTATCATGGTGCTAAAATGAAAAAGTATCAAGAATTAATCGACTTTGAATTAGGTCTTGAATACATGCAATTGAGACAAGCATTTCAAAGAGGAGGAGAACAGCTGGTTAAACAAGTGCTTCCGCAAATGAATGTTACTAATATGCTAAATGCAAAATATATTATTGGAGCAACTCCTGTAGAAGGTGGAAATAGACTTGCATTTATACAAAATACGCATGTATTAGGTAATGCATGGTTTGTAGAGAGCATAAAAAGGGTAAAATCGTCCGATGAAGAAATTTTAGCTTTAAAAGAATTAGACCCTAGGAAAACGGCTGTGGTTAGAAATGAAGATGCAAGTAAACTAGAGAAAAGTTATTCTAAAACGAATACAAATTATATTAAGCTAGAGTCTTATTTGCCTAACAAAATGGTATACTCTTATCAAGTTGAAAGTACACAGTTTGCAGTGTTTTCTGAGATATACTATAATAAAGGTTGGAATGCATATCTAAATGGTGAATTGATTCCTCATATAAAAGTGAACTACATACTTCGAGGAATGGAAATACCAAAAGGACAAGGTGAAATCGTATTCAAATTTGAACCTAAGAGTTATCAGTTAGGAGAATTTGCTTCGATGGGTGGATCGTTTATTATATTGATCCTTCTAGGTTTTGTTGTTTACAAACAAATTAAAGGCAATAAAGTAGTTTGAAGCGAGTCTTGATTATTTCATATTACTGGCCGCCTAGCGGAGGCATAGCTGTGTTGAGATGTTTAAAATGGGCAAAGTACCTTAGGAATTTTGGATGGGAGCCAGTAGTTTTTACAGCAGAAAATGCTCATTATCCAACTTTTGATTCATCTAACTTTAAAGATATTCCAGAAGGGTTAACAGTGTTAAAAGGTAAAATAATTGAACCTTATTCGCTGTATAAGAAATTCACAGGACAAGCCAAGAATGCTAATGTGAATAATGTATTTTATGTACAGGATGATAAGCCAGGTATAGCACATCAATTATCCGTTTGGATAAGAAGTAATTTTTTTATTCCTGACGCGCGTAAAATGTGGATTCGTCCTTCAGTCAAGTATTTATTGAAATATTTAAAAGAGAACCCTGTAGATGCCATTCTATCAGATGGCCCTCCTCATTCTAACACGAGAATTGCTACATTATTAAAGAAGGAAACTGGAATTCCTTGGCTTGCTGATTTTCAGGATCCATGGACACAAGTTGATTATTATCAAATGTTGACATTAACTAAGTGGGCAGATAAAAAGCACCGTATGCTTGAGCAAGAAGTATTTAAGTATGCTGATAAGACAACTATTGTAAGTGAAACTTGGAAAACGGAACTTGAATCCATCGGGGCCAAGAATGTTTCTGTTATTCCATGGGGGTATGATCCTGAAGATTTTGAGAATATTGAGCCTAAGCAAGTAGAAGGATTTACTTTTATGCATCTTGGAATCATGGGATTAGATAGAAACCCTGAAGTATTCTTCCAAGTTCTGAAAGAACTAACAGAAGAAGTAAAAGGTTTTAAATCGGCACTTCAATTACATTTTTATGGTCAAGTTGACTTTTCAGTTCAAACCTCTTTTACTGAAGCAGGCATTCAGAATCATGTTAAATTGCCAGGCTCAGTTAATCGAGATTTAGCATTAGCATTTACAGCAGGTAGTCCTGTTTTGTTGCTATTGTTAAATAAACAACATAATGCAAAAGGAAGAATTCCTGGTAAATTATTTGAATACTTAGCAGCACGAAGACCTATTATTGTATTAGGGCCAACTGATAGTGATGTTTCAAAAATTGTTGCAAATTCAGGAAGCGGAAGAACTTTCGAATATGAGGATCGAGAAGGAATTAAAAAGGGCGTTTTAGAGTTATTCGAAAAGTATAAAAACGGAGGCTTAACAAAGCCAATTGATAATCAAATAAATCAATATTCGGTGGTAAATACAAGCCGACAAATCAGTGAATTTTTAAATGAAATTTCCTCATCCAAAAAACAAAATTGTTAACTAAAGACTGCTATCTTATACGTCTAGCTTACTTTTACAATTATGTGTGCTTTTTTTGCCAAGCTTTTAAATGTTCCAACTGAACCTGAGCCTAGATCTTTTAATGACCCTATATTTTTAATAGGATCTATGAGAAGTGGTACTACACTTTTGATGAATTCTTTATCTGAACATCCTCAAATTTTAAAAATAGGATTTGAACTAAATAAAGTGTGGACTGAAATTGGAGGAGCGCCGGTGCATAATGGATGCCTAGAGCGAACTGAAAAACACTTCAATGTGAAGTATGCAAATAATATGACAGCATATTTTTCAGATTATCTTAATAAGAGTAAGTCGTTTATCAGAAAGTTGTCTCGTTATTCACAACAAAGGTACTATGGCTCAGGTGGGGTAAATTATGATTGGGAAAAGATTTACTTAATGAATAAAAGCCCTCACTTGTCCAATAAAGTGCGCTATATACATTCACTTTATCCTGCTTGCAAATTTATTGTTGTTGTTCGTTCACCTTTTGCGCAATGTGCAAGTCTAAAAATGAAGTTTTTAAAGAGTCTGAAAGAGGAGAATAGATATCGCTTTTTATCAGAACAAGCTGGTGTCTGTTGGCAAGGATTTCAGGGAGATAGATTAGCTGAATTTCCTAAAGAAAGAGTGTTTCCTGGAAATTTTGACTTATTAGTTGAAGCTTGGCTTGATATTAACTATACGATGCTTAAACACTTAGAACATATACCTAATGATCAAAAAGTAATTTTGGCATATGAATCGATTGTTCAGGACAATAAGGAATCAATGAATCGTATTTTTAAAACATTAGATTTAAAAAAGGAGCATCGCAATTATGAGCAAAAGATAATTACGAAAGAAAGAAAAATTCACAATACTTCTACTAGCGGAAATCCTTTAAGTAAATGGAAAAAGCATTTGGATGGTTCTGAACAAGAAGTAATTTCTACTTTTTTAGAAAAGGAAAAAGAGAAGTTTGAATTCATTAAAAATGCTGTACCTATGGCAGCTAATTATTGGCAATTATAATTTAAAGAATGACCATTGCTAAGCTCTCTATTTTATTTAAAAAATTATATGAAAGGATATATAACTGGACAACTTATTATCCCGACTTTATCTTATTTCTTCTAACTTCTAGTAAAGAGCCCAATGAAAAGCATGTTGTTTTTGTTGGAATGTACATGCATGCCAGAATTGCAAGAACATCTCGTTGGATTAAAAAGAAGGATAACAGGAAAACAATTTTGATTGCAAAAAAGACTGTTTTTACACCTGCATTATCCAATGATAGTTTTGATAAAACTATTCTATTTAGAAATAAGTGGCATCTGCTTAAAATATTAAAATCCTATGGGGGGAAAAATGCAATTATTCACTCTTTTGGTCCTCCTCATGAAGCAGCTTTTGAAATCATAAAGAATTCCAAAAATAAAAAGCAAACGGTATTGTTTGATTTTCAAGATTTAATGATTTCAAATTTTGGTATGAATCCGCCTTTTGCTTATATGAAGAAAGACCTTGATCGAGAAAAGTTTATTCTAAATCATGCCGATGGAATTGTTGCTCATAGTCTAGAATTGCAGTCTGCCAAAAAGTATTTTGGAGAAATAAAAACTCCAAAGTTATTTTTTCCACTTTATGTAGATAATATAGCTTTTAAAGAAAAGGCAAACAAAGTAGATGATGAATTACACTTAGTGTATGTTGGAGGAGTTCATTCAAAATTTCAGAACAAGGATTATTTTGGAGGGTTGCAGCTTTATTGGTTGGTAGAAAAGCTAAATGAACAAAGAATTCATTTTCATATCTACCCTGCACCTACTAACCGAAAAGAAGATTTACTTGATTATATAAAATTTGATAAAGAATTAGCGTTTTTTCAATTGCATAAGCCCGTTTCTCAAGCCAATTTAATTGAAGAAATTAATAAATATGATTTTGGGGTAATCCCGTTTTTTCACAATACAAATAATAAGCTTAATGCGAAACGAACCTATTGTACAACACTAAAGTTATTTAATTATATTGAAGCAGGAATTCCAATGATAATTGGAGAAGATACAGCATTTGAGAACTTTCTTGGCCGGCGATTTCAATCAAGTGTATCATTTAGCTATGAAATGTTTGACGATGTTAGGAATAACCTAAAATCGATGAATTATAATGAGACACTTAAACATATAAGGCAAACTAGAGAAACTTACTCATTGGAGACAAACATTCAAAAGTTGTTAGATTTTTATAATAGACTTGAGCAATAAATGAATAATCACCCTTCAAAAAATGAATTTTTCGATGCTTTGTATTCTGATAATGAGAGTCGAATATTCAATAAAAGAGATCGTTATCTAGATGAAAGACAATGGGATGTGAATCAAAGTTTGCTTGAAGAAGAATGTAAAATACAGAGTAAGTTCAAAAGTAAAAACAACTCGTTTACAAATCTTTTTATAGTAGGTGCACCACGTTCAGGCACTACACTACTCAGCCAAATATTATATAATCAATTAAACATTGGAGCACTTTATAATGCTTTAGCTAAATACTATTTAGTCCCTTTAGTTGGGTTACAAGAAATTCAAAATATAATATCGAAATCAAAGGCTAAAGACTTTGAATCAACATTAGGGAATACAAAAGGCCAATTTGAGCCACATGAATTCGGCTATTTTTGGCAATATTGGTTTAATCCAACTAACTCTCATGAGTTAACAGAAGAGGAATTGAGAAATGTTAGTTGGTCAGAATTAAATGATAAGTTAAAATCGTACAATTTTATTCAACAGAAAAGTCTAATTGTAAAGAGCATTGTTTATACCAACTTCCAAATTCTACCAATTTATCAACATATTCAAAATACAAGATTTATACATATTCAAAGAAATCCTGAATTTGTTATTCAATCCGTATTTGAAGCAAGAAAAAAGCAATATGGTGATTTAAACAATTGGTGGAGTATAAAACCCAGAGTTTGGAAAGATTGGACTTCATTAAGTCCAATACAACAAATCGCAAATCAAGTAATTTACACAGAAGCACAAATTGAAAAGCAACTAAAACAGATTCCTGCTGAATTAGTTATGCAATTAAAATTTGAAGATTTATTGGATTCACCAGAGCAAATTATTTCAAGAATCTCAGAGAAATTTGGCTTAAAGCAGCTATCTAGTTTGAAGTCAAATGCGCTTAAAAACACGAATAAGTTTCGTCTAAATTCAACTCAGCAAACAGAAATTAAAGAAGCTATATTAAAAGCAAAGGAAACCTTTATTCAATTAACTTAGAACCTTAATTTTGATAGCTAATTATTTGATTTGAAAGCAGCCATAACTCAACCTAATTTTTTGCCTTGGATAGGCTATTTTGACTTGCTTGATGAGGTAGACTTGTTTGTTGCATTAGATAACGTGCAGTGTGTTAATCGCTCTTTTATCGTTCGAAATCGAATTAAATCTCCAAATGGGGATGCAAAGTGGTTAACCGTTAATCTAAATAAGGTTTCAAGAAGCGACTTAATCAATCAAGTAACTTTAAAAGAAGGTGCTTGGTATCAAAGTCATATAGATAAAATAAAGTCTTATTATCATAAAGCCCCTTATTTTGAAAAGTACTTTGACTTAATCGGAAATGCTTTAATACCTCGGACAGAAGAAAAAACTTTAGAAAGTTATAACATCCGATTAATTCAATTTTTTGCAGATATACTCAATATAGAAACAAGAATCGTAAAAGCGTCTGATGCCATTCAAAATTTGGAAGGTGAAGCAGAAGATAAAATTTTACAACTCTGTAAATTTTATAAGGTAAGTGATTATTATAATTTTCAAAAAGGAGTAGATGTAGGTTTGTATCACCCAGAGCATTTTGCTAATGCTTCTATTTCTTTAAATAAACATATCTATAATCATCCGGAGTATAATCAAATTCATGGTGATTTTTTACCTTACTTAAGCATAGTTGATTTACTTTTTAATGAAGGTGATAAATCTTTTGAGATACTAAAGTCAGGTTCAAAGTGGGAGCAATTAGCTTAAGCCTATGAATGGTATCTATATCATGTCATCTGAGCGAAGTGGGAGCAACCTTTTACGTTCAATTTTAAATGCACATTCTGAAATTTCGGCCCCATCTGCTTTACAATTATTTAGGCAGTTTAGTCCTATTGTACATTTGTATGGAAATTTATCAAAGACTGAGAATCTAGAAAACTTAGTTGAAGATGTGTTGCTTCTTGTAAATCTAAAAGGTACAAAAACAGAGTGGGACGAAGAGATAACAAAAAGAGAACTATTAAACCGAATCAAGTACCCTTCTTTAGTTGAAGTTGTAGTGGAAGTTTATAGTTTGTATGCCTCAAAAAAAGGAGCAAATTATTTTGTATGCAAAGAGAATGATTTGTACGATCACCTTTTTAAAACACTTCATCATTACCCCACACATAAATTTATTTATCTTGTTAGAGATGGGAGAGATGTAGCTGTATCAGAACGAAGTATACCGTTTAGAAAAAGACACATATTTGCTTTAGCAGAAAGTTGGAAAAAAGAGCAACAGAGGGCATTAAGCACCGTTCAAGATACTAAACCAAATAATGTTTTCTTAGTTAAATATGAAGAATTATTGTCCAATACAAATCATGTTTTAGAAGATTTATTTAGCTTCTTGGAAATTAAGTTTGAGAAGGAAGTGTTGTCATTTCATCAGAAAAAAGAATCTAAGAATCAGTCCAATAAATCTGAATTTTGGACTAATCTTTCTTCACCTATGATGAAAGATAATTTTTCAAAATACAAGAAGAAGCTAAGTGAAAAGGAAATTCGAGTATTTGAGAGTGTTTGTAGAGTAGAGCTTATTGCCCTAAGCTATAAGCTTGAATTTCCTGAACAATTAAGAATTTCTAGACTAAATGATTTGTATTATCGTATTAACAACAAAATCATGAAGTTTGTCAATGGAAATGATAAAAAATCATTTAACCATCATTTGATAAATAATAAAGCATTTTTAGAAATAAAAAAACATCGATACTCAAGTATTGATAAAATAAAATAGAAAATGAAAAAAATTTTTATAACCGGAGGAGCAGGCTATGTAGGAGCCGTATTAGTCCCAAAATTGTTAAACGAAGGCTACGAAGTAACTGTTTTGGATTTGATGATTTACGGGGAAGATAAACTACCAAAGCACGAGCGATTAAATGCGGTTAAAGGCGATATTCGAGATTATGAGTTAGTCAACCAATTAGTTCAAGGGCAAGATGCAGTTATTCACTTAGCTTGTATTTCTAATGACCCTTCTTTTGAGTTAAATCCCGATTTAGGAAAATCCATCAATTTAGATCCATTTGAACCTTTGGTAAAGATGTCGAAAGAAGCTGGTGTAAAACGCTTTATTTACGCTTCTTCAGCTTCTGTTTATGGTATCAAAGATACCCCAGAAGTGACCGAAGATATGGAGTTGGAACCTTTGACTGATTATTCTAAGTTTAAGGCAGAGTGTGAAGCAATATTAAAAAAATATCCTTCTGAAGATTTCACAGTTACCACCGTTAGACCTGCAACAGTATGTGGGTATTCTCCGCGTTTGAGACTCGATTTAACGGTCAATATTTTAACCAATTTTGCCATAAACAAAGGGTTTATTAAAGTATTTGGTGGAAAGCAGAAGAGACCAAACTTGCATGTGGAAGATATGACGAACTTATATCTTAAACTATTGGTACTACCTTCTGACAAAATCAACAATAAGATATTTAATGCAGGTTATCAGAACTTTTCAGTTATGGAAATTGCACAAATGGTTAAAAATGTCATTGGAGAAGTGGATATTAAAGTGGAGCCAACAAATGATAATCGATCTTATCATATCTCTTCAGAATACATTAAAAATGAGATTGGATTTGTACCGGAGCATTCAATTGAAGATGCGGTAAGAGACTTAAAAACAGCTTTTGACAAAGGATTAATTCCGAATTCATTTGATGATGAAAACTATTTCAACGTTAAATTGATGCAAAACATAAATTTGAAATAGAACATGAGAGTTCCTTATGTTAACCTTGGTGCTCAACATCAAGAAGACCGAGACGAACTATTGGCCAAAGTAGCTGAGCTGTTAGATAGCGGCATGTTTATTCTTGGAAAAGAAGTAGAGCGATTTGAAGAAAAAATTGCACAAATATGTGAAACGAAATATGCTGTAGGAGTAGCAAATGGCACCGATTCTTTAATGTTAAGCATGAGGGCCTTAGGTGTAAACTGTGGAGACGAAGTGATTACTGTTTCTCATTCGTATTTAGCTTCGGCCTCTTCTATTGCTTTAATTGGGGCTAAGCCAGTTCTAATAGATGTGGATGAACATTTTAATATGAATCCATCGGTAATGGAAGAAGCCATTACACCAAATACGAAGGCAATCATTGTAGTTCATTTGACTGGAAGGCCTGCAGATATGGATGCAATTCTTGCTATTGCAGATAAACACCAAATTCCGGTTATTGAAGATGCTGCACAAGCCATAGGAGCAAAATACAAGGGAAAAGCAGTAGGAGGCATAGGAAAATTAGGCTCATTTAGTTTGCACCCATTAAAGAACTTAGCCGCAGCAGGTGATGCAGGTATCATTACCACTAATGATAAATCGCTATACGAATGGCTGCTCAAAGCACGTAATCATGGACTTAAAAACAGAGATGAACTTGAATTTTGGAGTATAAACTCTAGATTAGATGCAATACAAGCTGCTATTTTGAATATAAAGGTTAAACGTTTGCCAGATTGGAATAGAAGAAGAAGAGCAATTGCAGATCGTTATATCTCAGCACTTAATGAACTAGTAAAAGTGCCATCTTATTCCGATGAATATGAGCCAGTATTTCATGCTTTTGTTATACAGACGGAAAGAAGAGATGAACTAGCTCAATATTTGAAAGAAAACGGAGTTGATTCAAAAGTTCATTACCCAATTGCAATTCATCAACAATTACCAGCTCAAGAAGTAATTAAACATGATTTAAGCAATACGGAAAAAGTTGTAAAAACAATTCTTAGCTTACCGGTGTATCCTGAACTAACAGATGAACAGGTTGATTTTACGATACAAACTGTAAAAAACTTTTTTCATGGGAATTGAAGATAAAATTAAAAGTAAAGAAGAGTTAGCGAAAGTAGTCGCTAATTTAAAGGATGAAGGAAAGAAGGTCGTTCAATGTCATGGCTGTTTTGATATCATTCATCCAGGACATGTCCGCTATCTCGAGCAGTCTAAAAAGTTTGGAGATATATTGGTGGTTTCCTTAACACCAGATAAGTTTATTTTAAAAGGAGATGACCGGCCGTATATGCCTCAAGAACTTCGCCTTAACTCTATGGCAGCCCTGCAAATTGTAGATTATGTTTGTTTGGATGATCATAGTTGGGCAGGACCTTTGTTGGATTTAGTAAGACCTAATATTTATGTTAAGGGGAAAGAGTATGAAAGTGTTTATGATGGGGTTTTTGGTGATGAAAGAAATATAGTAGAGCAATATGGAGGTAAAGTTTACTTCACCTCAGGAGATGTAGTCTTTTCTTCCTCTCGATTAATTGAAGATTTTAAGAAACAATTTGCATTGGATTATGAGGTTTATAAAGTCTTTTGTCAAAGAAATGATATAGATCTCAAAAAGCTTACCGATCGTATAGATTCTTTTAAGGATAAAAAAGTAGTTGTTGTTGGTGAAGCCATTATTGATGAATATATTCAAACGGAAGTAATTGATTTAGCTTCTGAAGCTCCAATTTTGACAATACGTCCAGTAGAAACAAGGACTTATGTTGGAGCTGCAGGTATTGTAGCGAAACATCTAGCTAGCCTAGGTGCCAATTCAAACTTAGTGTCTATTGTAAATGATACTTCAGAAGCTACAAAGTTTTTAGAAAATGACTTGACTGAAATTGGAGTGAATTTCGATTTTGTACGAAGAGAAAAAACGCCAACAATCAAGAAAAGTAGATTTATAGCCGATGTACAAAAATTACTGAAAGTTGATTATTCCGAACCCATCACATTAACTGTAGAAGAAGAGGATTTTGTTATAGAAACGATCAAGACTAAACATGCTGATGCAGATGGACTCATATTTTCAGACTTTGCTTATGGTTTTGTTTCAGATCGAGTTAGGGAAGAAGTAACGCAATGGGCCAATGAGCAAGGCATAAAAGTAATTGCTGATGTGAGCAGTACTTTAGGAGGAAATATTGCAAAGTATAAAGATACCTTCTTGATTACTCCTACTGAGAAAGAAGCGCGAATGGTCTTTGATGATAAAAAAAGCGGCTTATCGAATATTGCAAGTCGTATCTTGAAAAAGACAAGAAGTAAAAACATCATCATTACATTAGGAGCAAATGGAGTATTGGCCTTTAAAAATCAAGATTTTAAGGTGTATGGCAAAGAGGAGAATTTTTTAGAGAATGAATTTATTCCAGCTTTGGAAAAGAAAGCCATAGATCCTATGGGTGCCGGAGATGCCATGCTTAGTATGGTAACTTTAGTAACACTTTCAGGTGGTTCAATAGCAGAAGCTGTATATCTTGGAAATGTAGCTTCATACATAGAAGTGAATAAGATTGGAAATATTCCAATAAAGCTTGATGAGGTAATGAACTTCTTAAATCAACGCCAAGAGCTTCAGTAGTTATAATGGTTGAGCTTAAACATCGGAATATTCTACTCGACGTTGGTGACACTCTAGTTCGAATAAATCAGCCTTTTGAAGTATACACTTTAAAAGCAATCAAATTTTTAGCACAAGACTTAGTTAACCAAAGAAATGAAGATATAGAATCGTTGGTTAATCAACTTTTTATTATTCGAAATGAAATCCGCGCAAAAGCACATGAGTCACTTCGAGAATATCATTTCAATGAATATTTAGAAGAAATAGAAAGTCAATTAAATGTGCAGTTTACCAAACCTTACCTTGAATTAGAAACTCAATATGTTCAAGCAGAGTTGGCAATTACAAAACGTATAGAAGGCGTTTTAGAAATGCTAAAAGCTGCCAAGAATGAAGGTAAAAGACTTATTATTTCTACCAATAACTTTTCACCTCAACATGTTAAATTGTTACTGCAAAAGTTTGAAATTGAAGCGTTTATTGATGAGGTTTATATTTCTGCAGAAATGAAAATTAGAAAGCCTTCTATTAAATTTATAGATTCCATTTGCAACGAATTGGATTTGAACAAGAAAGAAACAATAATCTTAGGCGATAAACCTCATATGGATATCTTAGCTGCAATAAACGCAGGAATAGATAGTTGTTGGTACAATCCAAAGGGTGCTGTGCAAACTGATTATCCTGCTACCTTTGAGGTGAAAAATTTAAGTCAACTAAAGTTTATTTAATTGGGCGTAATTTCCAAGCAAGCCTCTCAGGCTGCTGTATTCAATTATTTAGGAGTAATTATTGGGTTTGTAAATATTACCCTTTTAATGACTCAATTATTTACTCCAGAAGAATTTGGATTAAGAGAGATTTTACTAAATGTTGCTGTATTTTCAAGTCAAATCTCTCATCTTGGTACTTATCGTAGCCTCGTGAAATTCTTCCCATTTTTTAATAGAGAAGGTAAAAACGATAATGGATTACTTGCACTTGGATTGTTGCTTCCATTTTTTGGGTTTCTTATAATCACTGGACTCATGTTTCTTTTTAAAAGTGAAATCATGAGCTATTACATCGAGAAGAGTCCTTTGTTTGTTGACTATTTCTTGTTTGTTATTCCACTTTCTTTTTTGTTATTGTATGATAATGTGTTTGATAGCTACCTGCAAGCAAGATCAAAAACGGCATTTTCTGTGATGTTAAAAAGCGTATTTAACCGCTTAATGACTACTTTTCTTTTACTTCTCTTTTACCTTGAATGGATAGACTTTTATGGCTTTGTCGTTGGAATAAATCTTACTTACGTAGTTAACATACTAGCTTTTATTATCTATTTAATTTCTCAAGGGGAGTTTAATTTAAAGTTGAAGAGAAATTTTTTTAGAAAATCACTCAGAAAGGTCTATTTCAATTATAGTTCTTTTTCCATTTTGCAAGGAGTGGCAACGGTCCTTGTTAATCGAATTGATATTTTAATGATCGGAGGAGCAATAGGTTTAAGTGCCACAGCAATTTATGGTAATGCAGTCTACTTATCAATGCTATTGATGATACCTGGAAATGCAATCGGTCGTATTTCATTAGCGGTATTATCAAAGTCATGGAAAGAAAAGAAAATGGATGAACTTGAGAAAGTCTATCAAAAGACGGCACTAACACAATATATCTTAAGTGGATCTGTATTTGCACTTATGTGGGCTGCAATTGATAATTTTTATATAATTCAAGGAAAAGTGTATGATCAAGGAAAATGGGTGTTTTTAATTTTAGGACTTTCTAAAATTATAAACCTCATGTTTGGAGCAAACGGACAATTAATTAGTATTTCAAAATATTATCGGTTTGATACCATAACGGGTTTATTATTAGGGGTTTTGACCTATTTTACGAATAGTGTTTTTATTCCAATATGGGGTATAGAAGGTGCTGCCTTTGCTACTGCATTATCCATTGTTTGCTTTAATCTAATTCGATTTAGTTTCGTGTTTATCAAATTAAAAATGCAACCATTTTCAACTAAAACACTTTTAGTTACTGCAATTTTATTAGTTGGTTTTGTATTAGGAGAAATATTACCTGATTTAGCTAACATCTACATAGATTCAATATACAAACTCGCAGTGATTTCATTTGTTCTAAGCGGGAGTTTTTACTTTCTAAAAGTGTCTGATGATATTAACATTTTTGTTAATCAACATATGGCTAAGTTTAGAAATAGTTTAAAGTAAAGGCTCTTTATCGATATCCTCTTCCACTTTCTTAATCGATCCTGCTTGTTGGATACTGGCGTTTAATTCAAAGCCAATGAGTAGAACAAAAGAAATGAAATATATCCATAACATCAGTACGATAATGGTACCAATTGAGCCGTAAATCTTATTGTAATTGGCAAAGTTATCTACGTAAAAACCAAACCCTAGGGAAACAATTAATACAAGAAAGGTGGCAAGTGTAGAGCCTGCCGAGAAAAAGCGCCACTTTCCACTTCGGTCACCACCAAGGTAGTAGACAAAGCTAATTCCAAAGAAACCCAAGGCGGCCATTATAATCCATTTACCTAGGCTAATTAAAAATGAACTAAAACTTCCTTCTTGTATAATGAATCCAATTAAGTATTCCGCAGTGATAATAGCTGCAATAGCAATAACCACCAAAAAGGTTAGAATAAACAAAAGAGCTGCGGATAGCATTTTCTGCTTTAAGAAGTTTCTTTTTATGGTTGTATTGTAACTGTCCTTGAAAGCTTCTAGCATTCCATCAATACCATTTGTTGCTAGGTAAATTGCGAAAATAAAACCAAAAGAAAGCAAACCCCCGTCAGGTTGAGTAACCAGATTTATGACTTCACCTTGAACAAAGGCATAAGCTGTGCTCGGCAATATGTCTTCAAGTATTTCAAGCAATAATTGTCTGAAATTATCTATAGGAATAAATGGAATTAACGTCAGTAGAAAAATGACCGTAGGAAAAATGGCCAAGAAAAACTTGAATGCCATGGAAGAAGCTTTTGTAGCAATTAAGCCTTCTTGAATTCCCTTGATGAAAAACTTAGCAACATAGTAAACAGGAAGTTTGTCGAATCCTGGTAAAACCAACTGTTTCGATATCTCGATGGTTCTAACAACAGGGTAAGAATTCTCTATTCTTTTAATCCAATGATCTATCATTAAATGGCTTTTAAACTCATGTCAAGACTTTTAATTTGATGCGTTAATGCACCTACGCTAATGTAATCAACACCACATTCAGCATATTGTCTAATAGTCTCTTCGGTTATTCCTCCTGATGCTTCAGTTTCAGAGCGGTCACCAATTAAACGAACAGCTGTCTTTAAATCGTCATAGGAAAAGTTGTCAAGCATAATTCGATCCACTTTGGGAGAATTTAAAATTTCATGAACTTCATCCAGATCTCTGGCTTCAATTTCTATTTTTATGTTTAAACCTTGCTCTTTGATGTAAGATTTTGCTTTCTCTATGGCTTTCAAAATACCACCCGCATAATCGATATGATTGTCCTTAATCATAATCATATCATAAAGACCCATTCTATGATTTTGACCACCTCCAAGAAGAACGGCTTGTTTTTCAAACAAGCGAAAGTTAGGAGTTGTTTTTCTCGTATCTAGAATTTGCGTATTCGTCCCAATCAATAATTTCTTTAAATAAGCAGTATGAGTCGCTATTCCACTCATTCGTTGCATAAAATTCAAAGCCAGTCGTTCGGCTTTTAATATTGAACGAGAAGATCCTGAAACTTCAAAGGCAATGTCACCAACTTTTATTGTGTCACCATCTTTCATGTGGCAACTTAGCTTACATGTGGGGTCTACTTGATAAAAAACTTCCTTTGCAACTTCTAGCCCTGCCAATATTCCATTCGATTTAATTAGTAATCGAGCTTTTCCAATGGCATTCTCAGGTATACAACTATTAGCAGAATGATCTCCGTTTCCAATATCTTCTTTTAGAGCAGCAGATATGCTTTCTTTAAATAAGTCCAAATTGTAGATTTTACTTTACTAATTCGATGCGAAGTTCGATAATTTGTAATGAATTAGCTTGCTCTCGATAGAGAATGTAAGTTCGATATTGATGCTCTTTGTTTTTTAATTCTCCAATTTCAAATCGAGACTTTGACTTAGAACCACCTTCATGCTTACGAGTGTATACTAACCCTATATTGGTCTTAAAGAATTCCGTTAAGATTAATAAGGCTTGTTGTTTGCTATAAAGTCCCTTTTTATCAACTAAATGCAAATCAATAGGGTCAGAAAACTCAGAAATCAAAAGATTTGCATCTGCCTTATTAAAAGCGGTTTGGTAAACCCTTTCTTGAGCCATCAACCCAAAGTTTAGAGCAAAAAATAAGAACAGAAGTAATTTTCGCATGGTTAAAAGTACCCATTTGAGAGTTATAAAATAGAAACACTTTACTTTTGAGTGATGAAGATAAGATTACTATTAGTGGGTAAGACCGATCAAAAGGAAATTGCCCTGCTGTTTAATGAATATGAAAATCGACTTTCGCATTATTGTCGATTTGAAGTGAGTACTCTACAAATTAAGAAAAACAAGGCTTCAAAGTCTGTTGAAAATACGATAGAAGAAGAGGGAAAGTTAATTTTGAATGAATTAGATAAGGCAAGTTATTTGTTTTTGTTAGATGAAAAGGGAAAGGATTTTACATCTATATCCTTTTCGGAAGAAATTCAAAAGCAACTTTTAAGCGGTAAACGTGAAATTGTGTTTTGTATTGGCGGTGCTTTTGGCTTTTCGAATTCAGTTTATGAAAGAGCAAATAGCTTAATAGCACTATCTAAAATGACGTTTACTCACCAAATGGTACGATTGATTTTTATTGAACAATTGTATCGTGCTTTTACTATTTTAAAAGGAGAGAAATACCATCATTAATTGGCATTCTGTTGCCATTTCCAAGCGGAAGAAACAATGTCTTTAATTCCAAGTTCAGGTTGCCACTTTAAAACTTTTTTCGCTTTCTCATTATTTGCATAAATAATGGCCACGTCTCCAGCGCGTCTTGGTCCAATTTGGTAGTTTAATTCAACTTGATTCACTTCTTCAAAAGCCTTAACAACTTCTAATGTGGTCGATCCCTTGCCACTGCCTAAATTGATAACATCAAATGCATTGGCTGAGTTTTCAAGATGCTTCAATGCCAAAACATGAGCTCTAGCAATGTCGCTTACATGAATGTAATCTCTGATACAGCTGCCATCTTTTGTATTGTAATTACTTCCAAACACAGTGAAAGTATCTCTAATTCCAATGGCTTGTTGTGCTATTATAGGGACCAAATTATTCGGTCTTTTAGTTTTTGTCTCACCAATTAATCCCGACTCATGTGCACCTGCGGGGTTAAAATACCGCAGAGAAATTGTTTTGTGATTGGGGTTTGCTTTCGAAAAGTCTACCAAAATTTCTTCTCCCATTTTTTTTGTATTTGCATATGGTGATTCAACAGAGCCATAAGGGGTTGCTTCAGTAACTGGTAATACTTCTGGATTCCCATAAACGGAACAAGAACTAGAAAAAATAAATTTAGTTTCTGGAGTTTTTTTAATTGCTTCTAAAAGATTTAGAAGTGCATTTAAGTTGTTGCTATAATACAAGTTTGGATTCTCTACAGATTCGGGAACTGATTTTAAAGCAGCGAAATGTATGATTCCATCAAATTGGTGTTTTTCAAAAAAATTAGCTGTCGATTCAGCGTTTGCTAAGTCCAAATTATAATACTCTACATGATGACCACTTATTTGTTGGATTCTTTGGTAAGTTTCTTCAGAAGAGTTCAAGTAATTATCAACTGAAACGATTTGGTTGAAACCCATTTCTAACAATGCTAAGATTGTATGCGATCCGATATATCCGGCACCTCCTGTAACTAAAACTTTCATGCTTATTTTTGAAATTCAAAAATAGCTTACTTTCAACTTATAAATACAAATGTCAAAAATCAAATTTGCAATCGTTGGTTCAGGTAGAATAGGCAGAAGACATGCTAGTATGGTTAAAATTAATAAAGATGCTGAGCTAGTAGCTATGGTAGATACTGACGAGTCTTTAAAAGTTGATTTGGAATCAGAGTTTTCAGTGCCGTTTTACACAACTACCAAAGAGCTTTATGAAAAACATCCTGAAATTGATGTTGTAAATATCTGTACACCAAATTTTTTGCATGCTCAACAAGCGATAGAAGGCTTAAATATGAATTGTCATGTTGTAGTAGAAAAGCCAATGGCTTTGAACAAAACTGATGCTGAAAAAGTGATTTATACTTCTTTGCAAGTGAATAAGCGTGTATTTTGTGTCATGCAGAACAGATATAGCCCACCAGCCCAATGGTTAAAGCAAGTGGTAGGAAGTAATTTGTTAGGTGATATTTACATGGTGAATATTAATTGTTTTTGGAATAGAGATGCCGGCTACTATAATCATGGTGATGCAAATTACTGGAAAGGAAAACTAGAGCAAGATGGAGGAACATTATTTACTCAATTTAGTCACTTTTTAGATACCATGTATTGGCTTTTTGGTGATATATCGAATATTAAAGCCAGTTTTTATGATTTTAATCACCAAGAAACAACTGAGTTTGAAGACTCAGGAATTGTTCAATTTGATTTTGTAAATGGCGGTGCAGGAAGTATTAACTATTCTACTTCTGTTTACGGACAAAATATGGAAAGTAGTATTTCTATTATTGGAGAAAAAGGAAGTGTAAAAGTAGGGGGACAGTACATGAACGAAATCGTTTATTGTCACATTGAAAACTACCAAAAACCTGAATTGGAAGAAACCCTACCTCCGAATGATTATGGAAAATATAAGGGAAGTGCAGCCAATCATCAATTTGTGATTCAAAATGTGATTGATACTTTAATGAGCAATAAAACTGTTACAACCAATAGCTTGGAAGGCTTGAAAGTGGTTGAAATTATTGAGAATATTTACAAACTAAAAACGAATTAGGGCAATTCAATATTTATGCTTAAAATTGCTGTATTCAATAATTCTATTGAATTCTCTATTCCCTGAGAACCTATTCTTAGAAGAGTACATTTTATTTATCTGAATTTACTTAACCCGATTACTTATTAACTTTTCATGTACGATATTATACAGCTAAACCAGAAGACTGTTGCTGATTTAAAAGAAATAGCTAAAGAGCTTGAAATAAGCAAGTTTCAAAAATTAAAGAAAGAAGATTTAATCTACACCATTTTAGATCACCAAGCTGAACAAGCAGCAGCTAAGAAAAAAGCGCCTGCTCCAAGAAAAAGAGTGGAGAACAAGAAGGTGGAAGGAAAATCGGATAAGCCTCAAAAGAAAGAGGAACAAAAAGAAGAGAAGAAGGTAGCATATCCTAAAAAAGCACCATCTGAACGAACAGTTAGACCTCGACTAAAACAGCAGAAAGAAGAAAATAAACCTTCTGAAGACAAGAAAAAGGAGAGTTTGAGCAATTCAAAGCCTTCTGAGAACGGTGAAAAGGAAAACAACAATCGAAATCCAAGAAGTAACAATCACCGAAGCAACACTAACAATAATTCGAACAACAATAATCAAAATCAAAGGGCTAATAATCAAGAGAGAAAAGAGCCTGCGAAGAAAGAATTTGATTTTGATGGCATTATAACTGGTGAAGGTGTTTTGGAAATGATGCCTGATGGCTACGGCTTCTTAAGGTCATCAGATTATAACTACCTTAATTCGCCTGATGATATTTATGTTTCTCAATCCCAAATTAAATTATTTGGTCTGAAGACTGGTGATACGGTACGTGGTACAGTTCGTCCGCCAAAAGAAGGTGAAAAGTATTTTCCTTTAATTAAAGTAGAAGAAATTAATGGCAGAGATCCGGAATATGTTAGAGATCGTGTACCATTTGATTATTTAACTCCTTTGTTTCCTTATGAGAAATTCAAATTAACAGGACATGAGCAACAATCACTTTCTACCCGAGTAATTGATTTGTTTACTCCAATAGGTAAAGGACAAAGAGGGTTGATTGTTTCGCAACCTAAAACTGGTAAAACCACTTTATTGAAAGAGGTTGCCAATGCAATTGCCGCTAATCATCCTGAAGTTTACTTATTAATTTTATTAATAGATGAACGACCAGAAGAGGTGACAGACATGGCCAGAAGTGTAAATGCTGAGGTTATTGCCTCAACCTTTGATGAGCCTGCTGAGAGACATGTAAAGGTTGCAAATATCGTTTTGGAAAAAGCGAAACGGATGACAGAATGTGGCCACGATGTGGTGATCCTATTAGATTCAATTACACGTCTGGCTCGTGCTTACAATACCGTTTCTCCAGCATCTGGAAAAGTACTTTCAGGTGGAGTTGATGCAAATGCATTACACAAACCAAAAAGATTCTTTGGTGCAGCTCGAAAAATTGAAAATGGTGGCTCCTTAACCATCTTGTCAACTGCTCTTACTGATACAGGTTCAAAAATGGATGAGGTTATTTTTGAAGAATTTAAGGGTACAGGTAATATGGAGCTACAACTTGATCGTAGAATATCAAATCGTAGAATTTATCCTGCTATTGATATTGTTTCATCTTCAACTAGAAAAGAGGATTTATTATTGGGCAAAGAAGTTACACAAAGAATGTGGGTACTTCGAAATCATATTGCTGATATGAACCCAGTTGAAGCTATGGATTTCTTGAAAGATAGAATGCGCAAAACCAAGGACAACGATGAGTTCTTGATATCGATGAATGGCTAAATTCTCGCTATGAAGTCAACAAGTTCAATCGTGGTATGGATGATGGTTATATCCGTGCTTCTAAAAATGATTGTCTTTAGTCAAAATTGGCAGTTTAGCAGTTTTGAGCAGGTTTCAATTTTTGGAAACATCTTCATTCTAATGACTGGTGTTTTTCTGGGAATTCGAAAATACAAGATTGCAAATACACAGAGCGGTTTTCCACAAGACTTTAAAGCAGGAATGAGAATAGCAGGGCTCTACGCCATTGCAATGACAGCTTTTGTATATACTTATTATGCAATCATTGATGCTAGTTACTTTGATTTGAAATTAGAAAGACAAATGAGCTTAGCTGAAGAAAATGGGATGAATTTAGACCAAGCTCGCCAAACAGGGGAAATAGTACTTTCCCCATTTTTTCAAAGCACAGTAACACTTATTGGATTTTTACTACTAGGGAGTTTTTATTCCGGAATATTGAGTTTTTTAATGCGAAAATTTGCTAGGAATTAGTAATTATTTCTTGAGCCCAATCGTTTAGATTCAAGCCGTCAAAGTTTCCTGAAGTCATAAGTAAAACAATGCTATTTATAATTGATTTCTCTTTAAGCCAAGCTTGAACTTGCTTAGAATCACTACTTACTTTCACTTTTGAAGGCAAAAAGGCTTCTTCTACATCTTTTTCTGAAAGCATACTTAAGCCTTTGTGCTCAATGGCATGTGGGTTAAAGTAAACTAGTGCTTCATCGGCGGCAGACATGCTTCCGCTATACTCAGAAAGAAAGGCTTTGTTTAAACTGCTAAACGTATGCAACTCCATAATGGCAATTAACTTCCTATGGCTAAATTGCTTTTTAACGGCCTGTGTTGTTGCTTTAAGTTTTGATGGAGAGTGTGCATAATCTTTATAGACGAGACAATCATTACTTTCAGCAATTAGCTCCAAGCGTTTCGCGGCTCCTTTAAAGGTAGAAATGGATTGATAAAATAAGTCTTCATTAACTCCGGCAGCCATACAAAGCTGTTTCGCAGCTGATAAATTTTGCAAATTATGGTCACCAAAAATAGCAAGCGGAATTTCACTATTGTCGGGGCTTATTAAAACGGTTTTTTCTCCAACTTTTTTGTGTTTATGAGCATTATAGGCGCTGTGATGTATTGGTAGGTTTGAATTCCTTACCAAATCAGACAAATGTTTATCTCCTTCAAAGTAATAGACTTCTGAACCTTGAGGTAGGGATGCTAAATACTGACTAAATTGTTCTAAGTAGTTCTCAAAAGTGGGAAAAACATTGATGTGATCCCAAGCAATACCACTGATTACGGTATGCTGTGGTTTGTACCAAAAAAATTTAGGTCTGCGATCAATAGGAGAGGAGAGGTATTCATCGCCTTCAATGACAATAATTGGGGCATCCGTTAAACGAACCATGGTGTCAAAACCCGCTAATTGTGCCCCTACCATATAATCAAAGTCGAGCTTTGCCTGCTTAAGCACATGCATAACCATAGCTGTAATTGAGGTTTTTCCATGACTTCCGGCGATAACTAATCGTTTCTTGTCTTTCGATTGCTCATAAATATATTCGGGATAAGAGTATATTTTTAAACCTAGTTCTTGAGCTTTTAAAAGTTCAGGGTTATCTGCCTTAGCATGCATTCCTAAGATTACCGCATCTAAATCGGCTTGAATATTTTCTATATTCCAACCCATTTTTTGTGGAAGTAGTCCATGCTTTTCTAAGCGACTTTTAGATGGTTCAAAAATCTCATCATCCGAACCACTGACCTGATACCCTTTTTCATGCAAAGCAATCGCCATGTTATGCATAGCACTTCCTCCAATGGCAATAAAATGAACTTTCATATTCTTTAGTTATTTGTTAGCATAAAACTAAATCAAAAAGCCCGCTCAACTAAATGGGCGGGCTTTACTTTTCAACGTCAAAAGTTGAATAAACTTTATTCTAAAATCAGTTGCTTAAAGGCTTGCTGATTTTTACCAACCACCTTTAAAATATAGTATCCTTTTAGGTTTGTTTCGTTGATTCTAAGTTGTTTACTTCCATTCACTTGATTGGTTTGCACTAACTGACCCTTCAAGTTATACCATGCCAACTCATAAACTTTAAAAGAAGACTTTAGTGTCATATTTCCTTCTGAAGGGTTGGGGTAAATAGTCAATTCTTCATTGGTTTGTACTTTCTCTGACAAAGAAGTAATTAAAGCAGAAACTGGTGTGTAAAGGACATATCCTAAATTAGGATCATCAGTTTTGTGAGAAATGGTGTTTTCCACATCTTGCAAATTTGGATAGTTCCAAATGTTGTTTTGTGCATAAATGGAATCTGGTGTATTGTTAAATATATTGTACAATGAACCTCCATTGCCGTTATTATAAATTTCGTTTAAGCCAACATTATAAGAAGCAGGTCTTAAATCTCCAATATTAGGTTTAGCCGTATTTTGAATGGTTATACCCCATAAGTTGCCGTAAATTTTATTTTCACTAATGATAGGTGTTGTAGAATTGTTACCCATTACATTAATACCACTACCGCCTAAATTGGGGTTGTTTTGAATGTTGTTGTTAGAAATAATATTTCTGCTCACGCTTGCCCAAATGTTAGCGTTTAATAAGGCAATGCCGTAGCGGTTGCTATCGATTACATTCGAGTCAATCACTGCATATACATTCCCAATTGGAAAAATCGCAATTCCACCTGCATTGGTGTACTGACCTTTAATGGTATTGCCTTTAATGATTAATGTATCAGAACCAGTTGTACCAAAGTTGATTTGAGATTTGTTTGCTCCGTTAGCCACATTGGATTCAATGTAGTTATTAATAATTTGAGGAGCAGAAGCAATATTGGCTCCTGAAGAAATAGCAGGTCCTTGATTATCAATAAAGCGGTTATTTCTGATGATTAAGTTAGACCTGAATAAATCAATGGCACCGTCGTTACCGGCTTCATTAAATTGAAATACACAATTTTCTACCGTGAAATTGCTGCTTAGAACATTAAGGCCACCTCCATACTCAAAGGTCGTTTTGTTAAAGTAAGAGTAATCACTTCCGTCAAATCGAATTTGATCATATACCTGAGAAGGGTTTATTGCAGTTAGAATAGCACTGTCTTTTGGATTTGAAATGAAACTTCCTAAAATCTCCAATTCAATATTATTGCCTAATTCAACACGTATGTTAGAATCAATTCGAAGCGTATCTGTTAAAGAAATAACAATGTCTTGTGTAACTTGATAGGTATTGCCAGATTTTGAAACTGCCGTTGAATGATTGGCTAGACTATCAAAATTCCAATTTAAAGAGGTTCCAGCTGTTGTGTATTGAGCTGATAATTGAAAGGAAAATAATATTCCTAAAAGGATAAATATATTACGCATAGGTTAAGTTTTAGGCCTGCAAAAGTAGCCATATCCTTAGTTTCTACCTGCCTTATTTATTTAATTCAACCTCCCAACGGTCGGCTAATTTGCTAGCCTCTGAATTATAGTTTCTTAGCGCTCTTAAGTAGTTTTTGTAGAGCAATAAATAATAGTTGGCTACTTTATTTCTATAGCTTGGGTCATTGGCCATATAGGCAATAAGCTCATCTGTACTTTTTCCTTGAACCCAATCTGCATACCAGGGCTGTGTGTCACGCCAATCTTTTAAATTGCTTGATACATCCTCTTTTAACATATCAACCAAGAGGGTAAACATGGGAATACTCATAGAGTAAAAAAGTTTGGTATCATGAATTAAAGAGTCTTGCGAACTGATTAAATCAGTTTCTAAATCTTTAAGAATTAAATATCCACTTTGAACCGGTTCAAAAGGTTGAAGACTAGAAATTAGGTAAGCACATTCATTACAGTTTTTAAAATCATCTATATCCATCGTGTCCGCCAAAATTGAAAGGAATATTTCTTCACGAGGTTCAATGGTTTTTAAAATTGCATTTAATTGAGTCGTATCCGCTCTTAAGTCTTTAATTACTTGAATGGTAGTTCGTTCTATGTGTTTTTGCTCTTGCGATTCTGTATACTTTCCCTTGATATACATGGCTATCAAAATCCCAATCACTACAAGAATTATTTCACCAAAGGCATATTTGAAATAATTTTTCATGCTTTTGCTTTTTAATAACAGATTACGTTGCTTTTTTAGAAGTGGACTCACGGCTTAAGCAACTGAACTTGATTTGTCTTTTGATTTGGTAAAAAACAAAACCAAAGCAGCGAGTACAATAAATAGCATTAAGAAATAGATGCCCGTTTCTCTGAGCCAGTCAACTGTTGCATTAACATTTTCTTTGGCCCATAAGTAATAGAAAATGGCAAGTATTACTCCAATAATACTACTGATGATGTAATTATTTCTCACTTTGAGAGATTGTATATTTCGAAGAAGTGCTGAGCTTGCAAAGGCTACAATAAGCACAACAACTAAAGTGCTAATAAAACTTAGCTTGTCGGCACTTATACTAATGGTTGAAATACCGAGTATAAGAATTTGAGAAATAATGATAGTTAAAAGAGCTGCTAATCGCATAATTGATTTTTATGCCTAAGGTAATCGGAATTATTCAATTAAGCTTTGATTGGAATGTTTTAATTTAAGGTGGAAAGGTGTCTTAATTGACCATCAATTGTGTAAGCATATTGATTTAATTCATCCTTTCCTACAACAATTATTCGGTCATTTAAAGGAATTATATCAATTGCTTCTACGTTTTTCAGCCATGTTTTTTGAGTTAACTGAATGTTGGAAATCCGATTGTTTTGATAATTTTTTTGGAAATTATACACTTTTAAGCCCATATTCCCTTCGCAGATAAACAAAAGAGAATCCTTAACTCCCAAACCATGAGGAGAACTCATACCAAAGGAACGAATTAATTGAGGTTGGTCAATTTGTTGAATATTCAAAACGTCTAACTGATTGGTTGTTCCTGTGCAAAAGTTATTGGTATTGCTTCTGAGCGTAACAAATGCCAAACTATCACTCACATAAACTGGGTCGCAAGAGCGAACATGAGTAAATTGAGAAAGATAAGAAGGACTAGAGGGATTGGTAATGTCATAGATAAATATACCATCCGTTGAGCCTAAAAACAAATGATCTCCAAAGGGGAAAATCGTTTCTACCTCTGTAAAAAAGTTGATAGCTTGTTGATTCACTTTTTGAACATTTGAACCATTAATGATACTAAAGGTGTGTAAGTTAGATCGATCAACCGCATACAAATGCGAATGAGCTATGGTAAAACGAGCCATTGAACCTGCCGTTCCTGTTTGATTGCCTGTATTGGCCAACTCAAAGGTTGTTCCTGAATCATCATCATAGGTTGTAAATGGCCAATTACTTACCTCTTGTTCATAAGTGATGGTCGTGTCTTTATATCCAATAATTCTACCAACAGAAGGATGATATTGCGGAAAAACATTGTCTAAACGCTGCATCAATTGAATTTGATGAATATTGCTAATATCTAGGCTCAATAAATCGTCATATGAATCAGCATACAACACATTCTTTTGAATGGCCATATCCATATTGCCTGGAATGTTTATAAAGGAAAGTGGCACAGGATTTAAAGTGTCTGAATTGTCGTAAATGTGAATTCCTACGCCTCTTTCATTAATCAGTAAGTAGGTTTGATACACATAAGTATTTCCAAAACCGTTTCGTTGGTGTGGCGCTTCTTGCCTTAGGCCTGCCTCTGCTTCCGCTTCCGTTGATTTTTGATAAATGGGAATTTGATAAGTTTCCTTTATAATTTTGGTTTTCGTACAAGCCGAAAGTAGTATTCCCAAAGAAAACAAGGCAAACAAAACATTTTTCATAATGTGGAGATTGAAGTGTTAAATTAACTCCAAATGGTTGGTTTACCGAAAGCTATGTATTATTCTTAATAGAAATTTAATATCAACTCTTTAGTTCTTTTTTAATATATTCCATCAATTGGTCTTTCTTATTAAGCTTTACAATTTTGTTCAAGCTTTTGTCATTTCCGATTAGGCTCTTATGTTGCTCATAATAATTTGCAACCGCTTCTAAACCGGCATAACTGCCTTCTTCAATACTTAATTTCCCTTCTTGTTTCAATGATTTTTGCGTCCATCCGTACATAAAGTAAATCAACATTTCAGGTTTCGATTCTATAAATGGAAGAACTCCTGCATGTAGTTCAATAGTAACAGCGGCGCTTCCTTCAATCCACTTGATGAAAAATTCTCCAAACTGATTTCGCTTTTCAACTTCTTTGTTTAAGGGAGTCTTCAAAACCCATTCAATACCTTTTAAAATATCTTCATGGTATTTTTCATAGTCTTCGGCCACTTCTAACTGGGGAGCTTGTGGAATAACAAAATTTTGAGCTTGAATAAAGTTTGAACCCAAAAGAAGTGTTAACGCGATTAGATAGGTTTTCATGAGCTTAACTTTTAATTAATAAATTATTTTGCTGATAGATTTTTACAGCTTTTTCAATCATTTGATTCAGGTTTTCAATCATTTCTTCATCTAAAAATTTGATGTGAAAACAAGACTTGCCTTTCAATGCTTTTTTTAAATTTTCCGGTAATTCACCCATTTCATCGGTATGGGTATAAATGGGGAAAAAGTACAAACGAACATCCTTGGGTTTAGGAATCACTGAGCCAAAGTAGAAGCCATCTACTTTTTGCTTGCCTTGCATAGCGGGAATAGTGCCGCAAACTTCAAACTGTTCAAAGCGATCGGCTTTTACCTGAAATAAATCAATGTGCTTTTTTAAGAGAGAAACTAAAGTGTTTCTTATTTCAGTGATGTCTTTAGTCATGATTTACTGAGCCTTTAAGCCTTGCAATATAGTATTATGAATTTATCTAACTGTATATCTTAATCAATTATGCTATACATCTTAACCATGTTTAATAATCACATTGGCTTTCTTTTGTCCATGATCAATATAGTCATGAGCTTCTGCTAACTTTTCAAGCGGGAATTGTCTGTCGATGATAGTTTCAAGCTTTTTCGCTTCATTTATATCTAGAAGTTCTTGTAAAAGTGTTTTAAGAGTTTCTGCTGAATTACTACCAGTTGCTTCAAAAATGGCTTTTTTCTTCCCGCAAATGGATGTTTTAATCATAGCTAGTAAAGTAGATATTGAAAGGACAGGTGAGAGGTACTTCCCGTTTTTATTCAATACCTGCTTTGCTTTATTAAAACTGCTTTTACCTACGGTGTCGAATATAAAATCAATTCTTTCTGAACTATTCGTAAAGTCCGCTTTTTGGTAGTCTATTAAATGTTTGGCTCCTAAAAGTGTAACCATTGGGAAGTTTTTAGCACTGCAAACAGCGGTTACTTCGGCACCTAAATGTTTGGCAATTTGAATAGCTGCGGTGCCCAAAGAACCTGCCGCTCCATTAATAAGAACCTTTTGATTAGGTTGAAGCTTAGCTATCCTTTTTAAGAAATTCCATGAGGTTAAATGACCATCAGCCCATGAAGCCATTTCAGTAAAATCCATGTGGTCGGGCATTTTTAAGACAATTCCATTTTCTGAAATGCTAATGTATTCTGCATTAGCACTAAAACTAAAGGCTGTTTCTCCAAACACACGGTCGCCTACTTTAAATTGGCTTGTTCCTTCACCTAAAGCTTCTACTGTTCCTGCGAAACCAGTACCCGGAATCGGTTTCTTGGGTTTTAGTAAACCTAAAAACAAACGACCAAAATAGGGTTTCCCAGTACGAATCATGGTGTCTGCCCGTGTTGCAGCCGAAGTATTTACACGAACTAGAATTTCATTTTCTTTGGGTGTTACTTTCTCTATTTCTTGGTAACTAAATACAAAGGAGTCTCCATATCCGCTGGCTACAATTGCTTTCATTTTCTCTTTTGTCATAGTGGTGTGTTTAATTTGACGATGCAAAGAGAGCAAGAAGAAGGAAAGCCGAGGTTCGGAAAAACAGTTTAGATGTTCGGTTTTATAAATCCGAACTTGATTGTTTAAGCTGACTTAAAAAAGTTTTGGGTGTAATCCCTTCCATTTTTTTAAAAAAGGTATTGAACACACTTTTAGAATTAAAACCACTTTCAAAAGCCAATCCGATAATTGAGATGTGTGCATTTTCTGACTTAACGGCAATTTGCTTGAAATGCGCGATGCGATAGATATTGATGAATTCATTGAAATTTTTGCCCATTTTCTCGTTCAACAACCAAGAAAGCTGATTAGGATGTAGTCCAATTTCTTGAGCCAAAAGGCGTAAACTCAATTGTGGATTTAAATAGGATTGCTCTTCTGATAAATGATGCTGTAATTTTTCAATTGCTTCAGTAGCCTCAGCAGCTTGAAGCTCCGATGATTTTTTTTGAACTTTTTGCGGTTCTGAAACTGCTAAGCTAAAAATCCTTTTATGCAAAGCAGTAAATTGGGCTGAATTTCTAGCTTCCTTTGCGAGTGGATCGCCAAAATGTAGCATTACAATTGAAGATTGATGTGTAAAAATTCGTTCAGCTACTTTAAAAGCTTCTTCTAATTTACCTTGTCTGACAAGCAATAAATAGAGGTAGGAATCTGCTTGCTTGGAGGTTTGCTTAGAAGCATTGGTCCTTACTTTTTCAAAAGTAGATTGAAAATACTCATCTTTCGTTTCTAGTTTCAAAAGCGCTTCCATACCCAATCGTTCATCGGGAATCAACATCATTTTAGGGATACTATTCAAATAATTTTGAAGCTCATCAAATTCTTTACGTAAAATCAGAATGTAGAGATAGATGGTAATTGCCGGGATGTTGCTTGAGTTATCTGCTAAAAGCGCTTGCATGATTTGCTTAGCAGCTTCATAGTTTTCAGTGCGGTAATGATAATATCCTTCATAAAAACTAGTCTCCGCCCCTAATGGATCTATAGATTTGGCATAGAATAAATGCTCCTTGGCCTTATCAACTTGATCATTGAGTAAGTATAAGAAAATCAGAAACCGTTGACTATCAACGTAAGTAGGCTTTGTTTGAATACTTTTTAAACTATATTGAAAAGCTTTGGCATAATTGGCTTCTCTAAAAAAGGCATCGTTGGCCAATAAGTAATTCAATTCTGCGCTATTGGGATCAAGCTGTTTGGCTTGCTGCAAATAGGAATCACTTTTTTGCAAAGCTTCTTCTACGGGTGCAAAAGCCGTTACCGCCATAAAACTATAAGCATCAGCTAGTGCAATGTGCGCTTGTAAAAGATTGGGGTCTAACTTGAGGGCTTGCTCCAGCTCTTCAATGGCCTGACTTACGTCTTGTGGATTCCATTTATTAAATAGTTTTTGTCCAATTAAGTATTTTTCATAGGCGGCAAGAGTAGGAGTAGGGGCACTAACTAAACTTTCCGCCAATTCTAAATGACCGGCATGTTCACGCAATTTTTCAGCTACTTTAAGGCAAATTTCATCTTCTACTTCAAAAATCTGACTTAGGTCTCTTTTCCACGATTGCGACCATAAACTAAAGTCGCTTTCGGCATCAACTAGATTTACATTTACCTTCAGTTGCTTATCTGCAATTCGAATACTGCCCTCTAAAACATGACTTACTTGTAGTTTTTGAGCAATTTCAGTTAAGCTTAAAGTTTTGTCTTTAAAGTAAAAAGTAGATGTTTTTGAAATTACTTTGAGTCGATTGATACTGGAAAGTGCTTGAATGATAGAATCGGTTATCCCATCACAGAAGTATTCGTAATCCTCATTTGGGCTGAGGTTTTTAAATGGTAATGCTACGATAGAAAGAGAAGCAGACATTTCTTGAATTGGGGTAATTTGAATGCCTAAAAATAGAAATTAAGTTTAGCTTAGTAAGCTTGAAAAAGTATTTCAACATAAAATAGGCGACCAAAGGCCGCCTATGCTCAGATTTTACAACTAAATAAAACACTGATCTTAAAGAATTAATTGTTTACTAGAGTTCTTCCAACACGATGTAAAGAAAGTGGATAAGTACAAACTGTGAAATACTCATAAACCAGTATTTTTCGTTTTATTTTAGCCTGTTATAGGCTTTGCTCGGCTAGCTAATGAATTGATTGAACTTGAAGCAATTGAGTTATTTAGGTTTGTTTTCAGCGCGGTTCGACCAAATGGTGAGGTATTGACCGGTAGCCATTTTTTGTGCAATGCTCTTGGCTTTTTGAGCCATTTCTCCTTCGTAAAGTTCATCAATGGTTTCTAGCCAAAGCTGAAGCCAAAGTCCAAAATGTTTTTGACTAATTTGATGGTTCATTTGCCGATCTACTTTAATGTGCTTGGCAGAAGGACTTCCTCTAAATTTAGATACCCCAAAAAGATTACTCTCCCAAAAGTCTGTGAGTTTTTCCAAATGAGATGGCCATTCATCTGCTGCAATATGATGATTGAAAATAGGTCCTAAAACAGGGTGTATTCTCACTTTGGCATAAAAACAATGAACCAATTGGCTGATGTCTTCTCGGTTTTGAATACTTGGCATTTCGTTTCGTAATAAAGTATGTTAAGGATAATTAAATAAAGCTAGTTGCTTTTGGTTTAGTAATTTGTTAGCGGGTCGTTTTTATTTTTTGTTTTTTATTCTTTTAAGATAAATAGTGGATTTATCAGATGTAATAATAAGTTGACTTTGGTTTAACTTATAAGACCCTCTATAATCTATAAAATTTGCAATCGAGTCATTTCGTCCATCGCAGCAGACTTTAGTACATCCACCACTATATTGAATTTGGTTATTGTCAATTGTTAAATTGAATGCACCACATGTATTAACTTCTAGATTATATGCGATTTTATTTTCCGTCATTTCAAGAATGTAATCTCTTTTTTGTGGCCTCATGGTTCCATTTTCAGTTTGAATCTTAACTAGCTTCCAAAGTCCATATACTTTTTCATTAGCTTCTTGAAGTCCAAGCGAAAATAGCATTGAAAAGAAAATAATAAGTATTCGCATTATTTTTAAGTATTGCAGAGAATGACCGCCAACGGTTTCGGGTATGAAACGTAGGGCATTTCGAAGCACTTAAATGTCCGCCCGAAACGGAGCCTGCTAAGTGCCGAAAACTTGCGGAAAGCACTGTCCGCCCTATGTTTTATACCCATTGTTGTGCTTAGTTATTTTTCTCAAAATGATGATGAATTTTTATCCAAAATGCAAAACTCAACCACTGAAGTCTATAGACCCCTTTCACACCGCGCTTGGAAAGAATTATATTTCTGTCCCTAAGAGCTTTGATGCCGTTATTTAAATCAGTTCCTGAGCCCGTAAATTTCGATCTAATGTCAGATTTTTTCATCCATTCATTCCAATTCTCAGCCATAATTGATAGTATTTGGCGATATGAGTCAACTTTAATTTTCTCGTAAAAAAGATCAACATAATATCTTTTGCCAATTAAATCTAAGGCACCACCTTGCCTGTTCATACTATCACTAACCTGTTCAACTTCAACATTTGGATCTTCAATATCGCTTATAATTGAATGTGCAAGTTGCTGAATGTAATGTGGGTATCCTTCACTATAACCAACGAATAAATCCTTGGCGTCTTTGGTGAATGTAACTTTTACTCCACTCTTCTCTTCAATAACTTCTAGCCCTTTGTTTAAAACGGTTAATGATTGTTCTCTATCTAGCGGACCTAATTCTTTTTCCTCAAAAAGTCTTGGTGATGATTCATGACTTTTCCGCAGTACTTCAGCTGTAGTAGGTAGCCCGCTCATAATAATCATTAGATTATGACATCCCTCAAACGTCAATGATTCAGTCAACTGCTTTAGAAAAGAACCTAGGCTTAAATCTTTGCAAGCTGTATCAGCTTCATCAATTATTAAAACAATCCCATCCTTGTTTATTTTTTCATCATTTCTGATTTTCTCAATAGAATCAATTAGGGAATAGGTAAAATCATCGAGAATTTGTTGAACACTTAATTTCTCATCTTTTTTGATTTTAAGCCCCTTCACTTCCAATCGCTGAGTAAAATCCCAAATGTCGTCCAAAACCTTTCGAGTTCTATCTAATTTGTGTAACTCCCTTTTCAGTTGGCTTTGAAATCTTATTATAAAATCAGCTAAGTTTGTTTTATCATTTAAGTTTATTGTTACCGTTAAGAAGTTGTGAGTTTTATCAAATGTTAATTCACCTACTGCTAATTGCTTGGCTAATAGAAGTAATGATGTTTTCCCGATTCCTCTTTCTCCTGTGAACAATAAATTTAATGGGTTTTCTTCTTTAAGCTGATTGAGGGCGTCATCAATTTTCTTAATTTCAGCTTTACGTCCAACAAATAGCCCCCTGTAAACTGGGTATCCAGGCTTAAATGGGTTAAAATATTTACTCATAGTTTTTCTTCAATTAAGCACAACGTTGAGTATATGAAGCGTAGCCTGCCGTTAGGCGGCTATGATTTCATATACAGTGTTAGTAGCTTTTTTTTATTACTTCAATTTCTGTACCGTTCAAGTTTTGGTTCTTCAATTCTTCAATTTCTAATTCTTCTAATTTTGGAACAACCAATCCAACGTGGGCCATTCGTTCTCGGATTTTGTCTACCATTTCAACGCCTATTATTTCATATAATTTATCTCCAACTTTCAGACTGTCTCCGACTGATATTCTTCCTTCTCGAATATCTCCGCATATTACAAAGCCGCGATTAGTTATTTTAAAAGTGTCAATGACTTGAAATTTCGGTTTGGAAGCATTTGTTTTAAATAGCTTTTCAAAATCCGATTCAGCAACTTCTTGACCATAGCAATAATTCCCCTTAAATTTTAATCCTTCAGTTTTTGCCCAATCGAATTGAGAAGATTCAACCGCTAAGTTCATAAACTCAGAATTTGTTAAGTCTGAATATCTAAAGTCCGAAGTTTTAATATTTCCATTTATGAATTGAGAATTTGAAAGATCAGAATATTTGAAATCAGCTGCTATAAAACATTCTTCAAACGAGATACCATTCAGATCCTGATTGCTAAAATCACCTTCAATATCAAGCCCCTTAAAACATCTTTGTCCGTTTTTGTAAAGCTTTAATATTTCTAACGTTGAAGTTTGATTTTCCATTTAGTCTAATTGCTACTAACGTTCTCGGCTATGAGTAGTTGCGTGGTTTAGCACTTAACTTTGCAAGTACACACCAAACTGAAAATCCGCTAGGATTTTCAGAAGTAGGCGAGAACAAGCAATTACTTATAGCCATTGTTAGCCACTGGTTTTTAATTTTCAATCAAATGTTCAATATCCTGTCCTGAATATAGATATGAGAGTCCATTTCCGTCTCCGCCTGTCGATTCAGAATCCGCAATTGTTATTTTTAGTTTTTCAAACAAATAATTTCCTTGCTCAATTTCTTTAAAATGATATCCTTTTAATTTCAGATGGTTTAAGTAAATGTCAATATCCTTTCCAAATTCCATTTCGGTATTGTCAATCCAAATTTTTATTCCCCAATGAACCTCTAATTCGTTCAGAAGATTGTCCTTGTCATAACTTAAAAAAAAATAATTTTTCATTCCGTTTATGTCTTGATAAATATCTCTTTTTTGGTCAATGTCGTGACTTGTATCTCCGTCAAAGAATTGAGACATTTCAATCACTCTATCATCTTCTTTGTGCTGATTTTTTAGTTTCTGTCTAACCAATTTTCTGTCATCAGTCCAACAGAAAGTATCAGAGTTTAATTTAAATCCTTCGTTTGGTATTATCTCTATTATCATTTTTGGTCAACTTGTGGCTAACAAGTATATATATCGCACTAGTGCAACATATATCTTTTATAGGTTGAATATATGTTTTTAGGATTAATGTTTTTTATATCAGCGTTATACCCGTTTTTAAACGACAAATAAGCGTTTACTATCGCGTATATGTTGCACTTTGGGTTCATCGGTTTTGCCATTCTTTTTCCGCCAACAAGATAGTGTTTTTACCCTAAAAAAAAACTAGTACATGCGTTTGGTGCTTGCTCTGTAAAAAGAAGAGAATAATTAAGTGTATTTAAAAAATAGGGTAGGCGTACTTATCGCTCCTATAAATAATTATGAGTTTCAAAGTAATATTTAAGCATCTTCCTTTCCATACTTTTCTTCCATAAACTGTAAAGAAGCTTTCATTAGTTCAAGCAAAACCGTTTGGTCAACATCTTCTAGCCTTTTGATATACAAACAAGCTTTCCCAGTTTTGTACTTGCCCAACTGTTTCATCAGTGTATCATAGCGGCTAAAGCCAGCCATTATGTATAAGGTTAAAGCCGTTTTTCGCGGAGAAAAGCCAATGCGCATAAAGTTACCTTCTCGGCCACTTGCATATTTGTAATGGTAGGTGCCAAAACCAACAATGCTAGGCCCCCACATTTTAGCTTCTTTGCCACTAACTTCAGCCATTAAGCGCAATACCTCAAAAGCATCTTTTCGCTTTTGTTCGTCTTCTACTGCATTTAAGAAATCTTCTACTGAAGCGTCTGTTTTTTGTGTTTTATTGGCCATAGCTTACTTTTTTAATACATCTCTCAATGCTTCCTTTTTCTGAAACATGGCAGCAGCAAAAGGGCAAAGCGGTAGTACTTCTATTTTTTTGTTTCGGGCTTCTTGCACCAAGGCATCAAGTAATTTTTCTCCCACACTTTGTCCACGGTATTGGGGCTCAACACCGGTATGATCTATAATCCATCTACCTTTACTAATCGAATACGTCATTTCGCCCATCTTTTGCTCTTGGTCCAACGCTACAAAGGCGCCTTCATTTTCGTTTTCTTTTTGTACAATTTCCATCTTTGTTTTTAGTTTAAGCGTGCCGGACAAATCAATTGAAACTCAGGGATGGGTGCTTCAAACAGTTTTTCCGTTTCTACATTACGCATCAAATAGCTTCCCCACATCATTCCCATATCAGTTCGTAACTCACAGTAAGATTCATATTCAAATGTTTCTCCGGGTTTAATAATTGGTTGTTCACCAATTACTCCTTCACCGGCCACTTCTTTTACTTGTCCGTTTGAGTCAAAAATGTACCAATGCCTCGTTAGCAATTTAATGGCTTCAGCATTTTGGTTTTCAATTTTGATTTGATAACTAAACAAAAAGCGGTTGTGTTCCGGTTTAGAATACTCTTGAATATAATTGCTTATGATTTCTATATTAACTGCATGAGTAAGTTTAGCTGCCATTCCTAGAGGTTTAGTTGTTGCTATTGGAATTAATTTGGGCAAACCCAATGATTCGATCATAAATCTCGCCCCTTTTTCGGTGATAAACGAATATGGTGTAATCATTTTCAGTTTCTGAGTGGGTTCCTTCTAAAACACTGATGTCTGCTTTATTCGCATTTTTGGGTAAAAAGGCATATAAATAATTATAGTAGCCTTGTTTTAAAACAGTTTTTAAGCGGTATTCTTTTTCTATAGCCACATATTCCATCTTAAATTCTGGTTTGAATTGCCAATCGCTTAACTCTCCAAAAATGTAAACATCGCCTTGGAGTAATGGTGTATCTCTTTGCAAACTAAAATGAGCTACCATATAATCGGCCTCCCGATTAGAATTGGAACTGCCATCTCGCTTAACAAGTCGTAAACCGTTAATGTCGTTTTGAAAATAATAGCGCTTAAAAGAACGGGGCTCTTCACGCAGCACCCAAACATGGTATTTGCCATTTTCGATTTGAATTCCATCTGTATTTAAAGACTGATACAGAAAGTCTTTGGTTTCAAAGAATCGAAATTCATTTCCTCCGTCAAATAGGTTTTTGTCCTCATAATTATACACCAATTCTTCACCTCTTACAAAAAGCGGTTTTAAGTTATGAATGGCATTATCCCAACGGCGGTTTTGCATAATAAATACACTAATGTCGCTGTACGGATCTTGAACTTGATAGCTACCCAATTGAATGTTGAAGTCCACTTCTTGCTTAAAATCTCGATAGCGCGCCAAGGTGGCCATTTTAACTGATGCATTAATACTTACACTCTTTTCTACCACAAAAAATCGTTTGGTTAAGAGCAAATCTTCAGGGTCGTTGTTGGCATATACTTTAATAATGTAGTTCCCTGACTTTAAAAAATTGACTTGTTCGTTGGGAAAGGCCATTTTGTAATGGATATAAGGAAATAAGGTATTGAAGGAATATTCGTAATCTTCAATAAATCCTTGAAAAAATCCTGAAATGTATTCTTGGGCATTTAAATTAGAAGGTTGCCAATTGGCGTTGCAATGAATAAACTCATAAGTATAGGTATGAAACTCTTGGGTTAAATCGTCAAAATGCAGCTCCAATTGCTTACTGTCGTTTAAAAATAAAACTGGATAAGAAAGTGGAGCGTCTTTCACGTAAAGCTGAACGGTTTTAATATTCTCTTTATAGGTGTAATCCTCATACCTCAAAAAATTCTCTTTCGAATAGTCTAAATTTTCATCTTGCGCTTGCCCAAATGCGGAAAATTGAAAAAGGCCAAGAAAAAGGGTCAATAAAAGTAAAGTTCTCGAACAGAGTAGGTTTGGAAGTTTGATTTTCGACATGGAATTAATTCTTAAAAAGCTAAATTAAGTAAAGGAGCAACTAAAGTTTTAAAATTAAAGTTAAAGCCAATCTGTAAGCTTAAACCATTGCGTTAAAATCTTGTTAATTAAAAGTTCAAATTTCCTTGCAAAAGAATGTTAATAACTATGAGAAGTGTTATTTTTGCGGCCAAATTCGAATAGATAAGAAGAACTATGTCTAAAGTGTTAAAACTTAGAAGAGGTGTAGATATTAAGTTAGTCGGTGAAGCTGAAAAGATTTTGACCGATGCTCCTCGACCTAAAACCGTAGCCATAAAGCCAACCGATTTTCATGGTATTAAGCCAAAAGTGGTTGTAAAGGTAGGTGATGAAGTCAAAGCGGGTACTACCCTCATGTTTGATAGAGATAATGAACAAGTAAAATTTACGGCTCCTGTAAGTGGCGAAATCGTTGAGGTTAAGCGAGGAGACAAGCGTAAATTGTTGGAAATTATCATTTTGGCAGACAGCGAAACTGCCTATGAAGATTTTAAATCAGCTGACCCAAACGCCTTAGGAAGAGAAGAGATTGTTGAGAAATTGACCTCTGCAGGTTTGTGGCCATTCATCAAGCAAAGACCTTATGATGTAATTGCCAAGACAACAGATACGCCAAAATCAATTTTTATTTCTGCTTTTGAATCAGCGCCATTAGCTCCAGACAACGACTTTATTTTGCATGGTCAGAATAAGACCTTTCAAACGGGAATTGATGCCCTTGCTAAATTGACTGAAGGAAAGGTTCACTTAACCACCAATGGCGCTGCCAAGGCTGATGATGTTTTTACTCAAGCTAAAAATGTAGTTCATCATCAAATTTCAGGTCCGCATCCAGCAGGAAATGTGGGAGTTCAAATTCACCATTTTGATGCAGTTGGATCAGGTGAAGTTGTTTGGACCTTAAAACCACAAGATGTTTTAGCCATTGGAAAACTTTTTGAGACTGGAAAATTCGATGCAAGTCGTGTTATTTCTTTGTCGGGTTCTAAAGCCAATGACCGAAAATATTACCGCACCATTTTAGGAACTTCTACCAAAGAGTTGTTTGAAAAACATGCTACGGCCGAAGGAACTCGTTTTATTAGTGGTAATATTTTAACTGGTGAAAAAATTGATGCGGATGGTTATTTAGGTTTCTACGATTACGAATTAGTAGCGATGCCTGAAGGTGGAGAGTCTGAAATGTTTGGTTGGATTTTACCAAGCACCAATAAATTTAGTATTTCTAGAACCTTGCCTGCATGGTTAATGCCTGGTAAGAAGTACGATTTAACCGCAAATAAACACGGCGAAGAAAGACCGTTTGTAGTTACTGAAGAGTACGAGAAAGTTTTCCCATTTGATATTTATCCAGTTCAATTATTAAAAGCCATCATGGTAGAAGATATTGAATTGATGGAAGGCTTAGGGATTTATGAAGTGGCACCTGAAGATTTTGCCCTTTGTGAAACTGTTTGTACTTCAAAAATTCGTTCACAATCGATTGTTCGTGAAGGCTTGTTGAAGCTTCGTGAAGAAATGAGTTAAAAAATAATTTATCATTCTAATGAGTAATTCAATTCATAATTTTTTAGAGGAGAAAGTCAAGCCAACCTTCGATAAAGGAGGGAAGTTGGAGAAATATTATCCAGCTTATGATGCTTTAGAGACTTTTTTATTCGTTCCAGGTCATACAACTGGAAAAGTAGGTTCGCACATTCGCGATGGTATTGATATGAAACGTACCATGATTATGGTGGTTTTGGCTTTAGTACCTGCTTTACTTTTCGGCATTTGGAACACCGGTCATCAATACTATTTGGCTTTAGGTGAGCAAGCTGATCTTTGGACAAAAGTTATTTACGGAGCAATTAAAGTGCTTCCAATTGTTGTGGTTTCTTATGCTGCAGGATTGGGGGTAGAATTCATTTTTGCCATTATTAATAAGCATCAAGTAAATGAAGGATTCCTTGTATCAGGGATGCTTATTCCTCTTTGTTTGCCAGTTGAAATTCCGTTATGGATGGTAGCTGCAGCAACTATTTTTGCCGTAGTTATTGGTAAAGAAGTTTTTGGTGGAACAGGAATGAATATTTTAAACGTTGCCTTAACCGCAAGAGCTTTCCTATTCTTTGCTTATCCAACATGGATGTCGGGTGACAAGGTTTGGATTGGCGATATGACTGATGAAGCGGTAGCTTACGCAGATGGTTCAACTGGAGCAACATTGTTAGCTCAAGCCACTGAAAAATCTTCTGGTTTTGTAGATGCAGCAGGTGCACAATATGGCGATACCTTTTGGAATGCCTTTATGGGTATGATTCCAGGTTCTATTGGTGAAACTTCAGCTTTAGCTATTTTAATAGGAGCGGCTATTTTAATCATTACAGGAATTGGAAGCTGGAAAATCATGCTTTCAGGTGTGATTGGAGCTTATGTGATGGGATTGATTTTTAATGCATTTGCAGTGAATCCTTTTATGGAAGTCCCTGCACATTATCACCTTGTAATGGGTGGATTTGCCTTTGGAATTGTGTTTATGGCAACTGACCCAGTTACTGCTGCACAAACTTCTACAGGTAAGTATATATATGGATTCTTAATCGGATTCTTGGGAATCATGATTCGAGTTTTCAACCCTGCCTATCCTGAGGGAGTTATGCTAGCTATCTTATTTATGAATGTAATGGCTCCATTGATTGACCATTATGTAGTTCAAGCAAACATTAACCGAAGAAAGAAAAGAACTGTTGCAGTAGCAGCTTAAAAGTATATTAAAATGGACGTTAATAAGAATTCATACACATTTACATTCTCAGCCATCTTGGTGATTGTAGTTGCAGGATTATTAGCTTTTGTATCAGAAAGCTTAAAACCCATGCAAAAAGAGAATGTTAGAATCGAAAAGATGCAAAACATCTTAGCTTCGGTAAAAGAAGAAACGACAAAGGAAAATGCAAGTGAGTTGTTTGACAAGTACATTGTGAAACAAGTTATGCTTAACTATCAAGGGGAAGTGGTTGCTGACAGCAAGCTAAGCCCGTTTGAAGTAGATGCGGTTCAAGAGTACAAGAGTTTAAGCATTGAAGAAAGAAATTATCCCTTGTTTATTTTCGAGAAAGATGGGGTTAAAAAGTTTATCGTGCCTATGGCTGGAAGTGGATTATGGGGACCAATTTGGGGTTATGTAGCTTTAGATAATGACATGACAACCGTTTTTGGTTCAACTTTCGATCACAAAGGAGAAACACCAGGTTTAGGAGCTGAGATTAAGGAAGAAGCTTTCCAAGAGAAATTCATTGGTAAAACCATTTTTGATGAGCAAATGAAATACGAGCCAATCGAAGTTGTAAAAGGTGGCGTAGACATGAGCAGTGAAATGCACAAAGTAGACGGTATTTCTGGTGGAACCATTACTTCGAAAGGAGTAGGAGAAATGCTCGAAAGAACATTAAAAATATATGTTCCTTACTTTAAAGGAACTCAACAAGCATCACTTTAATTATATAGTATCATGAGTGAAACAGCAGAAGCACAAGTAGTAGAAAAAGCGCCTAAAGAGCCTTTATTCTCTTCGAAAAACAAAAAACTACTTTCTGATCCTTTAAATGATGATAACCCAATTACCATTCAAGTATTGGGGATTTGTTCAGCATTGGCAATTACGGTTCAGGTTAAGCAAGCCTTTGTAATGTCATTGTCAGTAATGGCCGTAATGATAGGCGCAAACTTAATCGTGTCTTGGATGAGAAATTTAATTCCAAGTCGTGTTCGTATTATCGTTCAATTAGTAATTGTAGCGGCTTTGGTAATCTTGGTAGACCAAATTTTGAAAGCCTTTGTTTACGATGTCAGCAAGCAATTGTCGGTATTTGTGGGATTAATTATCACCAACTGTATCATTATGGGACGTCTTGAAGCCTTTGCTTTGGGAAATAAAGCATGGCCTTCATTCCTTGATGCAATTGGTAATGCTGCAGGTTACGGTTGGATATTAATTGCTGTAGCGGTAATTAGAGAATTATTAGGTTCAGGAAAACTTTGGGGATTTCAAGTAATTCCAGATGCCTTTTATGAGTTAGGCTATTTTAATAATGGACTGATGATTTTACCTCCTATGGCCCTAATTACTGTTGGAATTATCATTTGGGTTCAACGTTCAAGAAACACTCACTTAATTGAAGATTAAAAGTAAAAACTATCATGGATTACATTAATATATTCGTTCGTTCCGTTTTTATTGACAATATGATTTTTGCATACTTCTTTGGTATGTGTTCATATTTAGCAGTTTCAAAAACGGTTAAAACAGGTGTTGGACTTGGTGCAGCAGTAATATTTGTATTAACAGTTACTGTACCGGTTAACTATTTGTTAGAAAACTATGTACTGAAAGAAGGTGCATTAGCATGGTTAAGTGAAGATTTTAAAGATGTTGACTTGAGTTTCTTAAGTTACATCATGTTTATTGCGGTAATTGCTTCTATGGTTCAGCTAGTAGAAATGGCTGTTGAGAAATTTGCCCCTGCACTTTATGGAGCCCTTGGTATTTTCTTACCACTAATTGCAGTTAACTGTGCCATCTTAGGTGGATCTTTATTTATGCAAGAGCGTCAGTATGCGAACATTGGTGAAGCTACGGTGTTTGGTTTAGGATCAGGAGTGGGTTGGTTTTTAGCCATTGTAGCTATTGCAGCTATTCGAGAAAAAATTCGTTATTCAAATGTTCCTGCACCGCTAAGAGGGTTAGGAATTACATTTATCTTAACAGGATTAATGGGAATTGCCTTCATGAGCTTCATGGGAATTGAATTGTAATTAAGAACTAGAAAGAAAATAAACACATGGTTTTAGCATTAAATACCCTTACCGTAGGTGCAGCCGTTGCCGTTGTACTTGTCGTTGTCATCTTATTAGTTAGCCTATTACTTTGGGCAAAAGCAAAACTGACCTCTTCTGGGCCTGTCACCTTAAATATTAATGGTGAAAAGCAAGTTGAAGTTTCTGCTGGAAACACGCTTTTGACTACTTTAGGAAATGAGAAAATCTTTTTACCTTCTGCTTGTGGTGGAGGTGGAACTTGCGTTCAATGTAAGTGTAAAGTAAAAAGTGGTGGTGGTTCAATTTTGCCAACTGAGGAGCCGCATTTTTCGCGTAAAGAAATTGCTGAAGGCTGGAGATTAGGTTGCCAAGTGAAGGTAAAAGAAGATATGGACATTGAAGTTCCGGAAGAAGTATTTGGAATTAAAAAGTGGGAAGCAACTGTTGTTTCTAATTTCAATGTGGCTTCTTTTATCAAGGAGTTTATTGTTGAGCTACCTGAAGATATGCATTACGAGCCAGGTGGATACATTCAGATTGAAATTCCTAAATGTGTAGTTAACTATCAAGATATTGATATTACAGCACATCCTGAAGAGCACCCTGGTGAAAAAGAGAAATTTAAAATGGAGTGGGATAAGTTTAACTTATGGCCATTGCAAATGAAAAATGACGAGTTGGTTGAACGTGCTTACTCAATGGCTTCTTATCCTGCAGAAGGAAGAAGAATCATGTTGAATGTACGTATTGCTACTCCTCCTTGGGATAGAGACAAGAACGGATGGATGAATGTAAATCCTGGTATTGCTTCATCATACATTTTCTCAAGAAAAGAAGGTGATAAGGTAGTTGTTTCTGGCCCTTATGGTGAATTCTTCATCAAAGAAACTGACTCAGAAATGCTTTACATAGGAGGTGGAGCAGGAATGGCACCAATGCGTTCTCATTTATACCACTTGTTTAGAACCTTAAAAACAGGCAGAAAAGTTACTTATTGGTACGGTGGACGTTCAAGAAGAGAGTTGTTCTACATTGATCATTTTAAAGCCTTAGAAAAAGACTTTCCAAATTTTAAATTTTACATGGTGCTTTCAGAACCATTAGAAGAAGATAATTGGAAAGAAAAAGCCGATATGCAAAGTGAAGGTGACGGCTTTGTAGGTTTTGTACACCAAGCTGTTATTGATCAGTATTTAAGCAAGCATGAAGAGCCAGAAGAAATTGAATTTTACTTCTGTGGTCCTCCAATGATGAATGCCGCTGTAATCAAAATGTGTGATGATTGGGGTATTCCTGAAGAAAATGTAAGTTTTGATGACTTTGGAGGTTAATATAGAATATCAAAATTCGAACTATAAAAAAGCCCCAAGCAATTTGCTTGGGGCTTTCTTTTTAATCTAGTTTATTGATTAGATATATTTTCTAAGTTCTTTGTAATCTTCCATGGCTTTTACAATTACTTCTTGTGCTATTTCCTTGCCCTGAAATTCTTCAACTACAACTGTTTTGTTTTCTAGTTTTTTGTAATCTTCAAAAAAGCTTCTCAATTCTTTGATGGCATGTTCAGGCAATTGATCAACTTCTTGAATGTGATTTACACTCATATCATTTACTGCTACTGCAATAATCTTATCATCTTTTTCACCTTCATCAATCATATGCATTACACCAATTGGTCTTGCTTCTACCTCGCATAAAGGAACAATATCTATCTGAGACAATACCAAAATATCCAATGGGTCATGATCGTCACAATAGGTTTGTGGAATAAATCCATAATTGTATGGATAGTTTATCGATGAAAAGAGAACTCGATCCATTTTAAGTAGACCAGAGTCTTTATCTAATTCATATTTAGCTCGGCAGTTTTTTGGAATTTCTATGATTCCACTTACAATTTCAGGAGCGTTATCGCCGATTTTAACGTCGTGCCAGGGATGTGTATTCATACTACAAAAATAGGCCTAATGAATAGCTAATAAGATTAAATTAACTTTAAATTAGGCCTAATAGTATGATTTAGAAGTATTCTAGATTTCGATAAAATTTAATGGGTTTACCGCTGAGCCGTTTTCAAGCACTTCAAAATGCAAATGAATGCTCATAGAGCGACCAGTGGTTCCAATAACTCCAATGGTACTTCCCGCTTCTACTTCGTCGCCAACCTTTACAGCTAAACTTTTCATATGTGCATATTTGGTGCTGTATTTTTCGTTGTGCTGAATTACAATATGATTGCCATAGCCTTCGCTGTATTCTGCCTTTACAACTTTCCCTTTTGCTGATGCCAATATGGGAGTTCCTGCAGGAGCAATTAAATCGATTCCCCTATGTAGTTTTTTATCCTTCGTTATTGGATTGGTTCTTTCGCCAAAAGGAGAGGAGAATTTCTTGATTTTACTTCTTTCTATAGGTAAGCCTTTAGGTGCTTCAAGTAAGTCAATATGAAAGTTGGTTTTCGTTTGTTGATTCAACTCTTCATTAATTTCATAGGAATGTACGCTAAAACCTAGAAGAATAAAAGAAACTGCGAATAGACTAAGCAATAGGATTAACGTTCTTTTTGTTTTTGATTTGGTGTGATTTTGAATCATTTTAATTCGATTTTTAATGGATAAATAAGAGAATGAGTGACTTAAATGGGATGTTTTGCTCTTGCCAGCAGCTTGAATAATCAATTTTAGATAATCAGCCGTTTCTATATTTTGAATACTTCCATGGTCGGCTAAAAATTCATGATTTTCTCGAATGGATTTTCCAAACATCCATAAAATGGGATTAAACCATGCAAAGCACAAAGCAAGCTCGAGAATACAGATATCAATACTATGCAATTGTTTTATATGGACTTCTTCATGATTAAATATGGCTTGATTGTAGGCTTGCTGATTTGGCCAAAACAAACGATTAAAGAAACTATATGGTGTTGAAGAATGGGCTTGATAAATCTTCCTTTGATGTACAAAATCAATGGGTTTTGAGTTAAGAATCAAAATGAGATGGTATAAGAATCGAAAGAATAACAAAGTACTTACCACCACATAAACCATGAGAACATATTTACTGAAAGGAAATGAGGCTGATTTTGGATGACTTTTGAACTCAGTTGGTTGATTTTCTTGAATTGAATTAATGATTTCAATTCCTTCTTGAATCAAAGTTGGGCTTTCAAAGGTGTTTAATTGGAAGTTTGCAAATGGCCAAAATAATAGAATTGCAATACTGATTAAGAGGTAAAAACGATTAAAATTAAACAAGCCGGATCTTCTTAATAAAATCAAATAGATGGAATAAAGTAATCCGGAAAGTAGAAAGCTTTTTATAAGGTATAGGATCATGATTGCTTCTTTTTATCTTCAATTTTTTGATTAACCAACTTTTGTAAATCTTCCAATTGCTCCAGACTTAAATCGCTCTCTTTGGTAAAAAATGAAGCAAATTGAGCGGCTGAATGATTAAAATATTTATTGATCATTTTGGTGAACTCTTTAGAGAAATAGGAGGGTTTTTTCAGTTTCGGGAAGTACCTTTTGTCTCTACCCATTTGCTCAAAGCCAATATGTCCTTTTTCAATCAATCGATTTACCATGGTTGAAATGGTCGTATAGGCTGGTTTGGCATCCTTGTACTGAGCTACTAAATCTTTCATATATGCTGATTCTAACTCCCAAAGGTGATTCATGAGCTCTAATTCCTTTTCACTTAAATTCTTCATTTTACAAAAGTAGTTTATAAACTACAAATGTAGTAATAAGATTGAGTTTTGCAATAAGGACCCTAAAAATTAACGCTTATTTAGAAAATTTTAGCTTACAGATTGATCAAAAAGGGCTTGAATATGCTGCTCTCTTTTTTGCGGATTTATTTGATTTAGTGCCTGTTGGTCAGTCTCTTGCATTTTGTCATACAAACCAAATGAGGAGAACGTTTTGAAAATAAGAGGAAGTATATCAACCAAAACAAACAAGCTAATCAATAGCCATTGAGTTAGGGAAACAATGTTATTTTTTTCTTTCAATTGCTCAAGCGCTAATTCTCTTTGCAAATAGTCGGTAGATAATTCAACATCTTTCACCAAACTGTCACTTTTGACATGTAATCGTTCATTTTCTGCGAACAATGCATTTTTGCGTTTTGTATTTTCTAGATGCAATGTGTTTAATTCAGCTTGTAGCTGATTCAGCTGTGCAATCTTACGTTTTGCGGAAGGACCTTCTCCATATAGACCGGTTGTTTTTTGAGTTCCGTTTTTCCCTTGAATAACTTCACCATCAATCTCTTGCGCTACCAGATTGGCTTGTTTGTTTCTTTCCTTCAATTTCGCTTCATAGAGACTATCATAAAAAGCTATTTTAGATTCATTTTCTTGGATGATATTCTCATACTTTTCTTCAATAAGTGTCTTTTGTTTTTCTTGATTAGCAACAAGTTGATCATCAATAGAACCTTTGAAATAAAACATCATCAAAGGATGTGAAATCACAATTCCCAAGAGCAATGCAAAAGCCAATCTCAAAAAGAAAAGTGGGTTCTTTAATTCTTGCTTATGACTTGATTTCTTTTGATGCGTAGAAACGATAAAGCGATCAAAAGCGAAAATAATGAGCGCCCATAGTAAACCACCTAGTAAGTAGAAAATGGGCTTTTCCTGCAAACTATCTAAAGTTGAAAGCGCATACGACATGGAGACAAATGCCAAGATGGCTGGTATTAAAACCAAGGTGCCAAAACCTTGATGTTTAATTGATTCTCTTCGGGGGCAATGTTTGAGAAGATGAGGGTCACTGCCAGCACACCAAATGAAAAAGTTTTTCATAAGATTGTTTTTTTGAATCCAAAGGATTCAGCCTGATGTCCCTCCAAAAACCAAATTAAGACTTTAGCATTGGACTAACTCTAAAATATGACCAATGGTTGTATAATCAGATGAGTAGAAAGATGCTAAACAATTACTTTTAGTGAATTAGGAACCACTTGAATCAACATATCTTCTTCAATGGATTTGGGTTCACCATCTAAGTGAAATTTGCTGGGATTAAGCACTTTGATTTCTTTCGCTTGAAGAACGCGATAGTATTTTGACTTTTCAATTTGCTTGCTGAACAGTTTGAAGATAATATCAGGGGCAAGGTGTGGAGGAAATTGTTCTAATATGCAAACGTTTAATTTACCATCTGAAATGGAAGCCGAAGGTGCAATCCATGCATTGTTTCCATATTGGCCGGCATTGGCAAAGTTGACTAAAAAAGCTTTGGTCTCTATGACTTCCCCATCAACTTCTAAATGATAGGTTTTGGGTTGAAAACTGAAAAATTCATTGGTGGTAACTTGTAAATAAGAAAAAAAACCCCGCTTTCCAAAGGTGGCAAACTTCCAACCAACATGAGCATCAAATCCCAAACCTGCGGTGGCTAAAAAAGGTACTCCATTTATGCTCGCTGTATCAATAGTTCTGGTATTAAATTCCCGAATACGCTTTATGGCTGCTAAACTTTGCATGGGAATGCCAAGATGTCTGGCAAAGCCATTTCCTGAACCTGAAGGAATAATTCCCAAAGCAACATCGGTATTAATCAAGGCTTTTCCAACTTCATTCACAGAGCCATCTCCACCCACGGCAATTACGGCATCTACGCCTTGTTCAACGGCTTGCAAACTAAGCTCTGTGGCATGTTCAGGGTGCTTGGTAAAATGTATGCCATATTGGATAGTGTCACCCAATTCTGATTTCAACAAATCGACTAAAGAGACTTTGCGCTTAACGCCCGAATTTGGGTTGATGACAAACTGAATTTTTCGCTCTACTTTCAAGGAATCAGTTGGTTTTGAGTGAGACGTTCCACGTATTGTTGAAGCAAGGCTTTCAATTCGTTTTCCAAGTTGGTGAGCTCCGGAAGCTGCTGTCCAATGAGGTTGTTTTTTAACTCTGGGTCTTGTTTCCACGCATACAAAGCTACACTTTGATTTCCATCAAAATGAAGCACATAATCACCTTTTGTATATTGGTATAGGCCATTTAAATAATTGATAACAAAGGGTTCACTTTCGGTATCAAATACAGAGTTTCCAAAGCTTAAAATTTCTTCTTCAAAACCTAAAAAATCAATGATTGAAGGAAACAAATCTGTTTGCTGACATAAGGCTTCTTTTCTTTCCGCTTTTACATAGGAAGGAGCATAAAACAAAATAGGAATGGAATACATCCCAAAACGGTTGTTATAGCTTTCTCTAAAACTTTGTGAAGTATGATCTGCAGTGATAATAAATAAGGTTTGATCAAACCAATCTGTTGTTTTTGCTTTTTCAAAAAACTGCTCTAAGGCATAGTCCGCATAGCGTACACTTTTTAAAATGGGTAAAGGCCCCTCTGAAAATTGGCCTTTATGCTCTTCGGGAATGGTATAAGGATGATGGGAAGATAAAGTGAATATGCTTGCAAAAAATGGCGCATTTCCATTGCTCAAATCATCTACACAATAAGCTAAAAAGGGTTCGTCAAAAATGCCCCAATTCCCATCGTAGTCTCCTTTTAAAGGATATTCATTTCGGCCTTTATATTCGTTTATACCTGCCATATTTGCAAAGGCATCAAATCCCATCGTTCCATTTTCACCCCCATGATAAAAAACAGTCCTGTAATTTCTATCACTAAGCACTTTACCCAAAGCATTTATGCGGTTACTACCGTATTTACTACTGATGTATGAGGTGTTCATTAAAGTCGGTACTCCAGCCAAAATGGAAGGCAATGCCTCTATCGATTTCTTACCATTGGCAAAGCTATTTTCAAAAACAAGGCTTTTTTCAATCAGCTCATCCAAAAAGGGCGTATAGCCATCACCTTCATTAAATGCACCAATGTATTCTTTAGCAAAACTTTCCATAATAAGTAAAACCACATTCAATTTTGGAGCCGTGCTATCTGCTTCAAAATGAGAAACAGGCGAATAAATCTTTTCAAGTTTTTCTTTCGCAAAATAGTTTCTACTTTCAATTTCTTCTTTATAAGAAGATTTTATAATGGTAAATGGAGTGTTTAATACGATTGGAATGTCCTTAGCCTGTGCGTATTGTCCGGCTTGAATCACATTTAGTGGTTTTAATTGTAAGCCGCCTCTAAAGCCAATGAAATAGAAAATAAACAAGGAAAAGAAATAACCTAGGTACAAAGGGAATTTGATGGGTTTAAAAGCTAGTGATTCCGTTTTGCGGTAAAGAAACGAAGAGAAGCCAATTTGAATTATACCGATAACTATCACATACCAATAATCCATAATGAACCGAGGGAGTAGGTTAAACACATCTTGCCCAATGCCATCTGTATAAAACAAGTCAGCGGTGGTGCGCTTAAAAGTGAATTTGTAATACTCAAAATCCATGCAATTAAACACAATGGCTAATGTATTCGATAGGTGAAAAAGGACTTTTCTGAGTTTACTATTGGGTCTGAAATCAACGAATAAACTCAGCAGAAAGGGAGCGTATAAAATGGTGATGGTCATCCAATCAAATCGGATTCCTCCCCAAAGATGCATCAATTTTAGATGTCCGAAATAGGAATAATTGAAGGTGAAAAAGAGCAATCGACAAATGCTAAAAAGTAGCATAGCAATAGCCATTTTAGCTAATGCGTATTTAATATTAGCGACTATTTGCCTCATACGGTCAAAAATAGTGAAGTGCAATGATTCAAAGCGTTTATTAACCTTCTTTAGTAGTCTTTTTCTGATTTTTGGACTTCTGCATTTCCATTAAACCACAATCGTCGCAATTGTGAGATTGGCTTTGTTTTCTAAAATAACGAAGCAAATACAAAATGGCAAGTAACACAAGCAGAGCAACCATTATTTCTTGCCAATTAAAGCTGTTGAAAAGTCCACTCATTGCAAGGGTAAAATTAGGCTTTAAAGTATAAATTTGACTTCAAATCAAGCAATTTGCCTATCTATGTTTCAGTACGACCGTAGCACCTTTACCAACGAACACTTAATTGATTTATACAAGAAAGTTCTTCTTCCGAGAATGATAGAGGAGAAGATGCTCGTTTTGCTTCGCCAAGGTAAAATATCGAAATGGTTTTCAGGAATTGGGCAAGAAGCCATTTCAGTAGGAGCAACAGCTGCATTGCAAGCCGATGAATACATTTTACCCATGCATCGAAATTTGGGTGTTTTCACTGGAAGGAATGTACCATTAAATCGCTTGTTTAAACAATTCCAAGGCAAACCGAATGGCTACACCAAAGGTCGTGATCGCTCATTTCATTTTGGTGTACCTGAGCATCATATTGTAGGTATGATATCTCATTTGGGCTCTCAATTGGGCCTAGCTGATGGTATTGCCCTTGGGAAAAAATTGAAAGAGGAAGGGAAAGTCACTTTAGCTTTTACAGGTGATGGTGCAACATCGCAAGGAGATTTCCACGAATCTTTGAACGTGGCAGCGGTTTGGGATTTGCCAGTCATTTTTATCATTGAGAATAACGGTTATGGTTTATCAACTCCATCTTCTGAGCAGTTTCGCTGCAAGCAATTTATAGATAAAGGCATTGGTTATGGCATGGAAGCCCACCAAGTAGAGGGAAACAATTTACTTGAAGTGCATCAAAAAATGCTGGAATTAGCCGCTTCCGTAAGAGAGAATCCTCGTCCAATTTTGCTAGAATGCATGACCTTTAGAATGAGAGGACACGAAGAAGCCTCAGGAACGAAATATGTTCCGAAAGAATTGTTTGAGGAGTGGGAGAAAAAGGATCCGGTTAGCAATTATCAAACTTATTTGTATTCCATTGGAATCTTAACCGAAACGCTTGAACAAGAAATAAGAGCTGGTTTTAAACAAGAAATCGAAGCGGCTTTAAAAGATGCCTTTGAAGAAGAAAGCATAAATGCAGATACTGAAACTGAGTTACAAGATGTGTACGCTCCTTTTGATTTTGTAGCCCAAAAAGCAGGAACGCAAACCAAAGAGCTTCGCTTGATTGATGCAGTTGCGGATGCTTTGGATTTAGCCATGGAAAAGCATGATGACTTGATTTTAATGGGGCAAGATATTGCCGAATATGGAGGTGTTTTTAAAGCGACAGAAGGATTGTTAGAGAAATACGGCAAAGAGCGAGTTAGAAATACACCATTGTGTGAAGCGGCAATTGTTGGAACTTCTTTGGGCTTATCAATTAACGGACAAAAGGCCATGATGGAAATGCAGTTTGCCGATTTTGTATCTGAGGGCTTTAATCAGATTGTAAATAATTTGGCTAAGATTCATTGGCGGTGGGGGCAAAATGCCGATGTGGTAGTGCGTATGCCTACAGGTGCAGGCGTAGCCGCAGGACCGTATCATTCGCAAAGCAATGAAGCATGGTTTACACACATTCCAGGATTAAAAGTGGCGTATCCATCCAATCCAACTGATGCCAAAGGCTTGTTGTTAACCGCTTTTGAAGACCCAAATCCGGTCATGTTTTTTGAACACAAAGCCTTGTATCGTAGCATCAATGAAGAAGTGCCAGAGGGATATTATAATCTACCATTTGGGCAAGCGAATTTAGTTGCAGAAGGGGAGAGGATTTCTATAATTACTTACGGTATGGGCGTGCATTGGGCAAAAGCGATTTGTGCAGAAATGGATCTTCATGCAGATATTCTCGATCTACGAACATTGGTTCCTTTAGATTGGAACAGCATTTATGAAAGTGCGAAAAAATGTGGAAGAGTTTTGGTACTCCATGAAGACACTTTATTTGGTGGAATAGGCGGTGAAATTGCTGCTGGAATTAATGAACATTGTTTTGAATACTTAGATGCTCCTGTAAAACGCTTGGCTTCTTTAGATACACCAGTGCCATTTGTTAAAGAGTTGGAAGATAACTTTTTGCCTAAAAAAAGACTGAAAGAGACGATTGAGAGTTTATTACTTTACTAGCGTAAAGGGATGAAAGCTAAAAGACAAAAGCTGAAAAGTAGAAGAGAGGAAGAGTTAAAAAGATTAAAGCTAAAGGACAAAGGTTAAAAGTAGCTTAATGACAACAAATCCTTTATCCTTTCTCTTTCATCCTTAGTCATTATTTTAAAAAGCGCAGCTTTTTAAAATAATACACTCATTAAATCATCCACTGTCATTTTGTGGAAATAGGCGTCAATATTGATGCTTTCTAACTTTTTACGTAATACCTCTTGGTCGTGTTGGCTACCTTTTAACAGTTCTTCAAATTCAGATATGTCTTTTGTGCCAAAGAAGTCGCCGTAAATCTTGGCTTCTTCTATAATGCCGTTGTTCACTTCCAAATTCATTTCAAGCGTTCCACCTTGGGTTCTTATTCCTTGTTGAAAGTTATATTTTGGAGAATGACCATAATTCCAATCCCAAGTCGCGTATTTCTCATCCCTTAATTTTTGAATGGCTCTCAAATCTTCTTCAGTAAATTCATACATGCGACAATCATCATGAGTCTCCACAATATGATTCATAATTCTTTGTGTGAATTCATCAAGACTGATTTTTTCGTTCAAATGCTCAGATACATTCGTTACCCTTTTGGGAATTGATTTTACCGCTCTGTCTTTGTATTTAAGTGGGTTAATTTTTAAGGCACCGCTTACATCTTTCATTTCTGAAGAAAATAAGATGGTACCATGATGCAATACCTTGTTTTTAAACACATGTTCGGCATTTCCTGAAAATTTCTTGCCATCAATGGTTATGTCGTTTCTACCTTCAAATTGGGCATCAACTCCAAGGTTTTGCAAAACATCGATAATTGGTTTTGTATAGCGTTTAAAATCGACAACTTCTGTATTCTCTCCAGTTCGAGTAAAGCTAAAGTTTAAGTTTCCTAAATCGTGATAAACGGCACCACCACCCGATAACCTTCGAACGACTTTAATGCCATTCTTCTTTACATAATTCACATTGATTTCTGCCAAGGTATTTTGGTGTTTTCCAACAATTATGGCATTATCATTTCGCCAAAGCATAAAGCAATCTTCTTGGATATGCTTGAAGATATATTCATCGGTTGCAATGTTAAAATAGGGATCGGTAGATTGATGTAGAATACAGAGCATGTTACTTTTTTTGCAAAAGTACTACCAAGCTTCGCATTGTATCAATTATTGATTATGAGAATCATTCGAAGTATTTAAATTTGGAATACTATCTCCTTTACATTTTACCAACTCTGTTCTAACATTTAGCAATTGGGCTTCGGTAGCATTTAGCTTTACTTTGAGTTCATTAAACTCTTCGAGGCTTACAGCAGAAGTATTTTCTTTTGGTTTTTTACAGTTTGAACAAGCCGCTAAAAGGCTAAAACTAAAAAGACAGATAGCTAAATATTTTTTCATTGGTCGTAATTTAAAGTTTCTTTTAATTGCTGTGCAGCAGCTTTGTTTTCATCCAAATTTAATGAAGATAAGATTTGTTCCTTCTCCTTAGAAGTTAAATGCCAACTTAAGGAAATGTATTGCTCGTAGCTTTTGTTGAGCTGAAATGGAATAATTTCAAATTCTCCTGAATACCATTGAGAGGCGTATTCTAACAATTCATCATTGTTAAAATCTTGTACTTGAAACCAATTGCCGTATAAACTTCCAAAAGGGGAGAGTAATTGGTCTGAAATGCTTCTTTTTCCTTTGTTTTTAATGTAAGCTCTGTTCGATTTTAAATCGTCTCTAATTTGCAGAAGTACAATTCCGGAGGTATTTTTTTCTAACCAATCTTTCAAATGAAAAATATATTTCAAGGTGCTTTTTATGCCAAAATTGTCTCTTAAGCCAGAGTCAAAAACTTCAATCTGTGGGTCAGAGGGTAAGTTAATGGTTGGCATGATGTAAGGAAAAGAAGCATTCATTCTTAAAACTGTAGAAAATCGTGTATTTCTTGGATTATTGTCTTTGAAAAGTCTGAGGTATTCAACATTTTCTTTTAAATAAGCATCTTTATTTGAGCTTGAAGTCATGAAGGCCATAGGCAAGTTAGAAATCAGTAATCTTCGGCTATCGTTTACAATAGAAGGAGTAAACAACATCAAAGGAATTTCAGCATTAAGCTCTGCTTCGTAATAACTAGCTAGTGGCTTGTCAAAATGATGATTGGTATACTGATTCAAAGTCTTTTCAAACATATACCCTCTGTCTTTCCAGTATTTTTTACCTTCATATTCAAAGCGTTGTGTTCTAATTAGCATGTCATTAACTGCGAGGTTAAAGAAAACCGGATTCAAGATGTCTTGAGCTAAGTGAAATCGATTATCCGATGAATCGTTTTGATGGAGTTGATTTTTCCATTTTAACTCTCGGTAATAGGCGCTTCCAATCATTCCTCCAGAAGAACCATTCATTAAAATGCAGTGCTTAAAAAGCTCTCCTTGACTTAAACTATCCAAGTGTTTTAAGGCAATAAAAGACCAAAACATGGCTCGGCTTCCACCTCCGCTTGCTGTAATGAAAACAGCTTTTGGCTTTTTTACAGGATGGCTTGTATTTTTAATTTGCCAAGTGTTTAATCTTTTCTCATGTAGCTGAATATCTTCTTGAATCAGTTCAGGAGATAGATTTGCTTTTGTTAAGTACTTGGCTTTGCTGCTGTAATCTAAACCAATGGCTTTACTCTCGTAGTAAATGGTATCAAACTTTGAGAGTTGATTAATGCCGATGAGAAGGATTAAAATAACCACCCATGTCCAACCTCTCAACCACGAACGCATGGCAGAAGTAATCATGAGTAACATGGTGAAAAGTAAAGTTAGCGTAGCAGCTGCAGGAATTATGAAAACTGGGTTTTCTCTAAAGAGGCCCAATATTAAAATGGAAACAATGACCAATAATTCAAAAAGAGAGGCATTGATATGGTTTTGTCTAAACACTTGAGAAAGCATGTGTTGACTGTAATGCCGATATGGTCGTGTCTTTTTAAGTCTAATCGAAAATCCAATGTAAGAATCAACACGCCAACTTTTGGTATCGCTTTCATGCAGTTTGTACCAATCTTTCTCCGATTTATTAAGTAATTGTTTGGCAGGTTCTCCTTTCTTGGTATCTGAGCTTACTACCTTGGCTAGCTCTTTTCCAAAAAGCTTTTCAAAGTCTTTATTGGTGGCCATAAAGTAGACCATAGAGAAGACAATAAAAATAAAATAACCACCTAAAAAGCCAAGTATACGGTAAAGACTTTCTCCGCTTGTAAATCCTTCATTTTGGGTTAAGAATTGAAATGCTTGAACACCATAAGCACCAATAAAGAGCAATGGCAACAAAGAATTGTTGATGCAGTATTTAAAGAACGGTTTTGAAAGTGTCGCCAAAAATGGAAAACGAAATCCATTCATGATGTAGGAAGAAATGTTGAACGACATCACAAAACCACCTAATGCAAATCCCAAAATAAAATAACTAGAAAAGCTTAGTTTGCCTAAATATTCAGGAGCAAGAAAGAGCAACGGTAGCCCGTATTTATTCCCAATTTGCTGATAAATAAGCAAGAAAAAAAGTAGCCAAAAGAGTAAAAGTTGATGATTCTTTTTCAGGTGCACAAAAAGCAATTGAAAGGGGAAAAAGTAAATTATCCGTTGCCAAATTGTTCTATGATCTTCTTGCTTTTTATGCATACCCAATTTTACTGCTTCTATTTTGATTGTAAGCTTTGTTCAATATGTTTTTATTCTATAGTTAAAGACTACTAAATAGGAATTATTGTTGCATAAAAAAGCCCTCGCGATGGCGAGGGCTGTCTTGCAAAAAGAATAACTAACCACTTTCCGACTATTGCAAGATGAGCTTGCGATATTTTGTGTCGTTTGCAAGACGTAAGAAGTAAATTCCTCGACTCAGGGCGTCTAAGTCGATTTGATTTTTTCCAAGTTGAATAGGCTCAGAGTAAACCACTTTACCAGTCTGGTTGTAAATAATAAGGGTAGAATTTTCTTTAGCTTCGACAAATAGTTGGTCTTTTACAGGATTTGGATAAATCTTAAACGAAGATTCGGTGTTATTCTCCTCTAAACCAATTGGAAACCAAGGTATGCAAGCCGAAGTGTCAGTACAAGCTGATGTGGCATCTGTAATGATGGCTGCATAATTTCCATTAGCTTGAGGGGTAAAAGAAGCGCTAGTTTCACCCGGTATAATGGTATCGGCAACACAATCAATCCATTGAATAGTGGCTGTAGTATTTAAAGCAAAAATAGTAGCACTTCCGGGGTTCAATCGAACGTCTACGGTATCATTCATTTCTACATGAAGTGTTACCAAGGTATCACAACCATTGGCATCCACTAATCGCAGATGATGATCTCCGTCTTCAGAAAATGTATAATAAGCACCATAATTTGCAGAATCGTTTTCACAATATCTTAGGGTATCGAAACTGTGATTGTTATAACAAATCGAATATTTTGAAATAAATGCACTTCCGTTAGTAGTTCCTAGCGAATTGGTATTTATGCTAGTATCCGGATCAAAATCTACCAAGTCTTTAAAATCTCCACATAAGTAAATGAAATCATTACTGGCATCAATGTTATAAGCTCTATCACGCTCAAGGTCGCCCATACCATGAGCCCAAATTAAGTTGGCGTTTTTATCATACTTAGCCATGAATATATCTTTGTTTCCTTGACTTGCAATTCTATACTCGCCTATTCCAACTGCGAAGTTCATGGTATCTTCAAAAGATCCCGAAAGATAAATTGAACCTGCAGTATCGACTTCAATACTAGTAGATAAATCTTCTAAACTTCCTCCAATACTGTGTGACCAAATGTATGCTCCTGAAGTATCGTATTTTGCAAATACTACATCTTTATCTCCAACGGCAGTGTGAGTAGGTGCGGTTAAACCAGTATCCATATAGGCAATGACCTGATAATCTGCCGAAACATAAAGGTGTCTGCCTACCAATTTGATATCTGTACTTTTATCAGGTGCTGGCCCACCAAAATTCTTGGCCCATACAGCATTTCCTGAAGCATCATATTTTGCAATGAAGAAATCGTTTCCACCATTATTTCCAATATTAATGTTGTCAAAAGTAGCGGCCATTCCAGTAACCCCGGTTAGAAAAATATTTCCTTGACGATCTACATCCAAAGCATAACCTTCATCTAGACTATTAGATCCTGCATTTTTAGCCCAAATGTAATTTCCATTCGCATCAAATTTTGCTAAAAAGATATCGGGACTACCACCCATGGTGTTTATCATGGCAACTCCTGCAGAAGGATCAAAGTCAGTAAAAACTAAAAAAGAACCTGTAACAATTAGATTATCACTATTATCTACAGCTATGTCGAATCCCCAATCAGGAGCAGGCCCACCAAATGAACGCGCCCAAATGAAATTTCCTGCGGTATCATATTTTGCAATGAATACATCAAAAACTCCATTAGAAGGTAAAGCACTTCCAGGAGCAGTACCTGCTTTAAATTTGGCTGTATCCATAAAGTCTCCTACTACATAGATGTTATTTCCAGAATTATCTAGTTCTATATCTCTAATGTTTACCAATTGATTGCCATTAATACTTTTCGACCATTGGTAATTACCCGAAGCATCATATTTTGCAATAAAGGCATTGGGAGCAAAAGGAGTCCTATGAATAGCTTGATTCATAGAAGGGTCCAGATCAATACTGTCTACATAGTTTCCAACTACATAAAGGTTTTCATTTTGATCAACTACTGTCGCAGTAGCTTCATCATTAAAAATACCGCCATAGTGAATGGTGTTTTCATGAATTTGTGCTTCCAACGAAATGGATAGACAGGATAGCACAATAAAAGATAAAAAGTAGTTTAACTTTTTCATAAGAAATTGGTTTTAGTAATTGTGCCATCCAATTTCGTTCTTTAGAAAGGTTTTGTATGAATTTAATAGGGGACAAAAATGAGACAATTGTAAAGGCTTGTTTATTAGGTTGCTACAATAAATTAAATGTAATGGTGCAAGTCCTTGTAATTTTCCAAACCAAGCTTGTTGGTGAGTCTTAATCTTGTTTTACGAACAGAATGAGGTAATATGGCCAGTGTATTTGACATTTCATTAACCGATAAACCCAATTTCAATAAAACCAAAAAACGCAATTCTGCTTCAGTTAAATTAGGCGCTTTTAAAATCAACTTTGGTATGTAGTTTGGGTAAACTAAACTAAACGTGTCTTTAAAATCAAACCAATCCTCATCGGTTAAGATGATTGAATCTTTTAAACGATTTAGAGACTCACTTTTTGAAGTAATATTTTCTTCCTTGGTGTTTTGAAGCTTGATTTCTTCAATTAATTCATTCTTTTCTTGAATTCGCTTTTTAAAGTTTTTAATTTTTTGCAGATTTTGTTCCTGTTTCTCTAGAAAATTATGTCTTTCTGCTTTTCGTTTTTTGATGCTCAAAAACCATAAATAGGCCAACAGAACAATAATTAAAGAAGATGAAGCAATTAGGATTAATCGAACTCGTTTTTCATTACTTGTTTTTTCTTCTAAAAGACTAATCTCTGCTTGATGTTTTTCTTCAATGATTCTCAGGTTTAGCTTGGTTACTTTAGTGTAATCTTTAGCCTCATTCAATTCTTTCTGCTTCAAAAGCACCGAATCTTTATATCGCGATGCTTCTTGATAATCTGCTAAATGATCAAAATACCTTGCTTGTATATTGTAGTGTTCAACCAAATAATTGGGGTCTTTTATTTGATGCGCTTTTATCAGCTCCTCTGTCTTATTAATCCAATAATTTGTTGAGTCGAATTGCTTTAATTCAAAATAAACCTTAGATAATCCAATGGTAGCTGAAGCCGAATTGATATGTTCTTGATGTTCCATTGCATTTGAAAAGGCTTTTGCAAAACATTGTTTTGCTTGATCTAAGTTTTTGATGTTTAAGTACTCTAAACCTAAATTACAATAAGAGGCAGACAAGTGCCCAAGCATTCCTTCTTTGAGCATGATCTCTTTCGATTTATTCAAATAAAGTATCGCAGAATCACTTTTTTCAAGTCGGGTATAAACAACCCCTAAAATGTTATACTCAGCAGCAAGTGCATAGGCATCTGTGGTGTCAATATATTGCAATGACTCTAAAATGTACTGTTTGGCTTTATCGTATTGTTTAAAGCCAAATTGAACCACACCCATGTTATAAAGGTAAAAGTCTATGTTTTCTACATATTCATAACCAACTTGTTTTAGTTTGTATTCAGAGAGTAAAATGTTTTCAATGGCATGTTGAAACTCCAATAGTCGATATTGAAAAATTCCCAAAACATTGGTTAATCTGGCTTCGGTTAATTGAAATTCTACATTATTGGAAATGGCTTCTAAAGCCTGCTTTACTAGAAAGATGGAAGAGTCTTTGTGCTCAGGAACATAATGAAAGTAAAAAACACCTCTTAAACCATTAATCAAACTTGTCAATTCTTCAATATCTGATTTAGCTACAGCTGCTCTTAGTTCTGCTAGTTCTAAAGCTGCCGTAGAACTATCTTTTTTGATGATGTTCGCATTAAAGTAGGCTATGATATTTTCTGCTTGCTCGCCCTTTTTACCTTGAAGTAAACTGTCATATGTTGTTTGTTGAGCAAAAGATGAATAGGTGAGTAGATAAGTGGATAAAAATAGAAAAATTACTCTCATTGAAAATGTGCTATTCGGTACTCCAGAATACGTTTTTGTTTATCAAAGGGTTTGAGCTCATCTAAACCCAATTGGTTTATGGCAGACTCAATTTTTTCCGTTTCTGTTGCATCCGAATTTTTTAAATAAAGCGCTCCTGTTTCTATGAGAGCAGCTTTTGGAATTAAACCAATTAATTCTGAGCCACTTACTGCTACACCGTATTTTTGAGCTAAGTTTTTGGTGTTTTCAAAAACTTCATAAAGTGAAGTGGCTTGGTAGTTGGTTAAGTTAATAGATACTTGAGCTTTCTTAAAATCTTCAATATACCAACCAATGGCTTTTACATGTTTTAAAAGACCAGCTTGGTATTTCGTTTTGCCATTTACGTTTCCCAAAGGGCGACCAAGTTCTCTTAAGTCGTAAGCAATTTCTTGAGCAATTGAAGCATTACGTGTATTCAAATTGATGTTATAAGCCACCAAAAAATTTCGAACGCCCATAACCGTTCCACCTGATTTTGGGTTAAACAAATTCCCAAAGTCAGGTTTCCATTTGGTCAAGCGTTCGGCTAATTTTTCATAATTGCCAATTCGGTGTTTAGCTAAATTTCTACGTTCAGAATTACTTGCACTTTCCTCGTATAAGTAAATAGGAATCTCAAAATCTTGCTGCACTTTTTTTGCTAATTCATAAACCAAAGGCTTTAATTCTTCGATGCTTATTCCTGAAATAGGAACAAAAGGGCAAACGTCGCAAGCTCCAATTCTAGGGTGTTCTCCTTGCTGCTTGCGCATGTCAATCAGCTCAGAAGCTACTTGAATAGCACGATAGGCCCCTTCTATAACTGCTTCAGCTTCACCTGCGAAAGTGTATACAGTCCGATGCGCTGCAAAACCGCTGTCTTGATGCAAAAGAAAAACACCTTCTACCGATTCAATGGCTTGAGCGATTGCGGCTATCACTTTGGGATTTTGACCTTCAGAGAAGTTGGGAATGCATTCAATTAGATTTTTCAAGACTTTCTTGCTTTTACAAAATCACTCACCAAATAAGACAATAGTTTCCCAACTTGTTCAGCAGAACCTTCTACAAGGCTTGGTGCCGCTTCTGGTAAATGCAAATACATGGCTTTTTCTTCGGCACCACAAATGCTTAAGTATTGCCTTGCTTCTTTTGCACTAATACCACTTGGGCTTTGGGCAGAGGAGGGGAAATTCTCAATGCTATCACAATCCAATTCTACTCCAAAAAAGTTTGCTTTTACATTTTTAATTGCATTTTCAACGGCTTTTGAAAAGGGAGTGTCATAGCGTAAAAAAAGGTTTTCATAAAAGGAAAACTGTACACCGTCTTTTAGCATTTGCTCTAACATGCTTTGGCTGTTGTAATTTTCATGCAAAGCCAAAATGCTGTAATAGTCTAAATAACCTTCGGCTTTGGCATAAGAAAAACCATTGCCTGAATGGCGACCTTCTAAAGCTCTGTAATCCGCATGAGGATCTAAGTTGATGCAGTTAATGGCTTGTTTCAAAGCTTCTGAACTTCCTTTCAAAGCGGCATAGGCATTGTTATGTCCACCTCCTATAATTAGCGGAATTTTTCCGGCTTCAACAATCAGTTTTACCAAGCTGCTCACTTGTTTATCAATTATGGGAACGGCTTTTCTCAACGCTTTTAGATCCGTTTCCTTCATCAATTCGCTAAAATCAAAATGACCTAAGAGTAATATTTCTTCACCACTTAATTTTTGGGTAGACTGTATGTTTAAAAACTTGGGAAGAAAAGCTTGCCAAGCCGAGTTTGCACCACCACGACCACAGTTGGCTCTAGGTCCAATGTCTTCAGCTACACCAAATAATACAAACATCGACTTTGAATTTGCCAAGGTTTCTTTTAAGTCAACCGTAGCCAATTGAATGCATTCACCAAGTTTCGTTTCGCCTTCGCGCTTTGAAACAATTGCTTCAACATCATTTTTTTCAAGGAGTTGAAAATTCATTTTAGTAGACTTTTCCGTTTATAATGACTTCGTCAATGTGGTTGCTTCCAAATGCATAAGGGATGTAGCCCAACGAAGGTATTTTTTTAGTGAGTATCAGATTGGCTTTTTTTCCAACCTCAATGGAACCATAGTCTTTTTCCAATTCAAGTGCAAAAGCACCATTTAAGGTAGCGGCATTAATGGCTTCTTCTGGAGTCATTTTTAGCTTGATACAAGCTAAAGCAACTACAAAGTTCATATTGCCTGATGGGGTAGAACCAGGATTGTAATCTGAAGCTAAAGCCACAGGAATGTTTGCATCAATTAATTCGCGCGCCGGCTGATAGGGATCGCTTAAAAAGAATGGGGCAGATGGCAGCAAAGTGGCTAGGGTAGAAGAGCCCTGTAAAGCTTTAATTTCTGCTTCATTCAAAACCTCTAAATGATCAACCGAAAGAGCATTGTGTTCTACACATAACTCTATGCCACCCATGCAGTTAAATTGATTGGTGTGAACTTTTGCTTTTAATCCATATTGAGCACCCGCTTCAATGACTTGTTTGGTTTCATCCACCGAAAAAGCAACTTTTTCACAAAAGGCATCCACATAGTCAGCCAAACCTTCTTTGGCTATTTCTGGTAGCATTTCATTTACAATTAAGTCAACATAAGCTTGATGATTGTCTTTGTATTCAGCGGGAAAAGCATGTGCTCCTAAAAAAGTTGCTTTAATCGGTATTGGACTTTCTTTTTTTAATTCCCGAATGACACGAAGCATTTTTAATTCAGCTTCGGTATTTAAACCATAGCCACTTTTGATTTCAATGGCTCCAGTTCCCATTCTTATCACTTCTTGCAAACGAATCCAAGCATCATCAAACAATTCTTCTTCTGATTTTTCTTGTAATTTCTTGGCTGAATTCAGAATTCCACCACCTGCTTCAGCAATTTCTTGATAGCTTTTTCCTTTTAAGCGCATCACAAATTCTTCCTCTCTTGGTGCAGCAAACACCAAATGTGTGTGTGAATCTACCCAAGTGGGAAGCACAAACCTACCCTTGGCATCAATCACTTCCCCATCATAAGCTGGACAATCTTCCATTTTTCCAAAGGCCTTAATACGGTCTTCTTCGAGCAACAGAAAGGCATTTTCAATTATTGGTAGTCGTTTTATATTTTCGCCACTCAAGGGCGAATGGGTTTCCACTTTTGTTCTAGCCTGCACAAGGCCTTTGATGTTTTTTAGTAGCATGAATGATTTTCTTTGCACCCAAATGTATTAAATCCATTGGGCTTAAAAGAGCATATTTTTAGATCCTTAATTTAAAAATTACTCTTTTTTAAGTTATCAAATTTTGATATTTTCACATTATGGAAAGAATTATTTTGTCAATTACTTTATTTCTCTTTTTTAATTTGAATGTTGCTAATGCACAGTATAAGTCTGTTTTTTCAGATTCAAGTCAATATTGGAAGGTCTATACCACAGAATACTCATTGGGTGCTTATGTATATGCAGATTCCCTTTATTTAGGGGACACCATTTCATCACAACAGTACAGCTACAGAGAAATATGGGCGAGTAAAATGGCAGGCTTTATTTATCCTCAACGATTTGGATATTTAAGAGAAGACACAAGTCAAGGTAAACTTTGGTTTAGTACAGATACAACCCTCTCAACACAGCATTTAGTTTATGATTTATCGCTTTCAGTTGGAGATACATTTGAGATTTCTGTTTATAGTCAAAAGCAATTAGTAGTTGAGAAAATCGATAGTATTCATGGTAGAAAACGATTGAAGCTTAGAACGATAAATAATAGATTTCAAATTGTTTATCCTTTTTTAAACAGGGTAAACTATTATATTGATTCGCTTTATTTTATAGAAGGGGTAGGTTCAAGTAATGGCTTGGATCTTAGAAATTCAATGAGTTCTATTAATAAGTTTTCACGGTTATTATTATGTCATTATGTTGATTCAATTCAAACTTTTCAACATAACCTCTCCGATTCTTTAATTTTTTTAGGTCAATGTGATACAGTCACACCACCGAATTTAGTTTCAATAACTGAGGAAGTAATGAAAGTTGGTGAAATTTTTCTTTATCCAAATCCAACGTTTGATATAATTCACTTAAATACCAATCTAGATATATCTGAAGTGAGTTTATACGATTTTAATGGAAGACTCGAAAAATCATATGAGTCTGAGCAAAAAATACTTTCATTGCCTGAAAAAAGTGGAGTTTATATTCTTCAACTAACTACAAGTAAGGGAAAAGTAATTAATAAAAAGGTAATTAAGTATTAAAGATTTGGCTAGCTAAATAAACTAGTTTAATCACTTGGCTATCATGAATCAACAAGTTCCTATCAAAACGCTATTTTTGCGACTATGTCGGGAAATCGCTTTGGCAAAATCTTTTCGTTAAGCACTTTTGGTGAGTCACACGGCGCTGCCATTGGTGGTATTTTAGAAGGTTGTCCTGCTGGATTAGACATTGATTTTTCGCACATTCAATTGCAATTAGATCGAAGAAAACCCGGACAATCTCATCTCACCACCCAACGAAAAGAGAGTGATGAGGTGCAGTTTTTATCTGGCATTTTTGAAGGAAAAACCACAGGTACGCCTATTGGTTTTCAAATTCCCAACCAAGACCAAAAGTCAAAAGATTACAGTCACATCAAAGATAAATATCGGCCATCACATGCCGATTATGTCTACCAAGCCAAGTATGGCCATCGCGATTATCGCGGTGGTGGGCGTTCTTCGGCCAGAGAAACCGCTTGTAGAGTAGTGGCAGGTGCCATCGCTGAACAAATGCTTGCCCAATCAGGAGTTGAGGTTTATGCCTATGTTTCACAAGTGGGCCAACAAAGCTTGAGCAAGCCCTATCAAGAATTGGACTTATCGCAAGTTTTTTCGAATGACGTTCGTTGTCCAGATTCTGAAATGGCGGCTGTTTTTAGGCAAGAAATTGAGCAAGCCAAAAAGGCTGGAGATACCCTTGGTGGTTGCATTATTGGAGTCATTAAAAACTGTCCACCAGCTTGGGGAGAGCCAGTTTTTGATAAACTAAACGCTGATTTGGCCAAAGCCATGTTGAGTATAAATGCCGTAAAAGGCTTTGAATATGGTTCAGGTTTTGAAGCTGCGAAAATGAAAGGCTCGGAGCACAATGATGAGTTTTACCAAGAAAATGGAAAAGTAAAAACCAAAAGCAATTTTAGTGGCGGTATACAAGGTGGCATTAGCAATGGAGAAGATATTTATTTCCGCATCGCTTTTAAGCCAGTGGCTACCATTATGCGAGATCAGCAAAGCATTAATGAAAAAGGGGAAAGTGTAGAAGTCAAAGGCAAAGGACGTCATGATGCTTGTGTATTGCCACGTGCGGTTCCTATTGTTAGAGCCATGGCGGCTTTGGTTTTAGCCGATCATAGCTTAAGACAAAGAAGCAATAAATTATAAATTATGAAATTGAAGAAGAAGAAATTGGCCTTGCATTGGCAAATTATCATTGGATTAGTTTTTGGATTGGCATATGGACTGCTTGCTGCTAATGCCGGATGGTTAGATTTTACAGCGGATTGGATAGCTCCCTGGGGTAAAATATTCATCAATATGCTGAAAATGATTGCTGTGCCTTTGGTACTCATTTCATTAATCAATGGAATATCTGGTTTAAAAGATATTGCTCAGCTTTCTTCCATGGGTGGAAAAACCATTGGAATTTACATTTTAACTACAGTTTTAGCAGTAACCATTGGTTTGCTTGCGGTAAATGCCATCAAGCCGGGAAAGGCTTTTTCCGAAGAAATTCGTCAAGAAATGGTGGCCCAAAATGAAGCTAAAGTGAAGTCTACAGAAGAACAAGCTACCGCACAAAAGGAGTCAGGGCCTTTGCAGTTTTTGGTTGATATGGTTCCATCCAATTTTTTTCTATCGGCATCCAATAATCGCAACATGTTGCAGGTCATCTTCTTTGCACTTCTATTTGGTATCGCACTTATCATTGTTCCCGATTCTGCCAAAGTGCAACCCATTAAAGATTTTTTTGAGGGGGCCAATGAGGTCATTCTCAAAATGGTGGACATTATCATGTATTTTGCACCCATTGGTGTATTTGCTTTGCTCGGAAATATCATGGTTGAATTAGCTGGTGAAGATCCTTCAGCGGCCTTGGAAATCTTAACTGGTTTGGGTGTTTATTCCATTACCGTTTTGTTGGGCTTGGCCATTATGGTTTTTGCCGTTTACCCTTTGGTGCTAAAGTTTTTGGCGGGCTATTCATATCAGAAATTTTTCAAAGGAATATCACCAGCTCAGCTGTTAGCTTTTTCTACTTCATCCTCTGCAGCAACTTTACCCTTGACCATGGAACGTTGCGAAGAGAAACTAGGAGTTTCTAAAAAAGTGGCCTCTTTTGTTTTGCCTTTAGGAGCTACCATAAATATGGATGGAACATCTTGTTACCAAGCGGTGGCGGCGGTTTTTATTGCTCAAGTTTATGGTATGGATTTGGGTTTGTCAGAGCAATTGACCATTGTGTTAACAGCTACTTTGGCCTCTATTGGATCAGCCGCGGTTCCCGGGGCAGGTATAATTATGTTGGCCATAGTGTTGGGCGCAGTTGGTGTTCCCTTAGAAGGCATTAGTTTGATTTTTGCGGTTGACCGACCTTTGGATATGTGCAGAACAGTAGTTAATGTAACTGGCGATGCGACAGTGGCGACAGTAGTAGCGTATACCGAAAATGAATTGATTGCACATCCGGTCGAGAAATAGTCCTTCATTTAGCATTTTTTGGCAAAGCTTATTCTAATTTGGAATGCAATTTGTTTACCTTCATGCCTTGTAAAAAATAAACCCTAAAAGGTCCAAATCAAGCATGAAAACGTTATTTAAGATTCTCGGTGGTCTCATACTTCTCATCGTTTTAGCCTTAGTGCTAGTTCCAATTATTTTTAAAGATGACATTGTTAAAATTGTCAAGGAAGAAACCAATAATGCAGTAAATGCCAAAGTAGAGTTTGGTGATTTTGACTTGAGCTTAATCAAAAGTTTTCCAGATTTCTTTTTCTCCATTGAAGAGGTTTCGGTAACCGGAATCAATGAGTTTGAAGGGGTGAAATTGGCCGATATCAAAGAGCTAGACCTAACCGTTGATTTAATGTCGGTAATAAATGGGGAAGCCATTAATGTAAAGCAGATTACCATTTTGGAACCCTACATTGAAGCTAAAGTATTAGCCGATGGAAAAGCCAATTGGGACATTGCCAAAGAAAGCGAAGAAGCTGAGGTGGAAGAAGTAGCAGAAGAAACTGAAGAAAGTTCTTCCTTCAAAATGGAGCTTCAAAACATCAGCATCGAAAGAGCAAGAATTATTTATGATGATGCCACGCTTCCTATGCACATGGATATTAACCAATTGAATTTGGGAATCAGTGGAAACCTAACGGAAGCTCTGACCATCATTGATTCAAAGGGAAGCATTGAGACCTTTAACTTAACCTTTGATGGTGTAAAATACATGAATGATGTAAGGGTTGCTTTGGATGCTTTAATCGAAATGAATTTGGATGAAATGAAATTCACTTTCAAAGAAAACCGTTTAAAGGCGAATGAATTAGCACTAGCCTTTGATGGTTGGCTAGCCATGCCTAATGAGTCCATTGATATGGACATTAGCTATGCCGCACAAGAAACGGATTTCAAACACCTGTTATCCATGGTGCCAGCAGAATTTACCCAAGATTTAGAAGGGGTAAAAACAGCCGGAACCTTAGCTTTAGACGGTTATGTAAAAGGAAGTTACTTAGATTCAATATACCCAGGATTTGGAGTAAATATGATGGTAAATAATGCCATGTTCCAATATCCAGATTTGCCAAAATCGGTGGATGAAATTAACATAGAAGCACATGTAGAAAGTAAATCTGGCGACTTGGATGAAACCATTGTAGATGTACCCAAATTTCACCTCAAATTGGCAGATAATCCTTTTGATTTGAACTTTTATTTAGCCACTCCAATATCAGACCCATACATTCGAGCTGGTATGAAAGGAAAGGTAGTTTTGGATAACATTAAAGATGTGATTCCTCTAGAGAAAGGAGACGAATTATCAGGAACCATTACTTCAGATTTTGCAGTAGCAGGAAATCTTTCTACCATTGAGCAAGAGCGTTATGAAGACTTTAAAGCAGAAGGTCAGTTGGTGGTAGAAAGAATGCATTATGCTTCTGATTCATTGGATTATCCAATTGATTTACACAAAGCAGATTTGGTTTTTAGCCCCCAGTTTGTGGCCTTAAAGGAATTAAGCATGAATGTGGGAAAAAGTGATTTCTATATGGATGGTAAATTGGAAAATTTCATTGGTTATGCTTTAAAAGATGATCAAACCTTGAAAGGGGTGGTGAATTACAAATCAAATTTGTTGGATGTAAACGAACTAGCTGGAATCGATCCAACGGAAGAAGAAACCGAAGAAAGCAATGAAACCACAGAAACGGACAGCACATCAACCGAACCGATGGAAGCAGTTTTACTTCCTAAAAACATAGACTTTACTGCAAACGCGGAAATTACCAAGTTGATTTTCGACAATATGGAAATCAATGAAATTAAAGGAGGAATCAAGCTTAAAGAAGAAAAGTTAGACTTGAATAAAACAGCCATGAAGTTGCTTGGAGGTAGTATGAATATGAGCGGTTTTTATGAAACGACAGATTCTTTAAAACCGAGCTTTGATTTTGATTTGAATGTAAATGGTTTTGATGTTCAACAAACGGTAAAAACCTTTAATACGGTTGAAAAATTAGCTCCCATTGCCAAAAGCAGTGAAGGAAGCTACAGTGCAAGCATGGAAATAAAAGGAGACTTAAAAGCGAATATGGATCCCATTTATGAAAGCATGTTTGGCTTTGGAATGCTAAGCACAGACGACATTCAAATTAAAGATTATAAACCCCTGAAAAAAGTTTCAGAAGCCATTAAGTATGATAAGCTGAACCCATTGGCGGTAAAAGATGTGGATATCAGTTTTAAAATCACGGAAGGAAAAGTTTTTGTAGAACCATTTGATTTGAAAGTGGGTAAAAGCAAAGTCACTATTGCGGGAAGTAATTCATTTGATCAAACCATTGACTATACTTTCAGCTTTGCCATTCCAAGAGAAGAATTTGGTAGTGCAGCTAATAAAGCGGTAGATGGTTTATTGGCTCAAGCATCGAGTAAAGGCATCGACATAGACTTAGCAGAAACCATTAATATAGATGTGAAAATGGTTGGTCCAGCTTCAGACCCTCAAATTAAAACTGACTTTAAAAAGAGTGCTAGCAGCGCCACAGATGCTCTAAAAAAGAAAGCGGAAGAAGAATTTAACAAGAAAAAAGAAGAGCTTGAAAAGAAGGCCAAAGAGGAGTTAGAAAAGAAAAAGCAAGAAGCCGAGGAGAAAGCCAAAGAAGAAATTGAAAAGGCAAAAAAGAAAGCCCAAGAAGAATTAGAGAAGAAAAAGAAAGAAGCGGAAGAAAAGTTAAAAGATGAAGCCAAGAAAAAGTTGAAGGGCTTATTTGGTGGCTAAGAAAGCTTTTCACTTTCTTTGTGAAGATTTTCTAGAATGAAGATGAACTTGAGAAGATTCTTTTATCATAGCTTCGGCTTGTTATTCCTAATTGGTATTTCGTTTTCTAGCGCACTGGCACAAGAAGATTGGGGATGCGCTAAGCCAAATAAAAAGGCACAAAAGCTTTTTGATAAAGCCAAGCAAATGTCTTTCAGAGGAAGCCAATCATATAACTATTTGGTTTCTGCTACGTTGGAAGACAATACTTTTGCTGAAGCACTTTCCATTTTAGCCTACCTCAATAGCAAAAAAGACCAATCTCGCTTGCAGAATGTCAATCGTACGGTTAGTTATTATGAAAAAACCCACACCGCTTGCCCAGCTTATAGAAATTATGAAGCGGCCAATTGGTTGGGAAAGCACTTTTATTCCAAAAGAGATTTTGCCAATGCAGAAAAGTATTTAAGCATTTATGTGAATAAGGCAAAACCCAAAGGCAAAGGCGAAGAATTAAAGCAGGCGGTAAAACAATTAGAACAAATTAAGGCTTACCGAGAAATTTTCAATAATCCGGTTCCATTTAACCCAAAAAAGGTGGATGGTCCATCTACCAAAGCGGATGAATATTTACCCATGCTTTCGCCTGATAATCAATTTTTGTTTTTCACCAGAAAAGGAGAAGTAGACTCTAAAAGTGCAATGGGTACGGTCGAAAAAGAGTATTTCGTTCAAAGTAGAAGAAAATACGATGGTACCTATTCAACAGGGATTCCCATGCCGCCACCTTTTAATAAAGGGAGTTACCAAGGTGGAAGTAGTATTTCTGTTGATAATAAAGTGTTGTTTATTACCATAGTGGAGCAAGTTGTGACCAGAAATGGTGTGGGATTTTCAAACGGGGATATTTATTATTCTGAATTTAAAGGAGGAAGTTGGTCTGAATTAAAAAGTATTGGAAATCACATCAATGGAAGATATACGTGGGAGGGGCAGCCTTCTATTTCTGCGGATAGAAAAACCTTGTATTTTGCCAGTGCTAGAGGAGAAGACAATTACGGGGGAATGGATTTATATAAAACCGAATTGCAAGAGGATGGTAGTTGGGGACCTGCCATCAATTTAGGACCTGCCATTAATACTTCTGGTAATGAAAAATCTCCTTTTATGCATTCGGATAGTTACACCTTGTATTTTTCTTCTGATGGACATCCAGGAGTAGGGGGACAAGATGTGTTTTTTACCCGAATGAATGAATTTGGAAAGTTTGATCCTCCAGTAAACTTAGGAGTCCCTATAAATACCAAAGATGATGAGCATGGATTTATGGTCAGTACCGATGGAAAGTATGGTTATTTCTCTTCAAACTTAGAGCAAAATGGACTTGATATTTTTTACTTTGATTTACCTGTGGAAGCAAGACCGGAAGAGGTTGTTTTTGTAAAGGGAACAGTAGAAAGTAAAGACCCTGATGCTGCCAAAGGAATGACCATTGAGTTGAAAAATATGGAAACAAATCAAGTGGTAGAAGGGGTTGTAGATGAAGAAAGTGGGGAGTACGTGGCTGTAGTAGCAGCTAGCGAAACCCAAGATGTAATGATGATGGCCAAGAAGAATGGCTACGCTTTTACCTCCCAATATATTAACAGCGGAAAGGACGTAGTTGGAAAACCAATGCGTGCAAAACCACTTGATTTTAATCCAATAGAAGAAGGTGAAACTTACCAAATCAACAACATCAATTTTGCCACCGATTCTTATGAGTTGAATGAGCAGGTGATGAATATTTTAAGTGAATTTGTCACTTTTATGGAAGAGAATCCTTCGGTAAGAGTGATGATTCAAGGACATACGGATAATGTGGGTGATGCGAATGATAATTTAACCTTATCAACCAATAGAGCCCAAGCGGTAAACAACTATTTGGTGTTGGAAGGGATTGACCCAAGTCGATTGGAATTTAAAGGTTTTGGTGAAAGTAAACCAATTGCTTCTAATGACACGGATGAAGGTCGTTCAAAAAATAGAAGAACTGAATTTGTAATTCTGTCTAAGTAACTAAGAAACCATTACTTTTGCCCTCTTAAATTATTTAAAATGAAAAGATCAATCTTATTATTATTTGCATCAGTATTTGTATTTGCTGTAGCATGTAACCAAGCTGAAAAGCAAACAGAAACCACTCAAGAAGAACTTACTGAAGTAAAGGAAGAAGTAACTGAAATGGAAGCGGATAGCGTTCATTTTGGAGAATTAATTGACGAAGAAGGTGCTTTGACAATTGATGAATTCGCTATGAAAATGGAAGGCCAAGACACTTTAGAAGTGAAAATTTTGGCAGTAGCTACCGACGTTTGTCAGAAAAAAGGATGTTGGATGAAAGTTCAAACAGCTGATGGCGGTGATATGAGAATCCGTTTTAAAGACTATGGCTTTTTTGTGCCTAAAGACATTAGTGGAAAGCAAGTGATTTTTGAAGGAATTGCTTACCAAGACACGACTTCTGTAGAAGACTTAAGACATTATGCAGAAGACGGAGGACAATCTCCTGAAGAAATTGCTGCCATCACAGAGCCTGAAATTAAAACATCTTTCTTAGCTCATGGTGTATTGATTAAGAATTAATCAAAAAGATACAAAACAAAAAACCACGCCGAGGCGTGGTTTTTTTATGTCTATTATTTTCTAATCTTTTATTCGGGTATCACTAAAACAGGTAAGTCTGCGTGCATAACTGCTTTTCTAGAATCACTGGCATTAAAAAAGCGTTCCCAAAAAGTTTGTTTATGTCTAAGTAAAACCAATAATCCTTTTTGATCTTCTATTCCCTTTTTTAGTCCTTCTTCATAATTCTCGCCATGACATTCATGAATGTCAATTTTAAAACCATCAAATAAAGCTTTTAATTGATCCCAATTTTGCAAAGGACCTTCTTCGTTTATTCTAACATGCATAGCACGAATAGGAAGATCATGTTTTAAGGCATATTTTTTAATCGTTTCCGCAGCCTTTTCAGGATAACTTTTGCCATCATAGCTAATAATTACTTCTTCAATATCTTTATCTAAATAATGCTCAGGAATGACAAAAAGTGGATGTTTTAAAGCTCTCATCATACTAACTGTGCTACTTCCAATCAAAACCTCTTTTACGCCTGATGCGCCTTTAGTTCCCATAACCAAGCAATCCGCATTTTCATCAAAGGCAAGAATGGTAGATTGCTCTGAAAAATCTCCTTGAGCTAATCGACTTTCGAAAGTAATTTGACGTTCCTTAAAGCGCTCGTTCAATTTTTCAGTAAAAGCCTCCATATCTTGTTCGGCTTGCTTTTTTATTTCATCCATCAGATAAAATAAGCCACTTGTTCCTCCATGAGGAATATCGTAGACATGAATTAAGACGTATCGGCTATTAGCTGTACCTAAATGATTTACAGCGAAATCTGCTGCCATTAACGCATTCTGAGAAAAATCAGTTGGAATTAAAATGGTTTGCATGGTCTATTTCAATTTATGCCATAAAGATGAGAAAGAATTGGAGATTTTTTGAATGATTCAGGTTAAATGAAATTTATTTTTTCGATTCTAATTTAAATGTCTTTACAAGAATGAATTATCTTCGCTTATCTTAGAACAGAACCCATGATTCAAGAGCTAAAAGAGAAGTATGCAGGAATTTTTGAACCTGCATTAATAGAAGAGATTAACCAAGTAGCCACTATTAAAGAGCTTAAAGAAGGTGACCAATTGATGGAAATAGGCAATTTTATTCGTTCTATGCCTTTGTTGCTAGAAGGGGCAGTGAAAGTATTACGTGAAGATGAAAATGGAGATGAATTATTACTTTATTTTATAGAAGGAGGTGAAACTTGTGCAATGACTATAACTTGTTGTTTAGGCAATACGCGATCTGAAGTGAGAGCAATTGCTGAAAAGGATACAAGTATGATTATGCTCCCAGTTCAAAAAATGCAAAGCTGGATGGACCAATATAGCAGTTGGAGAAACTTTATCTTAAATAGTTACCAAGCAAGAATGATGGAGCTTTTGAATACCATTGATAAAATTGCTTTCCTTAAAATGGATGAACGATTGCTTGCTTATTTAAAGGAAAAGTCGAATGTCTCTGATGATGACTTTATTCGAAGCACCCACCAAGAAATAGCTTATGAGTTACATACTTCTAGAGTTGTGATTTCACGCTTATTGAAACGCTTGGAAAATGATGGATACATTGAATTACATAGAAATAAGATTAAAGTCATTGCTCTGTAACTCAAGTTACTTCTGCTTCAATTATAAGCTTATACATTTGAGCAAATTTTAGCTATGGATATATTTACTTTACTAGGCTATATAGGAGCCATTATAATAGGCGTGGTTTTAGGACTAATCGGAGGTGGAGGTTCAATTATAACTGTTCCCATATTTGTCTATTTGCTTGGAATTAACCCAGTGATGGCTACTGCCTATTCTTTGTTTGTAGTTGGAAGTACGGCTTTAGTAGGAACAATAAGAAACTTACCTAAAAAACAGGTAGATGTAAAAACAGGAGCTGTTTTTGCAATACCAGCACTTTTAGCTGTTTACTTAACCCGCAAGTTTTTGGTGCCTGCCATACCCAATGAATTATTTACTATTTCAAATTTTACAGTAAGCAAAGAGCTTGGCATTATGGTCTTTTTTGCCCTGATTATGCTATTGGCAGCAATTTCGATGATACGGAACAAGCGAAAAGATGAAGGAGTAGAAACCGAAATCTCTTACAATTACCCAATGATTTTATTAGAAGGCGCATTGGTTGGCTTACTTACAGGTATTGTGGGTGCAGGTGGAGGATTCCTAATTATTCCTGCTTTAGTATTATTAGCAAAGCTGCCCATGAAAAAAGCAGTTGCTACCTCATTAATGATTATTGCAGTTAAATCTTTAATTGGATTTATTGGTGATGTAGAGAATCTGTCCATCGATTGGGCTTTTTTACTTTCTTTCACCACACTTTCAATAGTTGGTATTTTCTTGGGCATTTATATGAATAAATTCATCAATGGGAAGAAGTTAAAGTCTGCCTTTGGGTGGTTTGTTTTGCTTATGGGTATTTACATTATTTTAAAAGAGCTAAGCATCTAACTGAAAAGTAACTTTAGTTACGTATTTTGAACTTCTGGAGGCTTAACTTTGTGATAGTTTAACTGATATTTAGAAATAGAAGATATGAAAGTAGAACAAATATATACAGGCTGTTTAGCGCAAGGAGCTTACTACATTGAAAGCGAAGGAGAAGTGGCTATCATAGACCCTTTGAGAGAAGTAAAGCCATACATGGAAAAGACGGAGAAAAATGGGGCTAAAATCAAGTATATTTTTGAAACCCATTTTCATGCAGACTTTGTTAGTGGACATCTTACCCTAGCAAAGCAAAGTGGTGCAACTATTATTTACGGCCCAACTGCTAAAACAAATTTTGATGCTTTAATTGCTGAAGATCAGCAAGAATTTAAATTAGGGGCGGTAACCATTAAAGTATTACACACACCGGGTCATACCATGGAGAGCACCACCTATTTATTGAAAGATGAAAACGGAAAAGATGTCGCCATATTTACCGGTGATACCTTGTTTTTAGGGGATGTAGGGAGACCTGATTTGGCACAAAAAGCGGCAAGTTTAACACAAGAAGAGTTGGCTGCTACTTTATACAAAAGTCTCAGAACACAGATTATGCCTTTGGCAGATGATGTAACCGTTTATCCTGGTCATGGGGCAGGCTCAGCTTGCGGTAAAAACATGATGAAAGAAACGGTGGACACTTTGGGTAATCAAAAGAAGATGAATTATGCCTTAAGAGCAGATATGACTGAAGATGAATTTGTGAAGGAAGTAACCGATGGATTGTTGCCTCCTCCGCAATACTTTCCGCAAAATGTGCAAATGAACAAAGAGGGCTATCAAGATATTGATGAAATTTTGAGTAAGGGTACTCAAGCACTTTCACCTGAAGCTTTTGAAGCAGCTGCTAATGAAACGGATGCTGTTATTCTAGATGTTAGGCATCAAAGTGAATTTGTGCAAGGACATATTCCAAGGTCAATTTTTATTGGTTTAGATGGTGACTTTGCTCCTTGGGTAGGGGCTTTAATAGCAGATGTAAAACAACCCATACTTTTAATTACTCCTGAAGGAAGAGAAGAGGAAGCTGTTACAAGACTTTCAAGAGTTGGTTTTGATAATACCTTAGGTTTTTTAGCGGGAGGGTTTGAAGCTTGGAAGGCGGAGAAGGAATACGATACAATGAGTTCAATTCCGGCCGATGAGTTTGCAAGTAATTACGAAGAAAATATGCCGATTATTGACGTTCGAAAAGAATCCGAATTCAAAGCTGAACACTTAGACAAAGCGACTAACATTCCCTTGAGTTTTGTAAATGAGCATTTGGCTGAATTGCCTAAAGAGGTTAGTTTTTATGTGCATTGTGCCGGTGGCTATCGCTCTGTAATTGCTGGTTCAATTTTAAAGTCTCGTGGAGTTCACAATTTAATAAATGTGGAAGGTGGATTTGGAGCTTTGAAAAACACCAATTTAAAAACGACAGATTATGTTTGTCCCAGCAGTGTGAAATAATAATTCGAGAATAGTAAATGAAAGGGTCGGCTAATGCCGGCCTTTTTTGTTGGAAATACTTCATTAATAATAAAAGACAACGTCTTTCGTTTTGAAGAAAACCAAATTTACTTTTTATGAAATACTACCTCTTTTCAATGATAATTGCACTTACCTTATTTTCTTGTAAAAAGGATGAGGAAAATACTGTTCAAGTAGAAACTCAAAATACCCCTATATCTCCCAACTACTTCCCTTTAGAAGTAGGAAATTATTGGGTGTATGAAAACTATTCTGTAGATACTTCAGGGAATGAAACAAACTTGAATAAACAAGATAGTGTAAGAGTTATAAGGGATACAATGGTAAATGGGAATAGGTATTTTTATATGTATGGTAAAGAATATCCGACTAACTATGAAGATAGAGGGTGGTTTAGAGACTCCAGTGGGTATTTAGTTTCACTTGGATATCAATCTAAGTTAAACTTTGTAAACTTCTCAGATACCTTAGATGACTTTATCAATTACACATCTAATGGAGATACCTTACAATATACTTTTTACATGTTACATTTACCTGAAATAAAAACGATTGTTCCGGCAGGAGAGTTTGCTGTCATAGATTACTTAGGTACAACTATTACTTCGGTAGAAGCATTGCAAAAGCTTTATGACTACCCTAGATACTCACACCAACAATACGCTGAAAATGTTGGCAAAGTATTTCAAAGTTTTCATTATTCAGCAAGTCCTAATCATATTGAAAAAAGACTTGTTCGGTATCGTATTCACTAGGCTATTTTCTAAATCCATATAAATTCTGCCCAATAAAGTCTTGCGGGAAGTTTTCATCCCCTTCAAATCCCAATTTGGTTTCTCCATTTTCATTGGGTATGTGAGCCGTTTTAAAGAGGTAATCCCATAAGCTTAGGCTAATGCCGTAGTTCACTCCATAGCTAGCTTTGGGCAGGTAATAAGCATGGTGGTGTAAATGCATCACCGGATTATTAAAAATGTACTTGAAAGGTCCGTAGGTTAGTTTGATATTGGCATGATTCAAATGTCCAATGGTAATGGCAACAAAATGGACAAGGTAAGCTTGTTCGGGTTCAAAGCCACCTAATACCATAACTGCTATGGTTTTTAAAGGTTTGTACAAAATATTTTCCATCCAATGAAAACGCAAGTGGGCTGCAAAGCCCATTTCTTTAACAGAATGGTGCACTTTGTGAAATTGCCACAAGGCAGGAATACGATGTAGTAAGACATGAGTAAACCATTGAACAAAATCAAGTAAAACAAAAAATAGAAGAAGAGAAGCCCAAGTTGGCCAAGTTTTGGTGTTGATTAAACTGAGGCTATCCATTTGAATACCTATGGATTCAAAACCCAATTGCATGATTCGATAAAAGCCACTGATAAAAATGGCAAACAAGAAGAAATTAAAAAACATGTAGAAGCCGTCAAGCCAGAAATCCTTTCTAATAATTCCTTGTTTTTTTCGCCATGGAAAAGCAATTTCCATTCCCCAAACAACTAAAGAAATAATGATTAATCCCCAAAAGTAATTTTGATACCAAGGAACTTGGAAAATGATGCTATTCCAAGTCCAGTTTAGGCTACCTAAGAATGAATCTTTAAAAGCTTGGAATAATTCATACATAGTTAAAATGTTTTTATAAAATTACACCTATCTGATGGTATTGTTCAGTAACAAGAGTTACAAAGCAATCTAAGTATGTGTAAACAAAAAAAGGAGCTTAAAGCTCCTTTTTTTGTTTACATATGTTTTTCTGATTTTAGGAAAATAAATGGCTTTTAGTGAATGCCATGCATCCATTTTCTTAGGGTGGGGACTAAGAACAATAGTACTAAAGCAGCACCGCCAACTACGCCAACTCCCCAAACTAAATAGGTATGGGAATAAACCGCCAAAGTATCTAATCGGCTAGCGTTTTCTCCTAACCCTTCACCAGCCGTTAACTCACCAATTAGTCCCGCCATTTTATTGGCTAAGGCAATGGATAAAAACCAAACCCCCATAACATAACCTACTGCTTTTTTTGGTGATAGTTTGGTGATCATAGATAATCCAACTGGTGATAAACAAAGCTCGCCTGATGTATGGAAGAAATACATGAAAACTAAAAATAGAATGGGCACTAATCCATCTGTTGCAAACTGAGAACCTAGGACAATGAAGACAAATCCTAAGGCTAGTAAACTTAAACCCAATACAAATTTTAGTGGGGTAGAGGGTTCTTTATCAGACTGACGTAACTTAACCCAAAGCCAAGAAAAGAGAGGAGCCAAAGTCATGATAAAAAAGGCATTGAAAAATTGGAAAATGGAAGCTGGAATTTCTGATCCCATGACAACTCGATCTATGTTTCGAGCAGTGAAAAGGGTAATCGAGCCACCAGCTTGTTCAAACAAAGCCCAAAAAACGGCATGAAAAACAAAGAGAACAACCACCACCCATAGGCGCTGTTCCGATTTTTTTTCTTCTTGTTGACGCCCCATGAATAGCAGTGCACCTAACAAGCCAATGCTTAAGGCAATAAGAATCCAAGTAACAATATCACTTAGATTTAAGAATTGCGCAGAAATGGGTATGAAGACTAAGGTTCCAATGAAAGTTAGCATTTGCTTACGCTTCAATTTCGGTGTCATGTGCAATTTAAAATTGCTTGCTTCTTCTGCTTGTGCTTGCTCTGTTAAGGATTTAGGTCCTTTTAAACGCGCTAAATCTTCTTCTTCATTAATTTCAGGGAAATTCTCTACTTCTGTTGGGTTTATGCCTTTTTTTCCAAAACTAGATGGACCAAAGAACCAAAAAACAAGCAAGCCGAGTGCCATGCCGATGCCTGCAAGTCCAAAACCATAATGCCAGCTAATTTGCTCACCCACATAACCACAGGTTGTAATGGAAAGCAAGGCTCCAATATTTACACCCATATAGAAAATGGTAAAGGCACCATCTTTTCTACTATCGTTTAAGCCGTAAAAGTTGCCTAAAAAACTAGAAACGTTTGGTTTAAAAAAGCCATTTCCAACCATGATAAAGGCAAGCGAAAGGAAAAACAATTGCATATTTCCGCCAAAGAACATACCTTCTAAAGCAAGAGCAAAATGACCGGCCATCATCAAAGCTCCACCAAATATGATGGCTTTGCGAAAACCTAAAACCTTATCGGCTAAAATACCCCCAACCACAGGGAAGAGGTAAACCATAGCCGTGTAGGAGCCATAAATGCCAAGTGCTTTTTCATCGGCTTCGGCTTGACTTAGTTCTCGAAACAATTCTTGCACCATATACAAGGTAAGCAGGGCACGCATGCCGTAATAGGAAAAACGTTCCCACATTTCGGCAAAAAACAAGATGAACAAGGCCTTGGGATGAACCTTTTTGTTACTCATGATAATAAACGGTACCCAAACGAGCACAAAGGCCCAGGCTACCACCATAATCCAAAATCCAATGTCCATGATGTCTGTGTTTTATTTAAGCTTCTGCTTTATCAGCTATTTCAAATCCTTCTTGTTCTTCATGGTGCGAGTCTGCTTTTAACTCTTCTGCACCATGCGTTAAACGCTTTAATGGTTTTAATAAGGCAATCACCAAGGCTGCAATGATCGTACAGAAAATAGCAATGCCAGTAAAGATTTGTAATTCTCCTGCTGAAGCTGACCATTCACCTAGCAAGCCAGCCACTTTATTTCCAACACCTGTAGCAGCAAAGTAAACGCCCATCATTAATGAAGCATACTTAAGTGGTGCTAATTTGGTAATAAAAGATAGTGCTACTGGGGAAGCACAAAGCTCACCAACGGTGTGAAATAAATAAGCTAAGACCAACCAATACATAGCAGAAGAACCATTTGCTTCGTATTCTAATGCCGCTCCTGTCATAAATAAAAAGCCCCAACCCATAATTAGAACGCCTATAGCCATTTTAAATAATGAGGAAGTTTCTTTTCCTTTTCTTTTCCACCAAACCCAAAATGAAGCAATTGGCACACCTAAGGTTATAATAAAGAATGCATTTACTGATTGGAACCAAGAGGCAGGAATCGCATCAATATCTAACAAGGGTAATGTAAAGCCAAGTGATAAATCTGTTTTTTGAGCGGTATAAATATTCATTAAACCACCTGCTTGCTCAAAGGCTCCCCAAAACACGATGATAAGTAGAAATGAAATCAACATTACTTTTACACGGTCTTTTTCTACTTGGGTAAGAGGACGCTTTTTGGCTTCCTTTTCAGCAGGTGTTAAGTCTTGAGTAGACTCTCCAACTCCTTTTAAATATTTTTGGCCCCACATGTATACAATTTGGCCTACAATCATTCCAATACCTGCTAAGCCAAAACCATAATGCCATCCCATTTCTTCACCAACGTAGCCAACTACCAATGCAGAAAAGAAAGCTCCTAGATTAATACCTATGTAAAAAATGGTAAATCCTTTGTCTCTGCGATCATCTCCTTGTGGATAAAGTCCACCTACCATAGTAGAAATGTTAGGTTTTAAACCGCCAACCCCTAAAACAATAAGTGCCAAACCAGTATAAAATGCCCATAAGGCTTCTACCGCAAGTATACCATGACCTAAGCAAAGTAAAATACCACCAATTAATACGGTTCTTTTTTGTCCCCAAAATTTATCAGCAACTAAACCACCTGCAATAGACATAATATAAACTAGAGCCGTATACCAACCATAAAGCTTTAAAGCATCACCTTCAGTCCATCCAAAACCAGGATTGTCACTATTTACAGTAGAAATGAGAAAGAGTACAAGAATGGCTCGCATTCCGTAATAACTAAAACGTTCCCAAAGTTCTGTGAAAAATAAAATGTATAGTCCTTTGGGGTGGCCCCATAATTCTGATCGCTCTTGCATAAGTTTATTTTAAGGGTTAAGATAAGTTTAAGAAGTGACTAAAATAATAAAAATTGAAGTCTTGATTAATTGCTCTATTTATAGGTTTTGATTTAAGAAATCAGTCATTTTTTTGTACAAATGGTAGCGTGTATTTCCACCATAAATGCCGTGGTTTTTATTAGGATACATAAACAAATCAAACTGTTTGTCTGCTGCTACCAAAGCAGAAATCATTTCAGTGGTATTTTGTAAATGTACATTGTCATCGGCCATGCCGTGGACCAATAAATATTTTCCTTTTAATTTATCAACGTGGTTTATAGGCGAGTTGTCATCATAGCCATCGCCGTTTTCTTGTGGGGTTTGCATGTAACGTTCAGTATAAATGCTATCGTAATAGCGCCAATTCGTTACTGGTGCTACCGCAATGGCTGCTTTAAAATGATCTGCTCCTTTTAGTAAACACAAACTCGACATATAGCCCCCATAACTCCATCCTTGAACACCAATTCGATTTCCATCAATAAATGGCTGAGAAGCTAGGTATTTAGCCGTTTCAATTTGGTCCATGGTTTCGTATTTTCCCAATTGCTTGTAGGTAATTTTCTTAAAGTCAACTCCTCTAGCACCTGTTCCTCTGTTGTCTACCGAAACGACGATGTAACCTTGTTGTGCCAACATTTGATGCCATAGGTAATTACTTCCACCCCAAGCATTGGTTACTGTTTGCGAACCAGGTCCACCATAAATGGTTAAAAATGCTGGATATTTCTGCTTAGGATTAAAACTCACAGGTTTGATCATCCAACCATTTAATTCAACTCCCTCTGAGGTTTTAAACGTAAAAAATTCTTTCTTGCTTAGGGTGTAGTCTTTCATCTTGTCTTTTAAAGCTTGATTGCTTTCAAGAACCCTTATTTCCTTTCCACTTGCATCATTTAAGGTAATGTAATTGGGGATATCTGCAGTGCTATGGGTATTTATGAAATACGCAAAACTCTTGCTAAATGAGGCTCGGTTTGTCCCATCTTTCGAACTTAACCGTTTTTTGTTTTTACCTTCTAAATCAATGCGGTATATGTTTCGATCTAAAGGAGACTTTTCCGCAGCTTGATAGTAAACAAAGCCACTTTGATCATCCACACCATACAAATCTGTTACAGGCCAATTGCCTGCAGTCAGTTGTCTTTTCAAAGAACCGTCCATCTGATATAAATAGAGGTGACGAAAACCACTTTTTTCACTTTGAATCAAGAAATGCTTTTTGTCTTTGGTGAAGTAAACATCGAAAGGCATTTCAATGTAGGTTTCACTTGTTTCATTATGAATTACTTTGCTACTTCCATCAGTTGCATTTACCAAATTGATTTGTAAATCGTTCTGATGGCGATTCGTACTCATAACAGCCAATTGGTTTGCATCTTCGGTCCATTGAATAGAAGGCAAATACTCATAAGCTTGATTTAATTTCACATCAATGGTTTTACTATTTTCTAAGTGAAAAATCTTTATGCTAACCATGGCATTTTCTTCTCCAGCTTTGGGGTATTTAAAACGATAATCAGTGGGGTAGAGGCCGTCATACATTTTCTTGTTCCATTGCTTTACCGCAGATTCATCAAAACGATAAAAGGCCAATTTCTTTCCATCTACTGACCATTGAAAAGCCTGAGATAAGCTCAATTCTTCTTCATATACCCAATCGGAGGCACCATTAATTATTTTGTTGTATTCCCCGTCGCTTGTAATTTGAGTTTCTTTTCCACTTTCTAGGTCTTTTAAATAAAGATTGTTGCTTTTTACAAAGGCCACTTTATTTCCATTGGGCGAAAAATCAGCATACATTTGTTTTTCTCCCTCACTTAGCTTTTGAATCTTTTTAGTTTTTAGATCTAGAATATAATATTGTGCTTTGGTAGAACGACGATAAATGCTTTCCAATTCATCGGCAATCAAGACTTTTTTCTCATCAGCAGAAAATTCATAAGCATCAATGCTCAATTTTTTACCCTCAAAATTTATATCATCTGCAGCAATCAAGGTTTTCACTTTTTTTCCGTTGGAGTACTTGTATTGCACCAATGATTTCCCATCCTTTCCCCTTTCAATTACGGTATAGTTAAGCCCATCATTCATCGAACGTAAGCCGTATACCCCTTTTGATCGAAAAGTATGATCTTTCCAAATATCAGCTAGTGTGATAAACTTTTTTAAATTGGAATTAGATTCAATGGGGGCTTCTTTGGCAATGCTTTCTTCTTGAGCAACTAAAGATATTGTTCCAGTTAAAATTAGACTTAAACAAATGGTTTTTATATGCTTCATAAAGGTGATTTATTCGTTATTTTCGTTCAAAGAGCCCGAATTTACATAAATTGAATTAGAATTTATAAATGAATAGTAGTAGTGGTAAATGGCAGCACATTGATGAATCTGATATTCAGTTTTTTCAACAACTTTTAGGAAAAGAAAAAGTAATAAGCAATCATGTAGAACTATTGAGGTACGACCATGATTACACCGAAGATTTACACTATTTACCACAAGTTGTTTTGCTTCCCAATACAGCCGAAGATGTGGCAACCATTTTAGCTTATTGCAACAAAAGGAAATTGCCCATAACTGCACGCGGTGCGGGAACCGGTTTAAGTGGCGGTGCTTTACCCATTTTCGGTGGAGTTTTGCTTAGTACAGAAAAGTTAAATCGAATTCTTGATATTGATGAAGCCAATCTGCAAGCAACTGTTGAGCCGGGAGTTATTACTCAGGTTTTTCAAGAAGCTGTAGCAGAAAAAGGACTTTTTTACCCTCCTGACCCGGCTAGCAAAGGCAGCTGTTTTATAGGTGGAAATTTGGCGGAGAATAGCGGAGGACCTAAGGCCGTAAAATATGGAGTAACCAAAGATTATGTGTTAAATCTAGAAGTGGCTTTGGCCGATGGTCGCTTAATGTGGACTGGTGCCAATGTGTTGAAGAATGCAACCGCCTTAAACCTTACTCAATTGATGGTAGGTAGCGAAGGTACTCTTGGCATTATTACTAAAGCAGTGATGCGACTTATTCCGCATCCAAAACATGACTTATTGCTTTTGGTTCCATTTCGAAAGGCTGAAGAGGCCTGTCAAGCTGTTTCGGCTATTTTTCATTTGGGAATTACACCATCAGGATTGGAATTTATGGAAAGAGACGCTTTAGAGTTTGCCCAGCGTTTTGTGCATGGTATTGAGGTAGATATAGCCGAAGATATTGAAGCGCACTTATTGATAGAATTGGATGGTAATTATCCGGAAGTGCTTATGCAAGAAGCGGAACAGATTTATTCCCTATTAGAAAACTACGATTGTGATGAAATCCTTTTAGCTGAGTCACAAGCAGAAAAAGTTAAGCTTTGGAAATTGCGCAGAAGCTTAGGCGAAGCAGTTAAAGCAAACTCCATTTACAAAGAAGAAGATACCGTGGTAAAAAGAGCAGAATTACCAGCATTATTAAAAGGTGTGAAGGAAATAGGAAGACAATATGGATTTCAGTCTGTTTGCTATGGTCATGCAGGTGATGGTAATTTACATGTAAATATTTTGAAAGGTGAGATGAGTGATGAAGCTTGGGAAGGTGAGCACTTAAAACAAGGCATTCGAGAAATTTTTCAACTATGTAAAAGACTAGGAGGAACGATTTCGGGTGAGCATGGTATTGGTTTGGTGCAAAAAGAATTTATGGATGTTATGTTCAATCCTGAAGATATCGCTCTGCAAAAAGCCATTAAACAGGCCTTTGATCCAAATGGAATTTTAAACCCAGGAAAAGTTTGGGAAGATTAATTAAAGTTTTTCAATTTTAACTTGGGTAAATGTATTATCACCCCAGTTTACTCCTTCTCCTAGGCCTTTTCCGCCAACAGTATCACTGCATCGATGCTCTATTCGAAAGGTTTCAGATGAATTCGTAACACTTACTATTGTAGTCAATAGTGATTGAGAAAACTTATCAGCATATGCAACATTTCCATAGGCTTCAACCGCGGCAGTTGTTACATTATAGAGTCTGCATTGATGAGTTTTAACTTCATAGGCGGGTGTATAAATGGTTATTGCATAAGTTCCTGAATCGAGTTTAAACTCGTTGGTTCCCAAAGATACAAAGCTCAAATCACCATCAATATCGTTTAAGTCTCTTTGAACCCATACACCACTTGTAAAAGTTCCTCCATTTGAGCCTCCTGATTTGATGTCTCTAATGATAGCAATACCAGAATTTGTTACGTTGGTTACGTTGCTTACATTGGTTACAGTGGTTGCTCCACCTAGTGTATCCCAAGCAGAACCATTGTAAAAGTAAAAGCCAATAGTTCCATCAATTTGAAAAACGAGGAGCCCTTGTGCAGGATTAACAATGCCTAAACGCTGAGATTCATTCATTCGAGGACCTAAAAATCCCTGAGTGGTACTTCTAACTTCTAAAAATGCTGAAGGATCAGGACTGCCTCCTTCAGCATTGAATAAGATATTCTGAGCTTGAGTTAATCCAAAAAAAAGCATGAAGATTAATAAAAGAAAATTCTTCACAGTTAAATGGTTGGTAGTGGCAAAGCAAAAGTAACACTAGTTTCTTAGAATAGTTTCTAATTGATTCTATTTAGATAGATTCTATCTATTTCCTTAGTATGCTTTCCATCTTTTTTCCCCTTGCCAGTTCATCAACAAGTTTATCTAAATAACGTACTTTTTGAGTCAACTTAAACTCAATCTCTTCTACTCGATAACCGCAGATTAATCCTTTTATTAATTGAGCATTGGGGTTAAGTGTAGCTCTTTCAAAAAAGGTTTCAAAGCTTACCTTTTCATCAATTAATGCTTGAATTTGCTTGTTATTAAACCCACAGAGCCATTCAATGATTTGATGCAATTCTTCTTTGGTTTTCCCTTTCTTTTCAACTTTTGAAACATAATGCGGGTAAACAGAGGCAAAAGTCATTTTTGCAATGCGTTCATTTTGTTGGGGAGTTACTTTCATAGTTTAATATTTTCGCATAAAGTCATAAGCTCCTTTTCGAAGGTTTATGCCATATTCTAAATAGGCTTTTAAGCAATCTAAAAAGTTGGCCCAACCTGCGCTGTTGCTTAAAGCCCATGCTAGATTTTCTTCGCTCAAGGATTTGCCTTTTTCTCTTACTCTTACTACTGTATTCTTGTCATTTAAGGCTTCTAAGTGAATCTCAACCACTGTTTCTGTATCCCAAACAAAAGAAATAAATGAAGGAGAATTAACCTTAATTTGAGTAATGGGAAAAACATCTTCAAATTCTGGAAACTTCCATTTTAATTCTGCGCCACTTTCCATTCTTCCATTACTTTCAGAAATAAAATATTGTGTCATATGGTTTGGCTCTACAATGGCTTCAAATACTTCAGCTATTGGTTTTAAGATTTGTAAACTTGCTTTTGATTTTAATTCCATTTATCAAATTTAATAGACTTTGTTTGTAATCTATTAAGATGCTTAATTCTTATGTTAGATTGTTCTTAAATTAAAAGAAAAATTAGAAAGACTAGCATAAGCAGTGCTTGAAGAATGTGAATCAAATAAGCAGCCCACCTAATGATGGGCTGCATTCGTATTAAGATACTTGAAGATGCGAGTTTATTTTCGTCTCCCATCTTTTTCCTAGCAATAGCTCATCATACAGTTGAAAGGATTCTTCATTATTAAATAAGCTAATTTCGGTAGTACTGTTTTGCTTGTTTAAATATTTAATAATCAGTTTTATAGATTTAAAATTATTAGGATGTTCATAATCTTTTACACTTAGAAGTTTGCATGATTTTACTTCACTCAACTTAATGGCAGCTTCATTATTTGAAAACTGACCATTCTTTACAAAATAGAGATAATCATTGTTTTCTGAAAATGCGATGGCGAAGTTTCCGCCATATTCAACTTTATTCAATTTCGTTGAGGTGTTTTGACTCAATTTTTGAATTTTCTTGAGTAAATCATTGCGTTTATTTGCTTTATGTCGGCTAATGAATAATAGCGATATCAATATAACTAGCGCTAAAAATAGCCCAGTTAGTGTTGTTCCAAAGTCCATGGATTTAAATTTTTTATAATTAAGTAATATGCAATCGCCTTGAGGGCATGCTTTTAATCTATTTGAAGAAAACAGATTGGACTATGAGAAAAAATGGAAAGGGTAAAGGCTATCTTGAATCTTTGAAATAGAATGCCACAATACAATTTCCCAGTCTAGCGGAAGCTTCCAATTAAACTTGTTGAAGCTTGATTCAATTGTAGAATTGGCAGAAAGCTGAAATAATAAAAGGAGAGGGATTGAGGCATCTTTCAATTGCTTACTTAGCTTCATTCGGCTGCTAGGAGCTTGATGCTGAAATTGTTGTACTTTAAGTTGATGGATTACTTCCTTTTCAACTTGTTGAACCTCTTCTTGATTTGCAGTCAAGTCTGTTGAACAGCTTAAGCCTAATAAATACAATGGCAATAATATGCCAAGTAGTACTTTTTTTATTTGAATTAGAAGGTTCATTTTTTTTGAAAATCGAGGCAAAAGTAAGTTAATTGAAGTGCTTTGATTCTCCATAAAGTTTATTTAACAGTTGTTTTAAGCTAATTTTTCTCTATGATGTAGAAGTCTTTTATTGCTTTTTCCAATGTTCATAGCCTGCTTTTAATCAAAAAGCATATTCTTCTGATGTCTTAGCTTGTTCTCAATTTAAAGTGTCTTGAATTAGCTCAAGTATTCATTCAATTCAAAAAGTTAGATTATTCAGGCGTTCCTAACTTTTCAAACAGAAATTCTAATTTTATAGAATCTCCTTCAACTATCGCTTGCAAGTGATTATTGTTAATCCAATACTTTATTTTTTTAGGAAAATCATGATTGTAATTTTCTACGGTAAAAGAAGTCGAGTCAAATTCGCTTAATTGAAATTCAACCAGATCTTGATTTCCAGGTGTTTTTACTTGTAAAGTCCAGCTAGAATCTTTTTTAATCAAAGTCATTTTTTCTTGCCAAACGGTATCTTGATTCTGCATCACGTAACCGTGACCTAAAAAGCGACCATCACTTTTTTTCTGCCAAACCTCAAAAGTTTGATTTGGATCATCTTCTTGCAACCGTTTCCATTTACCCACTAACCAATCGAAATTTATAGTACGCTTTAACTGATTTGTTATTGAATCCACAACTATTGAAGATTCTTCTTTAGCCTTTGTAGCCTTAGGCTTTGGAGTACATGCAAGCAAAAAGCTAATAGTAAAGAGAAATGTGATTAAGTTTTTCATTGATTTGTCTTCTTAGTTTACTTTTTGTAGTTGTTTTATTTCTTCTAGCGTAAGTCGTCTGTAAAACTCCCATCCCATTTCTCCAAAAATTTCAATATATCCCTTATTTTCATGAAGCATTATGCGGGTTGTTCCCTTGGGTTTAATGGCGTCTTCAATAAACTCATTGTACTCCTTTTCTTTTAATTCTTCATCGGTCAGATTTGATGAGTCTACTTTAATCTTAATCGATTTTCCTTTTAGTTCCTTTCCATTTTTGTAGAAAGTAGGCGAGCTAATTTTCACTTGGCCACTTTTAAGAGGTCTTAATCGATAAGTTAAGCGCTCTCTTTCAGTTCTAATCTCATTTTGGATAGCAACAGAAGAGCTTTTATTAGGTCCGCTAACTATTTTAAAACGCTTAAGCTCAGGAATATCAATGGAGTCATATTTTGCATTGAGCTCAAAAGTTAGTTCAATGATTTCGTCAAATTTATAGGCTTCTTTGTCAGTCGTTATTTTTACTTCTTGACCAAAATGTGGAAGTGTTGAGAAAAGGAAAAAGACAATGTAAAGTAGGAATTTCATTTTTGATAATTTCTTTGAATGTAAGGACTTTGGTCAAAGGAAGAGAGATTGCCAACCAAAGTAAAGTAGTGCTTTATTTTGGCTAATATACTTTTTATAATGCAATTGCACTAAGACTTGATTACTGAGCACATGGGGCAAAGTAATCAGTTTTTTTTGTTTAAACAATTGGTAAAGGATTAGCTAAATTCCTCATATATAAAAGAAGCCCTCTTAAAAGGGCTTGCAATGTTAGCATTTTGATAAAAAGGAGGGTAGTGCTGGCCCGCGAGAGGCGGGATTAGCTCTTTCTGTTGTGCTTTCGTTCTTTATCTATTATAATTACTTCTTTCAGCGCTATCAACCCATACGCTTATGGTATAACGACTTGCATCATGAGCAAGTTTTAATGAAGCTTGTTCAAGCTCTTCTTGTGTTGTATTTCCATTCTCATTTTCGAAGTTTTCCAATAGTCTTTTGAAGTTTATCATTTCAGCCTCAACTGTCTTTTCTTCTACTATTGCTAAGCGACCCCAAAATAATCTCATAAAAGCCTTTCGAGCCTTTTGGTAATCTTCTGAATCTCTTTTTTCTGTGGCTAGCGTGGCAGTTGCTTCTACAGCTTCTGCGTAAAAATCAAGTTGAAGTTGATAAAAATGCATTCTGATTTCTTTCGCTGTTTGTTCAGTTCTGATTTTTTCACGTTCTATTTTTTCATCATTATACCTTTTGAATTCTAGGTAGGTAAATATAATTCCAATGATGATAGCAATAGCTTGTATAGCTTTGATAGACTTGTCAAAGAGGTCAATTTTTTCCATTATTAATTCAATTTAAATTATCACATGTTTGTAAAGATACATCGTTCACACTAAATTATTCTTTAAGCTATATAATTGGTGAGCAATAGAGTGGAAGTATCGGTTTTCTAAGTAGTAGCATTTGCTATAGTTGGTGTTAGCATCAGTTTTTTATTTTATTTCATTTCCTGGCTGCTCCAAGAAGTCAATTATCTCTTGAGTACCATCTTTAATTCCTTGAAAGTATTTGCCTTCTTTAAATCTTGGAATCATCAAGCTGTCAATAATTTGTTTAGCAATTTCGTCTTTTAATACTTCTTCTGTTCCATAGCCTGTGGAAATTCGAGCTTCTCTCTGTTGCTTGCTAACAACTATTACAATTCCATTGTCTTTTCCCTTTTTTCCAATTCCGTGTTTGTTACCAAAGTTTACGGAAAAGAACAAAGCACTAGATTCTTCACCCCAATCAGGAGTTGTAACTATGGCAATTTCATTGGTTGTTTTCGATTCGTGATCCACAATCATCCTTTGTAGCTCGGTTTCTTCCTTCTTATTTAGCAAGTTTTCGTTATCAAAAACAAGGTTTCTGTCAACAATTGTGAAAGTGAAAGAAAATATAGTAAAAGCTAGAATTAAAAATCGACTCATCTCGTATGTTTTGTAATTGTTGCTAACGTTCTGTGTATGGACAGTAGGGCAGATTTGAGGCACTTCACTTTCGGTTTACCACCAAGCCAAAACAAACGTTTTTACTTTTAATTTTCTTTTTTTTTAAACGTCAAAACTTTGTTTTGGCGTTGCCTGCTCAAAGAACAGGACTTTCTGTTTATCACCAAATGCCCTATTGGCTATACACCTTGTTATGGGCTTTTTACATTTTCTTATAATTCTTTTTCCACCAACTGTAATCACCAACTTGTCTTATTAGAGGTTCGAGACTTTTATCAATGTTCTTTTGAGCATCAAACGTGCATGTACTAGCTAATATCTCGTTCATTGCTCTGTATTTTGCTGTCAACTGTATGTATCCTGTTTTGATGTCTTTAAGTGGTTTTTCTTCATCCCAAGTTGAAGTTATTTCTTCATCAGATAAATCCTTCTGCTCATTATAGAATTCATTTAAGCTTTTAACTTCATCAGTGTTCAAAGCGTATTCCTTAAATAATTTAAAGTCTTCTTCACTCAGGGAATTTTTGATTGATTCATATTGAAATTCAGAAATGAAAATTCCCATGGGATGGCTGAATCCAAATTTCTTAGGAATATCTTTAGGGTTGAATAGAATTGGATAATTGATGTAATAAGACCAAAGCACTATATTAATTGTATGATTGAGACTTAACCAAAACAACATTGTGTCCATTGAATACTCATGTTGTAACTTTCCATTTCCTCTCATTGAATCAATTGGTTTATAAGCATGAGAGGAGGTATTCGAAAGATTAGCAAGAATCAACTGTATCTTTTTCTTAATCGGTTTGGCAAAACTTCCATCAGGTAAGAATGTATTTGCCATTTTTATGCTACTCGGTGAGATTCCATCTTTCAGATACTTTTTTAATGGCTTGAATGAGTTTTGCTGCTTGCAAATGAAATCAAAATAGTTTTGTTTGATATTAAACTCAATGAATGTTCTAAGAATATGTTGTGCAGCGGAAAGGTAATTGTTAAATCCGCAGTAGAAATACTCTCTCAGTAAGTGAAGACCTTCGTAATAGAAATATGATTTAGAAGAGAACACCTCGTGAGTATAGTCTTCAAATACTATTCCTGAAAAAGCATCTTGGATATTTATTAAACTAGAAATCTTCCATTTCAGAGATTGATAAAGGTCTCGATATGGGAAATCTTCGTCACTTTCAAGTATGTCAATAATAATCTTGCCTTCCTTTGAGAACCGATTTGTATCTAAATTCAGTATTGTTGAAAGGGAAATTGAATTTATACCTTCCTTGTCCGTTACGGAAGAAACGAAAGAACCAACAACCGAAGAATTGTTGTTGCTAAATATTTTCTCTAAAAATTCTTCTTTCGTCATCTTTTAATTGCCCATAACGGTCTCGGCTATGAGTAGTTGCGTGGTTTAGCGATTAACTTTGCAAGTACACACCAAACTGAAAATCCGTGAGGATTTTCAGAAGTAGGCGAGAACAAGCAATTACTTATAGCCATTGTTGTGCA
>MDTG01195286.1_pt1 | contig 123863 bp, 107 predicted proteins | sample 811421 | NCBI WGS metagenome assembly MDTG01 (sample SAMN05326645, study PRJNA326480) | marine metagenome | isolation source: seawater | place: Pacific Ocean: South East | collected 2011
CGGCAAACGCGCCCGCTCAGGCCACGCCACACCCAACTTCCGCTCCTTCCTCCATAAACGCTTCCAAGCCATCAAACGCGAGGTCAAGCAACAGAACGAGCATACCGGCTAGCAGAAAAATAATCGCCAAGGTATCGCCATTCCATACCATCAAGCGATCAAAGCATTATGGAGATTATTTTTCTAGGCACAGGCACATCCCAGGGGGTTCCACCCCTGGCCACCCCTAACATTGAGGCAGACCTCAATAACCCTAAAAACTGGCGCACGCGCAGCAGCATACACGTTGTTCTCGGCGAGCATCACATCCAGGTCGATGCCACGCCCGACTTCCGCACCCAGTGCCTGCGCGAATCCATCAACTGGATCGACACCTTCATCCTCACCCACTCCCATGCCGATCACATCCTCGGCATGGACGACATGCGCAGCTTCTGCTCTCTCCTCGGCGGAGTGGCCATGCCCGTCTACAGCACTGAAGAATCCCTCCAGCGCGTGCGCGAAATCTACCCCTACGCCATCCGCGAAAAGCCCGAGTACAAGGGCTACCCCGCCTTTGCCCTGCGCACAATGCCTGAAGCCCCCAAAATTTTTGAAGTCCCCGGAGGGCGCATCTTGGCAACACGGCTTCCTCACGGATCAATGGAGTCCTTGGGCCTCATTTTTGAAGAAAGCTCATCGGGCAAACGCGCTGCCTATTTCTGTGACTGTAAGCGCCTAACACCCACCGCTTACAAGCTTGCTCACGAGGTAGACCTTCTCATCATTGATGGCCTACGCCCCAGCCCGCACCCAACACACCTGAGCATCCCCGAAGCGGTGCAAGCCGCTCAAGAACTGGGCGCCAAGCAAACTTACTTAACGCATTTAACGCACTTTGTAGATCACGACAAAGTCTCTACAGAGCTACCACCCAACATCAAACTCAGCTATGATGGCCTACGCGTCAGCCTTTAGGCAGTCTCGGAATTCGCTTCGCCAACAAAGACTTTTTGCGACTCGGTAAATTGACCGATGATACGGTACTTCTGGTAACGCCCATCAATCAAAGCGCTCGGCTCGGTGCCTTCAAGGGCGTCTAAATGCCTGGTCACTGCGGCACGCACACTCTCGATCGCCTTTTGAGGATTATTATGGGCACCGCCTAAAGGCTCACTGATGACATCATCAACAATGCCGAGCTTCTTCAGTTTGTCAGCGGTGATTTGGAGAGCCGCAGCCGCTTTGGGTGCATGAGCGCGATCTTTCCAAAGAATGGCAGCGCACCCTTCAGGAGAAATAACCGAGTAATAGGCATGCTCCATAATGAGCACCCGGTCTGCAACTGCCACACCGAGCGCACCTCCCGAGCCCCCTTCACCAATGACAATCGCGATGATGGGCACTTCAAACTGGCTCATGTCACGAATGTTGACGGCGATGGCCTCAGCAACATGGCGCTCTTCGGCACCAATACCGGGATAAGCACCGGGAGTATCAATAAACGAAATAATGGGCAGCTTAAACTTGTGGGCAAGCTCCATCAAACGCAGAGCCTTGCGATAACCTTCAGGGTTCGGACAACCAAAATTGCGGCGAATATTTTCCTTAGTGCCGCGACCTTTTTGCTGACCGAGCACCATCACCGGCTTACCATTCAAAAATGCAGTTCCCCCGATGAGGGCATGGTCATCGCGGAAAGCGCGATCCCCGTGCAACTCTTGAAAGTTATCAAAAATACTTTCGATATAGTCCAAGGAATAGGGTCGATCCACGTGGCGGGCAATTTGCACCTTTTCCCAGGCATCGAGGTTCGAATAGACAAGACGCTTAGTCTCTTGAATTTTTGCTTCAATCGCCTGGATCTCAGCTGAAACATCAACCTTGGATGTTTCAGACATCTCGCGAAGCCGTTCGAGTTGCTCCTCAAGATCGCGTACGGGTTTTTCAAACTCCAGCATATACTTGGACTTATCCATAAGTACCTTACATTAGATCATTTCCTCAAAGGCTGTCAATGCCCGTAGACGCAAACACTTAATAATAAATAGATTAAAAATATTAAGACCAAGAAGAAACGCAGACAGACAAGGAGCTCATTGAAATTGCACTGAATCCATGCGATATTAGAGAATCAAAAACCCTTCATGGCATAACCAATGAAAGTAAATCCAAGGCATTCTTATGAGTTCCATAAAAAGGATCCGAGATCTCTTCATACAAAAGAGCCAGGGAAGCGTAGCGTTCGAAAAGAAGAAGATTTAAGTAAAAAAAGAAGCCAGTCTAGTAACAACCCTACCCCAACGTCCATTAATAATAAGTTCAAATCTTTATCTGAAAGAGTCATAGGCCGTATAAAATCAGACGTAATAGAATCAGACAAAACAAGTGCTTTTGAAAAAGAACATGCCGAAGATTTAATAAGAAGACTCAGGACTAAAAAAACCAAAAATATACCTAACATCCTAAATCAAAAAGACTCTGATGGTAATACACTTCTGATATCCATGCTAGCAGGAGGCGCTAATAGACTGGTTAAAATTTTGGCTAGTACATCTCTGGACGTGAATGCAAAAGATAGTTACGGATGGACAGCTCTCATCCACGCTATCAACCAAGATGACCCTGACCCCGCCTTAATTAAAAAACTTATCAACACTCCAGGCATTAACTTGAATGCAAAAGACGACTACGGCTGGACGGCTCTCATGCATGCCATCAATAAAGACAATCCTAATGTGGATATTATTGAAATCCTCGTTAATGCTCCAGGCATTGCGCTAAATACAAAAGACAACAATGGCTGGACGGCTCTCATGCGTGCCATTAATAAAGACAATCCTAACTTGGACATCATTAAACTACTCATCCAAGCCCCAAAGCCTTATTTAAACACAAAAGACAACAATGGCTGGACGGCTCTCATGCGTGCCATCAATAAAAACAATCTTAACTTGGACATCATTAAAATACTTATCCAAGCCCCAAAGCCTTATTTAAACACAAAAGACAACAATGGCCGGACGGCTCTCATGCGTGCCATCGATAAAGACAATCCTAACCTAGACATCATTAAACTACTCATCCAAGCCCCAAAACCTTATTTAAATGCAAAAGACAACAATGGCTGGACGGCTCTTATGTATGCCACCAGTAAAGACAACCCTAACTTGGACATCATTGAAATCCTCGTTAATGCTCCGAATATTCATTTAAATACACATCCTCATACTGGATGGACTCCTCTTGTGCGCGCTAAGCTTCAAGACCGCAAGAACGTCGTTGAAATGCTCGAAAACAAAATGTCCTCTAATAGCCGAAATAAAGAAGCATTAAATTTCAAAGCATTGATGATGTTATTAAGATTCGGCATCGACCCAGATGAACCTGAAACTCAAAAAAGTATAGAAAGACTAGGTGTTCAACTAGGCATTCCCAACAAATCCTTCTCACTAGACGCTCAGATCCAAGAATCCTTTATAAGGATGACAGAAGAAACCCTCTTGCTCTTAAAAATTGAAGATGCTTTTCAGGAAGAGGACCTATTGATCTTAAAGGCAAAAGATGTTCAGGAATTTTCGAGATACCTTAAAAACGCGCCCCATGGTCTTGCTTGCCTCAGCCCTGAAGAATGCGTCAAAAAAGCTCAGAACCAAGAGGTTTTTTATTTGGGAGTCGAATTCCCAGAGCACTACGCTTCAGTAACTTTTTGGGGTAATGAGTATTGTTCTATTAATAATAAAGGAGAACAATATGAAGAAAATGCTTCGGATTTCTCGGGCATCAAAATCGTAAAAGTACCTGAAGGATTTAGTTTAGATAAAAATTTCTTTGAGAAACTTAGCAAAGGAGATATATCCACCTACTCTACCTTATTCTCATGGGATCCCGTACTCGACATCCCTCAACAATCTCAAAAAAGTGGCAACTGCGGAATGACGAATAGGCGTTCTGCAATACTGGCAAGCTTAACCTTATTCAAAGTAAAACAATTAAAAAAAAGCACCGAACTACCAGAAGCAGATGCGTTTGATCAGGCACAAAAATGGGCCAGAAAAGTCTTTAATCTGTGGCGTCTAGAAGATCGTTTGATGGTCTATGAAGACTACAAGAGTACAGAAGGCGCAGATGAAGAGCTACTGAACATCGCTAAAACGAAATTCGATAATATTGTTGAAAGCACTTTATTCGAGATGATCTAGAAAAAACTAAAAGCATCTATAACGTCACCCAAGCGTTTGTGTCATCGTAGGCCTGTAATTCGCGTTTATTGAGATCAAAATACCAGGCATGCAGGCTCAAACTGCCCTCTTTAACGCGCGATGCAATCCACGGAAATGAGGAAAGATTGCCCAGTGAAATGCGCAATGCGGCCTTTTCACAGCAAGTGAACTGCTCTTGTTGGGATTTGTCACTAGCCATAAGCAAGGTCTCTTCTTTGGCAGGAGCTGCGATGCGCATCCACGCGTTGATGAAACTGTCATCATCGCTATTTTGCTCGGAAGTCATCAAGGCCTGGATCCCCCCGCATTGGCCGTGGCCCAAAACAACAATCTCCGAGACACCGAGCCCACAGACCGCAAACTCAAGGGCTGCTGAAGTGCCGTGATGCGTGCGGTCCGAAATATAGGGCGGCACCAAATTCGCAACATTGCGGACAACGAAAATATCCCCCGGCTCAACGCCAAAAAGGAGCGCCGGATCTACTCGAGAATCACAGCAACAGATGAACATCGTCTTGGGCGACTGACCCTGCTCGGCGAGGTGCTTAAGCTTCGAATTCTCCGAGTCAATATAGGCTGATTTAAACTGAGCGTAGCCCTCAAGGAGCTTTGCTATGGAAGGATTTTGTTTTCCAGTGTAAGCCATAAGAATATCCAATTAAGCTGACAGAGGGTTTTATTCTACGGTCACCCAAAGGCGAGTCAAAAATTAAACATCTTGAGCCAAGCAACATAAAAGAGAGCCTTTGTGTCATAGAAACTTTCAAAGCTACTAGCGGTGTAATTGAGCTGCTCTTCAGCAAAGAAATCAAAGGGAGAGCCCTCAAATCCTGCTGCATGGAATACTTCTTGAGTTAGCGTGAGGCAATTTCTCGTAATAAAGTGGTAGGTACAGTGATCATAGTCATGCGCCTCACACCCGTCTTGAACCGTCTTAATATAGTCCAATACTTTTTCTGTTTGCGCCTTATTGAGCACAAAAGAAACCATGGCGTGATCCTTTTTAATTGATTCTGCTCGAGCATCTCCCTCACCCTGGACAGACCCAAGCTTGTGGTCGATCGCAGGAAGACCATTAAGACTTGCCCTGTATAAGGCTGCCGAAGCAGCTGTTGATACAGCGGCAGGCAGTGCGAGCGACAAATATCGATTATGCCTGTAGGATGAGAACTCTAAATACAGGTTAATCATAGAGTAAACAGCCGAAAATGTAACGGCGCTTATGGAAGCCAGAACTGCAGATTCCGTGCGGTAGTCATCCTCTAAAATAGAGCCTGCTTCTTCATTCGGATAAAAGCCTAAAAGCTTACGAAAACCCTCTCCTTTTACCTCAAAAAAAGCATGCCCTGGGTTTAAGTACACATTCAAGGTCGCATACGGCTTTGCGCTTTCTTCGCTTATGCTTAGTCGTTCCTGCAAGTAAGCATAAACGTCTTTAGCAGAGACTCCCCTAACCTTTAAGATACTACCATCCTTCAAACGAATGAGGGTATCACAATAATTTTGGGCAACGATTAAAGGCTCTGCATGGATAAGACTCAAATCAATATTTTCAAGTGAATCACTTTCCTGCAAACAAGACTCACAAAAATAGTTAGAAAAATAACTGAGTCCAACATCTGTATTCAGAATTTTTTTAAAGACACCATGCTCAATTAGCTTATTCAATACTTCGAATTCACCCGCTCTTACGAGGCCTGCCAATTTCACACATACAATCATTAAATCATATGAATAAAGGGGATCGCTTATAGACTCAGCAAAAGGACGTATATCAGCACCTGCTTTGATAAGCATCACCATTGCATCTATACTTTCAGTAGAAAAAAATGCTCTCATTAAAGGAGTACGCCCCAGTTTATTAGGATAATCGACATCGACACCGTGCTTAATAAGCATCTCTATTATGCCTATGTTTTGCAAAGAGACGGCTCTAAGCAAAGGAGTTTCACCGCCATAGCTATTTGCATAATTGACGTCTGCACCCTTCCCGATAAGCATTGATATTATATCCATATCTTCCCTGTCAATTGCCCGAAGCAGAGGGGTTTCACCACTGTATCTACTGACATCATTGACATCCGCGCCATTGGCAAGAGCCTCACGTACATACTCGATGTCACACATCTGGATAGAACGATACAGTTCTGCATTAAAATGTTCTCTTAAAACATTCGTACCCTCAGCCAAACTAAGGCCGTTAACACCATCCGCCCACAGGAGGGATATACATCCTTGCAGCAGTATACCCAGTAGTAAAAGTCTCTTCATCATGATGGTGCTTAGTCATGCAACCAGGCACGATGGTTCCAAAATGGAACAAATAAATTTCTATATATTGATAATCAATGCATTATAAAATCCATCTATAGACTAAAAGCTAGGCTTTGCTATACTGGAATGGCTTTGATTTATGCAGCCCCTCATTCCCTTCATCGGCTTTTTTCTGCTTCATCCATTGAATTTTAGGGTGCTGCTCAAGCTTGCTGATAAGTGATGGGTCATCGGTTATTAAGGAAAAGTCTGTTTTTCCATGCCGGAGGGCTTGTTTTAGGAATTGCTGTTCCTTCGTCCCTAGGCTCAAGATATCCTTCAACTGTTTCTTGACCTCCCTTGCAGCCTCTTTTGCCCAATGTATGCATTTCTTATCGGAATCCAGCTCTTCCCTACTACGCAAAACGGGCCTTAGCTTATGGATCACATCCTGCGGATTCACCTGAATGCTCTGAAGTGAGATTTCAGGTTTTTTCTTATCCTCCATGATGTAGTAAGCAAGGAATACAGTCTTGAGCTTTTGTTTATCCAGCTCCCTTCCGGAGCTCAGGATGTAGTAGATATCGAAAAGATCTCTAGAAGCGTCTCGATCTAAAAGTGCCGATAGTTTTCCTGCAACCGTTTCCTCGAAAGACGTTAACAAAATAGGGCTAGACTGCCTCCCTCCAAGCTTTGCTGACTGCTTATACTCTAAAGGGAGCAGAGGAACTCGGTACATATAGTTCAAATCGACTTCGATACTACCCTTCCCTCGGTTAAGAGCACTCGGATACCTAATCTCATACTTTCCACCTGCGTGCGCTGTTGCACTGCGCTCGATATTCATCCCCAGAGACGCATAAACTTTCTTGAGTTCATTCTCTACAATAGGCCGGTCTTCTTTCATTTCTTCCAAGGAAGCTGACCCTACATAGTTAAGGTCAATATCCAGAGACAGACGTGGAGCATCAAAATGGAATAAGTTCAATGCCGTACCTCCCTTTAGGGCAAATTTACCGCGGAGAGAGGTATTTTCTTCAATGGCATCCAGCAAAGAAAGTAGTGTGAGCGACTTCTCAAGTATCTCAGGGTGAACTCGCTCTTCCCTTGCTGCTTTTCTCAAGTCTTTTTCTGTAATGTTCATGTTAAAATATTTCCTCCCATTTTGAATAAAAGAGATTTTCTGGAACAAGCAAATTCCATCTCTTAGACAACACATTCCCTTTTTTGTGATTGGGGTCCAAGTGAACCAGGCTATTAGAGCTCAAATCCTGGATTTCATCCAGAACTTCCTCTCCTAAGCGCAATTCGTCTTTTCTCCGCTCCAAGAAATATCCAACCCTAGAAGCAGTTAATCGGCTTCCTAGTAATGCCAAATAATCAACGAGCAATCCTGGATTACCCATATAAGTCTTATCTAAGGAACGGGCGATTTCTTCCCAGTCATAGCCTAAAATCTTTGGGCGATCTAAAATATCAACAAACGTTCGCTCAGGTGAGGTTATTTTTAATTCCTGGCCTCCTCGGAGCTCTTTTTTTACACCAATTAGTTCTTTCTTTTTCTCCCTTAACCTTCTTGGAAATTGAGTACTTTTATAGATGTTATTTCCAAAGTTAAGTGTCGTATAATTTTTCACCTGCCCTGTTGAGTAAATAAACTCAAAACGAAGCGAATGCAGGTAGCCGTAAAAGGCCAAAGCAGAATGATAGGAAATGACAGCATCCGATGCCAGCTGGGAAGCAAGCAAGAAAGGATCGACAGCATAAGGTGCATCCTCAACACTACACCCCCTTGGGACTACTGCATACACGTAACGCTTGATTGAAATAAGAGTCCCTTGCCTGACATGGTAGGCCAAGGCAATATTAAGCTCCCCCTTCTTGTCCCTATAATAGGGAATAGCCTCAAGAATGTCTTCGTACCTGAAAACATCGTGAGACCACAGAAACTCTTTCAAAAACTTGTTCATTCACCTTTCATTTAATACATATATGTATGTTTTGCAAGGTTTTTCTTTAATTATTCTACGATTGGCACTGTAATCGTATGCTTTACCAGCTCCTTGTTGTCTGGGTCATTCTTATTTATACTGGAAGAGAATACTCTGGCAGTTTTCCGCTATTCTGAGGCTCGCTAAGGCTTTGTTAGAGTGAAAGCCCTGAATCTTGAGAGCCTGGGGGCTCTTTGAGCTCTTCTTTCCAGCTTTGGAGGCGGACTTGGGCGCCGTAATGCTCCGCCTTGTCCTTGTCCCCCAGCTCAACCCAAATCCGCGAAAGCGTGGTATTAATATGGATATCGTCGGGATTGAGGGCGTGAGCCTTTTCGGCGGCAGCGAGCGCTGCATCGTAGGCTGCTGTGCTGTAATGAATTTCTGCAATGGCAAGCCACGCATCAAAGCATTGAACGTCGGCATCGATAGCGCGGTTGAGCTTTTCGAGTGCGAGGGTATTGTCCCCCATCGTGTAGTCGAAAGTGGCCTCTTCAACAAGACTTTGCAGCGCATCAGCGTCCATGCCTTGTATTAGAGCTAAAAGAAGCACCAGGGCAAGTTTTGTTTTTGACGTTTTGAAGACGGGTTTCTAACAATAAAGTATGCTTTCTCAACGGGAGTATACTCGTCATATCCTTAAGCAAGTACGCCAAATTGAGATCCGCACGAATCGCCTTGTGACGGATGCTATGGCTGGCGCCTACCATAGTGTCTTCAAGGGCATGGGGATGGATTTTGAGGAAGTGCGCGAGTACTCGCCAGGAGACGAAGTCCGCACGATTGACTGGAATGTCACCGCGCGCATGGGGCGGCCTTTCATAAAAAAATACCGCGAAGAGCGCGAGCTGACACTGATGCTCGCTGTCGACGTCAGTGCCTCGGGAGACTTTGGCTCAGGCGCACGCAGTAAGCGGGAGCTGGCCGCTGAAATTGCAAGCATCCTTGCCTTTGCTGCTGCTAAAAATAACGATAAAGTAGGGCTATTGCTCTTCACAGACCAAATAGAGCTCTTCATTCCCCCGAAAAAGGGACGGAGGCACATATTGCGCATCATACGCGATATTTTATTTTTCACACCTGAGCGCAAAAAGACGGATATCCCCCATGCACTGAGTTATTTAAACTCCCTGCTCAAGCGCAAAGCGGTCGTCTTCCTCATCAGCGATTTTCTAAGAAATGACGGTGAGGGCGAAAACCTCGACATGCTTCGCGCACTGAGAACGACTCACCGCCGCCATGACCTCAACTGTATCACCATCCATGACCCACGCGAGCACACGCTGCCGAACCTTGGGATACTCACCCTGGAAGATGCGGAGACGGGTGCTCAAATTGACATCAATACAGGGAGCGAAAAAGTGCGCAAGGCCTATGCCATGGCTAACCACACACGCAGCGAAGCGTTAAAAAAACAGTTACTCCAGCATGGAATTGAAGGCTTTATGGCTTCCACAGATCGCCCCTACATCCAAGACCTGCGCAAGTTCTTTGAACGCCGAAGCGCAGGAAGACGCCACCATCATTAATTAACTTTAAGAATACAATGAAACCTGGAACAACGACAGCCAACATCGAGCCACAAACCTTACCCGATATTCGCGAGGCATACCCTGTCATTGACAATAGCCTCTTCGGTGAACAGGGGTGGGCCCTCTGGGCTATAATCGCCGTCGTCGTCTTGCTTGCCATGGGATTAGGCTTGTATTTATGGAGAAAACGCCAGCACAGTGCCCCAGTACTCAGCCCTTACGAACAGGCGCAGCAAGACTTACGCGAAGCAAGAAATTACTTAAGCATGAATAATATTTCTAACTTTTGTACCGTCCTCTCCCAAGGACTGCGCAGGTATGTCGAAAGCCAAACGAATATCCAGGCAATGGAACTGACAACCGAGGAGTTTCGCTTTGTACTGCAAGGACGCCCTCACTTCAGCCAAGAAGACACCCAAGCATTGATCGAAGTACTCGATGCCTGCGACCGCATCCGCTTTGCCAAACTCGAGCCTGCCATGTGTGAACTGGAGGCGATGCATGAGAAGGCACAGGCCTTTATCGAAAACCAAACAAACGAAGAGGAGGAAGCAAAGTTTGCATGATCAGCTACGGCTTTCATAACCCGGAATGGCTCTGGCTACTGCTTGCCCTACCGCTCATTGCCTGGCTCAAAGGACGCATAGGACCTGATGCGGCCATACGCTTTTCGAGCACGGCCATTGCACGCGAGGTGTCTAAAAACAAAAAGACCCGTGCCGGGACCTGGCTTTTCATGCTTCGCCTTTTTGCGCTTACAGCCCTCATCATTGCTTTAGCTCGACCACAGATAGGCGAAGGACACACCGAAACCGACGCAAGCGGGATCGATATCGTTCTTGCAGTGGATGTATCCAGCTCGATGCTCGCCTTTGACTTCACACAAGATGAAACGCACCTCATAACACGGCTCGACGCGGTGCGAGAGGTCATCCAAGCATTCATCAAAAAACGGCCCAATGACCGCATCGGGCTGGTTGCCTTTGCCCGCTACCCTTACCTTGTGAGCCCGCTCACACTCAATCATGAATGGCTTGAAAAAAATGTCGAACGACTGCAAACGGGCATTGGGGAGGACGGGACGGCGATCGGCTCTGCCATCGGGATGAGCGTCAATCGACTACGCGACCTCCCCTCGAAGAGTCGCGTCATCATTCTACTTACTGATGGAGTCAATAACTCCGGAAAGATTTCCCCCATTGCCGCAGCTGAAGCGGCTACAGCCTTTAACACAAAAATCTACACGATTGCTGCAGGGCATGGTGGCATCGTCCCCTTCCCAAGGCTCAACAGCGATGGGAAGATCATCCAAACGCCCTGGGGGCAACCCGCCCTCATGCGGGTCAACATCCCTATCGATGAAGAAGTGCTCCAAGAAATTGCAGATATGACAGGCGGTGCCTTCTACCGTGCACGCGACATCAAGCAACTAGAGGCCATCTACAATGAAATTGATGCCCTGGAGAAAACAGAAGTCACCATCCGGCAGTATGCATCCTACACCGAGCTCTTTGAAATCCCTGCTTTGATCGCGCTCATCCTCGTCCTTCTCGAGCATGGGCTACGCCAACTTTATTATAGACGCCTGCCATGACCTTTCACGATCCCATTTGGCTCTATAGCACCCCCGTCGTCACCCTAGCACTCTGTCTGCTGTTTTGGATCTGGCAACGCATCCAAAGAAAACGCCTAGAATCCTTTGCTGGAGCGGCCTTACTCCCTAAACTTTTAAAATCCTACAGCAAACCTCGAGCCTATGGGAAATTTCTTGTTATCGTACTGGGAATAGCAAGCATCCTCTTTGCACTCGCACGGCCTCAGCAAGGCCATGAATGGATCGAGCAACCGACACAGGGCATCGATGTACTCTTTGCCCTCGATGCATCACGCAGTATGCTCGCAGAGGACATTAAGCCCAACCGCCTCGAGCGGGCTAAGCTCGCCATCCTCGACCTACTCCAAAAACTCAACGGAGACCGCGTCGGGCTGGTCGCCTTTGCAGGAAATGCTTTTTTACAATGTCCTATTACCCTGGACTATGATGCCTTTCGCCAGTCACTCGAGGCAATCGACACGCGCACACTATTTCGTGGAGGCTCAGACCTGACAGCTGCGATACGCGAGTCGGAGAAATCGCTCCAAGAAAATCGTAATCATAAGATCGTCATTCTCCTCACCGATGGAGAAGACTTAAGCGGTGCTACACTTGAACAGGCACGTAAGGTCGCTGAAGCAGGTGTCACGATTTACACGGTAGGCGTAGGAACACCTGAGGGGGACCTCATCCCTCTGCGCACCCCTCAAGGCAATATTGATTACGTGCGCGATGAGCATAACCGGCTCGTTAAAACCAAACTCGATGCAACGACGCTCAGCAGCATCGCTGAAGCAACCGGTGGATTCTTTGTGCACTTAGGGTCTACGGGCAGCGGGCTTGATACTGTCTATGAAGCGGGCATTGCGAGCATTCCCAAAGAAGACTTGGGCGATGCGCTCAAGAAAGTGCCCATCGAACGCTTCCAATGGGCGATCGGGGTGGCCCTCTTGCTCTTAGGTCTCGAGCCTTTAATGGGAACACGAAAACGGCGTTTTAGACAAGGTGCTGGGCAAAATACCATCGCGATGGTGATCCTCCTCTTGGTCTTTTCAGGCACATGGCATCCTCTTCGTGCAGAAAATAAACCAGATACTCAAGAAGCGCGCATTGCAGCGTATCAAAAAGTCGTCGATAAGAACCCTCAAGATTTCATTGGATGGTTCAACTTGGGCACAGCGCTCTATGAATCAGGAAAATACGAAGAAGCCATTACCAACCTAGAAAAGGCTCTCGGCACTCCGAATATTGCTCTTCAAGAAAAGGCTCTCTACAATATGGGCAACGCCCGCTACAGACAGGGTCAGATACTAACGGGCACAAACCCTAAGGATGCATTGCAAGCTTGGGAGGATGCTATTCAAGACTATCAAAGCGCTCATGAATTAAACCCTGATGATGACAATGCAGCCTACAACCAGGACGTCACTCAACAGGCGGTAGAGGTCCTTAAAAAACAGATTGAGCAACAACCTCCACCACAGCAGCAAGGTGATGGCGACTCAAGCGATGAGGAGCATCAGCAGGAAGACAGTGAGCAAAAGGATACTTCGCAAGAAGGGAGCCAAGAGCCTCAGCAAGGAAACGGTGAAGACAAACAGGATGGCAACGAAGAGCATCAGCAAGACGAGATGCAGGAAGGCCAGAATGAGAATAATGATAACAAGTCAAACGAACAAGAAGGCTCTGAAGATAAACCCCAAGATCAAAGCGGCTCGGGTGAGAACTCAGAGAATGAAGGCGCCTCTGACGACAACCGTGAACCAGGAACTGAAGAGGCTTTGGAAGATGGACAGTCATCTAATAATGAGCAAAATAACAATGAGGACGCGCGAAATGAAAACGCTCAAGGAGAGGATGAGCGCGGTGGTACCCCGCAGGACACGCAAGGCAATCAAGTGGGCCCAATTGAAGGAGAAGCCCCGCAAGGCGCATCAGCCGCTGATGCAGAAACCGGGAACCAAGAGCGCGGCGAAGACCTTGTGCAAGCCTGGGATGCCATGCGACGCGAAGAGGCAGAACGCCTACTTGACTCGCTCAAGGCCGTCGAAAGAAAACTTCCCTTTGCTGGATTTGGTGACCATACTGAAAACAATGAACCCGTTAAGGACTGGTAAGCCTTCATGAAAAGACTTAAGCAAACTCTTTTAATGTGTCTGGGACTCTATACCCTTCACGGCACCTCAACGGTAGCGCTTGCTGAAAGCATTAACATCAAAAGCAGCTTTTCGCCTTCACACATGAGTGTAGGAAGCTCGGCAGCCTACAGAATTGAATTTCAAGGAATTCAATCAGCACCCCGCGTGCAGCTCCCTAAAATCCCAGGGTTAAGATTTATCCCTGGAGAGACCCAACGGCGCGTCTTTGTCTACAACGGAAATACGCGCACTCAGGTGACCGTTGGCTATCGGGTCGACGCACAAGAAGTGGGTGAGTATACGGTGCCGAGCTTTGAGGTGACGATTGACGGAGAACCATACACTGTGCCTGCTGCATCACTCAGCGTACTCAAGGCGGATGCGCCTCAGGGAGATAATAGCGATACTGCCCCACCCGTTAAGCTTGAACTGATCATTCCAAAGAAAAAACTCTACGTTGGCGAAACGATCCCCTGCCAAGTAAAGTTGTTCGTACAAGCGGGCGTACAGTCGCGACTCGTCTCTGAAGAGCCTAGTCAAGAAGATGATGCCTTCGTTGTCTCTGCCTCCGAAGACATGCCTCAAAGCAGCATTGTGCAGCGCGGCAATGTGCAGTATCAAGAAGTCACGTGGACATTTACCGTAACGCCGATCAAGGCTGGTGAGTTTCCTCTCAAGTTTGAGTACTTGCTCGAGGTCATCATCCCCGATGACCTCGGCCTCAAAAGTTTTTCACCCATTGGCTCCTACCTCTCGCAGTTCATGTACGACATACGGCAAGCTAAAGTAGACACCGGGGCGACCCCCATTGAAATCATCCCACTACCTCGCGAAGGTCGTCCAGAAAATTTTACAGGGGCCATTGGAGACTTCACCGTGTACTCCAAGCTCTCAGCAGATACTGTTGAAGTCGGCGAACCGGTAACGCTCTCCCTTAGCATCAGCGGCAAAGGGAATTTTGACCGCATCCAAGCCCCTGGGCTCAATACGCAAAACCTATGGAAAGCTTATGAGCCCAAGCGCTCCTTCACACCAACCGATGCGCTAGGCTACCGCGGCGTAGAGACCGTTGAGTATATTTTAATACCCAAGTCTGCATCGATCGAAAAAACGCCCATAGTACGCTTTACTTACTTTGATCCTGAAAGCGGGACTTACAAGGAAGCCGTTGCCGAGCCCATGCCCATCCAAGTAACGGAGGCACTCAGCGGAAACAACCCTATAAGCATGGCGCCTGCCATTGTAGGAGCATCCCAAGAAGAGGATGATAACGAACCAATACGCACCCCCAAAGAGCCTGGCCTTGTGGGTATCGAAACGGAATTTCCGGGCAGGCGGGGATCTTTACAGCCTGTCATCAAACGGCCTTATTTCTGGGTGCTTCAAGGGCTCATAGGCGTTGGGCTCATTGGGTGGATCACCGTGCGTATGCGGCAGATAAAGATGGAGCGCAATCCTCTCTATGCGCGCAGAGTCCACTCAAAGAAATCGGTCAAAAAGCACTTTGCTGCCGCTCAACAAGCTGCGGACAAGCACGACACGCTGGCGTTTTTTGTCGAAGCACACAAGGCATTACAAAATGCGCTTGGGACCTCATCTAAAGAACGTGCAGAGACGTTAACCTGGCAAGAAATCGAAAGATTACTGCACAAACATAAAGCGAGTGAAAAACTTCTCAGTGAAGTAAAAACCTTTGTCGAGGGGGTTGATGCAGTGCGCTTTGGAGCCCGAAAGATTCAAACAAGCGAACTCAGCGCTTGGGTCGACCGCTTGGCCACCCTACTCTCAACCCTGGAGGAACTATTATGATGATCAGGAAACTTACGTGGTATTTCATCGGAACTTGCATGCTTGGACTAACTGCACTGCAGGCAGGCAGCTCCGCGGAAACATTTTTCCAAGAAGGCAACGAAGCTTTTACTGAAGGCAAATATAAAGAGGCTGTAGAGTTGTATGACCGATCGCTCACCAAAGAGCAAACGACAGCTGGACAGTTTAATCTCGGCAATGCTTATGCAAAACTAGGAGAAACCGGGCACGCCATCTTGCACTACGAACGAGTTCTTGTAATAGACCCTAGCAACCCGGACGCCAAGGCGAACCTTGCTCATCTGCGCAAGGAGGCAGATCTCATCCCGGGGACAGAATCAAGGTGGACCCGCTATGCAAGCTCTATGGCAGTCAACAACTGGGTTTGGCTCGCAGCTCTTGCATTTTGGGTGATGCTCATTTTCTTACTCCTTCCAACGCTCTACGGCTTTAGAAAGCGTTTGAGCTACACATTGGCAGGCCTTGCTTGTGCGGGCTTTGCAGCCTGTGGCATTGCTCTTGCAGCCTACCACATGCAAAGCAAACAAGCGGTTATCATTGCCCATGAAGCTAGCATTAAAATAACTCCGACACCGAGCAGCAATGCAATTGCTTATGGAAGGGCCGGTGAAATCGTCACCCTTGACGGAGCGTTTCACGAGCCCTATGCACGCGTTGAAACTGCACAAGGACAAACTGGCTGGATCGAGCAATCGGCAATTGCATCCATCTGGCAATGATAGTACTCAATTAAGGCATTATGAAAGCAATTGAAGACAACTATATACCGCTCACAGAACAGTTAAAAAAGATTTTTTACCTCTTCACCTCTCAGTGGCTTCTCGAGTGGGACCAACAAGTCAACCTTCCAGGAGCCGAGAGCTGCGCTAAACTTCGCGGGGCCCAAATAGGCGCTTTGGCAGAAACCCTACACGCAGCAAGTACCGAAGAGCGCATCCACACCTGGCTCAAAGCGCTAGAAAAGCACCACGATGCACTTACACCAGACCAACAAGTCGTTGTTCGCGAAGCACGCAGAGACTATGACCTCAAAGCAAAACTGCCCGCAGATTTTGTTGCAAAAAAAAAGAAGGCAACGAGCGAAGCTTTTCACGTTTGGGCAGAAGCCCGCAAAAACAACGACTATGCAAGCTTTGCGCCCTACCTTAAGCGTAACATTGACCTCTCTCTTGAAGAATCAGCTTATCAGGAGTTTAAAGACAATCCTTATGACTACTGGATTGATCAGTTTGATCCAGGGCTTGACACCCAAACCGTTGACCGTCTCTTCGCAGAACTTCAAGAAGAACTCGTTCCCCTCGTACGACAAGTTTTGGAATCGCCCCAAAAAACGAGCTCTAAAATCTTCAAAGGCTTCCCTGTCGACACGCAGCGTACCTTCTTAAAGCAAGTCATCGAGAAGATAGGCTTTGACTTTTCACGCAGCAGGATTGACGTCGCCCTACACCCCTTCTGCATCGGAAACCCCTCGGAGTGCCGTATCACAACACGCTTTCATGAAGACCACCCGCTGGACTCACTCTTTAGCTCTATCCACGAAGCCGGACATGGGCTCTACGAGCTCGGCCTCCCAGCAGAACATGAGGGCACTCCTCTTGCGCAAGCTGTAGGCAGTGCTGTTCACGAGTCCCAGAGCCGTCTGTGGGAAAACCAAGTCGGCCGCAGTCGAGGGTTCTGGAAGTATTGGGAGCCTAAGTACCGCGAAGCCTTCAAAGATGAGCTCAAAGATATTGACCCTGAAACCCTTTACCGGGCCATCAACGCCGTCGACCTCAATCCCATCCGCGTTGACTCCGATGAGCTTACCTACAACTTGCACATCATCTTACGATTCACCCTTGAAAAACAGCTCTTTGCAGGTGAGCTCGATGTGAATGACCTTCCCGAAGCCTGGAATAGCCTCACAGAATCGTTGCTTGGATTTACACCTCCAAGCGATGCCCAGGGCTGCATGCAGGATATTCACTGGGCATGGAGCTGCTTTGGATACTTCCCAAGTTACTGCATGGGCAATATGATGGCAGCCCAGCTCTGGGAAACAGCCAATAAAGCACTTCCACATCTGGAAGATGATTTTGCTCAAGGAGACTTTAGCGCGATGCTCGGCTGGTTAAGGCAAAACATCCACAGCCAAGGAAAACGCTACCGGACACTGGAGCTCGTTGAGCACGTAACCGGAGAGTCGCTCTCACCGAAAGCACTTATCCGCTACTTGAAAGAGCGCTATTTACCGCTCTACAACTAAAAATGCCTAATCCAGAGGAAGCTTAAGACTTCCAGTAGCCCTTCTCCCTATTAACGGGGCGGAGGGTTGTAAAGCGAACGCGAAAAAGCTCATCAAGCAAAGTACGTGTTGAAGCAGGAATATTGGCAACAGCTGCCTCGAGCTCAGCCTGGCCTATTGGTTGAGCAGAGCGCTCAGGCACAGGTACCTCATTAGAGGGAAGCTCGGGTGCTTCAGCTGTATTAGCAACCTCAGGAGCATGAACAGACGAAGGAGCCTCGTTATCTAACCCTTTGCTCGAGCTGATTTTTTTTTTGCCGGCTTCTTCAGGAAGTCGATCTGATAGGTGGGTGATTTCTTGGAGAAGAGAGTCGATCGCTCGCGTTCGCCCTTCTTCCATAGCCTTGAGGAGAACCACCTCAAAACTGACCTTTTCAGAGAGGCCTCGTGCCAGCATACCCTCACCCGTGTGGAGAGCTTCGAGCATACGCATGACCGACTCTGTGCTTAATGGATGGCCGATCTTCGCCGAACGGCCGCCTTGAGCGATCGCATCTAGCAAGCATTCGCGCACCCAGGCTGTAAGGTCTAGAAGGACGCGGTAAAGATCTCGACCTTCGTGGGTGAGCGCCTCCACCTCGTCAAGCAGTGACTTGTGATCACAGCAGGCAAGCGCCTTAGCGAGGGATTGTATTTGTGCAGGAGAAGCTAAGCCATAGACATCGAGAACATCCCCCTCGGTGATGGACTTACCGCAAAAGGAAATCATCTGGTCTAGGATGGACTGGGCATCGCGCATCCCCCCTCCTGCAATCCGTGCAATGGAGATGAGCGCTTCGCGGGGAACATGGATCGACTCAGCCTCCGCAATCGTAGCGAGCTTATCGGCAATAATAGCATCCTCAATAGGGCGAAACTCAAAACGTTGACAGCGCGAAACAATGGTGGGCAGGACTTTGTTCGCCTCGGTTGTGGCAAAAATGAACTTTACGTGGGAAGGGGGCTCCTCGAGGGTCTTGAGCAGAGCGTTGAATGCTGCTGTCGAAAGCATGTGAACCTCATCGATAATATAAATCTTGAAGCGGCACTGAGCTGGGGAGTATTGGCACTCTTCGCGAAGCTCACGGACTTGATCGACAGAATTGTTGGAGGCCCCGTCAATCTCAATGACGTCCATACAGGAGCCCTGCATGATAGCCTGGCAGGTGGGTGAATCTTCAGGAGGGGTGACAGAAGGGCCATCCTCGCAGTTTAGGGCTTTGGCAAATAGGCGGGCCGTGCTTGTCTTCCCGGTGCCCCTAGGGCCTACAAATAAATAAGCGTGGGCGATGCGATCCTGTGTTATGGCGTTCTTGAGAGTACGCACAATATGTTCTTGCCCAACGAGTTCATCGAAGTTTCGTGGGCGCCAACGCCGTGCAATCACCTGGTAAGCTTCTGCCATAATCGTCCGCCATGATAGTTCAATTTAAGCAAAAAACACAAGGGATTTATCTACAAAAAGAGATTCCTTCACAGGCAGCTTCAAGGCTATCCATTAAGTATCCAAAAGCATGTTTCCTGCATTGCCATATCCTGTCAAAATCGAATACTAAAATGACTTCTCTCATGCTTCGAGCTTGCGCTATCATCATCACTAAAAGCATCTTATGGCTTACACTGGGCCTCATGCTCATACTCCTCAGTGCTCCCTGGTGGCTACCTGAGGTGCTCCCCCGATGGCTCAACGCTCAAAATATCGAACTCAATGCCTACAAAAAGCTTAATTTTCGACGCTTTGCCCTTGAAGGACTCTCATGGAAAAACGATCAGGGCCATAAGGCATCTATGGAGTATTTAGAAGCCCCGACGCCACTGTTTGCACTTTTCCAGATACTCGGCATTACCCAAAAAGACACCCTACTCATCGATACCTGGGCCTACACCCTAACAACCGAAACAACGAGCAGCCCAAAAGGCGCTTCAAGCACAGACGAAGCAACTCCCTTCGAACTTGCACAAGCCACCCATAAAACACTGGCCTGGGCAAGCCCGCTCTTTATAGGCCTTGAAGCGAACGAAGGCTTATTCACCTTTAACCAACACACATTCAACTTAATTGAAGTAACCTGGAAAAAAAGGGACTTTACCATTCACGGCGGATGGGTTGACCATGGACAGCCTTTCATCCTGCAATGCAAGGGTCTTGGCAGTCGCGATGTGGACACCACAGTATCACTCCCGAGAAAAGATCTCGCAATTCATGGAAAATTAAAATTAAGCGAAGAAGCACTCGAAATAGGAGGTACACTGCAGCTTGCCGAAAATCCTGCAAGTTTTGAGATTATTTTTAAGCCCAAGGACACACTCCCAAGCACCGCCCGCTTTGAGACCAAGCATTTTGTCTTGAGTGATGAAATCATCACATTTGATGGCTATCAGCCCTGGATAATCGATGCATCTGCTCTTTGGGAAAACGAGGCCTACAAGATTCGTCTAAAAGGAAACGCACAGAGCAAGAAAACGAACGACCCTCCCCTTATTGCACTGATTGAACTACACGGCGACACCAAGCACATCTACATCGATACCTTTAAAATTGGGGCGAGTGATATCGATACAGCGCTGAGTCGACCAGACAAGGACCATACAACGGTACACATAGCCATCTACTTTGACAAAGCAGAACTACTTCCCATTACAGGAACCATCAAAGCAAGCTTGACGCTCGATAATACACTGAGCGATGCAGAGCCAGAGATCAGCACCCAGCTTATAGGAGAAAAGATGACTTTCCTGGACTTGAGTGTAGACACACTCACCCTAGATGGCATGCTACGCGGCTCTCAGCTCATCGTCAAAAATACTTCTTTCAAGCTGAAGGAAGGTTCTTCATTTGAAGGCCAAGGAATCATCGACTTTGGAGAAAAAGCCTTCCAAGAATGCTCCATCAAAACGCATCTGGACAATGCCCTGCTGGCTCGCTTACTAGAAGGCTACGAGCTCAAACTAAACTCGGGTAATTTTACGGCAAAGATCAACGGCCCCTGGGAAGACCTTAACTACTCAGGCCAAGGCTCGATCGACACGCTTAAAGTCCCTCACCTCTACCCACTCTCAGGCTCCATTACCTTCGAAGGGCATAAACACACCATAGAGCCCGTCAAAGTCGAAGTTAACAGTGACCAAGGAGGCACCCTTTCACTCGAGAGCAACGTCCTTTGGTCGAACACAGCGTGCGAAATAGACATCCTGGCAATGAGCTTTTCAGCAAAAGACCGGCACACCATCACGCTGGATGCACCGAGTAAACTTTTTGTTGACTGGAACATCGAGCCTCAAGATACATCCGAGCTTGCAGGAAACGCCATACAATTAGAAGCTTTAAAACTAAGCGCCCAGGAAGGAACTCACATTGAGGGATCAGTCAGCCTTTACCAAATGGAGCGCGGGGAGCTAGAGCTTCACGTAAGTGAATGGGACAAAACAGCCCTACCGCGCGTCGTCATCATGCCCTCGTGGGCCAATGAAACAGAGATCGAATCCATCGACCTCAACGCCCAGTGGGACGACTCCCCCCTCATCTTTAACTTTAAGGCACTAGGAAGCTATAAACACGAAGAGGATGTTCCCATTAAACTTAATATTGAAATTAACAACACCGATAAAAATATCGACATCAAGACGCTCTCTTTCACCCGAGACAAAGAAGTCATCCTCCAAGGATCAGGAGCCTTACCCATTACCATTTTGCCTGCAAATACAGAGAAGCAACTGCACATCGTCTCCAACAAGCCCATGGCTTTTAATTTCTCAAGCCAACCAGCACCGATTTTTTGGACAGAAATTGCCAAATTAACAGGTGTTTATTTAACGCAACCCAAAGTTAATATCCAGCTTGCAGGCACCCCGCAAAAACCCACGGGCACTTGTTCTGTTCAAGCAGAATCCCTCTCTATAGAAGACCCAGGCAAAAGCAAATTACCCAAGGCAGAAAACCTCAACATAGCCCTTAAGCTAAGTCCCAACGCCCTAAGTATCGAAGAGGGTACTCTGACAGTTGACGGGAACCCAGCAACGATCGAAGGCAAACTCCCCTGGGATGCTAAAGCAAAGCAAGCTTTCACCCCCGACTGGAGCCGAGCTGTTCTTGACTTCAAAATGACCCAAACGCCAATTGCACTCTTTCAGCCTTGGCTTCCGGACTTTGTCAAAGACGATGGCCAAGCAAGTCTTGATCTACAAATCCGCCCAGACCATGCAATTTTAGGAACCATCGAAGTATCAGACGCCGCGACCTACCCCATTGAGCCGTTTGGACCCATCAGGGAAATCCAAGCCAATATACAGTTTGATAAAAATACGGTATCCATCAAAACACTTGAAGGCGAGCTCTCAGACCAACGACTCACCATCCAAGGCACTATCGGTATTGAAAATCTTAAAGACCCTAAGATGGACATTACTATCCGAGGCAACAACGTACCTATCGTTCGGGCACCAGGGCTTATCCTTCGAGGCAATCTAGACTTATCCCTTGAAACAGATACGGTCACTACCCTTACGGGCAAAATCGATCTTGAAGATAGTATTCTATTCATGAGTATCGGAAAACTGCTTGCTGAAATGCGTAGTGCGAGAACTGGAGGATCGACATCCTTTTCCGTCAAACAAGACCCTTTCTCAGACTGGCATCTTGACATCGACATCAAAGGGCACGATTTCATGCGCGTGCGTACACCCGTTTTCCAAACGCGCCTCTCGGCAGACCTTAGCATGAGCGGCACTTTTGAGTCCCCCATTCCAGAAGGAGCTATCACCCTCCATAGTGGCTACGTGAAATTTCCTTTTGCCAACCTTGGCGTTGATCGCGGGACCATCTCACTCTCACGTGCAGACCCTTTCACTGCAAACTTAAATATTTTGGCCTCAGGGCGTGCCTATGGCTATGACGTCAAATTAAAAATCCAAGGAACGAGCGACGAACCCGAGCTAGTATTTTCGTCAAGTCCAAGCCTGGAATCAGGAGAAATTGTACTCCTAGTCACAACAGGACGACTCCCCTCAGAAGACTCGAGCTCAGGCAAGCAACTCGGGGCCCTTGGCGTTTTCCTTGGCAGCAATCTTCTCACAGAACTCGGTATGGATGACTCTAAAATTCAAGAGCGTCTCTCGGTAAAAGTTGGCGAAGACGTCACAGAAAGTGGCAAAGAAACCGTGGAGGTTGAATACAAACTTGACGATCGCTGGTCTGTCATCGGCCAATACGACCGCTTTGATGAGTTTGACGTCGACCTCAAATGGAAGATCTACAGCAAATGAGGCAAAGCTGGCACACAGAGCTATTTAAAGGCTTTAAAATCCTTAGCCTATACATATTGGCTGTTGGGTTTATATCTCTCACAGGCTCTGCCTCGGTTTTCACCTCACAGCATATTTCAATCCGAGGCTATGGGTTCTGGGGAAACCTCTCTTTACACAAAGACTTAAAAATACTCGATAACCCCAATCAAAAACGCACTCTTTTTGATGCCAATTACATCGAAGATGCCATCTGGGTCCTGGATGGCTCTATTCAAGCGAAAGGCTACCCACACCCTACTTTTGAAATCGAAGTAACAACGACTTCCGGCGAAAAAAAGCACTACACCTGGGACAAAACTTTCACCCCAGACATCGACCCACACATCTTAGCAACACATATCAACTTTCAAATTAATCCCGGAATCTTAAACCATTATACATCTCTCACCATCACAGGTATTCCCGATGAGAAGATGGATAAGCTCGTCCACTATTTTTATCCGACGAACGTCCTCGTTGTCACCAAAGAGGACAAATACTTCACACCCGCCCGGTTTGAACAAAGCATTGAGTCCCTCCTTCGAGATATTAAGCACAATGGATACTGGGACGCACGCCTTATTGACAAGGAGCACCATACCGATTCTGCTACAGGTGCAACCACGGCGAGCGTTCATATTAGCCGCGGGCCTCGCTACTTCGTCGACCAACTCACCATTAAGCGCAATGACGAGACCCTAAGCGAAGAATCTGTCAATGACGAGCCCTACACGCATGCCTGGCGCTACAAACAGATGAAAAAGTTACGCAATGAATACTATGCAGAGGGCTATCCAGATGTTGAGGTAAAAACAACGAACACTCCTCCAAAGTACAAAGACGAAAAAGCCTTAGTCAACATAACAAACACCATCACGCCCGGCCCGCAAGTCACCGTTCACAACATTGAATACCAAGGCATGGGCAAGACAGACAAAAAGATCGTGAAAGGCAACACTCCCCTCGAAGAGGGTGAGCTACTTGACATTCAAAAAGCCGAAGCTCAGCGCGATCGACTACTCGGGCTCAATATTTTTAAAAATGTTGATCTAGACTACAACAAAGTCAGCGAACACGAGTGGGACGTACTCTACATTGCAGAACTCAAGCAATCTCTTATCTTAAGCCTCATCATGGGCTACGGAAGCTACGAACTCCTTCGACTTGGCTTTGAACTTCGGCACAACAACATTTTCGGTCGAGCTCACTACAGCAAGTTAAAATTCATCCAATCCTTCAAGTCTACTGAAGTTGATTACCGCTACAACATTCCCGAATTTCTCGGCAAGGACATTACAGGCTTTGGCAATGCTAACTTTTTAACTCGAGAAGAAATTTCCTACACACGCCAAGAGCTTTCAGCCAGTGCAGGTGTCAACAAGTACCTTAAACGATATAAAACTTACGCAACCTTTCAATACAACTATGAACAACTCAAAGCCTTAAAAGAGGACTTCCCTCGAGACGTTGGCTTAAACAACGCGAATGTATCCAGCCTTCAACTCGACCTTCGAAGAAGCACGATCGACAATCCTCTTTTCCCCGAAAGAGGGTACCGGATCTACGGCTCAACTGAAATTGCGATTCCCCATCTCGGTGGCAATGTCGACTTTGAGCGTTTTGAGTTAGGCGCCGCCTACCACCATCCAATCACCTCAGCGTTCATCGGACATTATGCCCTGCGCCACGGCTTTGTGACGACCGTGGGCAGTGTCCCCAACAACCTTCCCATCAACAAACGCTTTTACCCCGGGGGTGACACAACGGTCCGCGGTTATCGTCAAGGACAGGCAGACCCTCAGGATGACAAGGGAAACAACATTGGTGCAGAAACCTACGTTCTCCTCAATATCGAGTTTGAGGAGCGACTTTCTCAAAAACTGTCCTTCGTTGTTTTTCTGGATGCTGTGGGCTTTGCAAGAAGCATCCACGATTATCCATTCAATCAAGAACTGTACTCACTCGGGCTTGGCCTCAACTACCGAACACCCGTTGGCCCACTACGTCTTGAGTACGCACACAATATTCACCGTCGTCCAGACGACCCATCCGGGCGCCTCCTATTGGCCCTTGGATTCCCTTTTTAATAAGCAATTTAGCACTTAGCAAAAAAGTTTTTGCATTTAATGGTTGATCCAGCAGCGAAAACTGTCATGCCTAATAATCGGCCGGGTCCTATGCAACGCTGAACCGGTGAACTCCGCCAGGCCCGGAAGGGAGCAACGGTAACCAGGATTCTCGTGTGCCGTAGGGCGCCTGGCCACTTTTATTTTAAAGTGGCCAGCTCTACCCAGAAGGAACCTCTTTATAAACAAACAGCTCAGTCAGCAGCAAGCGCTTGGCATGCCTGCAAATCAAGCTTTCCCGAGGCAAGTGCTGGAATTTCTGGCACGCGCTTCATCTTGCGAGGAATCCACAAATTCGGGAAACCACATCGTTTAAGCTCGCCCTGTAAAAATTCCATATCAACATCACAGGCAGTCAAAAGAATAAGCTCTTCGCCTTTAGTGGTGCTTGATTGAGCTGTCACCATGCAGGGCATCCCCTCCTCTTCTTCAAGCCCGAGGATCGCAACTATTGCCTGCTCAATCGTGCCATGCGGGACCATCTCTCCTCCAATTTTAGAAAAGCGAGACAGGCGTCCCTCGATATAAAGAAAACCATCATCATCGAGACGCCCCAAATCCCCCGTCAAAAACCAGCCCTCTTTGAGCACTTCAGCATTCAGTTCAGGACTGTCTAAATAGCCAGGGAAAACATTAGGCCCGCGTAACTGCAAAAGCCCTGTTTTATTTAGAGGATTCACTTCTTTTGTTTCGGGATGAAGCGTTCTTGCTGCCATTCCGGGAAAAAGAAGCCCAACAGAGCCCTTGCGCATTCGAGGAACCATAACAGATCCCAATTGAAAAGGAGGTAAATTTACCGAAACAACGGGTGTTGTCTCTGTCAGCCCATAGCCTTCAAGATAGAGGGAGCTAAAGCGCTCCATCCACTTCTCATGGAACCCTTCGGGTGTTTTTTCCGCCCCGGCAACCACATACTTTAGGCTATCAAGATCTTTAGGGTCAGCATGCTTAAAATAGCCTCGGAAAAACGTCGGCGTCCCTAAGAAGAGCGTGACATCTTCTTCACGAATCACACGGGCATTTTTCTTGAACTCAAGCGGTGATGGAACCGTCACCAAATGCACTCCTTGCACCATAGGATACCAAAGTGTCACCGTAAAGCCAAAGGAGTGAAATAACGGCAAGCAGCCAAAAATACGCGTCTCTTGAGGAATTAAACCTATAGACTCAATCTGTGCGATATTTGCTAAAATATTGCGATGCGTTAGCACAACACCTTTAGGCTCTCCACTACTTCCGCTGGTAAAGAGAAGCGCAGCTTCACGATGCCCTCCCTTTTGAGGGATGTTATAGAGCTCTGCAAGGCGCTCCACAGACGCCCACATACAGCGCATCATTAATGAGAGAAACTGCCCCTTAGAGATCGACTTCATCACCTTGTCGATATGAATGGTACGATCTGGCCATGGAAAGTCCGGGAAACGCTCCTGAAAAGGCCCTGCGGACAGAACTGTTTTCACCCCCGCTTTCTTGATTGAAGTCATCGTTGCTTCACGCGGGGCCGTAAAATTTAAATTAACCGGGACTTTATCAGCAAAAATAGTTGCAATGTTAGCAATAGTTGCACCGATGCCGGGGGTTAAAACAATACCCACACGAGATTCAGAAACCTCGCGGCGCAAATATTGCGAGAAGATAAGAGCTGCTGCGAGCAACTTACGAGAAGAAAAAACACGGCGCTTCTCAAGCGTTCGATCGACAAGTAACTCGCGTTGTTTGGCAGTAGCAAGGCCTTCTAAAACAGCATAGCCTAAGTTGCGATTCAAATCAACACGTTGCTCGAAAAGATGCTCTCCGTTTTCAAAAATCGTCGGTGAAAAAATTTCTTGGTCCATAGGAAGCATTAAGCAATACAACTGCCTATTTGCTTAAGTTCTGTCAGCACAATATCTGGGCGCACACCCGCAATACGTTTATCACCCTTGCGCCAGCGCAATGAACGTGCATCCCCAGCAAAAAGAGCCGTTTTAAAGCCAACCTGTTGTGCTGGCCAAATATCATTTAAAAGATCATTACCCACATAAAGGATTTCGTGAGTATTCAACCCGTGTGACTCCTTCCAGTAATGTGCTGCGAGCTCATAGAGGCTCGTGCTGGGCTTCGCCTCAAGCAGTTGATAAGACCATACACATGCAGGCACCTCAAACCCAAGATTAGCCAAGGAGCCCCCGGCAAGAGACTCCAGCAAAAGAGGCGTAAAAAATTGAGCATTGGAAATGATACCAAGAGGCATCCTCGCACTACGCAGTGCAGCAAGCAGTTCGGCAAAGCCTGGCATTGGCCAAGCAGGATTCACCCGACATTCATATTCAACTGAAATACGATCGAGCATACTCTCATCAAAAACACCCTCAATCAATCCTTGCTTTAAAAGGCGTTCTAAAAAAGTTTTCCAAACAAGGCGAATATCGACCTCAGGATAGTCGACCCCATCATCCCTTCGAAAAGACTGATGCACTTGAACTTCAAGGACCCATAACGCGCGCAAGCGCGTCTTAGCATCCAGCAGCTTAAACCCTAGAGCTTCAATGGCAGCGCGTAGAGCAGGCTCACGATCAGTAGCTTGGTCCGTGGATATATCCCCCACACCCGAGCAAAGCAGTGTCCCGTAAACGTCAAAAACAAGGGCACGAATCCCCGAGAGCTTTTTGAGTGCAGGGACTTCATCCGTTGGGATGGGAGCCAAGGGCACACTCAACGACTTAAGGAGCTCAGGAACTTGAACCTCAGAAGACATTAACATAGATAGTCAGATTACTCGGCACCAGCTGCTTGAACAGGGACACCTGCCTCTGTAGAATGGGACTCGCGGTACTGAAAGCGATTGATATCTGCCATGGAGAGCGCTTCACCCTGACCCTCCCACGTTTCGGATTGAAGGTTCAGATCTTCAACAGGCTTTTCTTCAACCATTTTGGCACGCGAATTATTTTTAAATCGAGGACTCTCCCAGGGCTGAAGATCTGCGTAGGTTTTTCGTTTATGCGTAAACTTGTTTGCATGATACTGTGCATGAAAGGTACCACGCTTCCTATCATGAATGAGCTTGGGCGTACGCTTTTTTTTCAGGGTAAACATGCCATGCCGGACATGGCGAAGCGTCCCCTGCTTTGGCTTACTACAGTTACTAGAAACCGTAGTAAAACGCTGAGCGTTTGTGACTGCCTTGGCTTGAGGCTTCCGGGCCATTTGAGCCACGGTTACTGTGGGTGTTGTTTCAGCTTGCTGGGTTGTACCTAGGGCAAATGAAAGCCCGGGAAGACACCCTAAGCAGAAAAAGAAAAAGGCTAAGCGTCTGAGGATTGACATAACAAAGGGATTTTCAAACAGTATAAGATAACAAGTTTATTTGAGTAGAACACGACTTAAAGAAGAAGTCAAAGCCCTGATTAGCACTTTTTTACATTTCCATGAAAGCTTATCACGATCTCCTGCGCACAGCCCTTGAAAATGGTGAATACCGTGAAGACCGCACAGGCGTCGGCACATATGCGCACTTTGGCGCTCAGTCCCGCTATGACCTCTCAGAGAGCTTCCCCCTCGTCACAACCAAGAAAGTTCACTTAAAATCAATCATTTACGAACTTTTGTGGTTCATTAAGGGAGATACGAATATCCATTACCTCAACGAGAACAAAGTCTCGATTTGGAACGAATGGGCTAATGAAAATGGAGACCTGGGCCGCGTCTATGGAGCTCAGTGGCGCAACTGGCAAGGCCCCGATGGCAAGATCGTCGACCAGATTCAATCGGTCATCCAAAGCATTCGCGAAAACCCTCATAGCCGCCGGCATATCGTCTCTGCATGGAACCCGGGCGAACTACACCTCATGGCACTTCCACCCTGCCATGCCTTTTTTCAGTTCTACGTCAGCAATGATGGGGGGCTCAGCTGCCAACTTTACCAGCGCAGCGCTGATTTATTCCTCGGCGTCCCCTTTAATATCGCCTCTTATGCGCTCCTCACACTCATGGTAGCTCAAGTCTGCGAACTCAAACCTAAGGAGTTTGTCCACACCCTAGGGGACTACCACATCTACGCCAACCACCTTGACCAAGTAAAACTGCAACTCTCTAGAGAGCCACGTCCACTCCCAAAAATAAAGCTCAACCCAGCTATCAAAAATATTGAAGACTTTAAGTTCGAAGACTTTGAGCTCGTTGACTACAATCCACACCCTCGCATCGCAGCGCCCATTGCCGTATGAACCCCTGCAAAGCTATTGCAGCTCTGTCGAGCAATCGAGTCATCGGAAAAGACGGGGGCATCCCTTGGCACTTACCTGAAGATTTTAAGTGGTTCAAAAACAAAACCATGGGCCATAACCTCCTCATGGGCCGCAAAACCTATGCCTCCATTGGCAAACCCCTCCCAGGTCGCAAGACATTTGTCCTCAGCACCCAGGACAATCTTCTTCTACCTCAAGAGGTAACTCAAATCAAATCCATCGACGCTATCAAAGCCTTGGATATCCAAGGTGATCTATTTATCTGCGGAGGAGCTAAAGTCTACGAAAGCTGCCTGTCCTACTGCTCTGATCTTTTCCTTACTTGGGTCAAAAAAGAAATCGAGGGAGACACGTTCTTCCCTCCCTTTGAGCATCTATTTGAAGTCGCTCAAACACTAAAAGAAACCGACGACTTCACTATCGTCCACTATAAGCAAGCCATCTAATCGCAACCTTAGCGATGAGGAATCGCCAGCTTGCGCTCGGCAACTTTGGCAAGGCGAACAAAAGGAAGGCCAAGAACCAGGTAAATGGCAGCCACCAAAAGACCAATGCCAAAGAAGTCATAGTAGGTAGCAGCGAGCTGGTTATAGCGGTAGGTAAGCTCGACAATCGTCAGCATGGATACGAGCGATGAATCTTTCAACAGAGAAATAAAGTCATTCGTAACGGGTGGAATGACAATCCGAATTGCTTGAGGCAAAATAACATGGCGAAGCGCCTCCCAATGAGACATAGCAAGTGCCATTGCAGCCTCCATCTGGCCCTTAGGTATCGAGAGCAACCCTGCGCGATAATTTTCTGCCTCAAAAGCCGCATAATTAATACCCAGCCCTACTACCCCAGCAATGAAAGGATCAAGACGAATACCGATACCAGGTAAACCGTAAAAGATAATAAAGAGCTGAATCAATAAAGGCGTCCCGCGAATAAGCTCAATAATGGCAACAGCGGTGTACTTAACGGGCCAAGGGCCATAAACTCGCATGAGAGCAAGGACAAGACCCACTGCCATCGCCAACAGCATTGAAAAGACAGAGATCTTTACCGTCATCCAAGCACCAAGCCCAAGGATCGGCAAAAAGCCTGCATACATTTTAAGCCGCTTTCCAAAAGTTAAATTTTGCGGGCGCTCAGCCTCCATAAAGCGCTCGTATTCGACAGGGACCGTCATTGAAGGACGGTAATCTTGCGTATAGTCGGCAAGGTAAGTATTCCAAAGGTTCCAGCGTTCAAAAATTTCACGAAGTTTGCCATTCTCAATCAAGATATCAATGGCTGAATTAACCTTCTCAATGAGCTCAGGATGCGTCCCTTTAGGAAAAGCCATCGCAACGGGGAAATACCCAATGGGTTGGCCGACCAGCTTTAGATCAGGGTGAACCCCTGCATAATAAATGGCAGCGGCAGCATTTAGCAAAACCACATCAATGCGGCCATTAGCAAGATCGTTGAAACAACTCCCCTCATCCTCATAAAGCCGCATATCTGAAACACCAAGATCCTCGAGAATGGCAACCCCAGGAGTATGCATGCAAGTTCCCACAACAAGATCCTGGCAGTCATCAAGAGAGTCAATCGTGTCATTGTTCGAACGAACAACAAGCTGCTGATACTCTATATAGTAAGGCTTTGAGAAGTCTGCCTTTGCTTGGCGCTCTGGGGTAATCAAGATACCATTGACAACGACATCATACATATCTCGATCAAACCCGAGAAGCAAAGCACCCCAGTCATTCGTACTCAACTGAGGTTCATAACCCATGACATTGCAAACCGCATTGACAATATCGACTTCAAACCCAACCAACCGGTCAGGCTCATCCAAGTCATGAAAGACAAAAGGCACCCCACTGTCTGTATCTGCAGCCCAACGCAAAACAGGCTTGGGACTCTCCTCTACACTGAAGCATGAAAAACAACAGAGTAACCATACCCCAATTAAAAACCCTTTCAAAATAGGTCGTTTCTTCATGCTTCCCATTTGCTTGTGTATCGGGTTAAGAACCGTTTAGTGCGAGGATCCTTAGGAGAAATAAAGATTTCGTCCTCATCGGAGATTTCGACAATTTCACCACCCTCCATGTAGATGATATAATCTGAAGCATCACGGGCAAAATACATCTCATGAGTAACAACTATTTGCGTCATCCCCTCTTCGTCAAGAGCTCGCATAACTTGGAGCACTTCCTCCACTAGCTCGGGATCCAAAGAAGATGTTGGCTCATCATAGAGCATGACAAGCGGAGACATGGCAAGTGCACGAGCAATGGCAGCGCGCTGCTGCTGGCCTCCAGATAGTTTCATGGGATAGCGATCCTTAAAAGAACTTAGCCCAACCTTATCGAGCAGAGCCATTGCCTTTGAGCGGGCAAGCTCGCGAGACTGCTTGCGAACCACCATAGGAGCAAGCATCACGTTCTCTAACAAGGTCTTATGAGGGAAAAGGTTAAATCCTTGAAAGACCATCCCCACTTCTTCGCGCAAATTGTGCGCTTTTTGGTGGAAGGCTGCGTCTAACTTCGAGTTTGCATTCGAACGATGCAGACTGACATCAGCGATCGTAATAGTGCCTTGATCAAGGATTTCTAAGCAATTCAGACAGCGTAAAAAAGTGGACTTCCCACACCCCGAGGGGCCAACGATCGAAACAAGGTCTCCCTTTTCGATTGCTACATTGATGTTCTTAAGAACTTCGTGGTCATCATAACTCTTATGGAGACCTTGAACATGAATGAGCGGACTCTCCGGTGTTTCCATTTTTTATCTCTATCCGTAAGCTAAATACATAAAGGACCTCAGTCTGTAGAAAAGGGATCTGAGCGTATGTAAAGTTGCTAAGAAATCTAGCACAAAATGACGCTCTAGTAAAAAAGTATCCCAGTGTGTTCTACCACACTAGGCGCAGCGTGGTAGAACACACAACATAAATACTTTAAGCTACTCATTATAAACAGGTTGCCTAAAAAAACCCTCAAACACATCAAAGAAGGCATCCAGCGAATCAAACACGTAATGGGCAAGGTCACGAATCGACTCTGAGGGGAGCAAAATGTCAGGAATGAGCACGGCCTGCATGCCAGCTGCACGAGCCCCTCGAATACCGGGACCCGAATCTTCCAAAACAAGACAAACCTCCGGGTCGAGACTCAAATGCTCTGCAGCTCTTAGGAAAAGCAAAGGTGAAGGCTTTGCTTCGGCTACTTGGTCAGCACCGACAACATGGTCGAAGTATGGAGCAAGACCCGAACGTGCTAACTTCTTGATAGCCAAGGGGGTTTCTGTAGAAGTGGCAACGGCTCGCGGAACATCATGCGCCTTTAAAAACTCTAAGAGCTTGATAATACCAGACTTAAGAGGTATTGGATGATCTTCAATTTTTTGGACATAATAGTCACAAGCTGCTTGAAAATAGCTATCGACAGGAGCTCCTTGAGGGAGGTTTCGGGCTAAAATACTGCGGCAATCGTCAATTTTGTGACCGATCATGCTATGAAAAATGGCTTGATCGGGAGCATAAGATGCTTCACGAAATGCCCATGCCCAAGCATCCATCGATATTTTCTCAGTATCGAGCATAAGTCCATCCATATCAAAGACAAAACCACGTACATCCTCCATAATAAAGATCATCCGAAAGCTTTAGCTCGAAAAAGTCGAGCCAAATAGCCATTCTCACCAAAACTTAATAAAAATACGCGAATTGAATCTAGGAACGCTCACCAGAAATAATTGTCTACAATATACATGATGAAACCTTGGATCAGAAAAAATATGCGATGGCATCCCCCCCCCTTGCTAAACGAGTTTTATGCAATCAAAAAGCAGCTAAGCCAAGAGTTCTTTAATTGTGGATTAAGGTTTATTGAATATAGTACCTACGTTCAAACTAAAATTGGGTTTAAAACAAAACACCAACCTAGAGATCGAGCATGCGATCTTGAATGTTTTCAAAAACGAACACAAGATTAGCAGAACATTAAGTCAATTACTACCAGAGCCCAACATAGGGGGCGACCCCACAATGGAAAACTTTAGTGAATTTAGCCAAAGAATTTTAGCGCTCATTGAAGAAAAGCAGCGGAATAATTAATCCTTCACAGAAGTGCACATGCCTGCTAGCCTAAAGACTCATTCATGGCTAAACTTGACGATATTATTGCGTTCTGTGACACACGTGTAAAACGTGCAAGTATCATTGATTTCCCTGGAGCCAACAACGGCCTACAGTTTCAAAATAGCGGCAAAGTTCATAAAATTGGCGCTGCAGTCGATGCAGGACTCATCCCTTTTCAAAAGGCCCGTGACGCTAGCATAGACTTTCTTATCGTCCATCATGGGCTTTTTTGGTCATCACCAAGCTCTATCAGTGGAAGCACTTATGCAAAATACAAACTGCTCTTTGAAGCAGATATGGCTGTATATAGCTCACACCTTCCCCTCGATGCCCACCCTGAAATCGGAAACAATGCTTGCATCGCTCGAGCGCTCGGGCTCGAGGTTGAAAGCCGCTTCCTTGAATACGAAGGAACCGATATCGGCATTATCGCACACGCCCCAAAAGATAGGACCGCCCTCCAAGATAGTCTCAAGAAACTCTTTCCTGCAAGCTATCAAGCCATTGAATATGGAAGTGAAGCACCTAAACGCGTCGGGATTTCCTCTGGAAGTGGGGCGAGCGTCATTGCCGAGCTCAAAAAGCACGACATTGACACGCTCATCACAGGAGAGCTACGCCAGCAACACTTTAATGTTGCACAAGAAGAGGGTTTCAACCTCTATCCCTGTGGCCACTACGCAACAGAAGTTTTCGGTGTTCAAGCCTTAGCCAAAGAAGTAGCCGAACACTTTAATCTCCCCTGGGAATTCATCGAAACAGACTGCCCACTATGAAAACAATCGCTGTACTTAACGGACCTAACTTAAACCGCCTAGGCGCTCGCCAACCTGAAATTTACGGCAAGGCAAGTCTTGAAGACCTTCACACGTTATTGCAAGGTAAAGCCAAGGAACTTGGGCTAGCACTCTCCTTCTTTCAATCCAATCATGAGGGAGCCCTCGTCGACGAAATAGGGAGGCAATCCGACGCAGGAGTTCATGGCCTTATCATCAATCCAGCAGCCTTCAGTCACACGAGTATTGCACTGCGCGATGCAATTGAATGCAGCGAACTGGTCACCATCGAAGTGCACATTTCTAACATCTACAGCCGTGAACCCTTTCGGCACCATTCTGTAACAAGCGAGGTAGCAACGGGGGTCATTAGCGGGCTTGGGTTTGAAGGCTACAGTCTCGCACTCCAGTACTTAGCTCATCACCTAAACCTAACACAATAACTAGACGCCTAAAAGCGTGTGCGCAGATAATGCCTCCAGTGATGGGGGCGAAAAAGCTGAAGATACATAAGCGGATAGCTCCAACGCTCGGGGATTTTGCGTGAACGCAGGATGCTTAAGCAAGCCTCTACGGTAGTATGGAAGGAAGCCTGAGGAGAGAAATATTTCTCCCAAGCAGCGCGTGCTTTCTTGCCCATCGACCCAACCTCAGGACGCAAGGACTTGAGGCAATCAGGAATTGTTTGTACTGCAGACTCACGAATGCGGACAGAAAAAGTGCTCCACTCTGGACCTTCTGGCTCGACCCAGTCATCCGAGATAATAACAGGGACACGCGCGGCACGCATCGCCTCAAACAAACGTACAGACCCAACCCCCACCCCGCGGGGACAGAGAACAAAATCACTTGCCTCAAGCACCTCAGCATAGCGCTTGTAAAAGCTATCCAAAGCGGCCTTATCTCCTGAACGAAAGGTTTGTTCTACCGTTCCGGAAGTATCTTCACAGTAGGAACCTGAAGCATCCAGATTGGCTATTGCACGACGCACAGGATGATTGTCAATGCTTCCCATAAAGGAGTAGAGGTAATGCTGATTGCCTGCATGTGAAGAAAAGTCTAGGTAAGGATTAGTACTGTCACTCAGATAAAAACCTGTGCGCACGCGTGAGGGAAAATACCAACGCTTTTCAATAGAGGCATAAACACCTGGAAGAAACGCAATGGGACGATCTCCAGCATTAAATAAAAAGCACTTTTCACGGAGTTGCTGGACTAAAGGATGTCTCAAAATGCGTTCGCAGTAAGGCTCTGCAGCAGTGAGCTCAGCGAAGAGGATAATATCTGCATCATAAGGGTTATCCGTCAAACGATGACGACTCTGCCCTAGAGCGGCACTTTCTTTTAAAATACGATATGCACTACGCGACCAGCTACCATCACGAGAATCTTCTTCAGCCAGGGAAAGGAGGTATACAAGTGCCATAAAAAAGCCTTCCCAAAGTTAATCGAGAAGGCTGAAAAAAAGCAATGTGAAATGACCTACTGTATAGCACGAAACACAAGGGATGCATTATGACCACCAAAACCAAGATTGTTACTCATGGCAACTTTGATGGGCACCTCACGCTTTTCATTAGGCACATAGTCAAGATCACAGTCGGGATCAGGATTTTCGAGGTTGATAGTAGGAGGAAGAATACCTGTCTCGATAGCTTTGGCACAAGCAACAGCCTCAATACCGCCTGCAGCACCCAGTAGATGCCCGGTCATTGATTTGGTTGAGCTCATCGGAATGCGCGGCGCATGCTCCCCAAAAATGCTCTTCACAGCGGCTGTCTCAAACTTGTCATTTAAAGGAGTCGACGTTCCGTGGGCATTGATATAATCTACCGCTGATGGCTCTAAACCTGCGACACCCAAAGCACGTGTTGCGGCAATGGCAAGACCCTTACCCTCTGGGTGTGGGCTCGTAATGTGGTAGGCATCACAAGAGGCCCCATAACCTGCAAGCTCACAATAAATACGTGCACCACGAGCCCGAGCGTGCTCAAGCTCTTCTAAAACGAGAATCCCAGCACCCTCACCCATAATGAACCCATCTCGCTGAGCATCAAAAGGACGACTGGAACGCTTAGGCTCATCATTGAAGCTTGTGCTCATGGCCTTCATAGAGCAGAAACCCGCATAACCAAGAACGGTAACAGCAGCTTCGCTACCACCAGCAATCATGATGTCTGCATCACCAAGGGCAATAGAACGCATGGCCTCACCAAGCGCATGAGACCCACCGGCACAAGCAGTAACTACTGAAAAATTTGGGCCCATAGCCCCAAACTCAATAGCAACAATCCCAGAACCCATATTAGCGATGAGCATCGGAATCATGAAGGGAGAAATGCGACGTGGACCACGCTCGTAAAGAGCACGTGATTGCTTTTCAATCGTGTCCATCCCACCGATGCCAGAGCTGATGATCACACCAAAACGTGACTTATCGATCTTGTCGAGGTTGAGGCCACTATCTGCAAAGGCCTCCTTAGAGGCAGACATAGCTAAATGAACATAGCGATCATTACGTTTGACTTCTTTAGGATCCATCACCGTGGATGGATCAAAGTCTTTGACTTCAGAGCCTACCTGACACCCATAAGGAGATGCATCAAAGCTTGTGATCTTATCAATACCACTTTCTCCAGCAACGAGCTGAGCCCAATAGCTCTGAACATCGTGCCCAAGGGAAGTGATACTCCCAAGCCCTGTAACTGCAACGCGCCTTTTAGCTGATCTGTTCATAAAGAATGCCTGTAAAAATGAGTGCTTTTTGCATCAAAACAGCTGGCTGGCAAGTGAATCCTCACCGTGCCAGCTCGCCATTAAACATGAGATAGTAAAAGGATTATTGAGCTACGCTAGCCTTGGCCTTAATGAACCCAATAACGTCTCCAACAGTCTGGAGCTTTTCAGCCTCAGACTCAGGAATTTCGCCATTGATCTCATCCTTGAACTCTTCTTCGAAAGCCATGACAAGCTCTACGGTGTCAAGCGAGTCTGCACCGAGATCATCAATGAAGGATGCCTCTGGAGTTACTTGCTCTTCATTTACGTTAAGCTGGTTAATGATGATTTCTTTTACGCGTTGTTCTATCGTGTTATCCGCCATAGTAGTTATATGAAAAAAGTTTAGGACTTACAGTATATTGCTCATCACATCACCATGCCGCCGTCAACAGTAAAAACTTGGCCAGTGATGTAAGCTGCTTGGTCTGAAGCAAGATAGGTAACCATATTGGCTATCTCCTCAGGTTCACCCATCCGCTTGAGGGGGACTGTTTTGAGAATTTCTTCTGAAATATCTTCACCGAGCCCTGCTGTCATATCTGAGCGAACAAAGCCAGGAGCAACGACATTTGAAGTGATGGAGCGAGATGCAAGCTCTCTAGCGAGGGATTTGCTGAAGCCAATCATGCCGGCCTTAGCGGCTGCGTAATTAGCCTGGCCTGCATTGCCCGTGATACCGACAACCGAAGCGATATTAATAATGCGGCCCCAGCGATTGCGCGTCATGGGGCGAAGGAGAGACTTCACCCAGTGGAAGCAACTTGATAGATTCGTATTGATAACATCATCCCAGTCTTCGTCTTTCAAGCGAAGCATGAGATTGTCTCGGGTGATGCCTGCATTGTTGACGATGATGTCGATCGTTTCGAACTCTTTAAGCAAAGCCTCACTAGCAACTTGAACGGCTGCTTTATCTGCGACATCAACAGCGAGCGCATGCGCTGTACCCCCTGCTTTTTGGATAGCCTCTGCAGTGGACTTGCTGTTTGCCTCTGTACGGCTGACACAAATGACGGTAAGGCCCTCTGCAGCAAGCTGCATTGCAATAGCCCTACCAATACCACGACCCGCCCCAGTTACCAGAGCTGTTTTGTGTTTGAAGGTAAGTTCCATAGAAACGCTAGGCATAGCACAAGCGCTCACAAATGCAAAGCCTAAATCCCCTATTCATTGGAAGAAAATTTACGAAGCGACCTTAGCAAAGGTCTCCCGACAGCTCTTTTAGGATGCGCTCCTGAATAGATTCTATGCTGCCGTGAGCATCAATCAAATGATATGGAAATATACCCTCTTGACCTAGACTCTGCAAAGAGGAATACGTCGTATCTTGGAAAACTTGATAGCGACCTTGCGCAGCCTTTGGGTCTTCATCTGTCTTGCGGAGTTCTTGAAGATCACCCTCACCAGAAGCACTCACCGTGGCATTGTGCGCAGCAATCTGCTCTCCACGAAAAAGCTGACGCTTCACGCTCTCTTCTTTAGAAACATAGAGGACAAAAATATGAAAACGCGGCAAGTCCATAGACGGCACTGCCTCATGAAGCTCGGCGAGCTTCTTAGACAAAAGCTTCAAGCATTCAATTTGGACTTGTGAGCGCGGATAACCATCGACAATAACCCCTCCTGCATAGTCTGGGTTGAGAAGTTCTTCGAAAAGAAGACCTGTAACCTCACGATCCCCAACAAGTAAACCGGCATCCTTTAAGGCCTTTGCACCTGGAGACTGTAATAGATCACTAATGACAATAGGCCCAACAGCAAAGCCGCAAGACTCCATCATGAAGCGCGTGTGCGTGCCCTTCCCCGCCCCAGGAGCCCCGTTCAGCCAAAGAATCTCGCGAGGGAACTGAAGTCCTTCACGCCCGTATTTGGCCTCAAGCTTTGCCCAGATATCATGAAAAATACTCCGAGCTTCTTCGAGCTCTTTGGAAGGACTTGGCAAAGCAGATTTTGGCATAACAGGCGTATTTACAGACATTTGCAATATCTTGAGTGAAAAAATAATCCAGTCAAAGCATTTAAGGAGAAACCCATGCTCTGGCGAGCAAAAACCCTATTAATTGGCGCGAGACTGGCACCAAAGGCGGTAAAAGACAATTAAGAAAGCAGGCACGGTAACATCTGTCCAAAACCAAGACCCTGCATTGCCAGGTGCGAAATTTCCAGCGATGATCATCTGCTGTACATGCCCAGCTGCATCCCCCCAGAGCCAACAACTAATGCCAATAATAGCGGCTAAACGGAACGCCCGGCTCCCCCAAGCAGCGCAAAGGCAGACAAGGCCAAAACCAAGGTTAGCAACAGCTACTTCCCACTGAAAAGGGCTAGGCTGCCAACCGATAGCCTCTGCAGAGACTTCGGGAAAAAACCCATGCAACACAAAGGCATAAAGCCCAGAAATTCCCGTTGCAATTAAGAAGAGATACTTGAGAAAAGCATCATAGCAACCGGCTGCACCCAGTTTTTTTTCGTCAATAACAGAAATCAAAAACCCGAGCAAAAGAGCAATAATGAGAGTAACCAAGCTAAAATTACTGAAAACATAAGTAATAAGTGCATCCATAGATCAAACAGAGGGATAATTAGAGATAAAAAAACCTTTTTTCAAGAAAGCCTTAATGATAAGACATTTATAAATACCTCATCAAGCTTAAAGGCTGGAGCGAATAAAACTTCCTCCTTGAGTAATACTCGCTCGAAGGGTTGACGGAATTAAAGGAGGAATCGGAGGCTGCCCATTTACCATAAATTCAATAATCCCGACCCCAGCATGAGGGCCTATAACAGGGACCATCTCGTAACCTGCTACAGGGTTCATACCTAAAACATTATTATCACGATTGCTAGTTCCCCCTTCTTCATTATTCACAAGATTATCGCCCACACCCGCATATTGTGGGTAAAGGAGGCCAATATTTTGCATAACCTCTTGATAACGAACACTTTCATCATAAAAACCTTCCCGAGCTCTTCGTGCTTCACGATTATTACGAAACTCTTCAGGCAAGTGACGCTCCATCAAACGCTGAGTCATCATGGGTGCTGCCTCAAAAAAGGGATTAATCAACCTAATCCATGCGTTTTCAACACCCACCATCGCATCATGAATACGCTGCAAATCATCACGCTCATCGCCTTCTTCAAGCTCGTTAATACCGGCACGCGCAATCAAGACTAAAGCCCGCCGCACCTCACGCGCATGATTACTATTCAGAAATGCTTCCAAGCTTTTACGAAAAGCATCGACGCGCGAAGCCGTCCCCAAACCCAAAGCACAATAAATACGGACCCAAATATAGCCTAAAACATTTTGATCAGACAAAGTCTGGATTTGCTCCCCCCTGGCCAAGAGCCCTAACAGAGTCAGGTAATCGACTGCTAATCCAACCTCTTCTTCGTTTAAATAAGTGAGCAATGCATTGAAACGGCTGGTCAGTATACCAGGGTTTCCAGACGAAGGCATATCCTTAAAGATAGACAACCACCAATGCATAAGACGAAGGACTGTATGCGCCGTCAATGCGCGCTGATAATGCTCTTCAAAAAGGCAAAATACTTCGTTCAAATCATCATCGGAATAATAAGGGAGCAAACTTTTGACCGAGTGATAGACGCTACTTGCAGCCGAGAATTTAAGCCGGCTAGCCTCTCTTTGCTTTTTTCGCTCACCGCTCTCATCGGCCCAAGACAGTGAACTTGCACCTAAAAGCACACATAAACTGATTATCCAATATTTCCTCATTTCTTCTAATTTCAGGTTAAATTTTGCACTTCAAAGATATGATATGCCCTCTCCCACAGAAATGACCCTGCGATGACCGGGGCCGCCGTAATAATTCCCCAGGCCCATATTTTCAAGACCCCTTAAAGTGGGCGACTCTGCAACCTCAAAAATAGTTTCTGGGGAAAACCCACTTCCACGCGGCGAAGGGAGCCTGCCCATTGGAGTGGTTACAAGGGGTTCTTCAAATGTATTTTCTAGGCAAAGAGGGTTCAAGCGAATGGAATCATGAGAGGGCATAGTCATTTCAACAAGACCATAAAATACCTGAAGCCAATCTTGCATCGCATTATACAGGCTTCCCAGTGGGTATGGATCGTCATCCTCTCCTGGCCCCTCAAACTCATCAATATTACCAGGTTCATCTTCCTGAAAAAAGAGCTCATGCTCACCTGTCTGCTCAACGATATACTGAGGAGGTCGATGCAGAACGCATGCTCGAGCCAACTCGATGTGCATCAAAAAAGGCACTTGGGCCACATGCTGAACCAAGCGGCGCATTAAAACATCGACCTGCACTGAGCGACGAACCACTTGGTTCTGAAAATAAAGAGCAAAGGCTTCCACGTCAGGACCCACTAAAGGCCCTACTTGCTGAACATCTTCAGCAATCTCAATATTCTGGGTATTATTCACGTTTTGAGGGAATACCCCTTGCTCGGCCACATTGATTGCCTCACCATTTCTTTGTTGAACGTGCAAACCCTGGATAAGCGCCATGAGAACATCCACATGAAAAACATCGTCCTCTTCGAGAGGCAAAAAATTTAGACGCCTCTCAAGAAAGTTTTTAAGTTTATTTAGTGTAATTTCACCATTAATATAAGCTTTAAACTTCCGCGCAAAGGCTTTTAAAAACGTTAAAAAACCTTTTGAATAAGCCTGATCTATAGAGGCCTCATGATCGAGCACCCAGGCAACGACTTGAAGCCCTTGGACAAGCTGCTGGGTAGCTATGAGACGATTATTTGCAGCCATTAAAAATGCCTGCTCTTGCGCATTGAATACCTTATCATCTTCACTGAGAAAACGGCACTGCTGCTCACAGCTTTGCAAGTCCTCAAGTAAACTAGTGAGCCGTTCAAGATACCCCTCTGCCAGCAGCAAACTTTGAAGTGGAAACGCACAGAGAAAAAAAACAAAGAAGCATCGACGTTTCATGGGCTAAGCGGGGTTAAATAAGAATAAACGCAAAGCAGCAAAAATACTGTTGAGTACTACCCTTATTTAGACTGCATTATTAAAAATGCAAGCGTATAAACCAGCCTACAGCAAGCGGCCTACCAGCCGTTGATTTTAAAGAGGCTTGTCACGCTTTTATTTTCATGGATGCGACCAATAGCCTGCCCAAGCAAGCCAGCAACACTGAGCACCGTAATTGGCAAGCCTCGCGCGTCAACAGGGACGGAATCCGTCGTGATCAGCTCATCAATGCCCTTATCTTCTCGCAAGCGCTCATAGCCAAGATCGTTGAGCATGCAATGGCTCACCGCAGCCATAACGCGCCGAGCACCATTCTCCTTAAGCAGCTTAGCTGCAGCCGTCAAAGTACCTGCTGTCTCTGTAATATCATCTACAATGAGGATGTCTTTGCCCTCAACCTCTCCGACTAAATTAAAAGCCTCAACCTGCGTGGCACTTGTGCGACGCTTAGCAACAAAGCCAAGCGGTACTTCAAGCATGGAGGCATAAGCTGCAGCCATCTTCATACCCCCGACATCCGGCGAATAGACCACAAGGTCCCCCCCTTGGCGCAATTGCTTGATATAATCAAAAATTACAGGAGAGGCATAGAGGTGATCTACAGGAATGTCAAAAAAACCTTGAATCTGCTGAGCATGCAGATCTAGAGCAAGAACCCGGTTAGCACCTGCCGCAACAAGGAGATTAGCAACCAGTTTCGATGTAATAGGCACACGAGGCTGGTCCTTTCTGTCCTGCCGAGAATAGCCGTAAAAAGGAATCACCGCAGTAATGCGGTTTGCAGAAGCACGCCTAGCAGCATCAATCATAATAAGCAACTCCATGATATGATGATTTGCCGGCTCGCAGGTAGACTGGACAATAAAGGTATCCGAACCGCGAATATTTTCGTCAATGCGGACAAAAGTCTCTCCATCGGGGAAGCGCTTAACCGTGGCCTTGCCTAGAAGGACATCAATACTCTCACAAATAGCCTGAACGAGCGCGGGATTCGAAGTGCCACCAAAGATCTTTAATGGACCGTTATTCATTAGGCTTCTTCCCAACGACTTCCTCAAGGTGTTCAACACGCTTGAAAAGATCTGGTAAGCGTTGCTTTAAGATGTCAATACGGTGAGCAAGCTGAAAAGGAAGCACGGGAGTTCCACGGACAAAACTCCCCGCCTCAATATCTCCATTGAGACCACTTTGAGCACCAACCATGGACCCTTTACCAATATGAATATGCCCAGCAACACCCACTTGACCGCCTAAGACAACATAATCATCCAGTGTAGTGCTTCCTGCAATTCCCGCTTGTGCAACCAGAATGCAGTGCTTCCCCGTCGTCACATTGTGGGCAATCTGTACGAGGTTATCAATCTTGGTGCCAGCTCCAATGCGCGTTTCACTGAAACGCGCCCGATCAATCGCTGTATTGCTGCCAATCTCTACATCGTCTTCAATCACAACCTTGCCAATCTGAGGAAGCTTATGGTGGACGCCTTGAATAGTCTCATAGCCAAACCCTTCCGAACCGATAACAACACCACTATGCAAGCGAACACGACTCCCCAGCTCACAATAGTCGAGCACCGTGGCTCGTGGCATTAAGTGAGAAGCCTCCCCAATCACGGCATGCCGCCCAACATAGGCCTGCCCTTCAATCATAGCCTGGCGGCCAATCTTAGCCCCATCTTCTATAATTACATGTGGGCCAATATACGCCGTTGAACAAACATTTGCAGAATCCGCAATGTAAGCACTTGGATGGACACCTGGCTCAGGCTTGGGCCAAAGAACACGAACAATCTCTTCGCAAACAAGCCCCAGCGCATGGGAGGGGTTTTCAACACGAATAAAAGCCTGCTCTTCAAGAGGTCGCCCCTCGTAGTCCTCAGGAATAAGGATAATTGATGCCTTCGAATCCGGCATTTGTGAACGATACTTACGATTGCCCAAAAAACTTAAATCTCCAGGCTGCGCTTTATCGAGCGAAGCAATATCGCGTATTGTCTGAGGTTTCTGATTCCCCTCAATAGCAGAAGCACCAACGAGCTTCAGAATTTGTTCGGGTGTAAATGAGAGCTCCATGCAAGCTTGATTTTTTAAAAATGCCTATCAAGCACAAGTCTTAAAAGCGATCTTATATAAAAAAGGCCCTAATCTTAAAGATTAGGGCCTTTGTAAAACCTTATTCAAAAACTACTTCTTCTTACTATTACCTTTAGGCTTAGAGGAAGCATTCTCCTTAGCAACGGCCTTTATAGGTTTATCCTTATTAAGCTCTTTTAGAGCTTCCTTCGTAATATCAAGATTAGGTTTAAAATAGATAAGTGCGGGACCTGCTTGATTAATTACATAATCAGCACCACGATCTTTAGCAATCCTTGTAACAACATCTTGAATTTCACTGATGTAAGTATTGATCAGAGACTGGCGACGTTGAGCCAAAGTGCGATCTGTCTGTTGACGAAACTCATTGACTTCAACTTCCTTTTGACGAATCTTTTCGCGCATTTCTTCAACTTCTTTACCGTAAGCTTCACGCTTTTCCTCAGAAACATGTTCAGCGGTTGCCTTAGCCTGAAGGTCTTGAAGCTGTTGAACGAGCGCCATACCCGATTGAATCATATCCTGGACCTCAGCCTGAGCCTTCTCTACAGCACCCTGAAACTTGTCTTGAGCATCTTGAGCCTTGTAATAGTTATTAAAAAGCTCGTTCATGTCTGCAGTGAGAATCAGCTGAGGCTTATCTGCAGCGTGAAGGCCAAAGGCAAAGCCACAGATAGCTAAGAGAGTAATGATATTTTTTTTCATAAGATTTAGGATTAGAGAGTTGGGTGTTATTACTAAAAGTATCAATATTCAGCTCTGGTTGGCAACTAGAATACCGTTCCAAAAGAGAAATTAAAGTTCCATTTGCGGTGTTGGCCACCCATAACATTCAACGGATAGGCGAAGTCTAGGCGAAGCGGAGCCCCAAAGATAAAAATCCGCAAACCCATACCAAGGTCATGTTGATAATCGTCTGTCGACCAATCCCAATCGCTGGAGTTGACAAAACCACCATCATAAAAGCCTGCAATGCGAATAGGCTCAATAATTTCCACCGAGTACTCAGCAGAACCATAGGCCATGGTATCACCGCCGATCACCTCACCGCTGGAGTCCCTCGGGCCCACATCACGATACTTATAGCCGCGCAAATTGTAAGGCCCACCTAAGAAGTACTTCTCAAAGAAAGGAATACTCTTGCCATTGTAAGGAGTCAAAGTGCCTGTGCGACCAATGAGCGAGAAAACTTGATTCCCTGCCTCAAATGTCGGCCACCAACGACCGGCAGCACCCTCAACACGGATATAGTCCACATTACCTCCAAGACCAGCAACCTCCGTCAAAAAGCCAAGGCGAGAGCCTCGAGTTGGGTTAATAAGGCTATCACGCGTATCCCGGGAGAGCGATATCCCAACCTTAGAAATCGTTGTTGTCCCTTCCTGAGACTTGATTACGGTAGATGCATCACCACTAACATCAAAAATGCGGGCCTCTTCTAGACGGTAGAAAATGCGCCCATCGATGAGCTCGATCAACCGTTTGGAAAAATAAAACTCAAAACCGTAGCGCATTTCATTATAAACAGTACTTACGTAGTCCGTCTCACGCCTAAAGGCCTCGAAACCAAAGGTAAGCTTTCTGTCATAGAGCCAAGGCTTTTCGTAATGAAGTGTAACCTCATTAGACTTGGTACCCAGAGCAAGACGCAGGCGAAACTTCTCCCCTGCCCCTTGAAAACGATTACGGTAGTTGAAAAGGTCAAAATTAGACTGTGAAAGCTCCGCAAAAGCTACCGCATTCTCAACCGAACTAAATGCAAGCCCAAAGTTAAAGCTACCCGTGCGAGCTTCCTTAACGGTGATCTTCATATTGCGTCGACCAGGAATGTTTGTCTCCTCTGGGGAGAGAATCACCTCATCAAAGTAACGCGTATTCTGGAGACGTGTCTGGCTGTTTTTCATCCGGACAAGGTCAAAAATATCCCCGGGCTGAAGCGCAAGCTCACGCAAGATAACATTGAAGCGCGTCTTAGTATTGCCGTCAATATGGACACTCTCCAAATGAAACTGCTCGCTCTCACGAATGCTAAAGTTCAGACCAATATCTCCAGACTGGAGATCAGGAACGCGCTCAGCACGAATCACCGTATCTAGATAACCATACTGCCCGTAAAAATCCTTTAAGTCTTCGGCATTTTTATCAACCTTACTTGGCGAGAAAACATCACCAGGCTTGATCGTCAAGACCTCCATCAAGCGCTCCGTTGGGTACAAGGTATTCCCCGAAACAGTGATATTGCCGATGTGGTATTGACGCCCCTCGTCAATATGGATGACAATGACCATTGAATCGGGCTTAGGATACTCAAACGTCACCTCATAGGGAGGAATATAGACATCGAGATAACCTTGGTCCTTGTAGTAATCTACCAAACGATCCAAATCTTCACTAAACTCATCTTCACGGAAACGCCCAGTCCCTGAGATCCAGGAGAGGATATTCCATGTCCGTGTTTGCATCACTTTGATCAACTTCTTTGACTTGATATGCTCATTACCGACGAATTTTATCTTCGAAATGTGCATACGAGGCCCTTCGATAATTTCGAAGCGCACAGCACCCTCTCCAGTACTTGAGTCTTTATCAATGAAGTACTGAACCTCGACATCCGAATAACCTTTCTTTTGGTAAAGGTCAAAAATCTTATCTGCATCGCGCTTAACTGTCACCTCGTTAAGGACCCCGCCAACCTTGGTATCGATATCTTTCTTAAGCTTTCGAGAGCTCAAGTGCTCGTTCCCCTGAAAAGTCAGTGATGTAACGCGATACTTCGGAGTCACAATAAAGGTTAAAGCGATCTTATCGCCGGGCAAAAGGTCACGCTTAACTTCAATGAAATCGTAAAGCCCTGTTTGATAGAGAGAACGAATCGACTGGTCGACCAAGTTTTGATCATACTCCACACCATCATGAAGCTTAATATGGGCCATAACAGCCTCACGGCTAATATTCTCCGTCCCCCGGAAGCTAACATCGACAGATTGCACTGTAGGCATCCGCATCTCTTGGCCAAAAGCACAGGCCGCCAGCAAAAATGTAGCAGCAAAGATGAATGAAAGTAAACGACTAGAGAGGTTGCTCAGTATAGTTTTCAAAGCGAATTAGGTTTTTGGTGAAAGCTAAGGGAACGACACCTACAGGGCCATTGCGTTGTTTGGCAACAATTAAATCACGCAAAACGACACCCGCGGCTAATTCTTCTTCGTCATTGGCGTCTTTGCGCTTGGAAATAAGCATGACAAGATCTGCGTCCTGCTCAATAGCACCAGACTCTCGTAGGTCTGAAAGCCTGGGCTGACGACGCTCTTTCTCTGACTCACGGTTGAGCTGAGCGGGAACAATAACAGGCACGTTCAACTCTTTGGCCATAGCCTTAATGCCGCGTGAAATTTCAGAGATCTGCTGCTCACGAGGTACCCGAGAATCCGTACCGCGAATGAGCTGCAGGTAGTCGATAATAATGCATCCAAGCTTATTTTGAGAGGCAATACGACGTGCCTTAGCACGAATATCAAGAATCGAAAGATTACCCGAGTCATCAATCCATAAGGGCGCCTCTTTAAGCTCTTTCACAACACGAGAAATCTCGCGCTGGCTCTCTGCGGGGAGAAAGCCATCTTTCAGCTTCGTCATATTCACCCGTGCACGACTACACAAAAGGCGCATAGCCAGCTGCTCGGCGCTCATCTCAAGGCTGAAGATCAATGTTGGTGTAGACTCGCCTTTACCATGGGGAGGCAAAATCGCAGCCTCAGCCATATTGAGACAAATCCCCGTTTTACCCATGGACGGGCGCCCGGCGACAACAATCATCTCTTGAGCATGAAAGCCAAAGGTCAGCTTATCAAGATCAGTAAAGCCAGAAGTAACCCCTGTTAACTGGCCCTTGCGCTGAAGCATCCGCTGAACGAGGTTAGCGGCGACATCCATTGTCTGCGAAATAGATTTTGCCGAATCACTCGTTCTGTTTTCGCTGATGGCAAAAAAGTCCTGCTCAACATTTTCGAGAAATTGATCGATATCCTCCTGAGGGCTGTAGGCCTGCTCAACTGCCTGGGTTGCGGTTCGAATCACTTCGCGAAGGAGCGCTGTATCACGCACACGCTCCAAGTAATGCGGCAAGTGAACCGTGGTTGCAATCCTATCGGTGATCTCATTTAAGTAGGCATGCCCACCAACATCATCAAGCGCACCCCGCATCTGAAGCTTTTCAGCGAGGATGATTTCATCGACGGGCGTTCCCTCATTGTAAAGATCGAGGAGCGCTGCAAAAATCAACTGGTGCGCTGGCTTAAAGAAAGATTCTGCTCGGATTTTGTGCTCGATGCAGTGAGTCATACTCTCTTGCCCACCATCAATAACACAACAGGCAAGAAGCGCTTGCTCCGCATCAATACTATGCGGAGGCACACGCTCACCAAAATGGAAAGGCGACTCCCCACGCTTACGGCTTTTAAGGCCGCTTGATCGGCTCTTTTCCCGGTCAGCCATGAGCGAGTTTGCAGACATGCACCAAGGTGATGCTAAAAGGAATTAAGCTTCCTCTGCAGCTTGTTCGATAGGATTCTCCGAAACGACCTCAAACTCAAGTTCGAAGGTAATATCTGCATGGAGTTTAATCCGTGTCGAATGCTTACCCAGAGACTTAATCGGTGTGTAGAGAGCAAGTTGCTTCTTATCAAGCTCGATGCCATCTTCCTTGAGGCGATCGAGTAGGTCTTGTGCGGTCACCGAACCAAACATCTTACCACCTTCACCAGTCTTCACCGCAATGGCAACAGATACTTGCTTGAGCTTTCCTTCGAGTGCTTCAGCGTGCTCACGCTCTTCGGCTTCACGGCGCGCGCGGGCTACTTGCAAAGCTTCGATTTGCTTACGGTTAGCGCGGTTCACAGGAATTGCGAATTTCTTTGGCCAGAGATAATTGCGAGCATAACCCGCTTTAACGCGAACCTCGTCGCCTTCTCCACCAAGTCCATTCACTTGCTTAATGAGTAATACGTTTGAATATGCCATGATATTTTAATTTTTAAATATTCGATTAGATTAGAAACATCATCTTAAAAGGGGACATCTTCATCGATGTCTCCCATTGCAGACGCACTGGATGCTGCACGCTGTGCGGGTGCTTTTGCCTCATAAGGCGAACCCCCATCAACTTGACTATCGCCGTCTTGGCGGCCACCAACAAATTGAAAGCTTTCGAGCACAACCGTGTGCTTGCTGCGCTTTTCACCCGTTTGACTCTCCCATTGGTCAAGGCGCAACCGACCTTCTACCATGATGGGGCGTCCCTTAGCCATGTACTTAGAAATGATCTCTGCTGGGCGACCAAATGCATCGATATCAACGAAGAGAGTTTCTTCACGACGTGTCCCATCTTGAGCAGAAAACGTGCGCGAACAAGCCATGCCAAATTTGCAGATAGAAGCACCGTTCGCTGTAACACGGAGCTCAGGATCTCGAGTCAAATTGCCGAGGAGGATGATTTTATTGAATGATGCCATTATGCGCTGTACTTGGGGTTAATGAACGAGTTAAAGCTTAAACAGCTTCAATAAAAATACGGTTAACACCCTTATCGAGGCGGAAACGCTCTTGAATAGCTGCAGGTCCCTGAGAGGGTGCAGAAAATGCAATGCGCACATAGTGCCCAGAAGGAAACTTCTTGTCGGTGACACGAGCAAAGTCTTTTTGGCCAAGATCCTTGACCTCTGCAACTTGGGCCGATGCCGCCTCCATATTTGTCTTCAGATGCTCAATAAAGGACTCCATAGAATCCTGTTGGTGGCGTGTATCGACAATAAAAGTAGCAAGATAATTATTCATAGATGCTTATTTATTCTGTAATATTCGTAACTTCAGTTGTATTTGGTTTTTGATTGAGTAAATTCATGGCGTCCTCAGCCCCTTTGTCAACAAGGAGCTTCACGCTTTTGATAAATTCTGGCATTTTATTCCGAATCGTAGCCTCTTCAGTGGCATCGAAGCCCCCAAGAACATGGTCTTTGAGGTCCATTTCTGGGTGGGCCTTCGCCCCAACCCCGATGCGTAGCCGACTGAATCCTGCACCCAGGTGACTCAGCAAACTTGCCACTCCATTATGACCTCCAGCTCCCCCCTGTACAGAGATTTTAAACCTGCCAACATCAATTGTAATGTCATCATAGACAACAGCAAAGGTTTCTGGAAGAGCTTTGTAAAAGCGGGCCAAAGAACCGAGCGAACGACCACTCTCATTCATGAAGGTCTGAGGCTTCACAAGCCAGACTTGCCTACCCGAAAGAGTCACTTTAGCAAGGTGAGCTTGATACTGTGCAGAGCTCTTCCATGTAGCCCCCATCTCTTCAGCCAAAGCATCAACAATGGCAAACCCAATATTATGGCGCGACCCCTGGTACTGAAGACCAGGGTTTCCAAGGCCCGCAATAAAGGAAATGGCCACTGCAAACGCGAAGCAAATACTTACTCTTTAGAGGCTTCTTCAGCTTCCTCGGAAGCTTTAGCCTTCGTATCATCTTCAGCAGCAGTCTCTTCGCCATCCTCAGCTACATCTTCAGTAGATTCAGCTTCGATCTTCGGTGCACTGCAGGAAACAACCACCGAATCAAGATCTCCAGAGAAAGTTACCCCAGGGAATGCTGGAAGCTCTTTAATGTGAATAGCATCACCTACATGCAAGCCAGAGACGTCAATATCGATGGAAGAAGGTAAGTTCGAGGGCAAGCAGTGCACGTGAATTTCGTGCATAACCAACTCGAGGATGCCGCTTTCATTTTTGACGCCAACAGCCTCACCTGTGGTGTGAATAGGTACTGTAAAGTCAGCCTCTGCTTTTTGTGAAATCTCTTGAAAGTCAACATGAACAAAGCGATCTGAACAAGAATCACGAACGATTTCTTTCACCATAGAGAGGGTTGTATTATTGCCCTTTTGAACACGAACAAAGGCAACAGAGTCCCCCATCGTACGCATCAGATTGCGCAAATCTGATTCTTTAACTTGAAGAGCCTGATTCCCTGAAGGCCCGTAAAGGACAGCAGGAATTTGCCCGGAGGCGCGCAAACGCCCAGCATTACGGCGGCCAAATGCTTCTCTAGCAGCAACTTGAAGATTTAGTTCTTTCATAGATCGATCGTATTTTAAAAGTCAAATTTCAATAAGAAACAGATTCCTTTTCGCGAAAAGGAAAGTCAATGTAGGAGCGATCCTCCCAAAGGCAACAAAATTCATTCAACGATTAAACAAAGCCTTAAAAAAAGTGGCCGAACCTTCTCAGGCTCGGCCTTCCCATGCATCATTCACCTTTTCCTGTATCGATATACACACTCGATACAAAATAACTACCCTGCAAGTGCCTCACGGCACTCCGCAAGACGCACTTCAACTTTTTTGAGATAGGCATCGCGCAAATCAAGCATAACTCCTTCACTGACATTCAAAGACTTAGCTAATCGTCGCCATAATGCATGTTCTTCGCAAAGTTTTATAAAAGTATCCAAATAACGTTTCTGATAAGGGGAGTCTCCACCCTCGAAGTAGTAATCCTCAGGATGAAATTGCGTTGCTACCGCAAGAAATCCTTTTGAGAAAGCCATTACATCGCCGTCTAAAGACTCTCCGGCCAACTCAAAACCATCCTGATTATCAATGCTTGAACGCAAAACAGCATAGGCGTGTTGACGGTACACCTTATAAAGATTAATAGGGTCTGCTTCACAACGATCGAGCAAAGCATCTTGCTTCTCTTGACTAAGCATCATGAAGTAAGGAACTGTATACTCAAGAATACGATGCGCATCTTCAACATCTTGATTGCCTGCTGGACCAATAGAACCACCATGAGCCATCATCAAATGCTGAGCTCCTGCACAAATACCCATCATAGGCACTCGTTTTTCTAATACACGTGGTATCCAGCGTTGGTAGAGAATTTCTGCAGGTAACACATGAGTTCCCAATGTGCCCAGGTCTTGGGCACTATACGCAGACTTCGCACCTGGCATAAAACTGTCATTTTCACCTGGAAAAATAAACCCATCAAATAAATCCTCGATTCCTTCATCTTCAAGCATCTCTGCAGTCAAATATCCCAGAATGACATTAGGATGATCGAGCTTATCATTAATATACGTTACTCGATCCCAATCAGTCCCCCGATGAGTAACGACCCCAACCAATACTTTTCCACTATTAACCAAATCTTTGAGTGCATGCTTTCCTCCCTCAAGCCACAGGGCATACAATCGATATTTTTGAATGATAGATTTCATGAATCTGGCCTCAAAGTCGGGTTGCTCACCACTCCAATAGCGCAATAAATCCCCAAAACCACGCTCATCTGCCAACGAAAGTGGAGTTCTGCCATTTACATCTTCTGCATAAATGTCTGCACCCTGTTTGACCAAGTAAGCAATAACACTTAAATGCCCCTTCACAACTGCCGCTAAAAGAGGCGTCTGCTTTAGCTCATCACGAATATCAAGAGGCATGCCCTCTTCCTCATAAACATAGCGCAGAATATCAAGATGCCCAAACAACGCGGCAAAATAAGCAATAGTCTGACCAAAGGTATTTAACCCCACTTTTATATTAAATCCATGCTGAATAAAGGACTTAATAATAGCTACATCCTCATATTGAACAGCTTCCAATAAAGGTAATTCCGTCAATTCATGACCATGAAAAAAACCTCCTACTCTCTTCTCACTCAACATATTAGCACCACGATCGAGCAAAAGATCTACCATTGACTTGTCCCCTGAGCGAATCGCTACCCCAAGTGGTATTTCATCAGCACAACGATCAGCGCTCTCAACTTGATCCAAGAGCTTGCCATCCACACATGCACCTTGATCTAGCAAATATTCAGCAATATTTAAATACCCTCGCTTGGTAACTAAATACAAAGGCACATTACATAAAGACCTATCTAAAGATTGATTTAAATCAAAGCCCAATTCTACAATTCTACGAACTTCGTCAAAGTCATTAGTCTCAATTGCATTGAGTAAAGAGACTCGTCTCCCTGGCTGAACGCCCAAAGCCTCCAAGTAGTCTATAAGAGAAGCCGTATCATCAGAGCGAGTACGCACTTTATCCAAAAGAGAATCTCCATAACTGTCTTCTGCAAAAAGATCTGCACCATGTTTCAATAAAAACTCAATCCCAACAATACACGCTTCACTATGACAACGAGCTACCCAAACATGCAGTAATGGAGTTCCCTGGAGATCTCGAAAATTAGGATTTGCTCCCTTATTAAGCAAAAGCTCAGCTAGCTCTAAATCCATGAGACTTAACTGCTTTACGCTAAATAGAGCCTCTAAGTGATTACTATAATGATCACCTTCATCCGTATGCTCCTCAAGGAGCCATTGAATGAATGCCTTAATAGTCTCTTTTTCTCCTTCGTCAGCGTAGTGATAAGCATGCATGACTTTGCAAAAAAGCGTCTGCTCAAAGTACCTTCCCACATCTGCATGGATGCCAAACCCAGCCTTTATAAAAGTTTTAACGAGCTCAATAGACTCAGCAAGCGGAAGGGACTCTCGAACAAAAAACCCACTCAAAGCATCTTCCAATAAGCGACCAACCCAAGTACCTCCATAAGGATGTTGAATATAAGGATCCAAGCCATACTTCAAACATAAGCGGCCCAGCTCCAGCCGTGTTGCTGGGCTTAATTCAGCAGAAGTCAAAAGAGGCTCAAAGACCTCCTTGGGATCTAAGCCCTGACTCAAGGCAATCTCCACCAGTTGAATGCGCACAGCATCATCAACCTGGACAAAAGAATTAGCCAAACAATCGACTATTTCAGAAGTATAGCCTCGAGCCAGACCACACTGAATCAAGGACTCAAGATCTTCATCCTGAAAAGGAGACTCTCTCTTAACTAAACGCTTAAACTTAGAATCAAAATCCCAAGAATAACGTAGATTGCAGCTATTATCAGCAAACAAAGACGCACTTAAAAAGCCCAGAATGAAGCTAAAACAAACTACTTGAACACATTTCATTGCCTTATCGAGACAGCAAATTTCAAATTTGGTTCCTTTTTTTAATCTGTTTGCAGCAAACTATTGACATTCGAGGCAAAACATCTTTTTACTGTCAGCCTTCCTGCTGTAGCAGTATACACTGATTGCCCAGTAGCTCAGCGGTAGAGCAGGTGACTGTTAATCACTTGGTCGTAGGTTCGATCCCTACCTGGGCAGCCATTTAATCCGCTGACCTTCAATAGGTTAGAGATTTAATGTCAGCCTTAAAGCCTGGATGAAGCCGACGAAATCCTGCTTCTCTGACTTCATAAAAGCCCTGTCCATAACATGGATGCTAGGCCAGGCTTCTGCGAGTGCGGTACGGCCTTTCTCGAGGGTACCGAGAGCCTTCGCGCGCTGGTCGCCGTTCAAAGGCTTCCGGCAAATGAAGCCTTTTTCTTCCAGATTACGAACAACTTGAGAAACTGTCGCGGCATCCATACCGCAGTACTCTGCAAGGCGAATTTGGGTGGGTTTCTCCCCTTTTTTGGAAAATTCACTGATGCAGGCAAGGAGGACGAATTGAGGATGCGTAAGCCCATGCTTTACAAGAACTTCTTGGGCCCTTTTACGCCAAACTGAGCCAAGGCGCCACAGGACAAAGCCGGGATTGGATTGAGGGTCTAAGGATGCAGAATTCATTGAAATACATATAATTTAACAATAAATTATATGTATTTCAATGAATTTTAGCGCAGCGGTGCACTATCTTCGTCAATCGTCTCAGGGTCAAAAAGCATGAGCCCATGTGAGTTTGCATTCTCAATAATTGAGCGATAAACCCAGCGGCGACAGGGTGTATCAACAGAACCTCCAACATCTCCGTGCCCACCACAATAGGCCTTCTCTTGAGCACTACGCAGGCGAGTCTGGTCGAAGCCAAAACTAGGTGGATCTGTAGCTAAATAGTGATAAGAGCGACGCACATTAGGAGGTAAATCTTTATCATCCCAACCATGGTTAATATTATTACCAGGGACCCCCATGGAATGGACCGTATCCATAAGGTGGATTTGATCGACAAAAGGACACTCCGTAAAAGGGGCTATGATATGCCCCCCTTCAATGAGGTTAGGAACACCTCGCTTATAAAGCTCCCAGAGGACTTGCATAACACCAGCAGCGCCACGACTCCACCCAACGAGCGCAATATGAGTATCACCATTATTGTAGTTAAAAACAATGTCGTCGTAAATGGACTCAACAATATCCTTGGACCCTGCCCCAGTAGCCCCACCCCAGTACTGAGCAAACCAGGAATTGTCCTGCTTATTACCCACTCCACGATAATAATGACTCTCACCTGGACCCGTGTAGGCTTGATAGAGACGCTGGGAGTTCGTCAGCGCTGGAGCATCACGCATCCCCGTTTCATCAGCCCAAGTACCATCGAGGATATAAGCATCCCGGCCCGTTGGGTCAATGGCATTAATGGGATGCCCGTGAACATAAGCATAGAGATCCAAACCCGCAGAGTGCCCCTTAGGGTCAGGAGATAGAAACCGCCCTAAAGTGTGATCATAAAAACGAGCACCTAAACGATAGTAGCCACAAAGGTCTTGACGCTGACCCCGCCAAGCAAGGAGCTTGGACCAATCAGACTCCCAAGGGAAAATAGAGGGAGCTTCTGTGGGCTCAGGGCCATAACCACTCACGTACACACCATGCGGGTGTACACCCAACTTATCTACCATAGCTACAGCATTCCCAAAGACATCCTGAAGAACACCCCTAGCTGACCCTTCTTCTGTAATAATAGCTTCAATCCCCCCAATCCCCTGCAATGGACCAAAGCTATGAGCTAAATCAGGACCATAGACGCGCCAAACAGTTTTGTCATGAAACTGTGTTCCAATCTCAAGAAACTCAACCTCAGGATCATAGAAAGAGCACACTTCAAGCGGACCGTCACTACGTGAAGCATTATTCTCATAGCTAGAGCAAATTAGGCGTCCGAGAGGGTCATAACTTGCCTTCCAGGTAAATCCTGAAATGCTGTTACCTTCCGATGCGAGCTCACTCTGAACACCAACCAAATGCCCCCAAGCATCCCAAATAAACCGCTGCACAGAGCCATCGGAAAACTCTTTTCGAATGATATTACCTCGTGGGTCATACTTCAACTGAGCAACACCGCGCTGACCTTCAACCGAGAAATGACTTTCGGCAGTCAACATTGCTTCACGATCTTCATTCGTATAAGCATTCATACGAAGGTTGTGTTCCCCCATGGGGAGATCAAGGTCAACATACCAAAGCCCTTCTGAATTATGAGGGTCAAAATGAATGGAAGAAATCGTATCATCATTCAGAAACCCTTCAAGACGATTCGCCCCAGGCGCCGCACCCCAAGCCTTAAAGCGTCGATTCCCATGTTCATAACTCAGGGAAGTCACACGTGAATAATCATCAAAATCACTTGCAAGCTCCCAATACAAAGGTCGCCGCACACGCATATGCCCATCTAATGCAGACCCACGCTCATAATCTACGGTACGAACGCGACCAAAATTCTTATGGTACTCAGACAAAATGGCTCCACCAGAATCATAACTAAAGAGACTTTGTTGATTAAGCTGTTGATCACCTTCAAAAATAATATCCACTCGCTCAACCTTTTGATCCAAACGGTAGGCAACCTTTTGCATTAGCAGAGGCTTTTCATCCGCAACCGTCTCAAGCAGTGTAGGGCGACGATGCTTGTGTGCATAAGTTAGCGTCTGAGTACGCCATGGGGTTATACGTTTGCTTAGCCGAGCTGCATCATCATATTCAAAGCGATATATCCTACCCCAAGAATCATCAATGCGCGTTAACAGCTGAACACTATTATAATCATAGCACCACGTATGCCTTCCCGTAATTAAAGCAGTTCGCATACCTTCGGCATCCCAAGCTTGAGTCCAGCTAGCATGCTTTTTGCCATCGAGAAAAACCTCCTCTAAAACAAGCTGACCATAGGCATCGTAAGCGCGCTCTACAACTGTGGACTTAGACCAAACATGGCCCGTGGAGCTTGCACGTGTCATTCGTCCACAAAAATCATAAGTATAATCAATAGTTTCTGAAAGCTCTGCATCAGCTGTATAAGCCTTCAAAGAAATTGGATTAGCCCAAGCATCATAAGTATACTCAACTTGAGTACCATCAAGATAAGTGCTGCGCTGCAGGCGCCCCGCATGGGGTCCGTGCATGTAGTAAGCATAAGAGGCTTCTTGAGTTACTCCTTGAGGGGATTGAAGACCTTCATAAACAATATTCCCCGAAATGTCCCGCACTGAAATGTACTTCAACTTATCGCTAAGAATAAGCTCCATGCGATTACCTCCATTAAGATATTCGAACCGAACATGACTTCCACTAGGAAGTACCTTCTCCTGGATACGACCCAAAGCATCATAACGATAGTGCGTACTCAAACCAGCAGGGTTTTGCTCAAACAACGGACGACCTGATTCATCAAAACTATACCGATAAACAATCCCCTCACCGTGATCATCAATCAAAACGTTGCCACTTGCATCACAGTAGTTAACATACTCAAGAGCACTCGCTCCTGAACCGATCTTTGTCGTTACTCTTGAGCCACCCGCATCGTAATCAACCTTCTTTTCAAAGGCGAGTGCATTACTAGGAAGGTCATGGTGACTAATATAAGTCAAACGGCCTAAAGCATCATAACGCTGAGTAATACGTGTACGATCTGTACGCTTTTCCACTGATTGACTTGCAGTATCATAAGAAAAATCTGCCCATTGCTGCTTAGACTGAGGCGCCTGCGTACTCTCAGGACCTTCCCAATGAATCATACGACCTAAGCCATCATACTTGATAGAAAATCGATGGCCCCATTCATCCGTCCAAGCAATAATATTGTCGTGCCAGTCATAATTAATGAAACGCTCAGAAAGAACATTATCTCCATCAACCCATTCTATGCGGACACTACGATCCTCATCTTGATAAATGTAACGAGTAGTCATCCCCCCTTGAATGCGCTCCTCAAGGATACGGCCTATCAAATCATAACTGTAAAGAGTTACACGGCCCGCCGCATCCTTTGCTTGAGCAATACGCCCTTCTGAAGTGTAAGAAAAAACCTCCTTACCGCCAAGAGAGGTTTGATGTATAACAGGCAAGTCCCCTTGTCCATAAATATACGACTCTTGGGCCAACAAAACAGCACTCTCCGCCTCGAACACAGACGTACCAACGACTCGACCACTGGCATCATAGCGAGATATACGACGACCCCCACGAGGATCTATCAACTCGCTAAGATTACCCTTAATATCATACGTATAATGCCAAACATGAGGCTCTTCAGCAACAAGGTCTAACGAGGTCAGGCTTGGAGACACATGAGAAACCACTTTTCGAGAGAGACGCCCGGTTGACTCATAGTCATAATGCACATAGCTATGAGGCTCATGAGCGAGATTTGAAGAGAAAATAAGGTCTCCCGAACGATTGTAATGAAAAACTTCATCACTCAAAAGTTTGCCAGAAACACTATATACCTGCCTAGCTTCAAGCTGTCCTGATGCATTGTAATCCAAGCGAGTTTCTGCACCTGAGGGCTCGCGCTTAAGAACACACTCCCCTCGAGGATTATAATCATAAGTGTATGTTAGGCTAGGAGCCTCATTTCCTGTATATAAAGTTACTTCCTGAGGATATCCATGAGCATCATAAAGCCATGTAACCAAAGTATCAGGAGAATGTGGCCCACCTGACGTTTTCTCAGACAAGAGTACACCATAAACACGGCTTGTGTTTTCAATGATATCACCATACGCAAGCGTACGCTGTGAGATAATCTCTCCATTAACACGTTTTTCAATCAACGTAGGTTTTTGGGGGTAGTCCTCATCTTCATAAGAGAGTAACACTTCAGCACCCAAAGGCTCTACAACGCGAACAACCAAACCTTGATCGTCATACTCATAGGTGTATTTGGCAACATCCTCGCTACCAACACCACGAAGGTCACCTTCAAACTGGACAGACACACACTGACCCTGCTCATCATAGGTAAAACGTCGCACAAGACCCTGCATATCCTTAATCGAATGGAGCACTGCATACACTTGGCCGTTAAGGCATTCTTGGCTCTCCCAGGCTTGCTCTGTGACCTGACCTAAGGCATTCTCAAAGCTAATCATATAGCCATCTTGATAGGCATAAACACCCTCAAGACCTATCATTGCATAAACGGATGTCTTTCCAGAATTAGACCCCCAGCTATCATCCTCGTAAATGTAATTAAAATGATCACTCGTCGACGCCCCATCGCTCCCCTGGATATATTGACTCTCGACTCTATTCCAAAGGCCATAGACAATCTTTCGGGAACGACCGACAGGGTCTGTGCAAGCCTCTAGCAAGTGCCCAGAAGCAATGACTTCACTCTCTGCACTAAAGTGATAACCCTCGCGATAGGCATAAGTTTCCACCGATCCATCAGCATGCGTGCAGGCAATAAGATCACCCTCTGCACTATAAGTGTATTGAACCATTCGACCATCGCCAGAAGCAAAACCACTCACCCGGCCTGAGCGGTTATAGAGCACTTTAAGGATGCGTCCATCCGTACTCTCGAGACGCTCTAAGCGCCCATCCCTATAATAAAAGTCAAAAGCATTACCCTGCTCATCCTGCCATTGCTTCAAACGAATACCTGAGGCCACATGATCAAAAATCAAACGATGACCGCTTTTCAAAAGAAGCTCAGGCGAGGAGTCCTGAAGATTTAAAGAAAGCACCTCTGTAGAAGGTTCCGTACTAATGGCTTGCCGAGATGATGGATAGGCCCTGTAAATACCGCCCTTATCTTGCTCAAGCACTAACACCCCCTGGTCAGGCACTGTAACAAAAAGATGCTTTGCTTCACGACTCAAGCGAGGCCCCTCTAAAAACCAAACCTGCCAACCATAGCCAAGTAAACCGTCCCCAAGGAAACTACTCGAGTAAGTGCGCTTCACCGTAAGAGGCAAGATACCATTTAAAGTAAGGTCTTCAGCTGCATACTCAAAAGAACCGCGCTGGAGATGGACACCACGATGCACATAAGGAATCTCGCCAGAGGACGGATGTGGCACAATAGCCACACTGCTACTGCGTGGATGAACAAAAGCTTTTGCAATCTCTACAGGATCACGACGCAACAAAGACTGTGCAATGGGATCACTCATATAAGAGCGACTCTCTGAAAGGCTTTTACTATTAAGTGTATCGGACTTTGGGGTAACTTGAATGGAAACTCCATTATCTCCATCCAATACTGCCTTCAAAATTCCACCCGCTGCACTGGGACTTGCCCACTCTGCATTGATTGGGGCACCCAATCCACCATGCTCATGCTCAAGCAGGGCCTCAGCACTATTAGGCATCATCACAAAAGCGGCCACCCCCGAGAAGGCACCCAACTGAACTTTTCCAGGTGTTATGATAACTCGCGTACCAGCAGACTCTATGGTGTCGTCTCTCAACAGGTATTCGACATGGCTCCATAATTTAGGGCTATGCATACGCAAGGGAACACCGTTGACCAACTGATCACCGGCACTCCTTATATTATGTTTATCAAGAACAAGAACACCTGGGGACTCCTCACCTTTATAAAATTCCAAAGTCCTTAAAACGTCTACTGAAGATACCGCGTCTGTCTGAGAGAATAAGTGATTAATTGCCCACTGCTCGCTCAGGGAAGCCTCAGCTGCATACAAGGCCCAATAGTCTGAACGAGCGTCCCAGTAGCCACTCGTAGAAGCAAAGTTAGCACACTCATTGAGTAAACCTAACTTAAGATGAAAAACATCGAGGATAGGCACCAAAGACAAACCGCCTGAACGAGAAACAGGACGCATCTTTGCTAAGGCAAATGCTCGAAGAGAACTGCGCGTACCGTGATGCAACGGAAGCATTGCTTTTTCAAAGCGCGTCATGCGTTCGAAATATTCCATGCCAAGCAGCGATGTTGAAGTTGTAATCAGCACATCGGCTGAAAGGTCTTGACCCGCTTGCGCTAAAAATTCGCCAGCCGCATTGAAGGCATCAACCTCCTTCTGAAGCATAAGTGGTGTAACTGAGCCCAAATTAATGCACAGGGAAGCAAACTCACCCGATTGAAGTTCACGAGACTCAAAAAGCTCACAAACGGTTGATTCGCTCCCTTGAACAGGTCGACCATAGTGAAATTGAAGCTTTGCAGAAGTCGCCGTTTCTTTCAGAGGGAAAACCCAGTTAATCGCTGAGGATCGTTCTTCTTCGGTGAGCTCTTCATAAGTACTTGTAGCCATTACCGAGGGCCTAGACACAGCTTCACGTGCTGCAAGATGAACAATAAAGGTGGGCACTTGAGCCGTCTCCTTCCATGAGAAAGTGAGGTTGCGTTCAGTGAGCTCAGCTAAAGGCCAAGTACCTAAAGTGATAGGACCATCGCCATCATCCAAAACAACATCGAGCCGGAGCGTCTCATAAAAACTCTTGCCAATAGAGTCCTTAATTTCAAATGAGTCTGGAAACCCTGCAGGCTTAGGCAATCGATCCCAACGGTAGTAGTAGCGCTTCTGAGGCCATGTATCTAAACCGCAATCACGGAGAGACTTACCTGAAGCAGCAAGTGTGTTTTTGAGAAAACTCTCATAGGCATCCCAAACAGACACAGAGCTCTCAGAAATATCAACTCGATTCAGGATATAACCTTCAACCCAGTCGCGACCACGAGCGCCCTCTTCAGGAAGAAGATCAAACAAATGCTGTTTTTCGACAAACTCTACTTGTTTCAGCCATGGAAAAATATATTGAAATTTACCCTCAATATAGGCCAACACGCCTGGATAGAAGACTTCTGTAGTTTGAGAACACTCTAAAGGCTCTCCTCCGCGATAAAGCGGCTTTGCCTTGAGACCTAATATTTTTGAAAGACGATCTGTTTCCACCTTAAGGCCTTGATCTTTAGGAAAAATGTACCAAGCAGGGACTCCTAATGCGCGCAACAAGTAAACCGTCAATGCACAAAGCTCTAGTGGAGAACCTTGCTTTTCCTTGTAAACATCAGCTGCACTCCGAGCTAAACTGCCGACTTTATACTCTGCGAAAGCTTCTATACCTTGATCATCGTAAACCAAAGCATCTGTAACCATAGTTTCATTAAAAACATACTCAACGGCGCGAAGTGGATCTCCATCGAGCATGGTTAACAAATTATCTAGCTCAGAGTCTCGATAAAGCTCGGGAACGTGATTTAAGCGCAAGCCCTCCTCAAGCGATAGGCTATTGAGCTTTGGTGGCTCTGGAGGGGTCTCTGAATGACTACGCACAACATAGCTATCCTCTTCGCTCAAGACGCGCACAAAAGTCGTTGACCAAGCTGGTCGCTCCTGAAAAGACAGTGTATACAACGGAGTATAATCTGGATAATGTACCAACACCGAACCTTGCTTAATCTCGCGAACTGTCAAAGGCAGATAAGCATTGGAATCTTCTTCCTCTACAGAATGAACACCTAGCAATTCGACACTATATGCATATCTAGAAGACTCAGCAATATGCGACAGCTCGAGCCAATAACGCCCTCCTTCTCCATGAGCAATACGGATCGTCGTTAACAATCCATCAGCATTCAAAGTGACAACGCCGCTTTTACTGATTAGCTCATACCACTCTGGAGTGCCTTCTTGGGGGAGTGCAATCGTTGACAATTTCGGCTTTGAATCGACAGAGGACGTCTTCAAAGCACGCTTATCAAATGCAATAATACGCACGATAGGTTGGCCTAAAGCATGCTCTCCATTTTGATACGAATAATCTAAGTTTTTGGACCAGTGAGCATCTTTTTTCCAGAAAACATCACCTGCATAAGCCCGAAAACGATATTTTTGATTCGTATAAAGCGGCGTCGCTCCTCTCTCGCCTCCAAAAGAGATAAGAGGCACGGCTGTTGATCCGTCAGCCCTACCAATACGCTTCCCCGGGGCAATTTTATTGAGAATTTGAACTAACTTACGCTCTTCTAAAGAGGCCATCAAAACACCTGTTTGCCCACTCAAAGGAAGCACGGCACATCCCTCAATCGAAGAGCCCGCAGAAACAAGTTCAGATCGTGTACGTGTGCTAAAAGGGTCCTGGGCCGCATGCCCCAACGATGCTAAAAGGCATGCAAAACAGCCAAATATAAATTGAAAACGACAAAAACCTGCTTCATAAAACATGGACGTAAGCATTGAATAAAAATTAGAACGGAGCATCCCCTCGGACAACAGTACCCGTTTCAGGATATAGAATTCTTAAAGAAAATCTCTTCTTCAGCGCTTGTTTATCGCCCAAATCCACTGAGCGACTAGACACATCATTAAGTGTACTTACTACTTCAGGAACACGCTGAACATTACTAGCATTGGCTAAACCAAGCTGCCCTGAAGCATTGTTCCCCCATGCCCACAATTCACCGTCTAAACCTAAGGCAAAACTTTGGTCATAGCCTGCAGCGATATCCACAATACTACCCAGCTTATCAATGCGCCGAGGAACTCGAACCATGCTCGCATCTTCTAATCCGAGTTGCCCCAATTCATTATCCCCCCAAGCCCAAACGAAGCCATTCTTATCCAAAGCCAAAACATGGTGCATACCAGCAGCTATCTTAGTAAAGGGCACACTAGAAAGCACTAAGCTTCGATCATCTTCTTGAATGCGGTAAACAGAGCCGGATTCATCAAGAACCCAGATAGCATCTTCGGTAGTCTTGGTGGAAAGAGGATTTTTAAACATTCCTTGATAGGAAAACACACCTGACGGCTCATATGAAGCAACCAAGCCTCCCTCAAGCAAGAAAACAGGGCGCTCTCCTTGCATAGTCACATCGAGTGGAGACGCTGGAAGAATGATTTTTTCTTTCCGTGTAATGCTCGTATCCAGTGTGCTATTTAAGTACCAATCAACCTCTTCTTTCCCCGCAAGCAAAAACCCATCTGAAGAGGATGCCCATAAGGGAATACGTAGGCTTTCCACATTCAATATAGGCTTTTCTTGGTAAAGCAAATAATTCAAGTCCAACCCCTGAAAACATCTCAAGACACCCTCATCATCGAGAAGATAACTCAAGTCGCCTGAGGCTAAAACACCTTTAGGGCTATATTCTATTTCTGCCCGACAAAATCCAGATGCTTTTCTACTATTCGATAGAGAAGATGCTGTTGCTATCGAATAATCCAACTTCCCAGCATAATAAACATGCCCTTGCTTCATTAAAACTGTATGATGCTCGCCTATCCCAATCCATGGATGCTGAGAAGACAATAAATGAGGCTGATTAGCCAAAGAATCTAAAGTAGAATCATCGCTTTGACCCTTGAGCTGAGACAAGCTAATATGAACAGGCAAAAGGCACACACCTATGACAACGCGGGCACTCCGGATGAATGTTAAAAATTCCATCAGATATTCGGGATTAAGCTTAGAGGGGGCAAATCCGGGGATAGTTTAATACTAGTAGGATAACAATTTACTCCTTCTTTCAGCAAGCATTTTATCTACATGCGACAATACTCTCATCCCAAGTATCTTGAGCGGAATCACTTGGAGGAAAATATACGTTTATTGCAAAAGTGTGTTCACTTGACAGCCTACCATCCTACATTTAAAGATAGTCCTAGACTCTGCCCTTTACGATAACGACCCTCCTTTGATCCATTCATGAAAGAAGCCATTGTACTCGAGTACACGGTTAAGGCCATTTTCCTGGTCTTACTACTCTCAATGCCCCCCATTCTCCTCGCAACGCTAACAGGCCTAATCGTCAGCTTGTTTCAGGCACTTACACAAGTTCAAGAGCAAACGCTTTCCTTTGGTGTTAAACTCGTCGTCGTTATTATCACCCTACTCTTTACAGCAGCATGGATCGGGGGCGAGCTTGTGAACTTCACCCTTTACATCATGGAGACATTTCCCTATCTCTCTAGATGACCTCATCTTGCATAGCCTTCATCAGCCTTACGGAGTTCAAGCAGTACTTCATGATTGTTGCCATCTCACTAACACGAATGATGGTAATATTAAACATCACCCCCTTTACGAGTTCCTCAGTCATCTCAGGCATAGGGCGCAATGCCGTCATCCTTTCGCTCACACTCATTCTCTTTCCGCTTTTCCTCCCACCAGAAGAATTCAGCTTTAATGTTCTAGAGCTAACAGCTCTCCTTGTCAAAGAAGGCGTTCTCGGGGCACTCATTGGCTTCTACAGTTCCTATGCACTATGGATTGGTGAGAGTGTCGGCTTCTTCATCGACAACCAACGAGGGGCAACACTTGCCTCGGTATTCAATCCCCTTATTGGGCAAACGACATCCCCGCTTGGCAACGGCCTTAATGTCATATTCACTGCATTCTTCTACGTCATTGGAGGCTTTGTATCTTTCCTTGCCATTGTCTACGCAAGCTATGTGACCTGGCCCATATTCTCCTTTTACCCGACCTTCGACGGTCGATTCCCCCTCTTTGTCCTCGCCTCTGGGGATCATCTCTTACGCAGCATCGTCCTCTACTCGGCCCCAGTTGTCTTTATTATGTTTCTTTCAGACTTTTGTCTGGGCCTCATTAACCGATTTGCCCCTCAGCTCCAGGTCTTCTTCCTTTCCCTCCCTTTAAAGAGCGGCATCGGGATGCTTATCCTCATCATTTACATGGGCACTCTGTTTGCACTCATCAAAACAGAATTCAACGACAGCCTAATCATCATTAAATACCTACACACACTTCTCTCATGAGCGGTAGTGAAAGCGGCGAAAAGACCGAGGACCCAACACCAAAACGCTTGCGCGACTCGCGTAAGAAGGGCCAAGTTGCAAAGAGTACAGACGTGAGCTCCACGTTTATCATCATCATGATTTTCATGACCTTTGCCGCCAGCTGGGACCACAATCTAAATCGCGTCAAGGATCTCATTACTCTAGCTCCTCATTTTTACGAAGCTCCCGTTAAAGATGCCATTTATAGCATTATGCGAGGGGCCGTTTACCAATTTGTCATGGTATCCTTGCCCTTTGTTTTGGTAACGATTGCCGCGGGGCTCTTTATCAACTTCGTACAAGTCGGGTTCGTCATTTCCTTTGAGAGTGTTAAGCCTGACATCAAAAAGCTTAACCCCATCGAAGGGGTCAAGAAGATCTTCTCTGTCAAGAACTTCGTTGAATTCCTAAAATCTTCGATCAAGATTATTTTTATCAGCATTCTGGTCTACATTGTTGTCAAAAAAGAGATCGACCCCATCATAAAAATCCCCTTCACAGGCCTTCAAGGCCTGCTGACTATCACAGGCCCCGTTATCGGTGATATTGTAAAAAATGTAGTTTTAGGGTATATTATGATAGCGGTTTTCGACTATTTCTTTCAGAAGAAAAATCATATTAAGCAGCTACGCATGACCAAGGATGAAGTCAAACGCGAGTACAAAGAAATGGAAGGAGACCCAGAGATCAAAGGTAAGCGCAAACAACTCCACAAGGAACTTGTCATGAATGATGCGGTAGAAAATACGCGAAAGTCTTCTGTGCTCATCACCAACCCGACGCACTACGCCGTCGCACTTTATTACAAAATGGGCCAGACAGAGCTCCCCATCGTCACCGCGAAGGGGCAAGGCTATCTTGCACAAATGATGATGAAAGCCGCCAAAGAATCGGATGTACCCATCATGCGCAATGTCCCTCTTGCCCACTCACTCTATAATGATGCGCAGGAAAAAAGCTATATTCCTCAAGATCTAATTCGCCCCGTTGTTGAGGTGCTTGCCTGGGTAGAGTCTCTTAATCAAGGAAGACTTTAAGGCTTAACACCAAACACATCGCCCATATGAGCATACAGCTCTCTGCCCTGTGCTGAATGCTCGAGCAAATCATCCGCCAAGCGTATGCGCCCTGGCTCAAATAAAGTAATCACTGATGAGCCGCCAAAGGAGAAAACACCCTTTTCACTGCCCTTTTCAGCAGGCGCACCTGAAGTAAAGTTTTGAATAATACTTCCTACGCACGTAGCTCCAATCTCAATCATGAGGACCGTCCCCCAGTCGGGCGTCTCGATCGCCGTGCGCATCCGGCGATTTTCCCATAATATATCAAGACGGCGGCGCAAAGCAATAGGGCTCACCGAATAGAGAGAGCCGTCGATCTCTTCCGCCTGAGAGGGCGTTCCGGCAACAGGAAAGTGGAAGCGATGGTAGTCTACAGGGCACAGTCTAGAAAGCAGCAGCGTGCCGTGGGCGTATTTTTCAGCGAGGTCTCCATCTCCTACAAGTTCTTTAATATCAAAACGTTGACCTTTCACGAAAACGTGGTCGACCACGCTTAGATCCGGAAAACCAAGGTGCCTTGCATCGGCAGGAAACACCGCCTCACTGAGACCTTGAGCTACAGGGCGCGCCTCTGGTTTTAGCCGGCGCATAAAAAAGGCATTGAAACTTTCGTAAGTGCTTGGCCTCTGGGCCATAGAGTCTACATCAACCCCGTATTTCGAGATAAAGGGCTCAATCTTGCCAGCACTGGAGGCATCTTGCATTTTGGCGCCATACCAACGAGAGAACCAGGCCCGCTTAGCCGCAATAGCCAAGCCAAAACGACCCGAACGCTGCCCATACATCCAGCGCAGCCAGCGCTCTCCATAGACGCGCTCTGTCTCGATGCGGTTCGTGTAACGATTAAAATACTGGATGGATTCAGCCATTCAGGATGGTTACATGAGGAATCGAGCCTTGAAGGTCAACGTTGAAATAGGCGCCCCCGAAATTCTGCGGGAGCGCCTTAAAGCATCAAACCACCTTCAAGTAGGCCTCATTATTCGACAATCACATTGCTATCATTATCTTCGTCGGTCGATTGCTTGGCCGCAGACTCAAAAGCTTCCTTTTTTGCCTCCACCTGAGAAACGACTAATTTTTGAGCTGCAGCCATAAGCGTTTCATCAGACTTACTATATTCATTTTTCATGGCCAAGGCTGCAATCAAAGCCTTCAAACGGCTAAAGGACCGGTCCGGTATATTGGGAAATTGATGAAAGAGGCCATCTTCAGGAATGGAGCGCTGAGAGCCAATCGCCTCAATGATACGTTGGATATCGTTAAGCGCATCCCCAATCACCGCATTGTCATACAATTCCTCATTATTGCCTAAGATTTCTGCAACCTGTTTATAAAGGTCTTCAATCAAGGCAACTAGGGCCTCCATATAATATACCGTACGGAACCCATCAACACGCGAGCGAATAGCCTGATAGAACTGAACACCGATACCCATTCCCAATTGAGAATCTAGCATACTTGTAGGCGTACCCACACGGAGAATAAACTCAATGAGGGCAATACCATTCAAGGCCTCCTCCAGAGGTGTAACCTCGACAACCTCCTCTTCATTCTGCTCGTTTTCCTCGTTATTTCCAGCTTGACCAGTACCCCAAAGCGTTCCGTAGCCAATCGCACGCCAACCCCATGCTACATGTGGATCAGCAGGATTCTCATTATTAGTAACAACAGGATCTGTATCTAACTGAAGAGTCTCCTCTATGGTAATATCTTCTTCCTCTTCTTGGTCTATCTCGGCATCCTCTTCCTTTTTGCTATCAACATCTTCTTCATCCTCTTGAAGAAAGCTACTGACATTCTGAACGAATGTCTCAGAATTAGACATGGGATTACCTTCATCATCTAAAGGCTTTGGGCGAGAATCTACCGTTATAATAGTATGGGCACTGTTACTCCTTGTACGACTTTTCTTAATCTCATTAAACCGTGAATTACGCTCGATTAGCTTTGCACGCTGGGCAATCAACATTTGTTCGAATTTAATGACAGCCTCATCGCGCTCCCGCTCTTTATATTCCGCCTGCACAACCTCTTCATCATCTTCATCATTTTTTTTGCTTTTCTTTTTTTTCTTTAGCTTCTCTTTTTTGGCAGCTTCTTTTTTACGCTTCTCCTCTTCTTCTATCTGTTTATCTACCTGCTTTCCCCGAACAAGCATGCGTTGAGCCATCTGCTCCCTTAAAAATATAGCATTGGCCTGCTGCTCAGCAACCTGCCGCAACTCTTGAGCTCGCTGCATGCGATGAAACCTTTGAACAGCCTCGCTATTTTGATAAAGAATATCTGGAGTCGCTCCGACATAAACAGGAGCTACATCATCCTCCATGAGCTCCTCTTCAGATTCTTCATCATCCTCTTCCTCTTCAACAACAATAATCGGATCATTGAGGATACCGTTCTCCTGAAGGTCTCCAAAACGCTCTTGAAAGCGAAGCAATCGTCCATCACGATCTAAAAGCTGCTGAACAAAGGCTTCATTATCAACCATAGGAGATCTAAAAACAAAGTCCCAACCAGCACCGCCTCCACCTGACATAGCTCGCAAACTCAAACTAAGGGTTAAACCAAACAGACAATAGGTAATCAGTGTGAGGCAGCGTTTCATAAGGGTCCTTTCATTCAGGGGTTATCAGGGTTAAAATAAGGCTTAATAGATAAAAGCTAATTTTTATGGACAGAAAAACGCCTTACCTAGGCAACATTTAGGTATGCGAAACTAACATCCTTATGCGAAAAACACAGTTGGCTAAAAAAGGGTAAAGAAAACAGCGGGTAAGGGAGGGATAGCTAAAAGAGTCGTATAAACAAGTCTAAGTATGATATTTTATTTCCAATAGTCAATCTTGTTCAGGCCCATGAACCTGAACAAGCAACGATGTCATAGTAAAGTAAACAGGCCCTGCTTAAGGCTGGCCCTGCTCATAATAAAGAAAGGTAATAGCTCCACCTAGCTTCAACGCCCACAGGGTCCATTTTGCCCCCTGGTTGTAAGCAGTATTCTCAATAGGATAGGCAAAAAGCATAACCTGCACGCCTAAACCCATAAGGGAGTCCATCATTTTGAGACCATAAGCATAGACGCCCCCCCAGGCTTTTTCATAAGCGGCAAGCTCTTCTTCTGTCGGAGCCTCAGAGAGCTCAAGCTGGCTGAGCGCATCCACCTTATTGTAGAGATCGTAGCCTGCAATGGGCACCCCAGCGATGCTGTTGAGTGTCGCCATCATTTGCATCGCACCGGGGATACCATCAAGTTTCTCTTTGGCCCCATCCATTGAATCGATAGCTTCACCCCAAGAAGGCAATGCAAGCTGAACACTACTCAAAGAATAGGTACCTAGCCTCATTGAGGTGATAACGCTCGCAAGTGACGGATCGCCGTTTTCATTCGTGGCTTGATCCGTAATAGCAAGGTCCGCCATTTTACCAAAGCCATAAATAAAGCTGGAAAGCAGCGTCAATACCTTCGCTTCCTTAACATGATCAAAACCACCTAATTCTTTTTGAAGAATAGCAAGCTGAGTCAGCAATATGCCGTAGTTAATACCATTAGCTCGGGTGAAAAAATAGAGCCATTCGGGCAAGCGATCTACAGTTTCAACAGCCTCATCCGAATCGGTGATATCCAGAGAATCTTCGTGACCAAACTCAGCTGTAGCAGCCAATAGATCATCATCAAGTTGAACTACTTTAGCAGAAGCAACCAAACTCAACACACAAAACGAAACGACAACAAAGGAACGAGCGATGAATAGATACATACGATACCCTATGTATCTTTAAACGTTAATAGGTTCAAATAAATTTATTCTGTAGACATGACAAGTGCATCGCCATCAACAGAAAATAAAACTGCAGAATCCTCGGGAATGTCTCCAGCTACGAGCGCACGAGCAAGGCGTGTCTCGAGTTGTTTTTGAAGGAAGCGCTTCAGTGGGCGAGCCCCATAAACGGGATCATACCCCTCTTTAGCTACCCAAGCATGGGCCTCTTTATTCAACTTAACGGTAACACGGCGATCCTCAAGGCGCTTATTGAGGTCCTTAAGAAGGAGATCCACAATTTGAGTGATTTCATCGAGCGTTAAGGGCTTAAAGAGTACGGTATCATCAATGCGATTTAAAAACTCAGGGCGAAAAGCTCGGCGCAGCTCGACCATAATATGCTCACGGACAGACTCAGGAATGCTCCCCTCTTTCATGCCTTCAATGAGATAATGACTACCGATATTAGACGTCATGATAATAACGGTGTTTTTGAAATCTACCGTGCGGCCTTGAGAGTCGGTAATGCGGCCATCATCCATAATTTGAAGCAGCACATTAAAGACATCGGGGTGAGCTTTTTCGACTTCATCAAAGAGAACAACCGAATAGGGTTTTCTGCGAACCGCTTCAGTCAACTGCCCACCCTCTTCATAGCCGACATAGCCTGGAGGTGCGCCCATCAAGCGGGCAACAGAATGCTTCTCCATATACTCGGACATATCGATCCGAACCATATTGTTTTCAGAATCAAATAGCGCTTCGGCAAGGGTTTTTGCAAGCTCGGTCTTACCCACACCCGTAGGCCCAAGAAAGAGAAAACTGCCAATGGGTCTGCGTGGATCTTTAATACCAGAACGCGCCCTTAAGATGGCCTCTGAAACGGAGGTCACCGCTTCATCCTGACCAACAACACGCTCGTGCAAAACATCACCCAAACGCAAGAGCTTCTCGCGCTCCCCTTCAAGAAGCCTCGTCACAGGAACACCCGTCCAGCGAGAAACGATATCAGCAATCTCATCGGAAGAAACAGCCTCTTTAAGAAGCGAAGCCTTATCCTCTGTTTTTTCCAATTCAGCAAGCTCAGCCTCAAGCTGTGGTAAACGCCCATGCTTGAGCTCAGCAAGCTTTTGCAAATTATACTCACGCTCGGCCTGCTCCATTTCGATTTTAATCGAGTCAATAGCTTCACGCACTTCGCGCACTTTACCAATAGATGACTTTTCCTCTTCCCACTGACGACGCAAGGCATCGGCCTTATCCTTCAAATCCTTGAGTTCCTTGCGCAAACTCGTTAATCGCTGCTTAGAGGCATCGTCTTTTTCCTTAATGAGGGCAGCCTCTTCAATCTCAAGCTGCATAACACGGCGGCTTAAAGCATCGAGCTCTGTGGGCATGCTATCCATCTCAGTGCGAATCATGGCACAAGCCTCATCCACAAGGTCAATGGCCTTATCAGGAAGGAAGCGATCGGTGATATAGCGATTCGAAAGAACGGCCGCATTGACAAGGGCATTGTCTTGAATCTTAACGCCATGGTGCAGCTCAAAACGTTCGCGAAGACCCCGCAAGATCGATATCGTATCCTCGACAGTAGGCTGATCGACAAGAACCGTTTGAAACCGGCGCTCAAGCGCAGCATCTTTTTCGATGTATTTACGATACTCATTGAGAGTTGTCGCCCCGATACAGTGGAGCTCTCCCCGAGCCAGCATGGGCTTGAGCATGTTACCAGCATCCATGGCACCCTCGGTCTTGCCTGCACCCACAATGGTATGCAGCTCATCGATAAAGAGCAAAATGCGCCCCTCGCTCGTTTTAATTTCCTGCAAAACTGCCTTCAGGCGCTCTTCAAATTCACCGCGATACTTAGCCCCAGCAACAAGAGCTCCCATATCCAGTGCAAAAACGGTCTTATCCTTAAGACCCTCAGGAACATCTCCTCGGACAATCCGATGAGCCAGCCCTTCGACAATCGCCGTTTTGCCGACTCCAGGCTCTCCAATTAAAACGGGATTGTTTTTAGTTTTCCTAGAAAGAATACGAATAACACGGCGAATCTCTTCATCACGCCCAATAACAGGGTCCAGCTTGCCTTTGCGCACTTGTTCTACGAGATCAATCCCATACTTTTCGAGCACTTGGTAGGTCGTCTCTGGGTTTTGAGAGGTTACTCGCTGACTCCCACGAACCACCTTCAGAGCCTCAAGAACCTTGGCTTTGGTAAGGCCAAAAGAATCGACAAATTTGACCCAAGAGGATGGATTCTTGGTCTCAATCAGCCCTAAAAGGAGATGCTCAACGCTGATGTATTCATCCTTGAGATCTTGAGCCACTTTTTCAGCAGCATTGACAGCATCCTGAAGTCCTTGTGTGACATAAACATGTGAAGCATCTACACTCCCAGAAACTGCAGGTAAACGCCCCAACTCACGATCTAGTGCAACCTCAACAGCACTGGTTGAGATGCCCATTTTATTTAAAATAGCCGGCACCGTCCCATACTCGTCCTTAAGGAGGGCATGCATGAGATGCCATGTATCAATTTGTTGATGTTTCCGCCGCCGTACCTCCTCCTGAGCGTGGACGACTGCTTGGCGGGACATTTCGGTAAATTTATTGAGGTCAATGTTCATATAGATACTTATTCTGCAAGAAGTATTCCAAATTTAGCCAAGAAGAAGACTCGAAGCCACTTATTATTAAATAAATAGCTAACAATAACTTATAAAACAACCAAAGTGTGGTCTACCACATTTTGACCTCAACCTAAGCGAGACATAGCTCGATTTAACGGGACAATACGAGACATTTTGTCCCAATGGCTTATACGCTTAACCACTAAGCCTTCAATGCACGCTTTGGACGTTTTCGCCCAGGGAAGCAGTGCTGGCAAAGTTCACAACGGAGGCCATCACAACCCCGCGCTGGGCACATCTCACGCCCATAGAGGATAATTTGAATGTGGATATCATGCCAAATGTCCTCCGGAAACAGCTTTTTAAGGTCCGCCTCCGTTTTCTTAACATTCTTGCCATCAGTAAATTCCCACATTTGAGCTAAGCGATGGATATGCGTATCTACAGGGAACGCAGGCACACCAAAGGCTTGCACCATAACAACAGAGGCCGTTTTGTGCCCAACTCCAGGCAAAGCCTCTAAAGCCTCGATATCAACAGGAACCTGCCCTCCATGCTGATCAACAAGAATACGCGAAAGGTCAGAAATGGCCTTCGCTTTGCGAGGAGCCAGCCCACAAGGGCGAATAATAGCCTCAATCTCCTTAACAGGAACCTTGGCCATAGCTTCGGGTGTCTTTGCCCGAGCAAACAAAATAGGAGTTACCTTGTTGACCCGAACATCCGTACACTGAGCCGAAAGCAGGACCGCAATAAGGAGCGTGTAGGGATCTTCGTGATCTAAGGGAACACCCGGATGGGGAAAGCGTTTAGCTAGATAGTTTTGGATATATAGAGCTCGCTCTTGCTTGGTCACGCCCCTACTCAAAGCCCCACCCCAAGAGGAAAGCAAGCCTTTAGCACTCTGCACAGCATGAAAAATTATTCGGTACAGATTGCAATGCGCATAAAAAAGATTACTATGGTTTTGCCTTCAAATAAAAATCATTTATGCCCTTAGCAGCAGATAAAAAATAGATGGACCTTATGACTCAAAACGACTCCCTCGAGCATCCACCACTAGACTATAATCCACAAGAGCTTCCGCGTGAACTAAAGCGCCACTATATCGCCGCCTCCGAGCAGGATATTGCAGCAATGCTCGAAGCCATTGGGAAGAACAATGTCAGAGAACTGTTTGACCATCTCCCCAAAAATATTCGCTTCGAAGATGCCCCTGAGCTTCCAGAGGAGCTTGACTACAATGCCTTGCAATCGGAACTCATCCACATTGCAGCAAAAAACAAACGTGTCCCCAGCTTTCTTGGCGATGGTCTCCAGGCCTATAGTGTGCACAGCATTGTCCCTTACGTAGCAAACATCCGCAACCTGACAACCGCCTATACACCCTACCAACCTGAACGCAGCCAAGGGACACTCATTTCACACTGGATCTATCAATGCGTGCTCTCTCATTTAACTGGCTTTGAAGCTGTCAATGCTTCGCTTTACGATCGAGCAACCGCTCTCTTCGAGGCGCTTTGTGCGAGCTCTCGCATGAGCCGCAAGCAAACAGTCATCGTTTGCAAATCGATCTTTCCGGGTGATATTGAAGTTTTAGAAACCCTCGCAAACTCAACATCACTCAAGATCCAATATGCACCCATAGATACGAACACGGGCCTTACAGACATCCATGCCCTACGTACCTTAGCAGAGTCCATAGGTACAGATCTTGCCGCCATTGCATTTCCTCAAGTCAACCACTTTGGGCTCCTTGAAGACGTCGACACTCTCGCAGACCTTGCACGTGAAGTTAGCGGCCTCAGCATTGCTTCCATTGACCCCATGCTTCTTGCAAGTGGTGGGCTCAAACCACCAAGCGAATACGGCAGCCAAGGTGTCGACATCATCGTTGGAGAAGCCCAACACCTTGCCATTGGCCCCAACTTTGGAGGTCCAGGATTAGGTCTTTTTGGAGTGCGTCACAATAGTGCGGTCAAGAACCACGTCCGCAGCGCACCAGGGCGCTTCGTCGGCAAGGCAAAAGACGCTCAAGATCGGGATTGTTATGTTATGGTCCTCTCCACACGCGAACAGCATATTCGCCAAGAGCGCGCAACCTCTAACATCTGCTCAAACCAAGCGTTTCTTGCAACGATGGTGGGCGCTGCAGTATTAGCACGTGGGGAAGATGGCATGCGTGAGGCTTGCCTTGCAGGCTACAAAAATGCACACAGCGTGATCGCAAAGCTACTCAATAACATCGGCGTTGAACTTGCCTTTCCCGAAACGCCCTTCTTCAATGAATGTGTGCTCAAACTCCCTGAAACAGCTTCACAGGCGATAGAAAAAGGGGTTCAAGCTAATATTCATATCGGTATTGATGTTTCGGAGCGCTTCCCTAGCGAGGGTAATAACTTTCTTAAAATCTCTTTTAGCAACCTTCAAAGCGAGGAAGACTGCCAAGCCCTCATCACCTTTTTTGAATCTAATTACGGTCAAGGGTCCAGTCATACACACACGCCCAAAATCCCAGACACGGCTTTCCGCACAAAGCCTGCAGGCCTTCCATCCATTGAAGAAGGTACGATAAAAGCCTACTATCAAAAACTAGGGGATCTCAACATCAGCCCGGATAACACCTGCTATCCGCTTGGCTCCTGCACGATGAAGTACAACCCACACATTAATGACTGGGCTGCAAATCTCCCTGGATTTACGGACGCACATCCTCAAGCTCCCTCAGCATCTATACAAGGCTGTTTGGAAGTTCTCTTTGAAACTCAAAATTGGTTTAAAGCAATCACAGGTCTTCCTGCAGTGACAACCCAGCCTGTCGCTGGCGCACAAGGGGAACTCGTTGGCATCAAGCTCTTCCAGGCCTACCATAAAGATCACGGTGAACCTCATCGCAATGTTATCTTCATTCCCGAGTCTGCTCACGGAACAAACTTTGCCACAGCCATGATGGCTGGCTTTGAAACTAAAAAAGTCGATGGCAAGCAAGTGGGCATCGTGCGACTAAAGTCTAGCTCACATGGCGAAATCGACATGAAAGACCTCGAAAATAAGCTTGCAGAGCATGGTCCGCAGCTATGCGGCATCATGATCACCAACCCGAACACATGCGGCATTTTTGAATCACGCATGGGTGAAATTGCAGATAAGGTGCATGCAGCAGGTGGGCTCGTCTACATGGACGGTGCTAACATGAACGCCATTGCAGGCTGGGTAAACTTAGGTGCTATGGGCGTCGATGCCGTGCACAACAATCTCCACAAAACGTGGACCATCCCTCATGGCGGCGGTGGCCCTGGTGATGCAATTGTCGCCGTCAGCGAACGCTTGATAGACTACTTACCTGGCCGCCAAATAATTCAACATAACGATGGTTCATTTGAAGCGATCTGCCCCAAAAAGAGCATAGGCTCCGTTCATAGACATTGGGGTAACTTCGCACATAAAGTTCGCTGCTATGCTTACTTAAGGCGTCTAGGCCGTGATGGAGTACGCCGTATGTCAGCCATTTCCGTGTTGAGCGCGCGTTATTTATTTAATGAACTATGCAAGCACTACCCAATCCTTCCTCAAGGCTCAGAAACAGCCCCCCGCATGCATGAGTTTATTTTAACACTCGAACCTGCAGACTTTGAGCGTGCAGAACAGGCCGGCATCCAACGTGCCCAAGTCATCCCACAAGTCGGCAAGCTATTCCTCGACTTCGGCTTCCACGCACCCACCGTCGCCTGGCCAGAAACCTATGGTCTTATGATCGAGCCAACGGAAAGCTACTCCAAAGCAGAACTTGACCGATTTGCAGAAGCCGTTATCGCAATCCGCAAAGTCGTAGCTGAACACCCCGAGGCACTCAAACAAGCACCGCGCTTTACGCCGGTCGAGCGCATTGACGAAGTCACCGCCAATAGAGACCTCACCTTAAGCGAGCCCTTAGAAGAGCTCCCACCCACGCATCCCAATCGTATGCATCCAGAAAAACTCATGGGCATGACCATTCACAAGCTTTACGAGCAAGTCATCCAATCATAGTCTAACGGCAAAAAAACACGTTCATGCATCCGCCTCCAGAAGCAGAAAAGCAAGAAAGATACTCGCGCATTCGCCGAGTCAAAAAGCTTCTTAGACCCCTTCCTAGGCGTGCAAACATCCACCGTTATCCTTTTATTAAATGGTTTGCCAATGCTGCCCGCAAGCGCCCTTATCTCTGGTCTTTTAGGACTAAAGAAGTAACGCCTGCACTCTATGCAGGGTTCATCCTCACCTTTGTGCCTCTTTACGGCATTCAGATCCCTATAGCATTCCTGCTCACATTACTCTGCCGAGCAAACCTCCCTATTCTTGTTGGATTGCAGCTCATCTCCAACCCACTAACCGTCCCGCCCATCTACGTCGCAGACTATCATGTAGGCAATTTCATCATTCAATTCTTAGGAGACCCTCCAGATCTACCCAACGAAGTCCAAGAAGTTGATGTTGAAGATATTTCAGACCTACCCGCTCAAAACGGCTTCTCTCACGTCAAAAAAGGTTTTCGCATTTTTGGCTGTATGGTTATTGGTGGAGCTATCATTGGCTACTTCTGTGGATTAACCGCAAGCACCCTATACCAAGTTGTCGCTAAGCGCATGCGCATGCGCAAAACCCTCGCCAATAAGCCAAACCAGCGAGCCCCCTAGAAGAGCTAAAGTATCTCAAGCAAAAGCAATACCCAATAAAGTATTTGCTCCTGAAGATAAAGTCTCCTTAAGTGAAGTCATGAGGCAAAAAGTTTTCCTAAAACGGTGCTGTAGCTTTTTCTTTTTTGCATACCTGATTCTAGCTCCTCTTTGGGCTCATGCGGCACAGCCTGTACTTCTTGGCATTGACGTCCTTGAACATAATCAATTCGCTCATCTTCGCGGAAAGCGTGTCGCACTACTCACCCACGCAGCCGGCGTAAATGGTGAGGGCAAAAGCAGCATCGATGTCCTGTGGGAGGCCCCTCAAGTTAATCTCGTTGCACTCTTTGGACCCGAGCATGGGATCTACAGTAAAGAAAAGGCTTTTGCCTACATCAAAGATGGGCGCGACAAGAAAACGGGGCTTTCTGTCTATTCACTGCACGGGAAACATCGAAAGCCTGCAGACTATATGCTAGAAGGCATCGATGTCCTTGCCATTGACCTTCAAGACCTCGGCACGCGCTCCTACACCTATGTTGCCACCATGAAATATGCAATGGAGGCCTGCTTTGAAAATAATGTAGAAGTCATGATCCTTGACCGACCCAACCCACAAGGTGGTCTTATTGTCGATGGCCCCCCCTTAGATAAAGACTGGGAAGGCTTTCTTGCCCCGATTGACATGCCCTACGTCTACGGCTTAACCCTCGGAGAACTAGCCTCTTATCTAAAAAATGAGCCCGGCCTACTCAAAATCACCCATAATGAGCGCAAACATGGCAAGCTGACAATCATTCCGATGACTGGCTGGCACCGCAGAATGCCATGGTCTGCAACAGGCCTTCACTGGACGCCTACATCCCCAAACATCCCTTCAGTAGGGGCTGCTGTGGGCTACCCTATGACAGGGCTTGGCGCTGAAATTGGCTCCTTCAGACATGGCATTGGGTCTCCGTACCCCTTCCGCCTCTTAAGCTTTCCAGGAAAATCCCCCCAAGAGCTTATCACAGCCCTGCGGCGTTGCAACATCGCGGGCCTCGACTACAAGGCCATCACCTACCAAGACAAGCAAGGCCGCAGCAAAGAAGGTGTCTATGTCATTGTCCGAGACTGGAATCGCCATCGCCCAACAGAGCTCAGCCTCTACATGATGCAGCTCGCCTGCACCTGGAGCGCTGATGGTAACCCCTTCGCAAAAGCCTCAAAAGAGAAAAAAACGATGTTCAATAAGCACATGGGTTCAAATGCTTGGTGGAAAGAGATCTCCACACGTGGTTCCCATGCTCGGGTTCAGCATTTTACTCAACTCTGGGACAAAGAAGCCCGAACCTTCCAAAATAAAACCAAAAAGTACTGGTTATACCCGATTTAACAGCTCTTTAGGCAAAACTGCTTTTAAGATTGAATTTCCAGAGAAGCTCCTTAGCCTGAAGCCTCTTTAAGCAAGTATGATGATTATTAAGCCCAAAGTCCGCGGATTCGTGTGCATTACGGCACATCCCACTGGTTGCGAAGCCCATGTACAAGAGCAAATCAACTACATCAAAAAGCAAGGGAAGACTCAAAACGGTCCCAAGAAGGTCCTCGTCATCGGTGGTTCCACTGGCTATGGCCTCGCCTCACGGATCGCAGCAACTTTTGGCTACGGAGCAGACACTTTAGGCGTATTTTTCGAGCGTCCTGCTAACAACGGTCGCCCAGCATCCGCAGGCTGGTACAACACCGCCGCCTTCGAAAAAGCTGCCCGCGCTGAGGGCTACTATGCTAAAAGCGTTAATGGAGATGCCTTTACAGACGAGATTAAACAAAAAACCATCACACGCATTAAAGAAGACCTCGGCAAGGTAGACCTTGTCATTTACAGCCTTGCAGCTCCCCGCCGCACAGACCCTAAAACGGGCGAAGTTTACAAATCCACGCTAAAGCCTATCGGCCAAACTTTTGACAACAAAACAGTCGATACCGACAAGAAAATCATCCACGACATCCATCTAGACCCAGCAAACCAAGAAGAAATCGAAGCCACCCGCAAAGTCATGGGCGGCGAAGATTGGGAGCTATGGATACAAGCCCTCCAAGAGGCCGATGTTCTCTCAGAAGGGGCTCAAACAATCGCCTATTCATACATCGGCCCCAAAGTTACCTACCCTATCTACTACCAAGGTACCATCGGCAAGGCCAAGGAAGACCTTGAGCGCGCCAATAAAGCCATCAATAAAGCACTCGCTCCACTAAGTGGCAAAGCCTACATCTCGGTCAACAAAGTCGTCGTCACACAGGCAAGCTCAGCCATTCCTGTTGTTCCGCTTTACACTTCCCTTGTCTTCAAAGTCATGAAAGAACAAGGCCTCCACGAAGATTGCATCGAGCAGATCCATCGCCTCTTCACAACGCAACTCTTTGCAAGCAAAACACCTACACTAGACGAAGCCGGCCGCATCCGCATTGATGACTGGGAAATGCGCCCAGAAGTACAAGATGCTGTCGCTAACCTTTGGCCTCAAGTAACCACAGAAAGTCTATACACACTCTCAGACTTTGCAGGCTACCAGGCAAACTTCCTCAAGCTCTTTGGTTTCGGCATCGAAGGCATTAACTACGATGAAGATGTTGCCATCGACATCCCTATCGATGCCTTAACAGAATGACCCCTAACGGGACTGTATTCGGATCTTAGTCAACCCAGCGATACGGCAACTGTCCATAAGCTGCGTCATGTACTTAAGGGGGACATCTTCATCTGCAACAATGAGGACGGGCGTCTCCGTGTCTTCATTTGCCGTTTTCGTTAAAAGCTCTTCAAGCGCATCCTGCCCAATCTCCCGGTCGCGGTAGTATAGACTCCCCTCTTCGTCTAGACCAAGAACCAGCTCATCAGCCGTTTGCTTCATACCTGCTGTTTGGATCTTAGGAGGCTGTATATTAAGGACCGTCAAATGACGAAACTGCATCGCCATCATAAAAAAGAAAATCAAAATAATGAGCACATCCACAAGCGGGATGATATTCACCTCAGCGCGCCGGCGCTTATTTCGACGAACGGGCCGCATGGCTTAACCTTCGCGGCTTGAATTCAAGCGCTCAACCTCAACATCAAGCTGCGCAGCTAAAAGATCGATCCTGCGTTGGAGATAATTATTACCGACAATCGAAGGTATCGCAATGGCAAGGCCGAGCATCGTCGTTGTCAAGGCAAGGGCAATGCCCTGAGTAAAAATAGAGGGATCCGGCAAACCTGCATCCGGCGTGTAGTGGGCAAAGACTTGAATAAGCCCCGTCACCGTACCGAGGAGCCCAATAAGAGGTGCTGCTGCAATAACAATTTCAAGGAGGAAAATCCCCCGCTCAAAGCGAGCAACTTCAAGGCGCGCATAAGCCTTAAGAGCCTCATCATCGGGCCGTTGCTTATAAAAAAAACTCGCAATGCGCCCAGCTGCTGAACGCTCGAGCCCATCCCCGGCGGGTTCTTGACCATCAAGGAGAGCCTGCATAACATCCCGAGGCATCACGCGTACGGGCCTGAGGGCTAAGAGACGCTCAACAATAATAAACACGGCTACAAACGAACATAGCGCAAGGGGGTAAACAAAGATACCAGCTCCTGTAAGAATATCTAGCATAACTTAACGTATGGGGTTAATCGGCTTTCCTTCACGAACACCACTCATGAAGCTCGCGCGCTTTGCATGCCCAGGCCCTTGGTCCAAGAGTCCAGCATCGGCACCTAAAGTCTTCCGCATGAGATCATACTCAGCGCTCAAGTTTGTATGAATAAGATACGGGTTGTCCGTATTGAGGCAAAAAGGAATGTTCTCTTGATCGACCATGCGAATAAGATCGGCAATTTCATCAAACGAATCGATAGACTTCGTCACCTTATTCACTGAAGGGCAAATCTCAAGGCAGACATTTCGTTCGCGCAGCATTGCACAAAGGCGCTCACGTTGCTTTCCTTCAGCTTTGCGCAAAACAATCCCGTGGCCGATGCGATCGGGCTTGATCACCTCCATGATCTTTTCCATGCCATCAACGCCAGAAGCATCCGTTTCGCCGACGTGCCAAGTAATCCCAAGGCCTGCAGCACGAGCATGCTCAACCATCCTTGAAGCCTCCTCAAGCCACTCATCATCGGTATCAACACCTGTAGACTCAGGCCCGGCCATATCAATCCCGACAACGCCATGGGCACCATTGAGATTCCCATGACTGCAAAAAGCAACCGCTGCCTCAACAATCGTCCAATTGCTCGCGTGGGAGAGCTCTTTGCCCATGGAGAAGATCATGCCCGTATTGACATGGTAATGCATAGAAACCCGCTGCATTCCCTGCACAGTTGCCATAATGATTGCCCCTAAAGTGTGATGCCCACCGTGCACGCGCTTCAGCGGGTTGTAGCGAATCTCCATCCCTTTGATTTCTGCCCGGCGGTAGGCCTTAGCCACAGCATGGTACACCGCTGTGCTCGCTGCATGGGGGGAAGACTGAATGAGCTCAGTCACATGAAAGTAACGACCGAGGAAGTCATCAAGGTCGTGAAAGTCCTTTGATGTTACAGTCAAAAATTGATGTAAATTCTCAAAGGAGCGAAACTCAGTCTGCAGACCGCTATCGCACAAAATTTCCCAGAGAACGGAAGAGGGAACGGCACCTCCTAAATGGCAGTGTAAGTCAATCATCGTTCCCACTGTTGTTTAGAGAGATTTCCCCTTTGTAGCAAGCACTATCCGCCCGCCTGAATAAAGCGTTGTAAGCGCCTGATTACAATATCCTTACCAAGCACTCGGAGAACACTATAGAAACTCGGCCCGACCCCAACCCCCGATACGGCGAAGCGAAGTGGGAGCAAGTAGCTGCCGATTTTCTCCCCAGAGGCCTCAGCAACTCCCTGCAAACAAGCCTCCAGAGACGCCTCTGAAAAATCTTCCAGGCTTTCGAGCGCCATTAAGGCTTCCTGCACCCGTGCGCATGGGTCCCCTTTTTTGAATATCTTCTCCCGCACCTTAGCATCTTCTGCATAATCATCGGTAAAGAAATACCCAAGAAACTCCGGCAGCGAATCAAGCCCGCGCATTTTCTCTTGGCTAATTGAGAGCACCGCATGCAAGAAGTCCTCGCTGGCATCCTCAGCCATGAGGCCGGCCTCGGTCAAAACAGGCCGTGCATGCCAAGCAAGCGTCTCAATTGGAAGTTGCCGGACATACTCAGCATTAATGTGGGCAAGCTTCTGCTCGTCAAAACGTGCATTGTTCTTGTTAATATCTGAAAGCTCAAAAAGCTCGATAATCTCTCCGACAGGCAGTATCTCGCGATCTTCCTTGGGCGACCAACCGAGCAGGCACAGGTAGTTCCTCAAAGCATCAGGCAAAAAGGAACGCTTTTGATAATCCTCAATGAGCGCACCTTCATCGCGCTTACTCATCTTCCCCGGCCCATTAGATTTGAGAATGAGCGGAATGTGCGCAAAGACGGGCACCTCAGCACCCAAAGCCTTAAAAAGCTCAACGTGCTTACTTGTGTTTGATAGATGGTCCTCCCCGCGGATGACATGGGTGATCTTCATCGCAATATCATCCACCACATTGACAAAGTGAAAGACCGGCGTCCCATTCGAGCGATAGATGACAAAGTCCTTTTCTTCCAAACGCTCTACACGCCCACGCACGGCATCTTCAATCACCTGAGGCTCACCAGAAACCTTAAAATACAAAGCCCCATCCTGCTCATAGACGCGCCCCGTAGCCTTCAACTTTTCCAAGTAGTTATCATAAACATCCGCCCGCTGGCTCTGAAAATACGGACCATAGTTTCCCCCGGCCTCAGGCCCTTCATCCCAATCAAGCCCAAGCCAGCGCATGCCTTCAAAAAGCACGCGAAGGGCCTCCTCCGTGTTGCGCTCCTTGTCCGTATCTTCAACACGCAGAACAAAGGTACCGCCCGTGTGCTTGGCATACAGCCAATTGAACAAGGCCGTCCGCGCACTGCCAATATGAAAAAAACCTGTAGGACTCGGCGCAAAGCGCACCCGTACTGGACTTGAAGTCGTTGCCATACTTATGGATAGCGCTTAGAGTGGGGTTTTGTCGAGTTAATTTAGAGGGGGAAAACGAAAAGGCACAGCTATTAAGCTAAAGCAAGTGGAACCCCTACTTTAGCTTGAGAAAGCACTCTAACCAATGAACTATAATAATACTATTAGGTCTCAGAACGCTTATGACCAACACCAGAAAAAAGAGATGTTATTAAATTACTAGAAGATCCACACACGCGTTCATTCAGATAATTCATCAGCCTATCGATCTTCTCATAGTATTCGCGAACACGTTCAGGCTTAAAATTTTTTGATGTAGGCCAACACTCTTCAAAAAACTGAGTGATATCGCCGGGCATTCCTTTTGTACTAAAATCTAAACGAATGGATTTCGGATGAATCAACTCATTTCGAATTTCTAGAAGGTCTTTTATTACCTTAAAATTTTCTTGGTAAGCTCTATCATTCTTAAAATCTAAAGACTTCTCAATTTTTTGAAAAAGCTCACAAGCATTAGGCAATTGTGTTTTGCTATTGAAGTCAGCTTTTATAATCTCTTCTCCAAGCAACTCGTATAATGTATCCAGATTATAATCCCCCAATAGGTCTTTATTTTTACAGCCACATGACTCTATATCTGGCATATATGCTTTGTGCTTCTCGCCCTTTTCGCTATGCTGAGTAAAGATGCTTTGAATAGATATTAAATCATGGCATAGGGTATACAGGTACCCCTCCAAACCAGTATAAAGGAATATCAAGCTAGAGATACAGTTACCAAACTGTCCTTCTTCATTTTTTTGAGCATCATCTAAGCAACGCTTTGCAGCGTCTCTGATAAATACCCATCGATGCAGTCTCCCACTCACCCCTTCAACCGAGCCCTCAAAATCTCCATTTCCTGGGCGATGCGTTGCTCCACTTCGTTTTTCTCAGTGGCATGCATTTGGGTGTCGACATTGCCATGCGAAATAGGCTCGCGCATAAGGGAAATCAAGGTTTCACAGTCCTCGAGTAATTCATCCCGCATCTTGCGCAAATCATCAGGCCAATCCTTACAGTCGACCTTCTCGAGCTCCTGCAATTTAAAGGCAGCGCGTTTCACGCCCTCGCCAAAAGGAGGCTCACCAAGGCAATCGATTGCATTATCTAAGATTTCGATACTTTCTTTCATTAAAAAACAATTTTTAGGTGATTGATAAACAAGAGAAAGCCAAGGCCCCAGCCATAGATTTTTGCTGAATAAGCAACACCTTAAGGAAAAAAACTGCAAAAGACAACCTACAATTAACTCAATAACGAAATCAAAGCAGCATCGCAAAATGGTAAAACCCTAATCACCATAATGCGCCCACATACGCAGTACTTTGACCGTCTTGGTCAATTCATTGACTTGATAAACCAAACGATGCTGCCGATTAATGCGTCGCGAATAGGCTCCCTTATATTTCCCGACAAAGGCCTTGCAAAGAGAACTCAAAGGGTCTTCGCTCAAAATAACGAGCAGTTTTTTGACTCTTGCCTTTAAACGGGAATCTCGCCCAATGCGCCTAGCATCTTTTTGAGCCTCTTTCGTATAAAGGAGCCTATAAAGGTGCTCTACCATTTGAGTTCATCAGAGCACGCATCCTCGGGCTCTTCCATGCCTTGAATGATCGAATCACCCAGGCCTGGAATGGAATCAAGATAAAGAGTCTCTTCAATAGATTCCCAATCGTCTTGAGACAGCATAACCACAACACCCTGTTTGCCCTGAACCTGAACCGGCTCATGCGTCACCGCTACCTCTTTTAACAATTGGAAAAGGTTATCACGGGCTTTGGTTGCGCTGACTGTTTTCATCCTAAATAAACGTACGCTATTCAGTACGTTTCGTCAAGAAACCCAAGAAAACATTCATCGCAAGCCGCTCAAGTCAGGCGGCACGATCTACCGGGTAGACAGCAATTCGTCAGCTCCCTTCATCAGCCGAGCTGATCTATCGGACAGCGGCAACCAAGAAACCTTATTAAATTCAATTAACCTGACGAACTCCTTTGGCCTTGTTGCCATCCCTGAGCCCAGCACCTATGCCTTGATGGCTGACAACCGGCCTAGGGTGGGCATTTTTATGAGGCATCGTAAGCGTAAACAGCTGGAGGCATAGGGACGGTGACTCTCTTAAGCTCTTTCTAGCGTGGGCTTTGACATTTTCGTCAAAGCCCACTATATTAGAACCATGTCTGAAGAACATGCAGGCCTTGATATGGGTATTCTCTGCGACGACCTTTCGAAGGCCGCAAAAGCCCACGGTTTTGATGTTTCCGAGTACGGTCGCTGCGACCACAATCTCCCCCTGCTCGCTTTTCGCCGGGTCACAGGCGAAGACCTCCCTTATGTGTATCTCTCAGCAGGCATGCATGGGGATGAGCCGGCAGGTCCACTCACCGTGCTCAAGCTTTTAAAAGACCAAAACTTTACCGATCAAGTCAACTGGTACATCTGCCCTGCGATGAACCCTGTAGGCCTTTTGAATAAGAGCCGCTATAGCCAAGGTGGCCGAGACTTGAATCGAGACTACAAAGACTGCAAGGCCTTCGAGAGCAAGCAGCACACCGAGTGGCTCAAGGCTTGCTGCCCACGGTTTGACTTTCATCTATCCCTCCATGAAGACTGGGAAGCCAAGGGCTTCTATATTTACGAAGTCCTCGAAAAAGACTTTCCAAGCCTGGCAACCGAAATACTCGAAGCTGCCAAGCCCTATTGCGGCATCGATCTTTCTGAATCTATCGATTGGTTCGAAGCTCAAGGCGGCATCATCTCGCCACCCCTCCACGAAGAAGATCTTGCGACTATCCCCTACTGGCCACAGGCTATTTACCTCGTAGCTAACGGCTTCGGGGGCAACCACTACACCTTTGAAACGCCCTCAAGCAGGGCCATAGATCAGCGTATTGCAGCCCAAGAGGCTTCCTTTCTTGCTGCTATGCAAGGCTTCCTCAAGGCCCGGGCTTAAGCTTGCGGTAAAGCAAGCTGCCCAAAACTACAAACACCCCAAAGATGAGCCCTACTTCAGATGGCTCAGGTATCGGTGTCACTGTCGAGCTGAAATTATCAAGCGTCCTCACATTGGGAGATCCATTGGTCCCTAAAAACAAATAAGCGTCAGGATCTGCAGAAAGCAGCGTATTGCTTGTCGTTGTACTGACGGAGTTTCGCAGACTACCCAAGACGCCGGTACTTGAAGAATTATAAAGCCTTCCTGTAAGTGTATAATTATCCGGTCCTGAATTATAAACGACACTCAATTCTAAAAAGAACCAACTACCACCAGAAGATATATTTCCGATGCTTGCTGAAGCTAGTTCTGATCCCATATTAGTGAGAGCAATACTTTCTGAACCGGAAGTTGATTGTTTCAAGATCAAGCCAAGGCTATTAGCCGGTAAACCTAAAGTTGAGTGAGCCGGCGTTGCATCTGTTGTAAACCCTACCGACAGAGTCCCCGTATTAAATATTAAATACCATTCTCTGAAATAATAGCCAACCGTCCATGATGCCGTATCACCAGCAAAAGCATCGTCGTAAGTCCATACTTGAGCTGAAGCAAGCAAGGGACCTGGCCCCATTCCATTGGTTCCACTGAGCCCGCCCCCGGTCTCAGTTGGGCTTGTCCACAGCCCAGATACAGCGCTCGTGCTAAATTCTGTATCCATATCACCAATGGTATTAAAATCGACAAACACCTGCCCATACACCCCCGCTACAAGGGGAAGCAGAAGTGTATATTTTAATAGTGTGCTAAAATAACCGAATACAGGCATTACACCCTAATATAGCACCTACTATAGATTTTATCCAAAAATACATAAAATAAATAAATCGATAAGTCATTTATTATCAATATCATATGAAGAACTCCTAAAATAATAACTGATTTTTTATCAAAAAGTGGCCTTCACCCCCTTGACGATTAATCATTATATGTTATAATGAAGCCTTCTTTTTTGCAAAAACCTCCACCTAAACTTTATTTAAGGATATCGTTCTCTCCAGCCAGGGTTTTTGCTCTCATTTAACCGATCAGCAATATATATATAATTTCACTTAATAAATATGGATTCTCATTTAAAAACAGTCGAGCCAGATACCTATTTCACACAGACATCAGCTCATAAGAAAACCCTTCTGAGGGGCGGTAGGGGCGTGTCCTACCACAGTCCTACCGTGGTAGGACACAGTACGCACCCGGATAGGGAAAATCAAACAAGCGTTGATTACAAGCAACTTACAGACAGCCCAGCGTGGTCGACCACACTTTAATAACGAGCGCCCACTGTGGTAGAACACACAAGTAGAACACACAATGAGCGGATTAATTGTTAAAGTTTAATCTTGAAGCCATTGAGGGTTTGGTGGTCTACTGACCCCTAGCACATTCAATAACCTAAACTCAAGATTAGTCATGAAAAAGATCCAAAACATAGCGCGCTATGCGTTCTTAAGTCTATTCATATCTGGAGTTTGTGCTTCTGAGGACACCACGCCCCCGGAAACACAGGCATCCACTAGCCCGCTTCTAGCTCAGAGTCAGACAACGGGATATATATTACAAGCATTTGATACCGAAGGGATTGACAAAGCAGAACTCGTTTTAGCCCTCATGCATGCAGGCAGACCAACACAATGCGGTTTAGCACCTGAAGGCCATTGGAATGAATACGGGCTCTTCGTTGTCGACACAACCCATGTTTATGAACCCAAACACATAAACGACATGCGCCGGCACTTGATACTTCATCTAGTCGATGAACTTAATCTAGCTTCTCAAAATCAAGAAGGTGTAGCATCCACAAAAACAGTCCCGCTAAACTCACCGACGATCTACCTAAATGGTCTCTTCGGCAGGGATCTAACCATAATCATGAACCCTAAAACACAGGTCTTGTATCTAGCCTATCCCATCGACGATGACTATTACCCAGAGTGGTGGGCAGAGCGCGTCGTCCAGTGCCTCAAATCTTCAGCAGAAATGTTCTTAACAGGCACTTACGAAGACCTGGAAGCAGAATTTTCGCAAGCTGAGGACCCCTCCATTCAAAACATTTATAAAATCGGCGGTCCCCTCAATGACAGCGGTTTAACTCGCGACCAATATTGCGGCACCTATTGGATGAGCCCTGCTCACCAACACTTTCACGAAAAAATCAAAGCACAACGTGAAGAATTCCAAGAACGGTTGAAAAATAGAATTTTAGATATCGATCAATCAGAGGACCTCAAGTACAACAGGAAAAATCGGTTCGCCGTCTTTGATTTAAGCGGTGTAATCTTTAATCCAGAAGACACCTTGGAGGATGCTTTTCACATCGAAACATTGGAGCGAAGTTCTTTCAACGCCACCAAGATGTCACGCATCCAGGACCCCATCGACGCGAGTATATAAAGCAATACTGCATCAAGGGGATACGCCTATCACTTCTTGGCAAAATTGAACCATGTCCCAGGCAAGTGGCGCAGAAAATGTGCGCTCAAAACCAGGAGCATTAAAGACAAGCTCTGCAGCATGCAGAGCTTGTCTGCGCATGGGCAGTGCCGCTTCTAATCTAGGCGTCCACCCATGCTCCGCAAACTCAAGAAAGAGCGAAGCATCAGGACCGTAAATTTTATCGCCCACAATGCTATGGCCAAGCCACTCTGCATGCGCACGGATCTGGTGTTTGCGCCCTGTCACCGGTTCAACCCTTGCCAAAGTATAGCCCCCACCGTGGGCCAAGGGAATAAATACAGTCCTCGCACTTTGCGAACTATTGGACTTGCGAACGGTTTGCTTTACGTAGACAGGCGAATTGAGGTCTCGAGCCAAATGCTGGCAAACGTCCGCCGGCTCTTGAAGTGTCCCGCAAAGCAAAGCCAGATAGGTCTTCTTTACCGCTCGCTCCTGCAAGGCCATTTGGGCAAGCCGGGCCGTTGATTTATTTTTGGCAAAAACAACCAAACCGCTTGTCTCACGATCAAGGCGCGCTACAAGATGAAGCGGATCAATGCCCGTCCACTCACGGCACGCCCCTACCAAGCTAGACCATGGACCTGCCTTCGAAGGATGGCATACAATCCAGCCCGGTTTATTAATGACGAGAAGATCGTCGTTATCCTCAAGCACCCAGGTCTTGAGTTCTTCAAGATCAATCTGCTCGGCTTCTGGGCCAAAGGGTGGATAGCTTTTAAAGTGAAGCTCCGTCATGGTTCGCGGACTTTCTTAAGGACATACCCTGCCATCCGTGCCGCCAAAGACTTGGGTAAAAGTGAGGTCAACCCAACGATACAGCGATTTTTAAACCCGCACACGACGAGCGTTTTTTTCTTTTTAAGACCTTGAGCCATCGCATAAATAACGGCTGCAGGCTCTTGACTTAAAAAAGGAGGTGTTGGAGGAGAAGCAAACCCAGCACGCTTAAAAAAGGCCGTACGCGTCGGGCCAGGACAAACAGCCATTACGTGTACGCCATACGGCTTTAAGTCCTCGGCCACACTTAAGCTCCAGTGAAGTAAAAAAGCCTTTGAGGCTCCGTAGGTGCTCAGCTGTGGTGTAGGCTGGAAAGCCGCTGTCGAAGCGATATTCACGATAGCTCCACCGCGATTTTGAAACAGTGGGAGCAAGCGGCCTGCCAAATTTAGCGACGCGCGAATATTAAGGTCTACCATGCGAAGATGTGTCTCCAAGTCAGGCTCTGGATAAGGCCCGTAAGCACCGAAACCACTGTTATTTACGAGCAAAACAGGCCCTGAGCTAGCTTGCAACCGTGGTATTAGCGTTTCGAGAGCTTGATCTAGCTCTAAAGGGACTTCTAAGTCACAAGTATAGTGAAAAAAGCGATTTTCTTCGCATTTTATGTCAGGTTTTTTGCGAGAAAGGTTGAAAATAGGACCATTATGTTCTATACTAACTAATGTAGTGAGGAGTGCATATCCAATGCCGGAAGATCCTCCTGTCAAAACAATGGCACCAAACTTTTTAAACACTTGTTGTGCAGTCTCCACGAGAGCTGTTTAAAACATGTTTGTACGCTTTTCTCAAACCGAAAACCACAAGAAAGGACAGAGTAATGAAAAATGAACAAAAAGTGATCCTGTCTGGCGTCCACCTCGAGTTAACGGATGCCCTAAAAAAAATCGTCGAAGAAAAAGTCGACAAGCTATTCCGTCATGAGGATCATATCCTGCGCGTTCGCGTAGAACTCGAGTTCGACCAAAGTAAAGCACCCAAAGATCAATTCACAGCTAAAGGCCATATTGAGATCCAAGGCCCTGACATGATCGTGAGTGCAACGTCTGAGGATCTTTACAAATCAATTGATCAGCTAGTAGACAAACTCGACCGCAAGCTACGTCGTCGGTCAAGGCTACAACGCGTCAAACGCAAGCACACCCACAGGATTGACGTCCCCTCCACCCTGCCCAAGGTCGAGGTTTACTAAAATCCTTTAAGTTTTCTTTTAAAACCGGCTTCATTTTGAGGCCGGTTTTTTTGCGTATAGACATGACAAAAAAGTCTCCCGTCTTTCCGAAGCGGAGAAGCTTAGTCTATTATAGGCTTACTTTGGATTATACAGTCTTTCAGTAAGCTTGCATTGTCTTCAACTGCTTTTGAGAACAGCATAAACGCCATAACAAAAACCTTAACTTACTATATATAATATACTTATGCAATAAATAACTAAAAATATATATTTTATGAAACGAGGCATGGACTTTTATTGTCTATAAAGAAGCCTAACTTAAAAATATCATGAGCATTAAAATTATCGTAAATTTTCTAATCGCGTTTATAATATGTATTATATGCTTGCAGGCAAAAGATGTCCATATTGCACTAGCAACGGACGCCAATTATCTCGATCATGCAGGTGTTGCCGTAAGTGCAGCGATGGAGTAGGCAAATCCCGATAATCACTATATATTTCACGTCTATGTAACTGAAAAAGTCGATACGGATCGAAAGCAATATTGGCACAAGCTTCAAGAAAAACATGAAGGATCGGCGACTATAGACTATGTAGAACTTACTCAAATCCCGGGTGAAGAAAAAATTAATTTTCGCCATTGGGGAAAAGCTGCGGTTGTTCGATTACTACTTCCAGAATTGTTACCCAACGCTCATGAAGCTATCTATTTAGACTGTGATATGATCGCAATCCAAGATTTAGCATTGCTTTTAGATGTACTCGAACAAACAGAGCATCCTATTGCAGCAGTCGTGGACCAAGTTTCAGTACAAATGAAAGCTGTAATGAAAAACTTTTATGGAAATGCTGACTTTGGTGACTTCGAATACGTTAATTCTGGGCTTTTAATTATGGACTTAGATGTTTTAAGAGATGAAGACTTTTCAAAAAGAACTATTGATTGGCTCATTAACCAACCTACAGCATTATTACCTGACCAAGACTGTATAAACCTAGTATACAAAGATAACATTACAGTGTTAGGACCAAAATTTGCGTGGTACTCTTTCAATAAAGTACCTGAAGATAACGATATCTTTATTCTTCATTACGTAGGCTCTTCAGGAAAGCCTTGGAAAAACACAAATACAACCAATGCTGAATATTATTTTAAAAGCAGAAATCTTTCTCCATGGAGGAATGCACCACTAACTACTAGCGAAAATAAAGATAAATTTAACGAATTTTCTAGCCATTTATATAGTGCTATTCACAAGTCTAAATATGAAGACGTGGCTAATTATCTTTCGTGGGGAAGAAATCCGAATGTAATTGTCCAAAAAAATACTAAAACAGCCCTTTATGAAGCAGTCAAAAGCGGAAATGAGAGGATAGTAAAATTACTTCTGGAAGCTTATGCTGATTATAGAATTCCAAACAAATATAAAGAGCTTCCGATACACAAGGCTGCACAATGGAATCAAGCAAAGATTTTAGAAATTTTACTGGACTACGGAGCTAATCCTTTTATCACAAACAGCTCTGGAGAGACTGCTCTCGATAAGGCAAAAGCATGGAATGCCGTTGAGGCACTTCAAGTTTTAGAGAAATATCGATTAGAGCACACTTCTAACACGTGTAAAAGAGAAGATTATGAGTCGATGCTTCATCCGATGGTCAAAGAATGCAAAAAATAATTGCGTATTTTATAACCCATATAAGGAATCTTAGAGACATAAAGGTCAAGAGAGAGCCTTAGCAAGCAATACTCTTTTAATAAAATCACTCATAGTTTTAAACTTAACTATGGGTGATTTTATTATACCTAGGCCGTTAAAAGCTGAAATGCAACTTATCAGAAAGCTAACCAGTACCATCTAGGTTACTTTTGACTCGATTAAGAAGCTTTCACAACCAAAATGCTTTTTGACGAACCTCCGATACCATGAGTATTTTCTTCTCTAAAAACGCGATAGCAATACGACGCAATTTCCTATGACATCCAAAGAGCCTCTTCTCTCTAAAGGCCAAGCTGCTGTTTTCCTCACGGCAGTCTGCCTCAGTGCCATCATGACGAATCTCGATTTTACGGCTGTTAACTTGGCTGTACTACCGATGGCTGAAGATTTTCATGTATCCGTTGATGACATTCAGTGGATATTAAGTGCATACCTACTTGCTTTTTCGAGCATGCTTTTGCCTGCAGGTGGGCTCTCTGATCGCATAGGGCACAGAAAAACATTCACTCTAGGCATTGGCCTATTTACGGGAACTTCAGCCATTATCGCCATGGCACCCAGCCATTATGTCGTCATTGTAGGGCGCATTATCCAAGGGGTGGGCGGATCTCTCATCATTCCTGGTATTTATGGACTCATTGGTGAAGTCCTAACTAAAAAGCAACAGGCCTTTGCCGTATCTGTCATTGGTGCAGGGCTAGGCATTGGTATGTCACTTGGGCCAACATTTGGAGGCATTCTCATCGAGTACTTTGGCTGGCCGATGATCTTCTGGGTCAACTTACCTATCGGGATTTTTACGATTCTCAGCGTTCTTAAAACAGTCCCCAAAAGCAAGGCTCAGCATGCAGGAAAGCATATGGACTGGAAAGGCATTATTGCTTTTGTCGGCGGGCTCTCACTTATCCTTTATGCCCTGGGCAATGCCCACACTTGGGGCTGGGGAGCCTTTCGCTTATGGGGACTCATAGCAACAGGGATTGCACTCATTGCAATCTGCATCTACTGGGAACGCCATATCGAGCGACCACTCATTCACCTTAACTTACTCAAAGAAAAAACCTACCGCACAAGCTGCCTTTCATTCATTGGATTTAACGCAAGCTTTATTGCCATTGTCTTCATTGTCGGCTTGCTACTTTTAAGCGTTTGGGACTATAGCCCAATGCAGGCTGGCTTTATCATGCTTGGCATGACGGCCCTGTATGGCATTTTCGCCCCCGTTGTCGGCATCTTACTCGGGCACATGCGCCCATTAGGACTTATTTTACTAGGCTTTGTGCTCATGATTGGCTCGATGGCCTGGATTATGTTCATGCCCGTTAACGACTCGCTTGCAAGCTGGGTGACGGCCCTCGTCATCACAGGAACCGGCATGTCCCTCACATGGAATAGTATCAATGCCGTCATGATGGGCTCGCTCCCTCAAGAAGAAATAGGAGCCGGCTCTTCCATGTTTCTCATGTTAGGCATTTTTGCAGGCTCACTAGCCCTCGTTATCAGCACAACGATTGCAACCGGAACCCTACTCAATGAACTTGAAGACTACACTCAAACCCATGAAATTCATTTAAGCCAAACCCAAGAAGATGCACTTATTCAAGCGGCTCAAATAGGCTACTTCAATGAAGCTCAAAAAGAAGCCCTTGGGAAAGATGTCTTTAAGCCGCTACAGGCAATCCTTGTCCAACATGTGCATCATGGGCTCAACCTCGCCCTGGGCATGTGTATTGTGCTATGCCTAATCAGTGCGGCCTTCAGCCTGCATGGCTTCCGAGGCGTTAACGTTGGAGAAGGAAGCACACCAGCAGGGCCTGCACTTTGACCTAGCCTTTTATTGAAAAACTCCTTTAAAGTGGGGCTCACTTCAATCACTCTACTCAACCTATCCTTCAAACACTATGGCTAAAACAACACTCCTTTTTGCAGGCCTGCTCGTAGCAATAGGCCTTATCGGTTATTTCTTTTCAAAATCAGGCAGCATGACGGCACTCATCCCTCTGTGCTTTGGCCTCGTTATTGGGCTCTGTGGCTTGCTTGCTCTGAACCAGGGCTTAGAAAAACAGGCGATCATCGGGGCTGCTATCGTTGGGTCGCTTGGCTTCATCGGTTCTGCCATGCGCCTGCCTAAGACCTACGCGAAATTAAGCTCAGCTGAGGGCGGCAGCGCCCTAGCCTTTTATAGCCAAGGAGCCATGGCTCTTTTCTGTCTCATCCTGGTTATTCTTTGTGTGCGCTGGTGGATTGCTCAGCGAGGTTAAGGTACTTTAAATCAAAGAATAGCAATTTTTCAGGGACACTTATACAAGCTTCAAGCCTAAGGTATCCATTATCATCAAATTCATGCTTGACTCATGAGGGGGATTCCTAAGGATGGCGGCCCTACTGAGTGCACCCGTAGCTCAATTGGATAGAGCGCCTGACTACGGATCAGGAGGTTGGGGGTTCGACTCCCTCCGGGTGTACCACGCTTTAAACCTCAAAAAAAAACACCTCGTGATCAGGTGTTTTTTGTCTTTAAAGAAAAAAGCCCTTTGAAGGCCCTTAATACGCAATTTCAAAGGTCTTGCAGGTAGCCTCACCCGAGGTTTCTTGAACCTCAACATCGCGAATATACGAAGAAAGCTCGTCATTGACAGCATCGAGGAAGGACCGTGCCTCATCCTCTTCTCCTTCAACGAGTAAATAAACACGCCCATCAGCAAGATTTTTAACAAAACCGCAAACGTAAAAACCCTTGGCGACCTGCACCGTCTGATAGCGGAACCCTACACCTTGAACGTGACCACTAAACCAAGCCTCTAACCGAAAAACCACGCCTGACATCCCCTAGATATAGCAAAGAATCTCGGTAGTGAGCAACTTTTTAGTGTCAGGGGTTGCTTTTTCCAGCAGGCACCTTTACAAGAGTCCAAAAGTTGGGATCCATGAGCATGTTTGACCAGGACAATTTTTCAGAGGGTGAGTGGGAGGACACAGGAGGTCTCCTCTGGAATGAGTACGATTGGCAAAAATTCCTCAAGCAAAACGAGCAGGAAATTGCTCGCTTCCTCATGCTCTATATCAAGCTTCAATTCAAGCCCGGTCATCTCGACGAAATTGCACACAAACTTGGCTGGGACAAAGAAGATTGGTTTCAGCAAGACAATGTAAACGATGAGAGTGATCCATGGGAGGGTTTTTACCGAAGCTCAGAGGAGAAGGATTCTAGCAACGATGCTGCGCCCTTCACCATACACAGGCACCCGGTTTATATCGTCACTCGAGGCATCACGCACCACCTAGTTAAGTCCTGGGAATACCTCCTTGAAAAAAACCCAAAAATAGCATCACCTTCGGCAACCTGGAGGCTCTTGAGAATCCTTCAAGCTGCTGAATTCAATGCTTTAATGGCCATACATTCCATTGACTTTGGTGAGTACAATCTGTGCATCTGTCACTTAAAAAATGCACTCAGCGCACTCAACCGCGTGTTTACCGAAGTCCAAGAGATCTTAGGGCAAGAAGGTGTCAGCATCCCTCAACCTTTCGTTGAAAGCACGCGCACTGCCCTCTTTGACCTAAGAGAAACCTGGCTGCGCGTTATCCAAGAGTGCCGCTCTTTTAACCTTGGCTAAGCTTCATCCGAATCGAACTCATGCGGGCATTCACCCGTAAAGCTCTGAAGCTGGAGAACTTCGATCGGATCGTCAATGCCATCAATAGTGAAGGGTGTTAAGCTTTCAAAATTAATAGTATCGCCGAGGATGGCTGCTGTCTGCCGGTCGATAAGGATTTGCTCAGATGTTGAAATGTCACACAAAATAGCAGCAACATTAACGCAATTGCCAAGGACGGTGTAATTTTTGCGGTTAGGGGCGCCAACGTAACCCGCAATGGCTGGCCCTGTGGCCAGGCCAAGACCAATCCTAACGGGCATGCCCGAGAGCATATTTAAGTGGCGACGAATCTCGACCATATCCAAAGCACATTGGGCCGCGCGCTGAACAGACTGGCAAGCATTAGCCTCATGACCAAAAACAACCATGAGACGGTCTCCATTAAACTTGTCTATAACACCCCCATGATCATAAACCGCTTTGGAGAGGGCCGTCATGTGTTCGTTGATAAAGTCAATCGAGTCTTGGATGCCAAGCTCGTTCATGATGGCAGTAAAGCCGCGAATGTCACAGAAAAGGACAGAAACCGTCGTCTCCTGGTCTGCACCTAGAGCGAACGGATCATCGAGGATCCGGCCGGCCAAGCCTTGATCTGTAATCTGGTGGATGATTTCTTGGTATTTCTCCTCACGCTGAATGAAAACAAACATGGTGATGAACAAAGTCAGCGCCATGAGAAACATCACGAGCTTTTGCCTGAAAAAAAGCCGCTGCCTACGCTCTTCCCTCTTACGCCTGAACTCGAAATACCTCATGCGATAACGAACCTGCCCACTCCTATAGCCATGCTACTCTTTTTCTAAAAGCTTTTGCTACTCAAAGACAAGCTTGAAGATAGGGACCTAGGAATGACCTATACTCAGCAAGCGATAGAGTGTTTTCCCCTCAGAAACACCCTTAAGCTCCACATTATGAGCCGCTTCCACCTGGACCCCAAAACCAAGAGATGAGTACGTAGCCTGATCCATAAACACTTCGCCAGCTCCCGCCTTCGTGCAGATACGCGAGCCTAGGTTAACGCGAGCTCCAACCACCGTATAATTTAGCCGATCCTCAGACCCCATGCACCCTGCCACCATAGCACCCGTAGCAAGCCCTATCCCAATGTCCAAAGGATACGCCTCCTCTGCATTGAGTTTTTTGCGAACTTCGACCATTTCCAGAGCACAACGCGCTGCATTCTCAGCGTCACCACCGTAACTGCGCGGTACGCCAAAAATGACCATGATGGCATCCCCAATAAATTTATCAACCACGCCATGGTGTTTATAGACTACTTGGGTCATCGCAGTCATATGGCGATTGAGAAGACGGATGACGTCGGCAGGATCCATCGATTCAGAGAGCTTGGTAAAACCACGAATGTCACAGAAAAGAACGGTTGCTTCACGCTCTTCCCCTCCAAGCTCTATAGCCCCTTCAAGAAGGCGATCAGCGACCTCCCTGTCAGTCACCTGGGAGAGGACGTGGCGATACTTGTCCTTTAAGGCAAGATCTGCAGCCATAGAGTTAAAAGATTCGGCAAGGCGACCGATTTCATCGCGATTTTTAACGTGGACGCGCACGTCATAATTGCCACGACGAATTTCTTGAGTACCTCGGACAATCTCAAGGACGGGCCGCGTCATCCGGCGAGAGGCAAGAGCACTGAGAATCAAACCAATGACAGGAACCAACGGAACCACCATAAATATGGCGATTTTGATTTTTTGATTGAGCATGGCCAAATCATCCATGGAAAATAAAGACAAGGTATAAAGGTCCGGAAACCCCTCTTGGACAGGGATTTTTTTAGCATACACGGCCTTGTCCTCCTGCTCCCAACCCAGAATAGAGGAAAAGTCATCCCTTTTATTGAGCTCATGCTTTACCTCGCCAAGAAGGGCATCAGGGATGCCATTAGCCCCATGTAAACCTTGAGAGACAATCAAACCATGCTGGAGCTGATTACTCTCACCAAGGAGAGTCTGAAGGTTTGTCAAAGGGATACCAAAGACCATTTTTCCAATAATAGGGCTATCTTTGCCTTTAGCCTCAAGATCCGTAACAACGGCCTCGTAAAGAATGTCCCCCTTATCTGAAGCGAGATTGAGATAGCCGATACGCTCTCCGCCACTGGATGCAAGTTCTTTAATATCTTTAGCTAATGCGTCCTGCATAAGCTTTAAACGCACACCTGCCTTATTCTGTTCCAGGCCATAAATGCGCCCTTGACTATCTACATAACGAAAGAAGGGTTTTGTTGGGACAAATTCCCCAAAACCAAGCCCGTGGTTTTCAAACACTGAAGCTGCCGCCGAGGCAAGGCGGTTGTTAAACTCTGCAGGGTTTGATTGGGCCAGGGGAATGAGAACTTGAGCCTGATCCATGACCTCTGCAATAATGCTTTTTGCTTCAGCGAAACGGCTTTCCTGACGTGTTAAAAAAAGCTGCCATTGGCTATTAAATTGATTGCGTAAAAACGTGTGGTAAGTCATCCGTACTTCTCGCTTAATGAAATAAAGGGTTGCCAAGCACGACCCAGCGACCATCACCGTCATGGCGATCGTCAACTTCATGGTTACACTTAAGCTGAACTTTTTCATAAATAAGCTAAGGGCAGTGGGGATAACTTTATTGCTAAACTAAGCCAAAAAGGCCCGAGTGACAAGTGCCTTTATGGACTAGGAAAAGCATCTTCTACTTTAAGCTTAGCACTCCCATCCCGGAATTGAGCATCTATCAGCTGGCCTGCTTTCAGCTGTGAAGATGCGTAAATGCACTGACCTCCTTCATTACGAATCATTGAAAAACCACGCTGAAGCGTCTTCTCCAGACTGACAGCATCTAAACGTTTTGCAAACCCTTGAAGACGTGCCTGAAGTAAGCGAATTAAATGAACCGGCCTATGCTCAACAAGGGAAGCTCTGCGAGAACGCAATATAGCTTTAAGCTGCCAAAGATGCTTCTGCAGCAATGCAACTAAACGACGAGAAGCATCATCTACTTTCAGCGCTTGATATTCAAACTGCTTTTGAGGAGATACAGCAAGAAGGCATCTTTTCAGGTAAACGATGCGTTCAAGCTTGTCATTGAATAAACGGACAACTTTAGCTTCTAAAGCATTTTCTGCAGATGTGCAGCGTTGCAAGCACCCAACATAATGACTCGTGATTAGCTCTGCTGCTCCAGAAGGCGTTTCCGCGCGAGCATCGGATGCAAAATCACACAGGGTAACGTCCGTCTCGTGACCTACAGCAGACAACGTTGGGACTGTGCATAAGGCTACTGCACGAACAAGCAACTCCTCATTAAAAGTCCACAAATCTTCGAGACTTCCTCCCCCTCGAGCTAAGACTAGAAGGTCAAGCCCTGGGACTGCCTGAGCAAGGGCTAATTGATCTACAATAGAAGGCACCGCTTCATCTCCTTGAACTTGGGCAGGGAAGACGATTAATTCACCTTGCCAAAAACGGCGCTTTAAGATGCTGATAAAATCACGAATCGCAGCTCCTGTGGGAGAGGTGATAATGCCAATGCGCCTTGGGAGAATTGGAAGGGGCTGCTTGGACCCTCGATCAAACAAGCCTTCTTCCTCAAGTTTTGCTTTTAATGCATCATAAGCCACACGTAAACGCCCAAGACCGTCTTCAAGCAAGGCTCGAGCGATCATTTGGTAGCTACCACGAGGCTCATAAAGACTAAGTTCACCATAAACAATAAGCTGCATACCATCTCGAAGGTCTATACTCTGACGAGAGGCATTCCCTCGAAATAAAACAACAGAAAGCTGACTTGCTTCGTCTTTTAACGTAAAATAAACGTGCCCACTGCTTTGTTTCCTTAAATTGGAAACTTCACCACGCACCCAACAAGGAGGCACGCTTCCCTCAAGGAGGGACTTTAAGCGCTGCGTAAAGCCTCCAACGGTCAAAACTTCATCAGACCTCGGAAATAGACGAGAAGATACTGCTTGCTTTGTCGACATATCCAAACAACAGAATACTAAAAGAAAGGCTTAACCCAGGACAACCCTGAATAAAGATCTCTAGGGAAGATGTTGGGCCCACTGAGTATAATAATCTTCAGGAGAAGCAGGTGATGCCTCTCGAATAGGATCAACGCCTTGAATATAATGCAAACGGCTAATACGCAACCAGTAAAGAGGAGTCACCTTCTGTTCGACAAAAACTTCCCGAACAAAATCATCTCCAAGCACTTCTCCAGCTGCAGACGTTGTGGGTGTTGCCACGTCAGTTATAGGGTCATACTCGAGACGCTCTTGAACATAAACAGGCGGTGCATGAGGCTCGCTCAAATAATAAGCGAGCATTTCTTTACGTGCTTGAGCGCGCGCAAAAGAGATCGACTCGACACGAAAAGGAATCCACATCACAGGAGCATCACAAACCATCAAAAAACGCTCCTCCGAATGCTGATCCAGAAACCTCTTGGCAAAATGCATCTCACGTGTGGGAAGGCATTTTTGAGAATAAACGTGCGCAGCCATTGAGGGCAGTGCAATCGTAATCCAAGCCAAAACAACCATCCCGGCAAAACCGCGCTTTAAATATAAATACTTAGAAATACCATAAACAACAACAACGGGTGCAAGAACGAGAGGGATATGCAATGGCAGTGTTAAGCGAGAGACGACAGGGTCATCGAGTTGACCCCAGTAATAACAAAGATAAAGAGACATTAGCCCCAAAAACCCAAAACTAAAAACACCCAAAACACGTGATGCGGTAGGCATTTTGCTCCAATGACGCAAGCCCTTTAGCCAATAAACAAAGAAACATACGAAGCCAAAACCGCCCACTAAACTGAGAAACCAAGAATTAGGATCCTCCTGATTAATGCTGAAAAAAAAGTAGAGTGTATGAGCAAAGTTGTCTGGCAAATAAGCGAGAGAGAAGGGATGCTCAACACCTGGCTTTGAAAGAAGCTCCCAAAGATTTTCATTAAACTCAAAAGCCTTATGCTGCCAAAGATAAGGAACTAAAAGAACAGGAGCTAACCAAAGACCCCAAGTAATAGTAATCTTTCTTAGCTCATACCATTTAAGCACAATAATAATGCCCACAGGAAGCAGGAACAAGACCGTCTCATAACGAACCTGAGCCCCTAAAACAAAGGTGAGAGCAAGCGCAGACAAACAAGCCTTGGATGGGTTATCATAGTAACGCATAGCAGCATAGAGGATGAGAAGAATCATCACCATATTCAGCAATTCGAACCCAGCGCTATTAACCATCTGAGCTAAGAGCGGAATGCTACCCATCAACACAACAGCAATCACCCCACCCCATACGCTAGAAAGGCGAACACCTAAAAGGTACGTTAAGAAAAGAAGGACAAAGGCAAGCCCTGCATTCAGGAAAAAAGCATTCTCCAGGCGATAACCAGACCCATCATGCAGCAATGAGACTAAAAAAGGGAAGAACGATGGCCGCTTATCAACATACCCGCCTAACAGCATATAAACTCCATCAAGCTCATGAGCACGCACGGGGACAGAAACCTCACGCATCTCGTGCATACTTAAAGATGTAGCTACAAGGGTAGGCTCATCCATAATAATTTTATATTCTTTGGCATCATGGAGATTTAAAAAATATCCCATCACAAGAATGAGCAATGCTACAGCATAGTGCTTGCGTGTGCGTAAACGCTCCCAACCTCTCCACGAAGAGTCAATAACACACCACCATGCATAAATAAATAAACTAAAAGTAATAAGCAACACCCAGTAGCCAGCATGTTGAACCATGCTCAAGCTAAGCTCAGGGGAAAAGCCCCACTGCCCCACTACAAAAGAAATAATACCGATGACAGCAAATAGGGCTAATTTCATGAAAATGATACTTAACGAATACGTACAAATAAAAAAGCCACTTGTCTCCGTCGAGCTCAAGTGGCTTTTCTCTTAAAACTAGAGAAGGAAGTCTAGGCTAGTAGGAGTATTCAACCTTCATACCACCTTTAGTACGAACTTGAAGGGTACCACCAGACTCTTTGATAACCAGTGTTTTATAGGACTCACCAGCAACAGGCGTAATATCATTAAAATAGACGCCTTTTAGCTTGTTGTATTTACAGCTTGATACACCATTTTCGAGGATGTACTGCTGACCGGCCGAGGCAACTTGACGCAAGTTGTTAATGATAGCCTTGCGACGTGATTCTTCACGAACCTTGTTAAATGCAGGAACAGCCATCGCGGCAAGCAAACCGATGATGACCACAACAATCATGATTTCGACAAGTGTGAATCCTTTTCTGATTTTATTTTTCATAGGGATTAAGTCTATTTGTAGTTTAGAGGATAATTTTGACGCGGGGCCAAGTGAGTCATGAGATAGTTGAAACTCAGAGAAACAATACGTCAAAAGAAAATGTAGAACTTCTCTAGGGGTTTCTTGGGCATAATCCTAGATCAAAGGTCTAGCACTGACAAGTAAAAAATATCGAAAAATAAGAGTGCTTAATCATTAAGGAAATAAACACAAAAGCGAAACCCTATAGTGCGACTACGCGACTGCTTACCAAAATCAACTAGAGGCACTTGCTCTAGAATTTGGGGCAAATCCTCCATACTTCCACCAATGACAGCTGCAGTCTCTAGTGAAGGATCTGCGTCAAGCCATTCAGCAACATTACCCAACAAATCATACCCCCCATGAGCATTAGGGGATTTAGTACGAATAGGATGCGTCTTAATACCGCTATTGGTAGCATTCCAAGTTTGTGATGAAATGTCAGAGTCATTAACTTGACCTAGTGCATCACGAAACAAGCGCTCATCTGGAAGTTCTACAGGCCTCCCAATACACCATGCAAGGTATTTGCAAAAACGCGTTGCCTCTTCCCATGAAACAGAGTCTACAGGGAGATCATCTCCAACGTGCCGACTCGGATTACTTGCCATAACCAAGCGAAACAACCCTTGAGGCATCTCAGCATTAAAAAGCTTCCTATCTAAGACTCCAGGGACAGCCATTAACTGGCCATAGACAGCATTAAGAATAGCCTTCAAGTTTCCTTTACGAGACATCAAATACTCAATTTTCTCTGCCAAAACTGACTGCTCCTGAACGACCAAAGCATATTCTTTCTGAAAAACCATCCACAGATTGTCTAATTCATTAAGATGCTTTGTTGCAGCCTCAACATCTCTATGCGCTAAAGCGATATCTAGCTTGGACAGCTGATCCTTTAAAGATTGTAGTGATGTTTGGCTGAGAGCCAACTGTTCTGCATGCCGCAAACTAGAAATACGACTCGAAGATGCATAGCGAGACTTTGGGTATTTTTGATTGAGCTCTTCCTGTAAAGCTCTAGCAGAGGCATAAGCCTGGGCAGCATTCTGATAGTTTCCACTCTTTTCATACTCCTCAGCTTGCTTAACAACGCTCAAAAAATGCGCATGAAGACCAGCGGCTTCTATGGTTTGAACATCACGAATAAGGGCATTCAAGCGAGCAAAATCAACGTAGCGAGTGTTCTTATAGTCTGTATTAATGCGCTCCTGAAGAACAGTAGCAGTCTGAAAAAGCTTTTTGGCCTGGTCCCCATCCCCTATATCTAACGCCTCACGAGCTGCTCGCTCTGCCGTATAACTCTCTATCGACAAAGGCTCCGCTTCAAGGTCCTGAATAATGCGACTCAAACGAATGGGCCTCCCATAGTCTGCTGCTTGACTCAAAGGGTATTGCTCATTAATTTCTTTTTGCAAATAAGCAGCCTGATACAAAGTATTAATAGCTACATCCTTGTCACCCTCAGACAGAGCACTGCGCCCAACACGCTCAAGTTCAAGGCTTTCCTCGAGAAGGACATCTGCTTGCTCATTTTGCAACAATTCCTCAAGCCTCTTTAAGCGGCCAATAGCATCAATGTCTACCCTTCCTAAACGCTCAACATAAGCACGTTGCAAACGAATAGCCTCTTCAAGCATCAGGGCATGCTCTGCATTAAGAGTATCGCCTTGCTCTCTAGAGCCAAGAAAAGCTTGTTCCAAGCGCTCACTCTCAATAAGGAGCTGAGCAAGTCCTTCGTCTTCAACACTTTCATCAAAAGACTCACTCCTCCATGATTCGTCCATATCTACTCGTTTAGGGCCTAGTCTAGAAATCCAGACAATAAGGCCCATAATAAATACGAAAACAAAAAAATAGCTCAGTATTCGACGCAAAAGTTTGTTTTTCTCATCAGAATCCATCACTCTAGGGGAAGGTTGTGGATAGTTTACATAGCCGACAAAAAGAATGCAAATGTTTAAACAAATCACTGTTTTTGGCCCAGGGCTTTTGGGCGCATCTGTCTTACAAGCTGTTCATAAACATGGCCTCGCAAAACGCAAGGTCGCCTGGGAGCGCGACCCCAAACGAGCCAAGCTTTGCAGTGAACAGCCCTGGTGTGATGTAGCTTTCACGGACATAAGCAAGGCTATCGAAAGTGCTGATTTCATTGTCATGGCTACACCCGTCGATACGATTGTTGATCTACTCCGAAAAATAGGCCAACACATCCAACCAGGAACACTCGTAACTGATACAGGAAGCACCAAGGTACTAATCTGTGATGAGGGCCATCATGCGATCCAAGACCCTGCACACTTTATCGGCTCACACCCCATGGCTGGCTCAGAAAAATCGGGCTTTGAGCATTCAAGCGAAACACTTCTTGAAGGCCGTACATGCCTAGTCACCCCCTTACCTCAAAGCGATGAAGCTGCAACAGAAAAAATCGTCCATTTCTGGGAAGCCCTAGGAATGCAAGTAACCTGCCTCTCACCCCTTGCCCATGATGATGCTGTTGCCCATATCAGCCACCTACCTCAAATATTAGCATCCACTCTCTGCGCCTATCTTGAAACATGCGAACCCCCTTGGCATCGATTTTCAGGAAGCGGCCTTCGAGACACTACACGCATTGCAGGCAGTCCTCCAGACCTCTGGAAAGAAATCCTCCTTCAAAACAGAACTCACGTCCTTCAAGCCCTTGAAGGCTATGAAAAGTCAATCCGCAGCCTTCGTACGGCCCTTTTTGAAAATGATCCTGCCAAGCTACTTAAAGTCTTAAAGCAAGGCAATGTCTACCGCGACAAGCTAGACCGTTATATCAAGCACCAAAACCCAAGTTTATGACAGCATCTTTTCCCATAAAGCCATTTACGGAAAGCATCCAGGCAAATGCCACACTCCCTGGTTCAAAAAGCATCACAAACCGAGCTCTTCTCCTAGCAGCACTGAGTACAGGTGGCACTCGCCTTGATGGTGCTTTATTCAGTGAAGATACAGAGATTATGGCCGAATGCCTCCATCGACTAGGTTTTGGCGTCCGCAAAGATCCCGCAGAAAAAACACTTTTTGTCCAAGGCCAAGGAGGAAAAATTCCAAATGCCCATGCAGAGCTTTACTTTGGCAATGCGGGAACCGCCGCACGTTTTGTAACAGCACTGTGTGCACTGCATCCTAATGGAAAGTATCATCTCGATGGCTCCGAAGCAATGCGAGAGAGACCGATGAAAGGCCTTCTTAAAGCATTGGAAGAGCAGGGAACATCCATCTTATTCCATGAAAAACCAGGGCATTTTCCTCTCACACTCTCAACGCAAGGTCTCCAAGGCTGCTCCCTATCCCTAGACCCTTCCTCTAGCAGTCAACTCCTTTCAGCGCTTCTCATGGTGGCCCCCTATATGAAAGCCCCCCTTGTGCTAGAGCTTGAGCGAGAAACGGTCTCAAAGCCATTCGTTGCGATGACAATAGCCATGATGGAAGCCTTTGGCTATACAGGGCTATCTCAACCCTCTTCAACAACCTACACAACGAACGCACAAATACCTTATAAAGCACCTAAATCCTACTCCATCGAGCCTGATGCTACGGCTGCTAGTTATTTCATGGTACTGCCGCTTATTACAGAGGGATCTATCACCATTCAATCAACAGGCCTCGTATCCCTTCAGGGAGACATTCACTTTGCAAGTATTCTTGAACAACTTGGCTTCGCCATTGATCGTTCCAACAATAACTGGACATTTTCACACAATGGCACACTACCAGAGACTCACCTCTACTTTGACTTTAACCCAATCTCAGACACATTCCTCACATTGGCAGCATTAGCCCCCCTACTCAAAACACCCATCACGCTGAATGGCCTTGCCCATACACGCCTTCAAGAAACAGACCGCATTAACGCTATGGCAACAGAGCTCGAGCGCCTGGGCCAAGAAGTCAAGACCACAGAGGACAGTCTCACAATCGCACCTAAGCCACTTCGTAGCGCCACGATTCAAACCTATAAAGACCATCGAGTCGCTATGAGCTTTGGAATTCTCGGTTCTCATAACCTCAACAAAGACGGCACTCCTTGGCTCTTCATTGAAGATCCTGGCTGTTGCTCAAAGACATTTCCCAATTTTTTTGAAGTACTTGCTAACCTGCGTGAATCCTCCTAATTCAATAATTAGATGACATCGCAAGATTTTATTATTATCGCCATAGATGGAGGAGCCGCCTCGGGAAAATCAACAACCGCACGGGCACTCTCCGAAAAATATAAGCTTCTCCATGTAGACACTGGGAGCCACTATCGGGCACTCACCCAAGCACTCCTCAATGCAGGCCTTGAAAGTGCTAGCGAATCTCAAGTTCAAAACTATTTGAGTAAGCTAAACCTGGATGTTGATATTGAAAAGCGCACAGCTCACATCGTCCTCAACGACAAAAGGCTAAACTATTCAGAACTACGTAGCCCCAAGATAAACGAAACGGTCTCTTATTTTGCTGCAATGCCCTCTGTACGGAGTTACCTGTTAAATTACCAACGCAACCAAGCACATATTGCCAAAGAACATAACTTCAGCGGCCTTATCATGGAAGGGCGGGATATTGGGTCAGTCATTTTCCCCAGCGCCACCCTTCGCCTTTTCTTTTATGCGGATGAGGCAACGCGAGCTTCCCGTCGTCAAAAAGACGGCGAACAAGATGCCATCGCACAACGCGACAAACTCGATTCTCAACGCAAAGCAGCTCCCCTCACCTGTCCAGAAGGAGCCATCCAGGTAGACACATCATCAAAATCAATAGATGAAGTCATCCAAGCGATGAGCATCCTTATTGAAGATGCGTTAAAGAATGCAGTCCACCCATAAGTGCATTCAAGGCTTGAGCACGATGGCTAATCTTATTTTTAACGCGAGCGCCTAACTCAGCAAAAGTAGTATTATGACCATCCGGGATAAAGATAGGATCGTAGCCAAATCCCTGCTCACCGAGCATGTTCCTTGCAAGGGTACCCGAGCATTCTCCACGGAAAATATATTCTTCATCTTGAGTTAAAAGAATCATCACACAAACAAACCGAGCTTTGCGGTTTGTTTCGGAGCGTTCATCTACCTCGGCAAGTAATTCTGCACATTTGACCAAGCTGGATGCATCCGGGCTACCGTAACGGGCGGTATGAATACCAGGTGCGCCGCCTAGAGCATCGACCTCAAGACCACTATCTTCGGCAAGTACCCAAGCATCTTTGCCCAAAGAAGCCTTCAATGCCCTAGCCTTCAAGCGCGCATTCCCAATGTAATCAGGAGCATTTTCTTCAACAAAAGGCATACCTCCTGCAGTTTTTGCAGAAAGGACACAAATGGGAAGTGCTGCAGCCTCAAGCATCGTACGCACCTCAACAAGCTTTCCTTCATTAGATGAGGCAAAGTATAGCGCAATTTCTTTCATAAGTTGATGTAAGATTTTAAATACTTAAAGTGGGCCTGCCAAATGCACAGCAACACGACCGCCAGGCTGCTGCAAGCGAAGAACAGTAAGCTTGCCTGCCTCAACAGGCACCTGAAAGCCTCCTGGGAAGCCTAGGCCGTTAATCGTTACATGATGGACTCCTGGCCCCATCCAAAAATCAGCAATTTGAATATTATTCGGCAAAGTAAGCCAGCTACGCCTATCCGCCTGTTCAGTAACCACAGATGCAATGCCCACAATAAGCCCCAAAGTATCGTTTTGCCGATTGGCTTGATTCTGTAATTGATCTTTTATAATGAGTCTTAAAACCTGCCTAATCGCAATACCCACATAGCGCTCAACAAGCGCCCTAACGGCAAGCTCTCGAACATAACACACGGGTTCTGTTTTACCAATAAAAGTATCTTGAGCGAACACAGATGCACTCCAAGACTGCTGGACTTGAGGTGGATAATAAGGAAGAGCAACCGTATAAGAACGTTCTGTCCAAAAGATAGGTATAAAAATCTGCTCTTTTGCCTGAACAAAGCCTTGCTCTAAAATAACGAGTAAACGGCCTGCGCCCTGAGGGGTATGAAAAGCAGGAAGCTCTCGCCTAAATAGACGCTTAAAATGATCCCAGTCATCTATACGCTTAAGCTCACGAGCTAAACGCAAAACATGCTCTTGCAAGTAAGCATTATTGGGAAACATCTCTAATGCTTTTTTGTAAGCGATATAAGCATTATCAAGCTCTTCCAATCGATCCCAGATAACTCCCGTCAAATAAAAGCTAAAGGCATTTTGAAAAGAATTCTCAACGCGCTGAGCCGAAAAGCTCATTTGTGAAAGCAACTGCTGAAAATCATCTGAATTCTCGAGATTAATATTATACTTCTCAGCATCAGCACGCGCTTTTTCAATTTCATCTTGATGGCGACGAAATGCCGCTTGCTGCTCATTCTCTGTACGGCGAGCTTCTACGGCTGCCCCTTCAAGATTTCCTGATTCCAAATAATTAAGCATTTGAAATGTGTTTACAAAGATCTTTTCATAACCAGGCACTTGGTAGGGAATAGCATTATCATTGAGCGTTAAAGCTCCAGCATAAGCAAGCAATTGCTCAGGCCCTAAGGGGGGCTTTTTCCACTCATCACGAATCAACTGATAAGCTTCTTCATATTTCTGCTTACTCACATCCCTCTCACCACCCAAGCTGGCGACGCGCCCAGCTTCCTCAAAATAAAGAACACGATCTACTGAGTCCTCATGCTTAGCAAGATCCTGAAGAGCAAGCGCAGTATCGCCTTCAGCCACGGCCTCTTTTACAGAGCGCATTTGGTAGGGATAGCTAATAATCAAGCTCGGTGTTGAACAACCGGCACCCAAACCTATCGTCAACACTACAAAAACTCCAAGAACTACCTGCCGCCAAATTATCATATAATACAGGATCTAGGCTAAACCCAATGCTTGCGCTGTCAATTCAAGCCGGTCCTCATGTACTAAAGGTGTCTTTGCAGAAGACTCCTTGCCCGCTCACGCAAGCCTTCACTGAGCCAGGCACCCTCCTCACTCAAGTAAGCCTGAACAAAAGCCTGCAAAACACCAGCCTGGTCTGACTTAGGGTCCGTATCACGCATCGGAATGAGGAGCTGAGCAATCACATTAAGCCAGGAATCCAATAACTCCTCTGAAAAAACTTTGTCTTCAAAAAGCGCATCCAGCGTCTCTACAAAGGTTTCTACAATTGCCATATCGATTTGCCCATCAAGCTCTGCAGAATTCATAGCAAGCTCGATAAACTGACGCAATACAGCCGCATGCTCTCCTGAATTTTCTCTTGCACGACCACCCAATTGTTGAATTTCAGCAATAGTCCTTTGTATCCTTGCTTGAGCCCACTCGACATACTCCTGCGCATAAACGACAATCACAGTAGTCGTTCCATTCTCGTGGGTCTCCACCTCAACAGACTCGAAGGGAAAGCTCGGGCACCCACAACCACAAGGACATGGACCAAACCCCATAAGGCCTACCCAAACACTCAACATTAAAAGTAAAAAAGGAATGAAGACCGCCCTAAAATAAAACATATAAAAAATGATCAGACTGTAGCCTCAGGCTCAAGCTCATTCTTAAAAAATTAAGCCATCTCCATGTACTTTTTCAAATACCACTCCCCCTTAGCATCATCCACCTCCTTAAGTGCATCCAGCAAATGGCTTCTTAATGACTCGGGTAAAAAATCTTCGCGAGTAAGTAACGACCACACGCGAATAATGTTAACCCGTGTTTCATCGGTCTTAGCAGCCTTAAAAGCATCTACAACAGCGCCTGCAGCCTGTTCAGCAAACGGGACCTCAAGAGCTCCTGCAATCAGGGCTGCCTCTAAACCACTCCACCCAAGCGCTTGAACTGCATTGTCCTTAAAGGCAATCAACTCAATCAAGCGCTTTGCAATAGGGTTTAGTCGAGAAGTTGGTACCCTATCTTTCACTCCTAGTAAAATACCGTAAACACGGCCAAAAACACCAAGCCATAAAGGCTCTGATTTGCGCGACTGAATCAACGTATCTAGGCGATCATAATAATCCTCTCGCTCTGCCACAGAAAGTCGAGGAAACGCAACAAAGGAAACTAACCCCTCTAAAACAACAGACCACAAGCCAAGAGACATTGATCGAGTTAACTTCTTACTGAGCATTTGCGTCATCACATTCCAGGCCTGATCCAAACACTCCTTAGGCATATACCCCAAGCCTAATAACACGTCTAAAAGGCCTAAAGCACGTAAAGGAAGCTTTTCCCTATTCTGACACACATCGCAATAATCAAAGACAGCTTCAGCCAAAGCTTTATAGTGTTTCTCATCAAAAACATCTTTCACTAAAGACGTATCTAAGATTTTACCCATCAAACCAAAAGTATTCTCACATTGAGCCTTAACGATTGCTTCAACCAGCAAATCAACCCATGCCGTTTGATGAGGACTCTCTCGAACCTTAGGTGGGTTTACAAGCACTTCTGCAATAGACCCAGCAAGCTCAATTGCAATATCTTGAGACCATTTACTATTAAAAATGTGCTGATGAATTTTTAAACAAAGTGCATCATTTTCTTCATTGAGATAATGCCAGTGAAGAGAAAGGCCCATAATCCGAAGCAACGTTCGCAGAGCAGACACCCCTTGAGCATGCTGAACGATATAAAAAATCGACTCTAAGCAACACTGTACTTGCGCATCATTAAGTTCACAAGATTGCAAAGCTTGCAACAAGCACTCACCAACGGGCGCATAGAGTGAAACCTCGTACTCATGAGTTAAAAATCCTCGAAGCCAATCAATGAGCTCACCAGCAGCACTGGGCTCAATATGTCCCTGGGAAAAAGCAACCTGCATGGACTGCGCTGTGTAAGCATAAATACGCCAATCACCATTCTTTTCTACGGCCTCGCGCATGAGACAAAATGCCTGGTCACGCTTATCCCTCCCAGCATCCCTAAAAGCCATAAGAAGCCCCAAACTTTTAATAACAGACTTTAGCCTAACGACATCCTCATTATCCGAAGCCAAACGCTTAATAGCTTCATAGGCGCGGGCACGAGCAGTCTCATCGTCGACAGGTCCAGCCCAAATAGCAACATAGAGCTCCATGAGAAAGAAGCAGACGAGGCCCCGACTTCCTGCAAGGACCTCAACTTCTTCCAAGCGATCCATAACGTGCGGCAATCGGCTCAAAGGGAAACCCGTCTTAATAACCAAAACCTTGATAGCATGAAGCACGCAACTTAAAGCTGTCTCATCTTCATCGTACAAGATATCATCGACAAAAAGCTCTATAGCATCCTCAAACTCCTGAGGCTCGAGCTCAAACTCTGCCATAGCATCCACAAAGCATGTAAATGCATAGCGAAGACCTGCAGAATCATCGAAACGCTCTAAATAAGCAAGTTGTATACGCCTTAGGGGATGGTCTATGGGATAGGTCTGCACAATGAAAGCACGCTAAAGAGAACTCACATCAGCGCAAGACTAAGCATACCTCACTGACTGTACCACTCGTTATACCAATCTCTTTGCTCATCCGAAAGCCGCCCCAAGTAGAGTGCATTGACGTAAGCCCTTTGGATACTTTGTGCAATGGCCACATCTGGCCCTGTTAGGAGCATATTCCTAAGTCCTATAAAAGCAAGGGCTCGCTCTGCTGTTGTTGGCAAATCCGTCAAGAGGCAATGCTCAAGCACATGCATCAGTGCATAGCGAAACATAACTGGCATATCTACATCGACGAGTACGCCATTAATGGCTTCCAAAATGCGTCTCTCCCAATCACTACTTACAAGCACATCGCGCATAACAACTTGCCCTGCCATGATTGCAGCGGCCTGAAAACGCTCCACTCCAGCAGCTGCACCCTGATCCAAAGCATGTAATAAGGTCATCGCCCACATTTCATATACGGGCTGTTGCACCTCAAATGGTAGTGCCCCAACATCTCGCTCCTGCATCTCATTGACGAGCTCATACAATACACCAAGGCCAGGCGCCTCAGGCATCTCAATGGGTCTCTCCAAAGCAGCTCCTAAGGCTTGAACTAACAACTGAACAACCGCCGCGTGATCTCCAGCATCATAAGCCCCTTCCGCTTGATCCGCAATATACTGAAGGATATCTTCGGGGTTATTAACAACAGACGCTTCCTTGCTGGCTTCAACACCATAGTCAGGCAACGCTACAATAGGCTCCACAGTGAGTGGCTGCATATAGCGTATCAACTCTATCTCTAAGGACTGAAAATCAAAATAAACGGAAAATGCCACAAGATGAAGTGGCATCACAAAAATAAATAGAAAAAAAGATCTTAGGACAGGGGTAAAGTAAGCCATAGATTTAAATAAGGTTTAAGAGTTCCTCACTATACTTACATATTTTCTTTGGGTAAAGCTTGAAAAACAAACTCCAATGCTAACGCCTCTGCTCTATTTTTAGGACACTCAATGAGCTCAGCTCGCACAGCATCTAACGCATTCTGAACAAATCTACTTTCTGAATAATCCTGAACGATTTTAGTTAAAAGAGCGATCGCTCGGAGCCGTAAAACATCACTACCCGCGCCTTTATCTAACACCGTGATCAACGTAACAACCATACGCTTAAGCATGATTTCATAAAGCTCAGGCAAAGCACCTAGCATCAAGGTTAATGTATCCACAATACTATCAAGCTCTGCATCACTAGCATCAGGAGAAATCGCGATATGCCCTAGCCCCGCAACACCCTCTTCAAGAACATAAGTAGGACGACCTTCAACCTTCAAAAATTCAATCAACTTACGCAAAAACCCTTGCCTAAGGTAAGGGTTTATCCCTTTTGTCTGCAAAATTTTAATCCACGCGGAAATCACACCATAACTGATCTCTTTATAATGCTTATAACCTGACTGGCTATAGCCATAGATAATATTCACTGCATCATGCCATTCAAGTTCCTCCAAAGAGCCCGAATAAACAAGCTCCGCGAGCTCCACAAGAAGCGTCCGCGTCAACACAGGAATGTGGATCCATGAAAAATCTAGTAAAGCACCCTTATGAAAAGAAAGAATAGCCTGAAGAGCTTGGTTACGCAAATCGAGACTAAGGCGACTACCTTGCACTGCAGCACTGAGTGCTCGAATAATCTCATGCACCACAGAGAACTGTTGGGAAACAAGCAGGCTCTTAAGCTGCCCGATAACAGCCTCCTGGACACCGTAAGAAAACGAATAATACCGTAATGCATTACCCAAAATGCGCATAAAGCGCTCCATATATTGGCTTCGCACCCCTTCATACTCTAACTGATTGAAAATAAAAATAAGCAATCGCCTCACTTGATCATCAGAGAGTGCAATAGATTCAATCGCCTCATTGAAACCATCTAACCAGTGCCCCCAATTATTAGGCACTTCCTCTTCACTGAACAGCTCGAGCATAGCATCCCCTAAAGCCACTTGGTCTGATACTCCTATGTAAGGACAAGTCAGCAAAAGTTGAAAAAGCCGAATGCAATTAAAATATTCGAGACCTTCAGCATCAATTTCAGCATTATATTTTATTTTCCACAGCAAAACTTCGGTAACGTAGTGCAACAAGACCTCGAGACGCTCTCGGCTAACATCGCTCAAATCCCTACGCTGAATAGCCTCGAGCAGAATAACCATCCCGTAAACATCGTGTCGTCTGCCTTCCCAGAATATGGGCGCAACAATATCACCAAGATCGTCGATTTGTTCAACTTGATGCTGCACAGCAGCCAAAACGCCTTCAAAAGGAGAAGCCCCATCAAGGATTACTTCTTCTACATTGCCATTTTCATCGAGCAACAAAATGGGCCCTATGGGTACAAAAGGAAGCACATCTACTGAACCATTCAATAAACTACCCGGAGAAGGAAGTACTTCTTCTATCCTCAATTCTCGAGTCAAAAGAACTGAAGTATCGATACGCCATGCATTAAAAGCTCGCACATCAAGCAAAGCACAAAAGACACAAAAAAAGCAACATAATCCCCTCATAGATAAAAACATAGAAAAATTAACAGCCAGAAACTATACTTTCTCAAGCACAGCCCAGTCTTAACAATAATCTTTTATTAAAATCCGCCCGAAGTAAAGTAAAGGGTAAATATGTTTACTCCAAAAGGAAAGTTCAAAGCCGCCCTCAAACGTCTTTTTACCAAGGCTTAACACACGCTGAACTTTAATGCGAAGCACCCGTATTGTCCTCAGATTTGGGTCCATAGAGAACATCTTCGACCCAATCATCCTCCTTTTGAAGGACTTCACAAATAGCACTCAAATACACTTTATATAGACTAGCCTCACTTCGCGTCTCCATCCATTTATCAACAAGCTCATCCACTGAATTAAAATCAATTTTTTTATCGAAACAACGTGCCAAACATAAGAGATGAGCTCGATCAAAAGACCAGGCATTTTTCTTCTTAGAGGTGAGACGCTCCTGTCTCTGGGCCTCAAGTAAAGCAATGTGAGGATTCGCCCCCAATGCCTCAAAAAGAGCCTGCCAACAAGCTTCACGAAAAGAATTTGTTCTTTTTGCAAGAATTTCTCGCTGCCGCTTAACTGCTTTTAGCACAGCATAGTCCGGAAGGCCAAGATCACTATAAAGCACAGCAAGCACAGCATCTATAAAACTCAAGCAGTGTCCCAAACCAAGCGGACTTACCCAATTATAAACGTGTGCTGCAAGCATGGCTGCATGATCTTCGGCAATACCCAACACTCTCCAATAGAAAATATAAGCCCAAGCATAAAGAGCATCTTCACCACTATCCATAAGCGCATCAAATTCAGGGATAAAGGAATAGGCATTTTCCATCTCAAAAATCAGTCTGCAGTGCCTCGTAAAAGCTACCCAATGCGCACGTGCAAAGAGTAATCCCAACGCTTCTAAATTGAGCTGATGGCGTGCCGCTTTTTTAGCCTGCTTATCACTGAGTCCATAAGCACGAAAAGCAGCCCATCGAAGCATGAAAGCTTGATCCAAGCCCTCCCCATTATTGAGAAGTCGCCCTTCCTCATTTAAATAAAGATCGATTACACGATGAAGAAGCTCAAAAGGCACCCCGACAGCTTCATAAAACCCAATCAAAAATGCGCGATAAACATCAACACCTGCCGTAAAGTGCTGTTCTCGAAAATGCACTACAGCTACCTCGATAGAATCATTCGGCACTCCCATCAGTCGATATCTGTCTCCCATAAAAGCAATTAGAGCATCTTGCAAAGCATCCATAAAAGGTACTCCAAATTGACGAACACCCTCCATCGCGCTTCTTGCATAATCACGGGCCAAAACAGGCATCACTCCATGAGCAAGCAAGTACTGATACACTCGATCAAACAAGGAAATCCCAGTCTCCACCAAACGTTGATCAAAAATCGCCATAGCTTGCCTGCCACCCCCCCAATAATATACAAGCAGGCAGATCAAGTTATCAATCGTCGTAAAGATGCTATAATGCTGATCGGGTATCAGTCCATGGCTGCACAACCAAGCAACAAGTGGCTGTTGAGCATAGTGATTTCCTTGAATGGGATACTCCAAAAAGTCTACCGCTTGATACTCTCCATGCCCTTGCAAGTTTGCTTCTACTAAGTTAATGAAATAAAGAAGCTGTGTGCGCACCTCATCATCGAGCTCAAAATTTAAGGTAAAATTGCTGCCATTGTTATGTTCAACACTATCATTAAAACCCGCAAATCCGCCATCACCATTCAGAACAAAGAACTCGCGCGCAAAAACCACATCAAAATCAACAAACCCAGGACCCCCACCCGCAGCTAAAAAGCCGCAGCCAACCAAGTAAAAAATCGCAATAAAACACCACCAACAACAACGCATAAACACACCTTCTACGCTAACAGCCCACTCAACTAAAATAACTTAATAACAAAAAATTTAAAGCACCAAAAGCCCACAAGCCTTAAGCTCCTGAAAGCCATGTCACAGGAGCTTAGGCTCAAAGGGACAAAACAACACCGTTAGCGTCGTTTTGTAGTCGTCAAAAACATATTGGTATCCCAAGCATCTTTACAGAAATGATCCACAAAACGCTGCGCGACGACATGGGATGTCTCACTTAACCTATACATGATATGCCTAAAGAGTGTCTCAAAAAAACTCATAGGATGCTTTGCATGATTTTGCCGCCATTCCACAGCATTAAGCAAACTCTCAGGGTTAATGCTGTAGATCCACGCAATCACCCGAAGCGCACGCCATTCAATATTCGAAAAACCCTCTGCAAGCTCAAAACTCTGATGCAATTGATAAGCTTCATCCAGGCGATTTAAAGGCACCTGAAACACTCGATAAAATGCTATCCAGTGAGCGTGATGAGCCCCCAACTCTGACCGAAAATAATCATTCTCATATTCATAAGCCTGCACAGCAGCACCAGGGGGAAGTCCTTCTGTCTCAAAAATAGCAACGCGAAAAGCCTGATTCAAGGTATAACCCTTCCTGACCCAATACTGCTGACGCTCCCACGCCCAATCAAGACTATCAGCGGGCACACCTGCACACTGATGAAGCGTATACCAAAAGCTTTCCTGAACACTTCGTTGAGCCCCAACATACCCCCAAAAAGTATTGACGAGAGCATTCACAACATCTCCAGGATACCCATAAGCTGCAAACATCCCATAGGCATAAGCTACATTCAAAGGCATTCCCTGCCCACTTAAGAAACACACGTGATTATAAGCTGTAAGCGCTACTTGTTCATCTAGCCCAATAAGCTCAAACCAAGCCCTCCAAGGCGCTTCATAGAGGGCCATTCCTTCCTCTGCCCGCAAGGCACGTGTTCGGTCAACGGCAGCGGTTACAGCCTCCCCAGTAAAACCACGCATGATAAAAAAAGCTCGCATTCCAAGGTCTTCCAGAGGAACTCCTTGCTCATAATCTAGCCGCATGGCCTCCTCAGCCCTATTTACCTCAGGAGGAGTAAGCCCCATCCCAACTAAAAAAGTCCCATGATCCTGTATCCATTGGTCAACATTAATCTCGTTAATACCATTAACGAGAACCTGACCATCATCGTCATCACCATGTATCGCCCAAAAATTCCCTGGATCTAGCTCATGAACAGACGGCTTAAAAACACCCATACCATCACTCACTACAGCAAAAAGAGAACACACCGACACCCAGCTTGCACAAAGCCCCAACACAACCTTCTTTTGATATTTCATAATCATAAAATAGCTGATTAGCACAGGAGTTATTACACAGTCAACAGCCAAGTCAGAGACGCTCACATCATCAATCCACCTAAATCATCATAGACATCTCACCAAGGTATTGTCGCACGTAATTAGTTAACTCTGAACCATGCATATCATAACGTTTTTTAAAAGTCACATAGAGCAAAGCCTCTAAACGGCCATGAAGAAGCCCACCTCTTTCATAGACCTGCAAATCATGCATACCTTGAGCCAAATCACCAACGCCATTAAAAATCATCATAACTCGGGCGAATGAAGGCCATGCGGGCCATCGGAACTGATGCGAAGTTTTCAAAAATGCCTGAAAACAAAGCTCAAGGCATGCTTCATCGATCTCCATAACGTGAAAGATCCCATACCAAGCAGCTCTAAACAGGTTCGCCCCTCTATCAAAATACTCTAAGGCCCATGTCGCTGCACAATGCGCAAAAAACAAAGGGAAACCATGAGTTTGATAAAAGACACGAAAAAATGCATCATAAAACTCCATAGAATGTGTACTCATAAAAAAAACAAATTTGCGTGCGGCCTCTGTGGCTTCATTCAACGCAAAACCACACACCTCATACAACACTTGCATGTAGCAATGAGCTGGGCTCAACCCCTGGCCGGACTCAATCAGCCGATAATATTCCTGAACAGAACCCTCTACAGAAGCATCCGCTATACCCTGACAAAAGAACAAAGCATAGATCATGGCATTGCTATTAAACATCCCCCTTGCTCGATAAGTATGCACCCATCGCAATGCATTGCTTGCCACCTCGCCACGCACAAAACAAGCATTGAAAAACCCCAGACAATAGGCATCCCAAGGGCTCATCATTGGGTCCTCCAACACGCGCTCTTGCTGATAGCGATAAGCCCTAAGGGCATCAGCCTCTGACAACCCATCAAGTTGATACATGAGCATCCAATACACCTCGCCTACAGAAGTTCCATATTGAAGACTTTGCTGCGCACGCATAAGATAGTACGCTAGATAGTCAGGATGCATCCGCACGATGCCATACTCAAAAAGTGCGGTCAATAAACACATCACCTCATCGTACCCTTCAACCTGACTACACGCCATCATCCTATCCATAGCAAAGGCTAAATCATCAGGCTGACATATTCCAAAATACTGAAGCAGAACACGCCTTTGTGCATCTATCAGCACCCCCCCATTACGCATGAGCTGAGTTTCAACGCACTCAATCAAATGATCAACGAGAATAGGATCTAAATTAAACGGCACAAAATAATCACGCGCAACCACACGCTCTACGCTAGTCAACATCCTGGGTCGAACATCTTCTTGAAGAGACGGGTCAAAATCATACTGCAACAAAAGATCATAAAGCTCCTCAATAGCAACCGGAGGAAATATACCCTGCAGACCCTCCCCTACTGGTCCAACACGAACATCCATAAGCGAAAACCCTCTTTCTGAGTTCATACCCAAGACACACAAGGGAAGACAAAAACCCAACATAAGAAACGTTCTCATCCTAAGAATTTAAGTGATTTTTTAGGTCTATTCAAGATTCGTTTCTTGACAAAAGAGACCCATTAGGCCGGTAAAGATTCAAAAAATGCGTTTGAGCAAAACCTTGAACGACACTGCGATCATAGTTTCGCGCATTATTTCTCATAGCTAAAATAAGCCCAAAAACTAGCTTCAAGCGATCGTATTCAGAAGAACAAACATACCCTTCTTGCAAAATTGCCATATGCCGATAAAAGTCCTCAGGATCACACAAAACCGCAACCAGCGCATGCTCAAAGGCTATCCATTGAGTAAACCCATTCCGTAAATGTTGGCGCATAGCAGCCCAAGCCTTAACAAGAGAGTCTCCTTGAACGCCTAGTGAATGAAACATAGCCACCCAAAACATATCAAAACTAAATGGGTAAACCTGAGACAAAAGCAAGGCCTGGCGAACAACGCAATCCGTTAAGTCTTGAGAAAAAGAAAAGCTCCTGCAAATGGTACCAAAGAAAGCCTCAAAATACAAATCCACATCACCATCAGTATATCGACGATCAAACCATTCGCTCGCATTTCCCAGAACCCTAGGGTTAGCCCCATGAGTTAACAGACAACTATACAGACGTGCACGAACTGAGTCAAAGCCCTGATCCATATACCTTTGATAAATGCGAATAATAAGAGTCAAATTACCTTCATTGCGATACCACTCATGCACTGTAAACAAAGAAGCTCGTAAAGCCGTGCAGTAAGAAACATCGCTACTAAGATAATCATTCAAAGAAAGCATCGCACTATTGAGCACATCTCCTTCAAGAAAATGACTACGCAAAAACCCATAGCTAAAGGCATGCACACTCTGAGCACCTTCAATAAACTCCTGATTAAACACCCACACCACGGCCTCATCCACGTTCGGCACTCTAAAATATTCAAGCAAAACGCGAATAGCTGCATCATGAGCTAAACCACCCTGCTGCAAAACCCGAGAAACAACTTGATCCAACAAAGACTGAATAAGCATCTCCTCAAAACCAAACTGCCTAAAATACTGAACAACTTCATTTTGCTCCTCATTACTTAAAGCTCTCGGATTCATTAAAAAATTTAAATCAATGACAACATCCATCTCATCACTCAGCAGCCTTTGAACTTCAGCACCCCAATCAAAATCATCAAGCCCAGGGAAAAGAACATCACTATCTCCTCCCCAAACATTGATAGCGCACAAACAAAACACCACAAGCATCGCTTGCCTTCCAAAGGTCATCCGCCTACTCATAAGCTCTTATATAAGCAAAATTAAAAAGCTTGGCAATGCTATCTCCAACGCAACAGTCATTCAGGAGAACCTCTCCTTCTAAAATGCGTATCACATTCGACTAAACCTCAATCCATCATAAAGTCGCACGAAATCAAGCAGTTGCCTAACATCCTTAATCTTATAAATTTGCTCAAATAAAGCGCACTTCAATGCCTCTAAAGGGTGTGCTACGAGTTCATGATTTTCATACACTTTAAGCTGCTCCATAACTCGCTCAACATCAGACACACCGTTGAGCACTAAATATGCACGTGCAAAAGCATACCACGGGGTATGCCCTGCTTCAAGATTCTGCTCAAACAATGCCCATACACGCCTCTGCTGCCTAGGCAATACGTCTACAGCAGAAAAGACGGCTCTCCAATGCCTCACATGAAGAGGGGCACGCACCTCATCAGTCAAAGCATAATTCACCATTGGATAGGTCAATTCAGCCTCAATTTGAAAACCGCCCTGGTAAAGGGACATCAAAAAAACACCCAAAAGATTATTATGACGGCGCCCATTAGAAAACATACTAATATAAAATTCAATAGCCTTATCTGCAGCACGTCCAGCCAACCCATAAAGGCCAAACATAACACGCAGCATAGCTTCTCGAACCTCCATACCTCGATCAATAAATTGCCTATAATTGGGCTCAATAAGATCAATAATATCATCTGAGCGATACTCTCTTAGGAAAGCCCGCAGTAAAGCATCCATCAAACTGTATCCTTGATAAATCAAGGCCCTTACATGCTGAGCAGCATTCAACGCTTGATCATGAGAGAAGAAAAAATGCCTAAAAAATGTACAAGCAAAGACACGCCATAATGCATCCACATCCTTAATCGGCAAATCTGGATTACCAAAAACCTCAACAAGAATATTCTTGAGCTCATTTTCAGCTAATCCCAATGCACGATACACTTCCTTAATAAAAACAGACTGCATGCTGAGGCCTCCTAGATCGCTCGCCAAAACTGAGCGCATCGCTTCTGCATGTTCCCTAGCGAGCCTATCACCGAAACCAAGACTAGCAAAAATGACTCTAAAAGAAGCCTCGACTTCACCAACACCTTCATTCACGAGAGCAACAACCCGAGCAACGCTATCATCGTGAACGTCAGCTACCCAAAAGCACTCGAGCAAAATTCGAATCCGCACTGTATTCGCAAGCCCTCCCTCAAACCTCAATACATGATCCACTGCCTCCACCAATGAATGGATCTCATCTTCGACGAACCTAAATTGAGCAAAATAAGTGCGCACCTCAACTTCTTCTAAATTCGTTAGTCCCTGAAACTGAACAGGCACCAGAAGCAGGTCATTTAGTAGCTGATCAAACTCTTCAACCACAGAAACATCCCTCGCGAGCAAAGCATCTATATCATGAATATAAAACCCTCCAAAATTTGCTCCCCATAAACCACTTATGAACCCTAAAAAGCCCCAAACCCCTACAATAATATCTTTACGCATAACACACAAAAACTAAATAAAAATACTTAATTACCAGCCAAAAAATAAACCATATCAATCCATGTCAACTTTAAACCAGCGCTCGCCTTCTTCTCTGTACTGACAAATACCATCTTCGCAGGCAGCATCACGTTCAAATACTTCTTAATCCTTAGGAGGGTCACGATACCCTCTCGGGTCTAGCAATTTTCCGTCCATAGAAACACGAATATTAGCACCTGTAAGAAAATCCTTCTCCTTCATGAAATCCCCTGTTGGCTCTAAATAGTCTCCTTCTAACTAAACAACAAAAGCTCCTGAGGCATATTCGCCCCAGGAACAAGCCTTACAAATTCATATTTTTTAAGTTATCACTTATTCATCAGCACAAGCAAACACTTAAAAATACACCCAAGAATTTATTGGAACGTAAGCCTCCCACTCAGCTTGAAGTAAAGCTTCTTTTAAAGATTCATGATAAGTATCCGTTAATTCAGTTCCACTAGAATCACACCTCATTAAATAATAACCTGGGTCATCATCAATCTGAACTACTCTAAGCAAAGCTATTTTGAGACCAATATCTTCTCCATCTAGTAAATGTCGGGTTCTAGATGAATCAATAGACCTCTTTAAATAAACTTCTGATATAATTTTCTTACTCATAACTTAATCGGGTATCACCTGAACTGGTGCATTTTCAATAACTTTTCCATCTTTAAGATATTCAAAATGCGCATGATGCTCTTTAGACTTTTTGACTTCATGCACACCGTACCTAAACTGCCTACTTCCATCTAAAGATAAATATCTCCCAGGTGAAACTTCTTTATAATTATCTCCTAGATATTTTTCAGCAATTCCCATTAATTGCGACTCTTTTATTTTCGCACTAGGAATCTCTACTGCTTTTTTTGTTGCTTTCCCTAATCTAGAAACCCCACGAACAACCCCTTTGCCTCCAGGGACAAATGATCCCAACAAACCAACGGCAGCCCACACACGCCCGACCTCTTCACCGGTGATAGGATCTACGCCTGCCACCAATTCATACAAAGACTTGCCTGTTCCGACAAACGGAAGGAAGTCCGCGACAAACGATGTCACTACG